>Ga0214917_10004699_pt1 | contig 15006 bp, 17 predicted proteins | sample LL_1208_BB_MetaG_FD_177983 | JGI IMG/M metagenome (GOLD analysis project Ga0214917, IMG submission 177983) | Freshwater microbial communities from Lake Lanier, Atlanta, Georgia, United States - LL_1208_BB | ecosystem: Environmental > Aquatic > Freshwater > Lake | place: USA: Georgia | collected... | reverse complement strand
AACCGGGCTGCCCAGTTGAGGGAGCTCCGGAAAGGGGACCGCGAATGTGACATGAAATTTCTAAAAAAGAGGCAGAATCGGGTGGGGGTAGAGCCTCCCAAGCCACCCACATTGAATCCCAAGTGGAATCCCCGGGCCGAACCGCCCGAGGTAGGATAATATTATATGCTTATCCCGCAGATGAATAAGCTATCGACGGACGTTCCTGTGTTGAGGCGTCAGTTATACCGGGCTTATCGGACTTGGTTGACGGGGATGGGGGTGTATCGGCCGGCACGGATCCTACACCGAAAAAAGAGGGCTGATTTCTACCAAAAGTGGGATTTTCGATTTTGCGATCGGCAAACTCCGGAACTAGCGAGCTTGCTGATGCATGAGGTACCGGTGGCGATGGCGGCGGCCTTGGGCAGGGCTTGCCGGGATCGTAGGATCAACATCAACGTCCGGATGATCATGGCTAGGGACTATCTGATCTACCGGCGATTTGCAGAATGGTCAGCTGACGCGATGAAAAAGCATAATCGGAGCGTCAAAAAGACACGGAACAAGCGGTTGCGCATTGCTAAAATGAAAAAGCCGGGGCTTAGACGGACCGGAAAGAGCAAGAAGCGGCAGGAGGATCAAAATGGCTAAAAGGGATATAACACAAAACCCGATGAAAAACTTTCCATTCACAATCTTGCTATGGATTGTGCCGGTCATTCTTTTCCTTTTTTTTGGATCGGATCAGGGTAGCCGTTTGGACCGCTTGGGTGAGGTGGAGGTTAATAAAGAGGGAAAAGCCAACTATTCGAATGGGTTATTAGAGAATGCGAGGGCTGGGATAGTATCTGCCCAAGTAAAGATAGCGGGTTGTTACGCGGAGGGCAGAGGTGTGCGGATGAATAGGCGGGAAGCGGCAAAGTGGTATCGGGCGGCTGCCGATAGGGGGAATGTAACGGCTCAGTGTCACTTAGGCAGATGTTATGAAAAGGGATGGGGGGTAAAGAAGAGTGAGTTGGAGGCGGTGGAGTGGTATCGGAAAGCGGCAGTTCAAGGGGACGCTTATGGACAATTTCTTTTAGGGGTGGCGTATGAGTGTGGGGTGGGGGTGAAGAGGGATTATAAGCAGGCGGTGGAGCTGTATCAGAGGTCGGCCGAACAGGGATCTGTGTTTGGACAGTGCTTTTTAGGCAGTTGTTATGAGGAGGGGCTTGGGGTGGAGAAAAACGAGAAAATGGCCAAGATGTGGTACGCCGAAGCGAAAGAAAACGACCCAAAGAAAACAGCAGAGATTTTGAAGAGTTTACGAGGATCGCAGTGAGGCGACGTCGATGAAACGGTTTTACGAAATGGGAGGCATTGTGACGAAGGTGAATGAACCCATTCCTTCATGGACGGAGTTGGGGAATACTTGGAATGAGGAGGTCGGAGAGAGCTGGGATGTGGAACCGTGTCACAGTGGCGGTAGGAGCGTCTATGCGGGGAATATTTACTGCGATCCCATGATCCGTGGTCACACCAATCCGGATTTTGACCTGGCAAAGTATTGGGAGATTATGAGAAAAAAACGAGCCGAGGAGTGCGAGTAGCCGCTGGTCCGCGGCGGAAGGCGTTTCTGAAATGACCTGTGATATTTGCCACGCCTCGATGGAAAACCTCACGGGAGTCTTGGTCACGCGCGAAGTGATGACCTGCAAAGATCTCCTGAGGCAAATTTTCCAAACAGAACTTTCCCACGGGACCTTTGGAATGGAGGGCCTATTCAACGGACTTGACGGGACCGTGGGAGTGCTGGCTTCCAGCGATAGCCGGTGGTTTCTTTGCTATGCATGCACAAACATTGCGATTCATGCTGGGATCACACCCAGCGGGGATGCCTCCAAGGTAGCGCCCCGCGGTCACGCCCTTTGCCGCTCCGTGGCGCCCATGGTTTTTGAAATTCTCGACCCTGTGGCCATGCAAATGGCCCAGCAGGCCGCTCACGAAGCCCTAAGGGAGATTCGGGCAGGGGGAAGAGTCCTGCAAAACCAATGGACCAAGGGGAAAACGAGCTTCGATTTCCAAAACTTTGATGAATGTATGTCCAGCCAAGAGGGATTTATTCCGCTCAAGGCTGTCATGGACCTGGCCGTCGGAGAAGAAGTGGTTTTGTTTATCAGGGATCAGACACCTTTCATGGAACAGCTTCGGTCCGTTGTTCCCTTCCGTTTCATGATGAAGAACGGGGTGGCCAAGACGAGTCACGGCCTGCTCGTTTTCTTTTTGTTCTGGGTGGAGGATCCGAAAGACAAAGACAAGCCCTTCAGCATGTGGGATTGGTATGCCAACCCATGTGAAAGCTACTACATGGATCTTCTGGAGGGACTATCCCGACAAACCCATTGGCATCTATTTCTGGTTGGTGCCCACAATGAGCAAAAGGGTTTTTTTGAGTTCAAAAACACCTATGAGATGCAGTCGATCCTTGGCCTAATCGGAACCAGCAGCAACTGGGTCACCATGCAAAACTTTCAGGAGGCGATCTTGGAGTTTCAGGCTGAAAATTCGCTGGAATCCCTTTATCGTCTATAAAAATGCCGCCCGTGGTTTTACGAAATGGGAGGTACTGTGACGAAGGTGAATGAACCCATTCCTCCATGGACGGAGTTGGGAGATACCTGGATTGAGGAGGACGGGGAGTTCTGGTGCGTGGAGCCGTGGTACCAAAGCGGGCAGATGGTCTATGTGGGCAACATCTTCAAGGACCCTGTCATCCGCGGGAAAGAGAATCTGTCTTTCGATCCCTACCGAAATTTAAAGCCGATCTGATTATGAGAATAAAAAAAGAGCCCCCTATTATTATTCATGTGGAAATGGTTCCGGTTCAGCAAACACTCATGGAAAAAGCAGTAAGCTTTCGATCAAAATTCAATGAGAAGAGAGACATTAGCTTTCTCAATTTCTGTAGTGAACTGAGGAGCAGGAATGTCATTCATGATTATATTGGGTTTGGTTTATACGGATTTAGGAGCGCTATTAACAAGAATGATAACATCATGAATCATCTTTACCATGTCAAAAAAATTACCGCTACGCGATCACTGGACGAAAATGACCAGCCTTTCGGCCAGGATGGACTTTTCAATTTGCTTTTTCACTTGATTCTCGGATGGCACCGACAACTAGAGAATTGGAAAAAAATCGAGTCACTCACAGTAGGGGAGGTCGTTCTAGGACTAAAAAATGACACTCACTATTACGAGAGCAAAACTACCCGACCGGTGAAGGAAGCTGATCCTCGGGATTATATCGTAAAAAGAAGTGGATGGATTATGCCTGGTCATTTTGGAGCAAAATCAGGTGGCTGAGCTTGAATGCGGGCAGTGTGGGATACCTCTGGATACTCTGGCGAAGGAGTGCCCCAAATGCGGTGAAAAGAGGGCGGTCCGGCAGGATGGGAAGAAGTTCCTTGAAGTTGACGTGGCCCATGCAGGAGAAACAGTGGAGAGAGCTTTGGTCAAACTTAACCAGGCAGTCAACGAGGCTTTATACGGAGGCTACCAAGGGCTTCGTGTTGTACATGGTTATGGATCGGTATGTAATCACACCAGCTGGATCAAGGATGCTGTAAAGGTGCAGCTTGTTTCTTTACGGAAAAAGTATCAGGGTTCGATATCATACAATCATAATCCCGGGGTCACGGTTTGGACTTTTGTTAGGTGAAAATAAACTCGGATCATGAAAAGCTAGGACCTTTTTAAAGTGTGAGGTATCATTCTAATAGTGTAGATTCATAAAAAGAATATGTACTCAGGAACATTGCAATGCGGTTGGGCAGGAAACTTCGCAGTCTTTCGTTCAAAGAATATTGAAGAACTGGTCAACTGTTTGGCTTCATTTGTGCAGACATCAACTCCTGAGCAATTCTCTGCTTGGAAAAGGTCAATCCCGCAGCTTCAAAGTCAGTGTGAAAAGATCACCCAAAAAAACAAATATGCAGAAGAATATGGAGCGATCCTCGAGTATATCCTGCCAGATAGCCAGAAAAGAGCGGATGCTATACTTTTAATATCGGGTGCTGTTCTTGTGATTGAGCTAAAAGGTGATGGGAATGAATCTATTTCGTATATGGAGCAAGCTGCTGATTATTCTAGACGACTCTACTGGTCCCATAAATTGTGTGGGGAAGGGGGTGTGAAAGTTCATACGCTGGTTATAAGTTATGGACAAAAAGGTGCGACGACAAAAAAAGACTGGATAACACTAACAAACGTCGACCAGTTATCTGAAGAAGTAACAAAACTTGATAGGCCTGGTGCCGCCAGGCCCATTGAGATTGAAAAGTTTATCGCGCCTGAGTCCTGTCAACCAGCGCCCAGTCTTGTTAAGTCAGTGCGGGAATTTTACAACCGCAATGCTTTGCCAAGAATTAAAAGAATCGATGAACTAACAAGTGAAACGATCAAATGTGTTGTTGATCATATTCATAAAACACATCAACTGCATCGCAGAAAACTTATCCTACTTGGAGGAGTTCCCGGGGCTGGTAAAACCTTTATTGGGATTCAGATAGCGCATGAGTCTTTTCTTGACGATTTAGCTGAGCCCACATGTTCTGGAGAGAAGCCAACGGCTCCGGCTGTTTTCCTTTCTGGAAACAGGCCATTGGTTGATGTGTTGCAGTATGAAATGCGACAAGCGGGGGGTGACGGAGCTGTTCTTGTGAGGCATGTTCATGATTTTATGAAGCGGTATTCTGGCAAGAAATCAGGGCACCCGCCCCATCATGTAATGATATTTGATGAGGCCCAAAGGGCCTGGGATGCTGATCAAGTTCGATACAAACACGAAGATACAACAGCCTGCTCGGAACCAGAGGCTTTCATACGTTTTGCTGAAAAGGTTCCTGGCTGGTCTGTAGTCATGGCGATAATTGGTGATGGGCAGCAAATTAGCTACGGGGAAGAAAGTGGAATTGCACTATGGGCCGAAGCAGTAAAAAAAGGCAATACTGAGTGGGACGTTTGCGGGCCGGTTGAATATGAGAAACACTTTTCTAGTAATGGAATTGCGTTTAATTCAAATCCAGCGCTTTACTTGTCACGCTCAGTCCGTTTTCATTTCGCATCACGGCTCAGTGAGTGGGCTGCTGATCTGGTGGAAGACTCGCGGGCAACTAAAGAGCTATTTGGAATTGCTCAGGAACTAAAAGAGGAAGGCTATCAACTTCGGCTGACGCGCAATCTTGACCTAGGAAAAAGATTTCTATGGAAAAAATATCATAATAATTTAGAGGCAAGATATGGTCTTATGGCATCAGCAAGAGACAAGTCGCTACGCGAAGCTGTCGACCTGATTCGGGTAAGCGGGAAATTCTTTCGCGCAGGACCTTGGTATTCATCTCCAGAAGAATCTCCGAATTCTTGTCGGCGACTGAACGAAGCAATTACTGAGTTCTCTGCGCAAGGGCTTGAACTTGATCATACGTTACTTGTCTGGGGTACAGATTTAATAAAGGAGGGAGGATATTGGAATGACAAGAGGGCAATGCCCTTTCAGAGAAAAAAAGCTATAAAAAATACACTGCAATTACGTAAAAATGCCTACCGCGTGCTACTAACTAGAGGTAGAGAGGGTGTGCTTATCTGTTGCCCCAAAAATCTCTCGGCCCTCGATGAGACTTACGAGCATTTGATTGCTTGTGGCTTTGAATCCATCGACAACGAATGAACAGAATCTAAAAAGAAACTAAAACATGTTTCTGAATATCATTTACAAAAACGAATAGCTGCATAAAATGGCATTTTAAGAGGGATTAATGCATGAGCCTAAAATGGTTTTTTCTCAAGCCACCAATTGATAACCCGAATTACGGCCCGGGTCCAAACGATTCAGGAATCGAGCATTTCAGAGGAGAACCAATTAAAGGAGTGGTTCGAGAAAGTATTCAAAACAGCCTTGACGCGATTGATGTTAAAAATAAAAAGAATGGCCATGTTGAGGTGTTGTTTGAGTTTGGCGTTATTGATCAAAAACGCATCCCAGACATCGAAGAGTTGAGGCGCCATATAGCCCTTTGCGGAAATCAGTATAATAATTATAAAAAAGAGTCTGAAGATGCCCTAAAAATATTATCTAAAAGCAAAGTGCCGTATCTGAAAATATCAGATAAAAATACTAATGGCGCATCTGGTGGTGACGATGACGAAAAAGGTGATTGGTATCGGCTTATATATACACCAGGAGATTGCGATAAACCAGAATCATCGGGTGGTAGCTTTGGAATTGGTAAAAGCTCTTATTTTGCCTTGAGTCATCCACGAACAGTATTTTTTTCGACACAAGACCTTAATAAAAATGCGGCGTTTATTGGTTTAACTAGACAGGCTAAGCACAAAGATAAAAATGAAAGAGTTCTTGAAATTGGATATCTTACGTTCGAAAAAACAAAAAGCTGTCGTGTTAAATCAAAAATACCGGAAGAATTCCAACGTGAAGGGCCAGGGCTTGATCTATTTATAATTGGTATTCGAGGGGATCACGATGAAAATGTCAAAGAAGCACTTTGTGAGGTGTGTGCTAACTTTTATGTGGCGATATTAGACAAAAAGCTTGTAGTCCGAATAAATGATCAAGTTAGTGGAAAAGAACATATCATATCAGATAAAACAATAAGCGATATCTTTGCAACGCACGCTTCTGAAGCAAAACAGAACTATCTTTGTTTTAGGGCAATACAAACTGGGCAAGAGCATCAAACTGTCTTAAAATCAATTGGGGATTGTAAACTATATTTATTAACAAATGAAATCGGCTTACCTCAACGAATCGGGTTCTTTCGCCGCGGAATGCTTATTTATCTTTCAGAATTTCGTTTTAACCTCCCTTTTTCAGGAACATTCTTCTGTGTAAATGATGATGGCAATTCTCTTTTAAGAAAGCTTGAGCCTCCCCAGCACAACAGCTGGGAGCCGAAACGTGATCCTAAAAGAGGTAATCAGGCAATAGATGAAATTAGGGAATGGATAAGAGAAGTATTAAGAAAAACTGCGGGCATTGGTGACGATACATCTTTCTCATTAACCGAGCTTAATGATTTGATACCTGATGAGGGTGATGGATCCGCAGGCAAAAACCAGGCTGACAATGGAGGTGTAAAAACAGATTTTCCAAAAAAAGACCGAGGTGATTCAAAAATTGAATATACTGAACTTCCCGTAAGTACAGAGAGATTCTTGGATTATGGCAAGGATGGTGAAGGTAGTGGCGGTGGCGACGGTGGTGGTGGCGGTGGCGGCGGTGGCGGCGGTGGCGGTGGTGGTGGTGGTGGTGAGAAAACTCAAAAGTATGATCCTTTAAAAATCTCATCAAATTCATGGCTATTAGGAAATAAAAAAGGCAATTACAGAATATGGCTTAAAGCCGATAAAAATCATTCCCAAGTTATGTTAAGATTTGCTTGGATAGCAGAGGATGGTTCCAAAGAATATATAATACCATTAAGTGTAAAAAGCGCTGAAGATAAAGATATTAAAATCTCTAAAGAAGGTCTTGTTGGCCCGATCAAAATTGAAGGAAGAGTACCAAACGTATTTAATGTAAATACCGGATCTGCTCAAAGTACTGGCCTCGCAGTTGGGGCATTCTTGGTTAAAAAAAATGAATAACAATTCAGGAAATCATTTTTACCCTTTTCCAGTTCTGGGAAATAAGAAATCAATAGGGGGCGTGTTTGAATTAGTAAAACCAGCTTTTCAGCAAAGTGGGGGCACAATTAATATTAGTGGAACATTGAAATGCGATAATATTTCAATTATTGATCTCTGCAAGGCAGGCGATGCGGAAGCATTTGGTCATATAGAATGTATCAAGACAAGCTTTAGGACTGCATATAAATCCAAAAAATGGTCAAATAATAACGAATCAGAATTTAAATGTTCAATTGATAGTAAACTCCTACGGGGAAATACAGAACTGGGTTTTTTTATTGTCACAACAAAAGAGCTTGAAAACTACTTTCCCCAAAAGCTCGATCCATTATATGGAAAAACAAAATTTAATCTTCCTCAAAAAGCAATAATTGCGATTAGTAAGCGGCTCTTCTTAAATATTGACGAAGAGTTTATACAATCAGCTAGCTCAAGTATCTTTATATTTGATAAGGGCGTTGACACTAAATTAGTTTACTGGGACTTTGACCGAAACGATGGAAAAATTGGGATTATGGTTCCGCAGGAAGAGCTTAATACTATCCGTAATTTAAGAACAAACGAGCTGTTTATAAGAACAACTATCGTATCTTATATTTTGCCTGCTTTGGCTCAAGCCCTGAAACTTATCTTTAGCAACGACGAATATGGCTGGAAAACACCACTAAAAGCCATCCTGGATCGTGACCGTGTCGACATAAACTCCTCAACAGATATTGATGAAACCTATAAAATCGCGCAAATGCTACTAAGGAAACGAGATGCTCAAGAAAGTGTATTTGGTGTTATGCTTCAAGAGATATTAAATCCATCTCTATGAAAGCAAAAATAGGTTCAATAACCTTGGAAGGTATGAAACGCATTTATGCGTTCGTAAAAAACGCAGAAACTAAAGATATTAAAAAAGCCTATACTAGTCCTGAACAAATAGTTAAATCATCAGAGATAGTCGAGTTAGATATCGCTACTGAATTACCTGTACTACGATTTAGTCAAAATGAAGGCGAGTACAAAAAAGATGATGAAATAAACACAATCACCTTGCACCAGTCACTTGCTGAATTAACCCCTTCAGAAGCAGCCTCAAGGGGAATCTGGGTCTGGTTTACGCATGTTTATTACTGGGATTATATGAGAACAAGATGGCCACTTACTGAAATAAGCGAACGTGTATCAATAGAAAACCATGTCATTACACATTTTCTTATTAAGGGTCAAAACACCCGAAGTTTTATTCGAAATGGCATTGCAAGGCTTTGGTGGTACGGATATTTGTCTGAACACGATGGAGATTATACAAATACTAGTGTTCTTCTTAGTCAGCTTGATATTGCTTCAACCCTGCTAGAAAGATCTCAAGGTCGGAATAAAACAATTAGAAATATCTTCTTTAAAAAACTGTTAAGGCATAAAGACGTATTTTTAGCAGTAGGAAATGAAGCTCGTCTTCGAGTCCGAGCATTAGCAAAGAAAATTAACTTCTTCGGTTCAATACGTCTTATCGATGCGCTTTCACTTCATGAACTTGAGGCTGAAATTGATAAAATGATTGAAGAAGTTCTTATAGAGAATCCATGACAAAATCTTGTCTTGAAAGAAAATTTCAAAAGATTCTCTTATACTACAACATTAAGCCACCTTTAAAAGGTTGCGACAAAATGTATGGTCGTCCAGACTTTGTGTTAAAGAAAAAAAAATGTGTGATATTTATTGATGGGGCTTTCTTTCACACTTCCCATGATAATCATAAAAAGATGGACTCAAAATCACCACTCTTAGCAAGCATAAAAAAGCAAATTATACGTGACAAAGAAATAACTCATCATTATGAAAAAATGGGTTGGCGGATTCTTAGATTTACTGAAGACGACCTGAGAAGTTGCCCAGAATACGTAAAGAATGCATATCTCCTAGCTGTATAAAGTAGGTATTTGTTCTATACGAATCTTATGCAATAGAAGCCACTCAAGACGCAATCTTGCTGCCCAAAGCTCTTGAGGAAAAAAACTTCTCATACGAGCCATACGGCATGTAGTCAACGTCGAAACTCTGAGAAGAGGTCTTTGTAATTCTTATTGAGTCTATACCTTTGTCTTGAAGATCTCTATCAGTCAGCACATGCCCTTCTGGTATCGTTAAGACTTCTCGTAGTAGCCAATTTCCAAGCGCTTTATTAGGATTGCTCATTAACGCTTTGCCACCGTCCTGGCAAATCTTCGCGGGAAGAGATTTCTCATTTGGGAGATTTAAAACAAATTCCACTTCCCTAGGTGGAAAGAAAGCTGGAAAACATTGATGAATCCATTTCGGAATCGGAACGTAAACTTCGTTTACATCTCTTTTCCTGCCTTTTGCATTCCATTGATTGAGTCCGCTCTTTTCCTGGCTGGATAAAGGGAGAAGTAGAAATGAAGATTCTTTATTAGTAACTAGGCCCTTGAAGTCAGCCTCTTCCAGAAAAACTAGTGGATCCCGAAGAATATCGACTCCTAAAACAAAAACCTCTTTCGCTTTGGGTAGGGAAAATCTTCTCTTTAACGTACTTTTTGATTCTGAGAATGTATATTCGTGTCTTCCATCATTAAAGGAAATACTCTTAGTTTTGTCAGCGGTAGCAGTAAGCCTAAGTCTTTTGATATCGATAAAATCCATGTCAGTATCAAATACAAGCATTTGACGAGGAGCTTTGGCGACGCATGAAAATGAAAACCTTTCTAAACTATAGAGATTCATAGCGTCGTTAAGACGTTTATTGTATAGCTCTGAAATTATACGTGTCTTTTCGGGTGAGGTCTCCTTCTTGTAGCTAGTAAAATCCTTATTAAACTCAGCAATCTTCTCCATCTGAGTTTTGCCCTTATGGTTAAAAGTCTTCAGGCCTATTCCAAGAGATTCCTGTTGAGCATCGATTGAAATGTCTTCCCTCGTCCTGCTTTTCACTGAAAAAGACTTCGAGAAAACTATTTCGTGAGTTCGGTAGTAAAGATATGGAATCTGGCTGTCCACATTGCTGTCGGTGCATAAGCCCGAAAGCGTCGCGACTCTGCGTAGCAAGTCGAAGTATCGCGACCGATGTTCTTTTGGTTGTCGATGAAGAAACACGTTATGAAATCGCCTTCAATATGCCTGCAGCTATCTTTTCTACTACTGGGACAGTTACAGAGTTTCCTATTTGTTTGTAGAGATGACTTGCTGCTAGATTCTTCGGGAAAATGAGTTCATGATCCTTGAAGCCCTGAAAGCGAGCACACTCCCTTGGAGTAAGCTTTCTAATTCCTTTCTTGTCTAAAACCAGGGGAACATTATGCCCTCCAGTGCCCATATTTGCTGTAAGAGTAGGACATACATTATTCTTGTTTTCCCGGGCGTAGACTCTGCGCCATTGGTAAACTGTTTCCCTCTTGGTCACGAACTCTTTTAGCTGGGCGTGGCAACTGAACTTCTCGTAATAATAGCTAGAATCTACATTATCTTCGAGCAAATCTCTGACTGATCTTTTCAACTTAACCGGTCTTGGGAAACCTTCTAAAAAGGCCTCCGTTCTTTTTGTCTGTTTTAAGGAAGCCATCTTGCACTGTTCTGGATTGTTAAAATGTGATTCATCCTTGAAGCCAATAATAAATACCCGTTCACGATTTTGCGGAATATCTGCATAGTCCATTGTGTTAAGGGTCTTTATCACATATGAATAACCAGCTTGGTGGATTGTCTTTTTAATCGTTTCGATAGTGTCTCCCTTATTGTGTGTCTGGAGGTTCTTTACATTTTCAAATAGGTAGGCCTGAGGCTGTAGCTTCTTTAAGAAGCTCATAGTCCTGAAGAAATGCAACCCACGGAGGTCGTCAAAGCCAAGTCTGTTCCCCGCAATAGAAAAGGCCTGGCAGGGGAACCCGGAGGTTAAGATGTCGGGTTTCTGAAGACATTCATCAGGAGTGGCCTTCTCAGAAAGAAGGTAATCAATCCGCTTTTCGTAATCAGATATGTCTCCAGGCAAAAGCTTATGCTTGAAGTTAAAGCTGTATGTCTGCTGAGCATGAGGGTCGAATTCGTTGGCCCAAATCATCGTGGCGCCAGCTCTTTCAAAGGCGCGGCAAATTCCACCGATACCCGCATAAAGGCTCGCGACTGTGGGTTTCTTGTTGCGATCGTTCTTCATTCAGTACAGCCGCTTAAGAGAATAAAGTCTTGGGCTTCTCAGGTTCTTTGTGGCGATTTTGGTTCTCTTTTTATTGTGATGCCACTGAACCCAAGTGAAGGAATCCTCAAGGGATACAACTGAGCATGAACCCTTGCGTCTGCTGTCGCGCCTAAAGAGAATTAGACCAGGTTTTGGTATAGGTAGCTGCTCAATGGATTGAGCGCCTTTGGCTGATTTGATTAGGGCACTTTTCTGATTTAGAGCTTCGGAAGCTTTTGAATACCGAGTGCAGAAGTTTCTGCATGCAGTGCTGAATTCAATGTGGTTAAGGCTATACCTTTTGGCCGTATCAGCGATTCCCAGTATTTGTTCGGTCTCCTCTGCCGAAATCGGAGCTACCCGTCCATTTGAAGCGTTAAACACAACGTACTTAAGGGCGTGCATCTCGTCGGCGAATTCGCGCTTAAGATTGGCCAAAACTGCATGAGGGAGCTCGATGTCGGTAACTCCCATTCCAAAAGATTTCCAGAAGGTGATCTTCATGCCTTGTAAAGGATTATAAAAGCTTTTTGCCACAGATCGACAATGGAATTCCATGGGTGGAGATGGGTTATTCTCTCCATGCTTTGTGTGCTCAGACGATTTCATATGTGCCTATGTTGAAGGTAGCCCTAGGACAAAAATAGTACCAGGCAGGGGCAAGGCAAAAAATCTACAGACTGTTTTCCCGAGCGAAGGAATCTTGGATCATGTCCAAGATATTGGGAAATCGAATCTAATTCATTTTGCCCCACTTATCGATTTGGGGCCAAAGAGTCAAAAGTGCATCGGCCTTGGAAAGGCCGAACCCGATACTTTCCTCCTTATGGGTCAGCTTGATGTGTGGAAATGGAAGACGCGTCGAGCCAATGGTGAAGGAATCTTCTATCGTGATGACCACTGTATCATCCAGCAACGATCCGCCCTGAACCCTGGCGGAAGAACTACTAGTGCCTTCACCGTCTGAAGCAACGAATTCTCGGATTTGTTTTTCAGCCAGAATGATCATTTTCGCCTTGCGGCGTCCGAACGAAAAATGCTTCTTGGCATTGCGGTGGGTCTCGCCCCAAGGTCTTTCATTTTCAAGAATCTCGATAAAGGGATTTCCATTGAAAATACCATAACCAAGTGAGAAACGTCGTTCGGGAATGGATATCTGTCGAGGAACCAGAGACTCAGGCGCTGGTATTGCACGCGGTGCCAGTGGCCTAACTATAGGGCCGGCCGGTGGTAGAGGGATCTGCCCACGGGGCTCAAGAATCCCGCTGAATCGATACTTCATGTATTTGTTATTGTCACGTCGGTCCGCCTGCCACCAACCGTCAAATTCAAGGTTTCTTCCGTGAAGCGCCTGGAAGGTGATGGTGCAATGAACGGATATATTCTCGTATTTTGCGGTGCCTGTGTAACGTTTTTCGGTTTCGCGGTTAAACGAAATCTCAAGTGGCCATTTGTGAGAAGAAAAACCGTTAAAAGCAAAAATCAATGAGTTAAAGTTGTTGCGAAAAATCGCCCGATTGATGGCACTGTTGTCCTTATCATTTTCCGGTGAGGTCCAGATAGCATTACCGCTACACGTGAGGAATAAATCATCTGCTGGTTCCTGAGGTGCCCCAGCAGATGCTGGTGGCTCGTCTGCGTCCACCTGTTCCTGGAGGGATTCTGCATAAGTTTTATCCGCTTCAACCGTCTCGGCTTTAAGTTCAAATTCTTCGACTGCCGGTGCATGTGACTCGCCCGTTGTCTCTGCTTCAGTCAGTAGCTCGTCTGCCTCCACTTGTTCATGCAGGGATTCAGTATAGATCCCATTTGTCTCAACTGTTTCGGCTTTAACCTTGAATTCGTCGACTACCTGTTCTTCTAGCTGGTGTGAGGATTCTTCCTGAGAGTGGGGGACTGGAAGCTCCGCTGGATCCGTCAAAAACGTGGATGTTAATTGCGTTGTGGTGACTTCCGGCGGCGTCGACCCGGTCGTTGTAGCATAAGCACGAGCTGGTTTAGGGGGATCGAGCCTTGTATCGGTGGGCGAGGCATCATCGGGTTTATTTAAAATCTCGCGGATCCATGCGCCCAGGCCCGCAAGGAAAGCGAGAGCGCCCAGCCCGAGAATCAGAATTCCAAAATCAAAGCCACCGTTCATTTCGTTGAATTAATATAAAATAAATGCAGGAAAGCGGAAAGGACGCAATTGGGGAAAAGAAAGCGATTTACAGACTCAAAACATCCACGTTTACCGCGGTACGAAAAAACGACCGGGGTCAGTTGGAATAAACGCGGTAACCTTCGTCACGCAGGTACTCTGCCTCAAGAGCCTCGGCCATGGTGGCGTGCCCCGATGTCGCATACACATCGGCGGGTTCCAGATCCTTCCGGCGCCGAAGGAAGTGTTTCCTGACCAGCTTGGAAGCGCGCACCTTTTGATTATCGCCGGGCCCCGGGCCATGTAGATGGATGCGGATACGTTTTTCTACATCGCCAGTGGAGCCGACATAAAGACAACCCAAGCCAGGATGACCGTCGCAGTCCGGATTCTGTCTTAGAAAACTTTGCTCCTTGAGGACCTCGGGTCGAAGTTCGAGCACGTATACACGGCCTTTGTAGATGTATCTGGGTTTGCGAGGCGTTGTTGTTTGGCGGGACGGCATGTTATGAGTTTATTTTTCCAGTGGTTCGGAGACAAGGTAGGGGTTGGTGGCGCTCTCGGTCGAGTATTCGCTGCCGTAGAGGCTGTAGGGGTTGTTAATGCTGGTGGTGCTGTATTCGCTGCCGTACTGGCCGAAGGGGTTGGAGGTGGAGTTGAGGTCGAAGGGGTTGGCGCTGTCGACACCGAGGAAGGTGCCGTCCTCCGCAACCAGGACGGGAGGGTTTGCCTGTGAGGTTGGAGGCATGAAGGCTAAAATCAGAAGCACAAAGCAGTGGAAGGCAGAAGGGGCCCTACTTCGCTCAGTCTTGGCAGGCTCGCTGAGCTTCGTAGGGTTCGCGCTTTGTTCAGAGATGATTGGGTTCATGGGGTTTCCTTTCAGTTTAAGTTGAGGTTGGAGTGGTGGGGTTAGATTTTGCCGGGGTAGCGGAGTTTTTTGAGGCAGGCGGCGACGGAGGGTTTGTCGATCAGAATGGCCTGTTTGTAGAAGTGTTCAAATGCGGGGTCCACCTGGTCAG
>Ga0214917_10004698_pt1 | contig 15007 bp, 16 predicted proteins | sample LL_1208_BB_MetaG_FD_177983 | JGI IMG/M metagenome (GOLD analysis project Ga0214917, IMG submission 177983) | Freshwater microbial communities from Lake Lanier, Atlanta, Georgia, United States - LL_1208_BB | ecosystem: Environmental > Aquatic > Freshwater > Lake | place: USA: Georgia | collected... | reverse complement strand
GCAGCATGGAAGGCGCCGGCATCCGGGACGGGGATCTGGCGGTGTTGGAGAGGAAGGAACCAAGGGAGGGGGATGTGGTGGCGGCCTTGGTGGATGGGGAAGTCACACTCAAGCGGTTGGTGAACGAGCGCCGGGGCTGGTTTTTGAAGTCGGAAAACCCCAATTACCCCGATCTGACCCCTCGGCGGGACCTCCAGGTGCAGGGGGTGTTGGTGGGGTTGGTACGGCGGTGGAGAAGCTGAACAACTTTTAGGAAAATTCTGGCCGACAAGGGCTTCCCGAGGCCACGATCAAGGATGCGTTACCTCTCGGGGATTCAGCCGACCGGCCGGCTGCATCTGGGCAACTACTTCGGCATGATCCGGCCCGCCGTCGAGCTCCAGGCGAAGGGGGAGGCTTTCTATTTCCTCGCGGATTACCATGCCCTGACGGGGGCCGCTTCTCCGGGTCAGCTCCCCGGGCTGGTGCAGGAGACATTTCTGGATCTGTTGGGATGCGGGGTGGACCCGGACAAGGCGGTGGTGTTCCGTCAGAGCGCGGTGCCGGAGGTGCATGAGCTGGCCTGGTATCTTTCCACGGTGACGCCGATGGGACTGCTGGAGCGGTGCCACAGCTACAAGGACAAGGTGGCCAAAGGGATTTCTCCCTCGCACGGGCTGTTTGCCTACCCGGTGCTGATGGCGGCGGACATTCTGCTCTACGACGCGGATCGCGTACCGGTGGGGCAAGACCAGAAACAACATCTGGAGGTGGCGCGGGACGTGGCGGGAAAGTTCAACGACAAATTTGGTCCGGTTTTTAAGCTGCCGGAGTCGATCATCCGGGAGGAGGCGGGGGTGGTGCCGGGGGTGGACGGGCAGAAGATGAGCAAGTCGTACAACAACACGCTGGAGATTTTTGCGCCGGAGAAGGAGTTGCGGAAGGCGATTATGGGGATCAAGACCGACTCGACCCCCGTGGAGGCGCCGAAGGCGGTGGAGGGGAGCACGCTGTGGGGGTTGGCCCGCCTGATGGGGACGGAGGGGGAGCGGGCGGAGTTCCGGGCGAAGATGGAAAAGGGTGGGACGGGCTACGGGGATTTGAAAAAGATGCTCGCGGACATGGTGCTGAAGGAGTTTGCCGGGTTGCGGAAGCGGCGGGAGGAGCTGGCGGCGGATCCGAAGAAGGTGGCCTGCTGGATGAGCGAGGGTGCAGCCAAGGCGCGGAAGACGGCGGATGAGGTGTTGGCTCGGGTGCGGGCCGCAGTGGGGACAAAATCATGAACCCGATGCTGGAAATTCCCTCGAACGAGAATCTCCGGGTGGAACTGAGCGCCTTCACAGGGCCGCTCGACCTGCTTCTGCACCTGATCAAGGAGCAGGAGATGGATATCTACGACATCCGATTGGAGAAACTTACGGAGCAGTACTTGGCACGGTTGGACAAAATGAAGGAGGAGAATCTGGCGGTCGCGGGGGAATTTTTGGTGATGGCGGCAACCCTGCTTTATCTGAAGAGCCGGACTTTGCTTCCGGTGCAGGACCGGCCGCCGGAGGAAGTGGAGGAGGAGGATCCGAAGTGGGAATTGATCCGGCAGCTGATCGAGTACCGCAAGTTCAAGGATGCAGCGGGGCAACTGGGGGATCGGGAGGCCCTGCATTCCAAAATTTTCGGACGGACGCCGGAAAGGGTGGCCGCCCCCCCCGGCATGATGGGTCCCGGCAATGTCTCCATGTTCGACCTGGTGTGGGCGTTTCAGAAGGTGCTGCGCGGGGTGGAGGAGCGGGCGCGGGCGGGACGGTTTGTGGAGGAGGAGTTCACGGTGGGGCAGAAGATCGAGTTCCTGCTGGACCGGGTGCCGATCGGGGAGGAGGTGCCGTTTGAGGACCTGTTCCGGACGATGTCTTCGCGGGGCGAGGTGGTGGTGACCTTCTTGGCCCTGCTGGAGCTGATCCGGCTGCGGCAGTTGATGGCCCGGCAGGAGGGGCCGCTCAAGCCGATCTTCATCCAGCGGGCGCCGGAGGGAGGTTGGCCGGCCCCGGTTTTGGACGAGGGGGAACAAGGGGATGAGACTGGTCAACCGGCCGGCGAATCCCCAGCGTAGGAAGCTGATTTATGGAGTGGTCCCGAGTTCTGGAAGCTTTGTTGTTTGCGGCGACCGAGCCGCTGGAGCCGAAGCGGCTGGCCGCCCTTTTGCGCGAGGGGCCGGAGGGCGGACAAGGCTTTCCCGAAGTGAAGGAGACGGAGGTGCGGGAGGAGCTCGCCAAGTTGGCGGAGGCGCTGCCGGCCCGGGGGTTGATTTTAAGGGAAGTGGCGGGTGGATTCCGAATCGGCACGGCCCCGGAGCTTGCCGGCTGGGTGGCGAAGCTGAAGGGAGTGGTGCGGCCTCCGCGCTTGAGCCCGCCGGCGCTGGAGACGATGGCGGTGATCGCCTACCGGCAACCGATTTCCCGAGCGGAGATTGAGGCGGTGCGCGGGGTGGATTGCAGCGGCACTCTCGACACGCTGGTGGAACGAGGCGTGGCCAAGATCGTGGGACGGAGTGATGCGCCTGGCCGGCCGATCCTCTATGCCACGACCGATTTGTTCCTCGAACATTTTGGATTGAAGGATCTGGAGGAGCTGCCGAACTCGGAGGAGTTGCGGCGCGTGAAATTGCCGGCCCCGGCCGACCCGGCGGGGCCAAAACAGGAGGAGCTGATCCGTGAAGTTGGCGAGCCTGCGACGCAAGGTTGACCGCCTGGACGACCAACTGGTCCGCCTGCTAGCGGATCGGATCCGGATCGCCCGCGAAATCGGCCGGTTGAAGCGGCAGGACGGCTTTTCCGTCCTCGCGCCCGGACGGGAGGCGAGCCTGTTGCGGCGTTTGGAGGTGAAGGCGGGAAAAGGGTTGGACCGGCAGTCCCTTTCCTCGATTTACCGCGAGATCCTTTCCTGCGCCCGGGAGGCGCAGGGGGGTGTGAGGATCGCCTATCTCGGGCCGGAATCCTCCTATTGCCACCAGGCGGCGCGGTCGCGGTTCGGCTCTTCGGCCCAGTTGGTGCCGTGCGCGACGATTGCGGAGATTTTTTCGGCGGTGGATCGGGGTGAGGTGGATGCCGGGGTGGTGCCGGCGGAAAATTCGGGGGAAGGATCGGTGGGGGCGACGCAGGACGCCTTGCTCGATACGTGCGCATGGATTGCTGGGGAGATTTATCTCCCTGTGCGGCATGCTTTGCTGAGCCGAACGGCGCAGGGTCCGATCCGGGTGGTCTACAGTCATCCGCAGGCATTGGCTCAGTGCCGGCACTGGTTGGCGACGCATCTGCCGGAGGCGAAGTTGGTGGAGGTGGCGAGCACGGCGGAAGGGGCGAGGCGTGCGGCGAAGGAGGGTGGGGCGGCGGCCTTGGCGAGTCCGCTGGCGGCGACGTTGTATCGGCTGAAGATCCGGCAGCGGGATGTGCAGGACCGGGTGGGGAACACCACGAGATTCCTTGTTCTAGGGCAGGACCCGGTGCCGGCGACGGGGAAGGATCGAACCAGCCTGGTATTCAGTTTGCCGCACCGGGCGGGAGCTTTGCACTGGGCGTTGGGGATTTTTTCGGCGCGGAAACTGAATTTGCTGAAGGTGGAGTCCCGGCCCGCCCCGGGGAAGCCTTGGGAATATGTCTTTTTCGTGGATGTGCGTGGTCACGCCGACCGCCCGGAACTCCAGCGGGCGCTGGCTGCCTTGCGGAAACAGACGCAAGGCCTGCGCGTCTTGGGCAGTTATCCGGAAGAGCGCTGACCATGGCCGAAGAAAACGCTCCGCCTCCGGCGGGCGGCGAGGCCGATACCGCCAAGAAAAAGCTCCGGCTCAAGGTTACGCGGGTCGAGGAGAACAAACCGCGGGTCCGTCGGAGGATTTTGGCGCCCAAGCCCGCGGCCGAGCCCGGGACCGGGGGAGCCTCCCCGGCAACGGAAGAAAAGCGGGTTGGGGCGGGCCGGATTTTCCGGGAGCTGGGTCGGAAGGCTTGGGGGGTGGCGAAAGGGTGGAGCCGGAACGTTTGGATCGGGATCGGGGCGGCAATCGGGATCATGGTTTTGTACGGGGTGTGGACCGAGTGGCGAAAGACGGTGGTCCGGGTGAAGGTGGAGTTGAACGAGGTCCGACTGGGGGACAAACCCGAGGTGCTGGTGCTGTATGATTTCAGCGAGCGGCTGGCGGGATTGCGCCGGGACTACGGGCGGCGATTGGCGCCGTTACAACCCCAGATCCGGGAAATTGAAAAGACGCTGATCCTTGCCAAGGCGGATGCGGCCGGCACCACGGAAAAGATGCGCATGATGGAGCAGGCTTTGGGAGAGGAAAAAACAAAAAGCCTGAAGACGGTCGAGGAGAATCAGGCTTCCGTCCGGCGCCTTTGGATCGAGGAGGCTGGTCTTTTGGACCAGGAGTTTGATGACCGCTTGAAGGAGTTTCTGGAAAAGGTGGAGGGGAGGGCGCGGGACCTGGGTCTTTTTTACCATCCCGAGGAGGACGAGGATTTGCAGCAGGCGGAAATCATCGCGAATGAATTCCGTCTGGCTTTGTACCGCGCCCCGCCCAGCATCCGGCTTCCCGAGCAGTTTGCCTGGATCGAGAAGGAACTGAAGGAGTGGCACCGCTTCGAAAAGGAATGGAAGACCCGGTACCAGGGGCTGGGAGCCAAGGCCAGAAAGCTCCGCAATCCCGGGGGGGACAATCCGGAACTGAGGCAGGACCAGAAAAAACTCCAGGCCCGGGAGCTGGACAGGTTCCGGGGGGATTCCCAGATGATCCAAAAGGAAATTCAGGAGTACGAGGAAAGGCTCAAGGATTTGAGGGAAAAGGAGTCCTTGGCCAAAGGACCTTTTGAGGAGGACGTGAACACGATTCCCGAGTCTTTTCTTTGTCTGAGGATCCCGCTGGAAGAGAGTCTTGCCCAGATTGCGGTGGAGGGAAAAGTGGCCGAGGCTCCCCCGGGTGCGCTGCGAATCGTCCTCCGAGGAAAAAGGAGCGGCCAGCCGGCATGGGCCATCCGCCCCTTCAATCCGGTCCCCCACAAAAAAATCGAGGTGATTTTTCGGGACGAGGATTTCCGGGAGATTGGCGATTGGCTGGAGACGGAATAGGTCGCCGGGGATCCTTACGGGTTTTGCGGCTCGCGCTCAGTACCCGCCGCGGGCCAAAAGAAGGCGGCGGGGTGCTTGGTCAGGATGGGTGGTTGCTTTCCCCCTTAGCGTTCCTCCAGGTGAGGTATTTTTTCACGTCTCGGGAAAGCAGGGTTAGAAAAACCCCGAAAACGAAGGCATCGTCAATGATCCCGATGCCGGGGAGCGCGTCGGGAATCAGGTCGAGGGGATTGACCAGATAGGCAACTCCCAGGAAGGCGCCCAGCAGGGTTCCGGTCGGCCATTTTCGGTAACGGAACGTCAGCAGATCCCTGCCCATGGTCGGGACGGATCGGATCAGGGTGGGCCAGTCCGCGGAAACGGGGGATGGACGCGGGGGATTCATGGAGATGTCGGAATAGGGTCGGGTTCCATGGGACGCTGTTGTCTTAAGCGGTGCTCGCGGAAAAAGGAAGTTTTCCTGGTTGGCCGGGCGCTGCAAGGAGAGGAGCCTTTGAACCGACCGGGCCCGCCAGCTTTCCAGGCGATTTTCAAAAACGAGGGCAAGGCCCACGGACGCCAAGGTGGAGACAAGGAGAAGAAGAAGGGGGGAAAGCGCGGCTCCATAGCTCCCGCCAGGACCGAGCAGCAGCCAGCGGATGGGGACATGAATCAGATAGAGGGGGTAAGAAAGGGATCCCAGCAAGGAGTCCAACCGGGAGGATCGGGTTGCCTGAAAAAGACCCGGCAGGGCGAAAAAGACCAATCCCCACCAAACCAGATCGGTGCCGGCGGCCGGCAGCTGGGGCCAGGCGAAGAACATGCCGAGCAGGACCAAAAGGCCGGCGAGAAGTCGGGCCGGCGGCATTTTTCCGGAAATCCACTCCCGGTGGCGGTAGGCAAGGAAGCCCAGGAGGAAAAAGACACACTGGGGAGGGAAAAACTGGTATTCCCATTTGGAGCTTTCCCCTTCCGGGCTCAGGATCCTGAAAACCATCTTCAGGGCAAAACTGAAGGCCGCCACCAGAAGGAGGGTTTTTGTTCGCCAGCGGCGAATCCAAGGGACGCAAAGATAAAAAAGGACCTCGAATCCGATGGTCCAAGCCTGGGGCAAAACAAGCATGCGTTCCAAAAGGATTCCGCCGAAGTCACCCCCCAAGGGAAGAAGACGGGGGCCGGTTTCGGTGTAGGAAAAGAGGCACGGCAAATCGATTCCCACCAGGGCCATCTGCACGAGGACCAGCAGGGAAACGAGAAAGCCGTGCCCCGCGTCCCAGGCGTGTGCGTAAAAAGCGAGCCGGTCGGCCCAATTTCCCTGCCAGAGGGAAGCGGCCACGAGGATGGCCAGGGCAAAGGCCAAGGTCAGGTAATACAAGGGGTAAATTCTGAGAAAACGGCTGAGGTAAAAGACCCTGGTATGGGAGCCATACTTGGTTTCCAGAATCAGCCCCATATAAAAGCCAGAAATCATGAAAAAGCTCGTTACCGCGACACCGGCATTCAAAAGGCCGGGATAGGACGGGTTGTGGGCGTGGGTCCACACAACGGCGGCAGCCAGGAGATAGCGAAATAGCCCCATCAGTTCTCCTGGGAATTCCTTGTGGGGATAAATCGTTGCATGAAGAGGGGGACAGGAAAGGGCAGGGAATTCGTGTACCCCGTGACGGGGATCCTGCAAGAGGCAATGCCCCGGCGACCGGGATGAGGGCTCGACCTGACCTTCGGAACGCCTAGGATGACGCAGTGAGGCTGTTCTTGGTCACGATTCTTGGGGCATGTCTGTGGGGAACCCTTTGGGGTCAATCCCAAGGGCAGGATGCGTTGTTGCAGTTGGTTGCCACGGCGGTGAATCCGGATGCCGAAGGAGACGCCAAGGAAAGGATGCGCAAAGGGCTGGCCGCCTTGGTTGATCTTCAAACCGGGGGCATGGCTCCCGAGGAGGCTCTTCTCAAGGCGAAAACCCAAGCCGGTTTGGGGGAGGCATCGCAAAAGCCCTCCAAGATGTTGATGGAGATTTTTAGCCTGAACCAGAATCGCTGGGGAGATCCGGCGACTTTGGATGCCCTTCGCGCCGGGCGCATGCCCGAGCCGCCGCTGAAGCGGCCTTGAGGGGTTTATTTTCCGTGAGGCTGGGGCAACCAGTCGGGCTTCACCGGATTCGCCATGGTGACCTTGCGAGGGGCGGTCGGCGTCAACTCCCCGGAACGTCCGCCGTCCTGGTCGCCATCGCGGTCCTGGGCTTGCAGGCTGCAAAGAGATAGTCCGCCAACAAGGAGCATTCCTAAGAGAAATCTCATGGGGATCATCGTAAAGGGAAAAACCCCGTTGGCTATTCCAATCCTGCTGGTCTGGTGTCTTGCCGGGGCCCTGCCGGGCTGGGGCCAGGAGGGAAAGGACTACAGTGATGCCCTGAGGGCCGAGGCGGAAGGCGGCGACCGGGAAGCGCAGTTTCGTCTGGGAAACTGTTTCTTTTTCGGCCTGGGCATTTCCAGAAATCAGGGGGAAGGCGTGGCCTGGTATCGCAAGGCGGCCGAACAAGGGCATGCCGAGGCGCAATTCAACCTAGGGGGGTGTCTTCTGCAGGGCTACGGAGTCGCCGCCAACGCAGCGGAGGCCGTCCGCTGGTGGCGCGAATCCGCCGGGCAGGGTTTTCCCGCCGCCCAGATCAGCCTTGGGGATTGTCTTCTCCAGGGGCGTGGGACGGAACGGGATGAGCGGGAGGCGGTGCGGTGGTATCAGAAGTCGGCGGACTTGGAGTATCCCGCCGGGCTTTACCGCTTGGGAAACTGTTACATGCAAGGGGTCGGGGTTGGCCGGGACGTCGCCGTGGCGGTCCGCTGCTACCGGCGTGCTGCCGAGCAGAATTTTGAGCCCGCCATCAGGGTTCTTCACAAGCTGGAGGAGCAGGACAGCGGCTAAGGATCGAGAGAAGGCGGGGTTGTCTCCCTGCGGGGGCAGGGGAGAATGCGAGGATGTTTATTTACGAAACCGGGGAAGGGTTGCGGGGGGTGGTGGGTTTTCACGGCTGGAGCGGGGACCACCGTACTTTTGCCCCGCTTTGGGAGAGAATGCCGGAGGGGTGGACCTTCTTCAGTTTTGATCTTCCCGGGTGCGGTTTTTCTGAACAACCATCCGAATGGAATTTACGGGCGATGGCCGGCGAGGTGGCGGAGGAGGTGGCTCAGCTGGGGATGAGGGATCTGGTGTTGGTGGGCAGTTGCAGCGGGGCGATTCTTGCGGCCTTTGTGGCCAGGGAATTACGGGAGATGGGGCGTCCGGAAGTGGTGGCGCGGTTGGTGTTGGTCGACCCCTTTGCGTATTGCCCGTGGTATTTCCGGTTTTTCCTGCTGCCCCTGCTGGGGTTTCCCCTTTATGCGGTCACCTTTGCGAATCCTGCCGGGCGTGGGCTCACCAATCTCTTTCTCCGGGACAAGCGGGCGGGGGAAACCGACCTGACGGTGTCCTTCGCGCGCGTCAATCATCGCGTGACGTGGAAATATCTCCAGATGCTGGATGCGTGCGGTTCCCCGGGACAGTTTCGGGGAATGCCCCTGCCCGTGGACATCCTCCATGGGCAAAAGACCTTCTCGGCTGTGCGGAAGTCCGTGGGAATCTGGAAGGAGGCTTTGCCCCAAGCCAGGATCACGGAACTTGCCGGAGTCGGCCACTTGCCCATTGCGGAAGGGACCGGGGAGGTGGCAAGAATTGTGTTCCGAAACGAAAACCCGTGTGGGACGCTTGCCCAAAAATGAAAATATCTCTCCTCATCCCCCTGGGATTGCTGGGGGCGCATCTTGCGGGGATGGCGCTGGCAGGCGACGATCCGGCGGGAATCGTTTACGGGGTTCCGGCGCGGGATGTCCTCTCCGGAAAGGCCGCCGAAGCCCATGGGGAGCGGGAAAAGGCGGCACGATCGGAACTGGATCTAGAGGCCTCGATGCGCGAGAGGGGGTATTTCTGGGTAGGTGGACAGTGGGTCAGGAAGGGGCAACCGGTTTTGCCGGCACGGAGCGCCGGGGAACTAAAGGATTCCGACGGGGACGGTTTTGACGATTTCACGGAGATTAAATTTCATACCGATCCATCCAAGGCGGAGTCGACGCCGGCCTCCTACTTTCAGGCCAAGGGAAGCAACCGGGTGGTGTTTTACGGAACCAATCCGACGGCGTACCGCAAATAACCGGTTTCCGGCCAGGGGATCAAGGTTGGGGATGCCTTGGCGGCTTGGATTGGAAATCGGTCACGCCCGGGTGGATTCGAACCACCGACCCGCGGATTAGAAATCCGCTGCTCTAGTCCCCTGAGCTACGGGCGCCTGTGGGTAGTTTGTAGCAGAAAATGGCCGAGGGGCGATGACGGGGTGAGGGATCAGGGGGTTCCGGTGCTTGCAGCCGAGAATCCCTAACCCCCCGACCCTCTGGATCCCGATCTCCGCAAGAGCATCCGCACATCCGGAAGCCCAAGCAGGGTGGCCGCGAGAAAATAGGCACCGGCGCCAAGGGTGCAGAGGGCAAGGGTGCCAGCGACGCGGAGAATGACCGGCCCGGCGAAGGGATCGATCAGCCAAGAGCCGACCTTGAGCGCTCCGATCAGGACGATGCAACTCAAGCCAATCCGCAACACCGCCTGAATAAAGTCAGGCCGAAAAAAGGTGCCCACATGCCGTTGAGAGGCCCAGGCGAGTTGGAGGATGTTCAGCGTGGCCACGGTGGCGACGGACAGTGTCAGCCCAAGAATGCCGAGGTTGAAGACGCGGATGAGAAGGTAGTTCATGCCGATGTTAAGAAAGATGCCGGTCAGGCTGATCCGCAGGGGAATGCCGGGTTTGTCGATCGCCGAGAAAGCGGGGCTGACCACCTTGATACAGGAGTAGGAAACCAGTCCGAGGGCATAGCCCTTGAGGGCGAGGGCGGTGCGGGCGGTGTCGTCCGCGGTGAACCGGCCGTACTGATAGATCGAGGCGATGACGGGCTCGGCCAGGAGGAAAAGCCCGATGGCGGCCGGCAGGGTGAGAAAGAGGGTTTGGCGAACACCCACCAAAAGCCGGTCGTGCAGGGCCTCTTTGTCGTCCAGGGCGGCATGGCGGGCGAGATGGGGCAGGGTGACGGTGGCCACGGCCACGCCGAAAAGACCGATGGGCAGCTGGATCAGTCGAAAAGCATTGTTCAGGCAGGTGACGGAGCCGTCCTCGAGGTAGGAGGCGAAATACCCGTTTACCAGCACGTTGATCTGAATGGCGGCGGCACCGACCGAGGCGGGTCCCAGCAGGCGCAGGACTTGTTTGAGGCCGGGATCTTTGAGGTCGATCAGCCAACGGGCGTGGTATCCCACGGACACGGCCCGCGGCACCATCACCAGCCATTGGGCCAGGCCGCCGACGAGGACACCGATGGAAAAGGCGTAGACGGATTTTGGTCCGAAGGCTGGATCCAGCCACCAGGCCAGCAGCAGACCGAGGCCGATGGAGACAAAATTAAAGACCGCCGAGGCGAGGGCCGGCAGGCCGAAGTGGTGAAGGCTGTTGAGGAGGCCCATGTAAACCGCGGCCAGGGAGAGGAAGAGAATAAAGGGAAAAAGGATCCGGGTGAGCTCGACGGTTAGTTCCGCTTTGCCGGGAATGGCGGTGAAACCGGGATTAAAGAAATGGACGAGGAAGTCGGCCTCAAGAATTCCGACAGCCACGATGGCGGTCAGGACGATGAAAAGGAGGGTGTTGACGTTGTTGGCGAGGCGGTAGGCGGCGGCTTTGCCCTCCTTGGCGAGCTTTTGGGAGAAGGTGGTGACGAAGGCGGTGGAGAGGGCTCCTTCGGCAAAAAGATCGCGGAGGAGGTTGGGAATGCGGAAGGCGGCGATCAGGGCGTCCAGCTCTTTGCCGGCGCCGAGAACGGTATTCAGCAGAACTTCGCGGACCAGGCCCAGAATCCGGGAGGCCCCGATGGCCAGCATCACGCGGGAGGTGCCTTTGGTGCTCATGCCTTGGCAAGACGATGGCGGCAGGCAGTGAGAACCTCTTCAGGGCTGAGGCGGGTCATGCAGCGCCGATCGAGGGGACAAACCTTGAGGAAACAAGGGCTGCAGGAGACCTTGTGTCGGGCCACGGTGACGGTGTTGCCCAGCGGACCGGTCCAGGCGGGTTCCGTGGACCCGAAAATGGCCACGCCGGGGCGGCGCAGAAAGGCGGCCAGGTGCATGGGACCGCTGTCGTGGCAGAGAACGAAGCGGGCGTGGGCGATCCAGTGGGCGAGATCAAGGGCGGAGGTTTTCCCGGAAAGATCCCGGATAGGGGAGCCATAGGCCTCGGCCACGGCCTGGCAGGATTCGGTGTCATCCGGGCCTCCCATTAGGATGGGCTCCCAAGAGTATTCCTTCACGAGATCGCGGATGACGGCAGCGAAGCAGGCGGGATCCCAGCGTTTCGCGGGACCATAAGCCGCTCCGGGAAAAACAGCCAGGCAGGGGTTGGCCGGGGCCTGGGAGGGTTTGGGTAAGGAGGGGGGAGGCGGCAGTTCCCTGCTTCCCCCGGGAAGGCCGAGATCCTCAAGAAGGCCAAGATACTGATCGGACACGTGGACAAAACCGTAGGGGGAGGTGCGCCGGGGGCGATGTTCCGTGAGCAGCCCGTTGCGGAGGCTGCGTGCGAATCCTGCCCGGTAGCAAACCGGAAGGATCTCGAGGGCCACCCGGAGAGAGTTGGGAAAAGCCACGGCGGCGGCCACATTTCGCTTTTTCCACTCGGCAGCCATGGCCATGGGCCAGCGCGCAACGGAAACATATTCGAGACCGGGCAGGAGGAGCGGGGCAAGGGGTGCAAGCGAGGCCGGGCCGGCCACCACTAGGGAGGCGCGGCCGTTCAGCCAGGAATGGTAAAGGCGGGCGGCGGGGACGGAGAGGATCAGGTCTCCCAGCCAGTTGGGAAGACGAAGGAGGTGGGTCTGGTCGCGGGAGGAGGGTTGGGGGATCACAGGGCGGCTTCCGGTATGCTACGACCGGAATAACCCTGGAATCAGCGCAAAATACCCGGGGAGGCGCGGCGGTTGTCCGCGTGGGCGGAGTCCGAGTCGCCTTCCGAGGCGGGGCGATCCTCGCCGTATCCGATGGTGCTGATGTTGGCTCCGTTCGCACCCAGACCGATGAGGTACTGCCGGACGGCAGTCGCCCGCTTTTCGCTCAAGGCCAGATTGTACTGAGGCGTTCCACGGACGTCGGTGTGTCCGGCGATGACGATCTTGGTGTTGGTGTTATTGCTAAGGTAATTCGCCAACTTATCGAGCTTGGGGCGTTCTTTGGCCTCAATGGTGAAACTGTCATAGGCGAAATAGACGGTTTCGCTCTTAAGGGTCTCGTAATCGGCATTATCAGGATTGCCAGAACGTTCGGGAAGGGGTTGGTCGTAAATGTTGTCCGTGGAATTGCCGAAGGCGGCGGCATCGCCTTTTTTGTCTTTGTCGGCGCAACCGGAAAGGATGGCGAGGATGGCTACAAGGAATAGGGGTAGGTATTTCATATTTTCAGCGGCTGGTGTTGGGTTCTGTGTTGTTGCTCAAGTTATTGGGTATCTTTGTAGTTTCCCCCGTAAGAGTGTCAAGAAGAACGAGATGTCCATTTTGCGATGCCACCAAATGACGGGAATTCCTTGTCCATGAAGGACTTTCAAGTCCGGATCCGCGGCTGACAATACGGGCTTTTTTACTCGCAAGATCGTAAACACCTATCTGTCCTCCGCCTGAGCTAATGCTGTAAGTGATCAGTTTACCATCGGGCGACCAGTCAGGTTCCGTGGTGTAGGAGGATTCGGTGTTGAGCCGTTCGGCTTCTCCCCCGGAGGCGGGGATGATGTAAAGGCCGGGACTGCCCCTTTCATCTGAGACATAAACGATCCTTGTGCCATCCGGCGACCAAGAGGGGGAGCAGTCCGTTCCCCGGGTTTGCGTGAGGCGGTTCGGTTCGCCGCCGGAGGCGGGGAGGGTGCAGATTTCCGGATTTCCGAATTTGGAAAGGGAGAGGGCCAGGGTGGAACCGTTGGGAGAAAAGGAGGCGCCGGTGTTTTGTCCGGGGAATTGGGCGATGCAGGAGCGCTTTTTGGAGGCAAGGTCGATCACATAGGTATCGCGATATCCGCTTTTGTCGGAGCTGTACACGATCTTGGAGCCGTCGGGGGAGAATTTGGGCCCATACCCGAGGGATTTGTCCTGGGTGAGCTGGCGTGCATTGGCGCCGTCGATGTCGGAGATGTAGATCTCCTTGACCTTGCTTTTCCTGGCGCCAGAGGCGGAGGCAAAGGTGATTTTGCTCGAGGCAAAACCGGGCGAGCCGGTGAGGGCCTCCACCACGGCATCGGCAAAAAGATGGGCGGCCCGGCGGGAATCGCCGGAAAAGCTCTTGTCAACCACGGCAGCGCCACCGGCCTTGGGGACGGCCCGGCCGGATAGTCCCGCTGGGGTGATCGAGCCAGTTAAGACGAAGGCTGCCGAATCGGCCGGAACCACCCGGCAGACGCCGGAACGGTTCAGATCGTCTGTAAGGACCTTGGCGGCGGCGGGTCCTTCCGCGCCGCTGATCGACTCCACGGCGACGTCAATCTTGCGGGTTTGCTCAATGACGATGACCGGAGCGGCGGTTTGGGCATTGAGGGCGAGGGGGAGAACGAGAAAAGGGATAAAAAGAAGACGCATCACGAGAGACAACAGCACGGAAGACAGATTTCCAGTAAATTCGGAATTCGGATTTCGAAATTCGAAATTTTTTACTCGAGTTTGAACTGAATGATGACGGTGGAGTCGGGGGAGCCGAGTCCGGGGAGGAAAAAAAAGGGGGGGGATTGCCAAACGTATATAAAAATGTACTTTTATGTACAGAATGTTGATGAGCACGGTTTCCCTTACCCAACTACGGAGCGAGGCCGCAAGCATGTTTGGCCGGGTTCAGCGCGGCGAGACGCTGGTGGTCTTGCGTCATGGTCGTCCCATTGCGGAAATTTCCCCGGTCGCGGCTTCCACTCCCTCCTGGAAAAAGCCTGCCTTGCGGTTGGTGGCCAAAGGTGCGGCGCTGTCCCGTGCCATTCTGCAGGAGCGGGAGGATGAGGACCTTTTTTGACTCCTTCGCCAAGCGCTTCCTGGAGGAGTCGGGAAGCGGGCGGGTGGAGGAAATTTGCTCAAGAACAGAGGAGCTGGGGATCAGCGTCCTTTGCGTGCCGGAGGTAGTTTCGGCCCTGAACCGACGGCGGCGGGAGCAGGTATTGACCTCGGTGCAGTACGGGCAGGCCAAGCGACGGCTGTTTGAGGACGTTCGGGATGCCGACGTTGTGCAACTCACCCCCGGCGTGGTGGCGTCCTCCGTGGCGATTTTGGAAGCGGGGGCGGTGCGGACGATGGATGCGTTGCAGGTTGCCTGTGCGGTGGAGTGGAAACCCGAAATGTTTGTTTCGGGTGACCGGGCGCAGTTGGCGGCGGCGCGAAGGGCCGGACTGATTGTGCGAGCCGTCTGAATCCGAGAATGGCTACTCGAGTTTGAACTGAATGATGACGGTGTAGTCGGGGGAGCCAAGCCCGGGCGGCAAGGGCCGGGGGATCTTGGCGGCAGACCGGACGGCGGCCTCAACCGAGGCATCCATGGCGGCATCGCCCGAGGGTTGGGAAAGATTGAGGAAGGTGACGGTGCCGTCGGGGGCGATGCGGATGGCCGCTTCGGTGATGATTTTTTCGCCGGAAGGAATCGGGGGCTTTTTCCATTTGGCCTGCACGGTCTGTTTGATGAGGGCGCGGTACCAGGAAAAGTCGTCGGCGATGCCGTCCGGGCGCCCCTCCATCCCCGCTCCGTCGCCTCCGGATCCCGGGGCCTCGCCGGGAACCGCTGCGGAGAGACGAGATTTGATGGTGGCCGCGCTGGGGCCGGCAGGAGCCTTGGGGGCCGGCTTCGATTCGCCGGAAACGGCGGCGAC
>Ga0214917_10004697_pt1 | contig 15008 bp, 14 predicted proteins | sample LL_1208_BB_MetaG_FD_177983 | JGI IMG/M metagenome (GOLD analysis project Ga0214917, IMG submission 177983) | Freshwater microbial communities from Lake Lanier, Atlanta, Georgia, United States - LL_1208_BB | ecosystem: Environmental > Aquatic > Freshwater > Lake | place: USA: Georgia | collected... | reverse complement strand
GGTGCATTTGGTGAAGGCGCTGTCGAAGGTGAGGTGGCAGAGTTGCTTGCCTGGTTAGAGATCTTTAATAATAAATCCATAGTTGAGTTAGATTACGGCGGCCTAGCAACATATTTAAATAATCAGTTACTCGAAAGTGGTGAAGTTGGCTTAGATGCTGACACTTCCATTGAAGATGTGACTACCTCTATTGCCGGACTTGCATCAGGAGATGGGGCTTTGGCTGGAAGAGGTTATGAAAGATTGGTAGCTCGTTGGAGGCGAGTTTCTAGCCTTGAATCTGCAACTTAGGTTAGTTGAGTACTTGTTCTTAAATGTAATTAAAGGGATACTTATACCTATACGGTGTAAATCAGACATTTTCTAGACAGGGAATATCGAGTAAAAATAGATGAGTATTAGTGAGGGTAGCAAAAGCCAATTATGAGTAATTCAAATTTTTCGCCATTGAACCCTAGTAATCAGGAAAAACTTTTAACTCCAGCCGAAGTGGCATCTTTATTTCGAGTAGATCCAAAGACTGTTACCAGGTGGGCTAAAGCCGGTAAGTTAAATTCTATTCGAACCTTAGGTGGGCATCGTCGATACCGAGAGTCTGAAGTACGAGGATTATTAAAATCAATTACGCAAAGCAGTTTTGATAATTCCAATAGATTAGGTGGTAATTGAAAGTGAGTGATTCTAGCCAGGTTGATAAAAACGAAGGCAATACTTCTAATGATCCAAAGTCTAGGATGTTAGCTGCGCTAGCAAAAAAGCAAAAAGGACATAATTTGGGCAAATCCTCTGGACCGGTTAGTGGATCAAAGATCGGTGCCGGACAGACTGGTGGAGCGGCGCCAAAGATGCACAGAAGAAAAGCAGGATCGGCATAAAGATTCTGTCATCGTAATGATAATAACTCAGATGCAATATTTTTTCCTATTTGTTGCAAGTTACGTGATTGTTGGAGTTCTAACACCAATAATGCGCAAAATTGCGATTTCAAAAGAAATCCTAGATCGCCCAAACTCTTTTCATAAATCTCACTTAAAACCAACACCCTATCTCGGCGGAGTAGCAATAATTCTAGGAGTAGTCTTTGTAACTTATTCCGCGCTAATTTTTTCAAAACTTTCTGCTAGTAATTATTGGTTAGCGACTTCACTACTTGCTCCTGCAATATTTATGGGTTTAATTGGGCTTTGGGACGACATTAAGGACCTTCACCCATTCCCCAGATTTGTCGGACAAACTGTTGCAGGGGTGGTCGTAGCAATTATATTAATCCTAACAAGTAATTTTGGCACACCAACAGGTTCAATTGCCATTGATGTTTTTGTGACAGTAATTTGGATTGTTGGAATTTGTAATTCTATTAATTTTTTTGACAATCTAGATGGTGGTGCAGCTGGTACTACGGCAGTATCTTCTATTGCTCTAACTTATCTGGCAATTATTAATGACCAAAATTTAATTGGTGCTCTTTCATTAGTCTTGGCGGGGGCAACCTTAGGCTTTTTAATATGGAATAGATCTCCAGCTCGAATTTATATGGGAGACGCTGGAGCACTTTTTCTGGGTGTTTTGATTGCGACCTTAACAATTAGATTAAATCCTGACACAAAGTCAATTTCAGCATCCTTTGCAACACCTATACTTCTACTAGCAGTTCCAATACTAGATACCTCTGTTGCCGTAATATCTAGATTACGCAGAAAAGTATCACCATTCCAGGGTAGTAAAGATCATCTTTCTCATCGCCTGATGAGATCTGGAATCTCTAGAAAATTTACTGCAGTACTTTTATGGGCACTTTCAGCTTTTTTTGCATTATTGGCAATTATATTAAATCAAAACTTCCCCATTAATGAATTGATAATACTCATTTTTTCAGGAACTATTTGGCTATTCTTACTAATTAAATTTTTAAATACCCATGATAGTTGATAGAAAAATTTTGTGGCTTGGGCCGGGATCGAACCGGCGACCTAACGATTTTCAGTCGTTCGCTCGTACCAACTGAGCTACCAAGCCAATCAGCTTCACTTACTTCTTCACAAAAAGAAATAAATAACTGCGCGACCCAGACGGGACTTGAACCCGCGACCTCCGCCGTGACAGGGCGGCGCGCTAACCAACTGCGCTACTGGGCCAGCTATTCAAGAAAGATAAAGAAATAATTCTCTATCTATCTTTGCGTCCCCAACGGGATTTGAACCCGTGTTAACGCCGTGAAAGGGCGACGTCCTAGGCCACTAGACGATGGGGACAGTGGAAGAGATAAGGGTATCGGTTGAATTACGTTGGGCAAAACTAATTAAAAAATAAGCGCAATATCTTCTCCCTGGTAGATAGTGCAACAATTACCTATTATGGCCATAATCTCTAGTTGTACCGCATCTGATATCAAAGACGCTGCTGCATCTTTGATAGCTGGAAATCTGGTCGCATTTCCAACCGAGACCGTTTACGGGTTAGGCGCAGACGCTTTCAATGAAAAAGCTGTTGCCAGAATCTATGAGGCAAAAGGTAGGCCTACTAACCACCCACTAATTGTGCATATTTCATCCATTGATAAATTAGACAGGTGGGCTAAAGATATCCCAGAGATTGCAATAAAACTTGCCAGAAATTTTTGGCCAGGACCGATGACTTTAGTTTTACCAAAAACAGATTTAGTAAAAGACTTTATAACAGGCGGCCAAAATAGTGTTGGTATTAGAGTGCCTGCACATTCTGTTGCGTTAGCATTACTAAAGGAGTTTGAAACACAAGGTGGTTATGGCATAGCAGCACCAAGCGCAAATAGATTTGGAAAGGTATCACCAACCTTCGCCGATGATGTTAAGGAAGAATTATCTAACTTCTTAACACCTGATGATTTAATTCTAGATGGCGGTCAATCATTGGTCGGCCTAGAATCAACAATTGTTGATTGCACAAAGGCTACTCCCATAATCCTAAGACCCGGGGCAATTACTGCTGCCATGATAAATGATTTGTTAGGTATTAGAATTGATATAATTTCAAAAGACAAGACTGACAAAATAAGATCACCTGGCTTATTAGAATCACATTACTCACCAATTGCTAAGGTTTATCTTTCTGGGAATCCATCTGCCGGTGATGGCTTTATTGCACTTAGTAAACATCCAACACCAGATGGAGTCATCAGATTAATCGCTCCAGTAACTAATGAAGATTATGCAAGATCTTTATATCAAGGATTTCGACTTGCTGATATTAAAAAGCTCTCCAAGGTATTTGTAGTTGCTCCAACAGGGGACGATATTGCAGTTGCGATCTGTGATCGCCTAAATAAGGCAACATATAAAGGGTGACTGTCGCTTACTAATTACGGGAAGCCTGCAAAAAACTCACAGCCTAATCACTACAAAAAAGGGTGCGATTTCAAATCTACCTGAGGTACCATTTTATTCTCATACCTCAAACCCATTTTTGGGTGGATGGATATTCAAAGCTATAGTAGGGGGTAGACAGTGGCAAAAAAGTTGATACCGTTAGCCATATCGGCAGGAAAATTTTCCATAAGTTTTCAAAGGGAGATAAGAAGATGATTAAGGTTTCGAATAGAGCAAAACCAGCTCTTATTGCAGTAGTCCTTGGGCTTTTGTTCTCAACTACCACTTTGATCTCAACCGCAGAGGCTTCAACAATTAAAAACGGTGTATCCTGCAAAAAATCTGGCCTGAAGGCAAAATCTGGGGTTAAGCGCTATGTCTGTGGAAAAAATCCTTATGTAAACCCAACTAGATTGACCTGGATGTTAACTAGCTGCCCTGAAGCTTATGATCTTTATACAGAAGCTAAAGATCAGTACGGGATATTTAAAGACATTCTATCTTCCTCCCCTGAAGGCCTAACCGAACTTACAAATCTTCAAAAGAGTATGGATTCTTTAGATGTGCTCATGAAGACAAAGGTATGTAAGCGTGGGGCCTGAACCCTTCTGAACTTCCCATTGTTGTCACCGGCAAACTCTTTTAGGATGTGTTGTAGGCTGAGCCAATGATCTCTGCTTACTAAAATTTTCTCTTTCGTTTACGCATAGGGCCTTTAGCTCAGTCGGTAGAGCAACAGACTTTTAATCTGTGGGTCGTCGGTTCGATCCCGACAGGGCCCACTTGCTTTAGGGCAAGGGTATGTCCGATTTGTCCCTTACTCACGACAATTCATCAAGCAATTCGTAGAGGTGATTAGAGGTAGCGACGGCTGACTCTGATTTATAAAACCGGTTAAGCAAGGGGCAAAATAAGATGGCATTTAAAGCCAAGAAATCCAAGGTGGCTGAGTTATCAAATCCTGCCTCGTGGAGTGTTGCCCAATTTTCATCTTTCTACACTCAAAATCGTTCAGAACTAATTGCTCACGCCAATCGGATTACTAAGGATAAGGCTAAGGCTGAAGAGGTTACCCAAGAGGCTCTGATTAAATTCATGCTTGCAGCCCCTGAGTTAGAAAGTGATAACCATGCTCTTTCTTATTTGCATCGCACTATTGAAAACTTATGTATTGATCTATTCCGAGCTGAGAATAGACGCCCAAATTTAGTTGCTTTAGATAATGTCTCTGCTGAGGTTGAATCAACCTGGCAGGTATCAGGTGATCACTCACAAGCTATTTCTGCCGCAGAGGATGCTGCAATTATTCGTCAAGCACTATCTCTTTTGTCACCAGCAGAGCGTGCTGCTCTTGTGATGTGGGAGGTTGAAGGTAGATCAACTGCTGAGATTGCTAAGGAGCTTGGTATTAAAGAGTCTGCAGTTCGCCACACGGTCTCTCGTGCTAGGGCATCACTTCGTAAGGTTCTCTCAGAGTTGGTTATTGATGAGGCTCGAGGCCTAACCGCTCTAGACCTTCTATCCACAACCTATAAGAAGGCAGCAGAGCTTGCCGGCAAGTCATCAAAGATTGCACTTACATTTATTATGGTGTTAACAGCATTTTTAGGTCTTAACTCCTTAACAGGGAACGAACCAAACACCTCAATCACTACTTCATCTTCTCAACTTTCAAATAACCAAGATATGCCGGCTGTTGTAGCCCCGGTGATTCCTGATGTAACAATCAGTAAACCGGAAGTAAGTATTGAAGAGGACTCAATAACTCCCAGTGAATATGCAGATCATATGCAACTCTCTTTAAACCAACTTGAGACTGTTACCTTAATGCTTCAAGTATTAGAGCAAGCAGATGGTGGGCCTTTACCTACCGAATAAATAGATTTCTGTCTCTTTGCGGCATTACACGTGTGTGCCATAAGGAAACAGAATTAGGAGGTCGAAAGATCTTCGAGCCAGAGTTAGGAAATTCCTAACCCTGACTAACGAAAGGAAAAAAATGTCGAAAACGACACTACGTAAGCGCATTGCGCTAACGGCAACGACTGCACTGTTTGCGGGAATGCTATCTTTTGTAGCAACTCCTTCAGCATCAGCTGCTGCAGGCGATACCAACTTGTTTTTTACAAGTGGTGTAGCGGGTAGCGGACTTTATGTTGCAACCCAAGCTAGTACCACCGGTGCTGGAGTTGTTGATTCAGCAACATTAACTGCATCTACTGGTACAACTGCTAGATCACTCGGCTTACTTAGCCATAATGGAACTACCGGAACAGCGCAAACTGCAACTGTATTAGCCGGTGGAGCACTCTCTCTCTATGCTGAGACTTCCACTAACGTATCGTTTACTGCAACTGGTGGTACATTTAGTGGAGCTACAATCGCTGATAAGTCTATCGAAGCGACATATTCACAAACCGTTTCAACTGTGTTTATAGCAAACACCGTTGCATCCACCCCTGTAGCAGTTCGTTGGAACGCTCCAACTACTGCTGGTACCTATACAGTTAGTATGTATGACGCATCAAATACTTCTCAAAACACAGCTGCTCTAGGAGTTGGTGGAACTTTGAGAGGTGCAATTGTTGTAACTGTAGTCGCAACCTCGGCTGGTGGCTCATACTCAGCTGTATACAGCCTATGTAACACAAGATCAAATTCACAAGGTCACGGTATTGCAACTGGTGTAGATACAACCTCTGCAATTACTAATGGTCAGACTGCGTATATTGCGTTTGACTTGGATGACGCCTATGATCAATCACTAGACGCTGGCGCAATTGTAGTCACAGCTACTGGTAATGCATTAATATCATTGGCAGCTAATGGTTCAACTGCAGCAGCTGGAACTACATCGACCGTTGTATCATCAGCGGCTCCAACTAATAGAGTTGTCCAAGTTACTCAGGGAACAGCTAATGCTCCAGTAACTACAACTGTATCTATCTCGTTCAATGGAACAACAGTCTGCACAAAGACTATTTCTATCCGTGGCGAGATTGCTAAGTTAGAGATCGCAAATGTCGGAGTTGGCGATATAAACAGTGCAAACTCCATTTCAGCTGGTCTAAACACCTGGATTACAAATACCTTGGGTGATACTTCTCGCGCTGGATTATTTACTGTAGTTGGAAGAGACTCAGCTGGAAATGCTGTTGTAACTAACTCTGGTGGAATTTTCTCAGCAGATACTGCAACACTAACCACAACCGTACAAGCACTTTCAGTACCAGAAACTGCAACAAGCGTTTCTTCTACAACTGGAAGATTTGGTATTTACGGTATTGGTACATGGACATGCGGATCTTCTGCAGGTTCATCTAGTGTTAAATTGAAGTGGACAAATACAGGTTCAGGTACAGTCGTTACTTCTGATGCCTTTACTGCTGCTTGTGCAGATGATCCTTATACATATACAGCTTCGTTTGATAAGGCGTCATATGTTCAGGGTGAGCTTGCTACACTTACAGTTCAATTCCTAGATTCAAAGGGAAATAAGGCAAACACTGTAGGTGCACATGGTGCATTGACTGATTCAACACCAATGTTGACAGAAATAACTAGCCAAACAGCAACTGTTGCTGATAGAGCAGATGGATCTAGAAAATATGTCTACTCTGTAGGAACGTCTACTGGACTAACAGCTGGTAGCTATGTTGCTTCAATTAGTTATGCATCCCTAGTTGCTGGCACTACACAGACACCTTCATATAAGGTAACAACTGGTGGAGATACAACTACTAATGCTGACGTTCTAAAGTCGATTGTTGCGTTAATCGCATCAATTAACAAGCAGATCCAAGCGTTACAGAAATTGATCCTGAAGAGATAGTTAAATATCTCTAAAACTAGAGGCTCCTCATTTGTTGGGGAGCCTCTAGTTTTTTCTCATGTAGTAGCATAAGTGTATGGGTATTAAAAAAGTGCATTCAGTTTATAAATTAATATTAGTATATGCGTGCTTAATAACAATAGTAATCACGCCTTGGGTAAATAAGGATTCGATGATAATTCCTAAATTGATATTAGTTTTTTTATGTGCCTTATATTTGATTCCAAAAATATTATTAACTTTTTCTGAAGCAATTAAATCGATTAAATTAAAGATATTACTTACTATAATTAGCTTAATAATTATACAAATTATAATTGTCACTATTGTAAGTTCAGCACCATTTGAGCAAGAATTTTTTGGTCGCACTGGAAGAGGTTTGGGTGTAATAACTTATGTTTCAATGGTATTGGTTGTTTATGCATCTGCAGTTTTCGTTACATTAGGTCAACTAAATTCCTTACTTTTTGCGTTATCGTTTGGTTGCTTAATTTCTTCTTGCTATTCATTGTTTCAAAGTTTCGGTATAGATTTTATTGAATGGGATTCAAAGACTAATGGTGTAATCGGTACACTTGGAAATCCAAATTTTCAATCGTCGTTTGCAGCAATGGGATTAATACCAGTTGCTGTATATTTCTGGAAGCTAAAGTCCAAGTGGCTTGGATTACTGTTTTCGATGACCTTGCTTGGGACGGTAATTTTTAAGACTCAATCGACACAAGGATATATTGCAGCAGTGCTATCGATACTTGTCTTTGCAGTTATTTTTTATTGGTATAAAAATAAGCTAATTTCATATTTATTGTTTACATTAATGGTTTTGCTGGGCATTGTTGCAACTTTGGGCATGTTGAACAAAGGTCCTTTGAGTTATTATTTATATAAACTTTCCGTTCAATCAAGAGGAGATTTTTGGCGATCAGCGCTCAATGCTGCAGAAGCTCACCCATTTTTTGGTGTAGGGATGGATTCCTTTGGGGATTCGTATTTAAAGTATAGAAATTCTATCGCCATAGGTGAATATGCTGATAACGCCCACAACTTTTTTTTACAGTATTCAGTCACAGCTGGATATCCGATGGCAATTTTACAATTAAGCCTCGTAATTTTAACTTTTGTGTGTTTTATTAAAATACTTAGAGCAAAGTCGAATTTTGATTCCCAAATCGTTGCTATTTTTACTTCATGGTTAGTTTTCCAAGTCCAATCGCTTATTAGCCCCGGAAACTTGCCCATGATGTTTTGGAATGCAATACTAACTGGAACTTTGATCGGAGTTTCTCTACTAATTGACTCGCCAGATAAAAGAGATGTAATTCCACACCGTAATTCAACATCTCAAAATCGACTTCAGAGTTATAGTTTAGTGCTTGCTGGATTATTAATAATGTTTCCGCTTTTTAATACTGACAGATTGCAATTACAAGCGATGAATACTGGAAATGGTGATCTTGCAATTTCTTCAGCTCTAAGTTATCCAGAATCAGTAGTTAGGTATCAAGTAATTACAAGAGAGCTATTAAATTCTAATTTATTTCCACAGGCACTTTCTGTCGCACGGGCTGCTGTAAAATTTAATCCGAATTCTCCGAACCTTTGGGCATTAATTTTGATTAATCCAGTTGCTTCTCAAGCAGAAAGATTAGCCGCAAAAGCGGAAGTACTTAAACTAGACCCTTTAAACGAGGAAGTAATAGATTTTGTTATTAAGTAATTTATGGATGATCAAATAAATCATGTTCAATAAACCGAAAAGCAATGTAGTGGTAGTGGGACAAGGATATGTTGGACTACCACTTGCAGTCAATGCTGCCAAATCTGGCTTCAAAGTATACGGCTTTGATATTAGCCATAAAAAAATAGATGAACTCAAAAACGGAATAACCGATTCTCCTGAAGTGATTCAATCTGAATTATTGCAACTTCAAAAAAAGAGAAAAATCGAATTTACCTCGACTATTCCTAGGCTTGAAACTCCCTCAATTTTTGTAATTGCAGTCCCTACTCCCTTAAACGCCAATAGACAGCCAGATTTATCTATGCTAACAAGTGCATGTAAATTAATAGCAAAAGTTATTACGGATAAATCATTAGTGATTAATGAGTCAACATCTTATATTGGCACATTAAGAAATCTAATAAAACCCACTATTAGTGAATTATCCACTGCCACTAACATATTGTATGCAGTCGCTCCTGAGAGAATTGATCCAGGAAATCATAAGTGGAGCCTAAAAAATACTCCTAGAGTATTAGCGGGTTTGGATGAAGTCGCAACCAAAGCAACAATTAATTTTTACTCAAGGTTTTGTAAGAGTTTACATATTGCACCGGTACCAGAAGCGGCTGAAGCGGCAAAGCTTTTTGAAAATACATTCAGGCAAGTCAATATAGCTTTGGTTAATGAACTATCAAATATTGCTAATGCTATGGGCTTTTCGACTCAAGCTACAATAAAAGCAGCCTCAACAAAACCTTTTGGGTTCATGCCTTTCTACCCGAGTATTGGAGTTGGAGGACACTGTATTCCGGTGGATCCTAGCTATCTTGAATTCTCTGCTAAATCAGTTGGAGTTGAGGCTAAGTTTATAAACTTAGCAAACGCAACTAACTCCAATATGCCTAGGATTGTTGCTGAGCGGCTTAGAGACGAAATGGGTGGTGACTTAAGCGGAAAAAGAATTCAAATTGCCGGGATAGCCTACAAACCAAATGTTTCAGATATCAGGGAGTCTCCAGCCATAGAGCTAATGTCGTTACTAAAAGATTATGGGGCGCAAGTAATTTGGTGTGATCCAGTTGTGAAGGAATATAATGGGCAAAACAGTACAGAGATTGATATAAATATTGATTTAGGATTAATAATTACACCTCATGAAAAAATTAATTATTTAAAATGGATAAATGCAAATACAAAAGTAATAGATTTGTCAGCAAATCCAAGTTTTTACGGCTGGCCTAAATTTCTCTAGCTATAACTCTTATAAACATCTTCGATAATTTTTTCTAATCCAAGTTTTGGTTCCCAGTCAATAAAATTTTTTAGTTTTGATATATCAGGAACTCTCCTTTCCATATCCTCAAAGCCAGCAGCATAAGCATCTTTATACTCTGTAAAGGAAATCTCCGACTTGGATCCGGTTTGATTGATTATCATTTTTGCCAGTTCTAATATTGAGATTTCTACTTTCCCGCCAACATTAAAGACTTCACCAATTGATTTGTCATTCGCCGCAAGGGCTAGAACAGCTTCCTTGGTATCGCTGACATGGCAGAACACTCTTGATTGGGACCCATTCCCAAATATTTGTAACGGTTTCCCTTCCATTGCTGCCTTAACAAATCTTGGAATTACCATTCCATATTTTCCAGTCTGACGAGGACCTACAGTATTAAAAAATCTAATTGTTGTAACTCTGAGTTGTTTTGTAAGAAACAGAAAATGAGCAATGGCCTCCTCTAAAGCCTTGGCATCCGAGTAGTTCCACCGAAGTTTTTGGGGTGAACCAATCACCCGATCATCAATTTCCGATAGAGGTTGCTTGTTATTTTTACCATATATCTCGGATGTGCTGGCAATTACAATTCGCTTATCAAATTTCAGTGCAGCAGACATAACTACCTCTGATCCATAAAAGTTAGTAGATATTGATTCAATTGGATTCTCTAAAATATTATCCACGCCCAAGACTGCCGCCATATGAAGCACAAGATCACAATCCTCTACTAAGGATTTTACAAGATTTTTATCCCTAATATCTCCGTGGAATACCTTAACTTTTCCTTCAAGTTGCTTAATGTTCTGTTTAGAACCAGAACTTAAATTATCTAAAATAGTGACTTCTTTGCCCCTAGAAACTAACGCGTCACAAAGATGGGAGCCGATAAATCCCGCTCCACCAGTAATTAGCACCCTCATTTAATTATTATAGTCGAAGTAGCAAAATATTATGGTGTTTTTGTTGTTCAATTTAAATTTATCTGAATGCTCCAATAGGCTATGGCCGTGGAAACTATTGGTAGTTTTTCGTCTACACAACTTCTTGCCGAAGAGCAGATTCTTACATTGCCATCAGTAGAAATTTTAGATGCACTAGAAATAGGCGAAATAGCCAAATCACTTTGCATTGAAAGAAACTTACCAGTTGCTATAGAAGTAAGACTAGATGATTGGATTGTTTATCATGCCTCTCTCCCTGGGAGTAAACCAGAAAATGATTGGTGGATAGCTCGAAAGGCAAGAGTTGTGCTGCTTAAGCATCACTCAACACTGTATGAAAGAGTAAGTGCGCAGGAACGCGGAGTTGATTGGCATCAGGAAAATAATTTATTAGATGAGACCCATGCAATTCATGGCGGTGGGTTACCTTTAATTACACGCGACAAAGGATTTGTTGGAGCGTTACTGATAAGTGGATTAGCTCAGGTAAATGATCACCTACTTGGAGTTGAGGTTTTAACTGAGTACTTAGCTAGTAAGGGTGAGTTACTTTGAGTAATCAGGTTTGGGTATGTGGTGAGGTATTAATAGATTTAATTCCAGATGGTAAAGAGCGCAAAGCAGTTGTTGGCGGCGGGCCTGCCAATACTGCAAAGGCGCTTGCCAAATTAGGCATTGCTAATCAATTTATTGATGGTATTTCAACTGATAAGTATGGGCAGATGGCACTTAAGCAATTACACAAAGATGGTGTCTTACTAGACTTTGTTAAGTTTTCAGATAAACCAACCTGTTTGGCAATTGTATCCCTTAACTCACAAGGAAGCGCCACATATGAGTTTGTAATTGAGGGCACTGCTACCTTTGATTTTTCTCGCTCATGGCTACCAGATGCTTCACTACGTAAACCATCTTTATTGCATATCGGCACATTAGTAACAGCTATAGAGCCAGCAGCATCAATTCTTTTTGAGTGGGCTAGCAAGGTAGCAATGGTGGCACCTGTGGTCTTTGACCCAAATATTAGACCAGCTGTTATGGATAATCGAATTGAGTATGTAAAGCAGGTAGAAAGATGGGTTGGTATCTCTAGTGCGGTAAAGGTAAGTGATGATGATATTTACTGGCTATATCCAGGAGAGGATATTGATAACGTTACTAGGAGGTGGCTGGCTATAGGGCCAGAGTTAGTTGTAGTTACATTTGGTGATAAAGGATTAGCTGGGTATCGAAAAAATGAGAAGATAAGTGTGGATGCTAAAAAGGTAGTTGTAGCAGATACAGTCGGTGCTGGAGATACCGTAGGTGCGATATTAGTAGAGGCAATAATTGAAGATGGAATAGATAAGTTAGTTAAAGATCGATTAGCTTCAATGTTAGATCGGGCGGCAAAGGCAGCAGCTATTACTGTTTCTAGAATTGGCGCCCTTCCTCCTGGCAGAGATGAGATTTAAAAAAGATGCTTAATATTGATGGTGATCAAATATCAATTGCAATAGATTTGGATCAAGGAGCACGGCTTGCTTCTGTGCAATGGCGGGATATGCAGTTTGCTGTGCCCTTTAGAGGACGAGAGCTTACTTGGGGATGGTTTTCTATGGTTCCCTTCGCTGGCCGCATTAGAGATGGAATAATCAAGGATTTAAAGGGTAATAAGTATCAGCTACCAAATAATTTTGATCCACCACATGCCTTAATTGGATTTGGTGCAACATCCTCCTGGGAGGATCTTGGAAATGGCGCGCAGTATCTAGAGCTACCACCACCATTTGATGGAGCATCAATTACTCAGCGTTATGAAATATTAGATAACGCAATTAGGTGGTCTTTAGATTATGAAGCAAATGGATCTGATCTACCAGTTACCTTAGGTTTTCACCCATGGTTTGCTAGAGATATTGGTAAGGGAGAGGCGGCAGAGATAATTTTTAAAGCTAACAAGATGTTTAAAAGGGGTGAGGATAATCTGCCAACTGGTGAGTTAATTTCACCAACTCCACCACCTTGGGATGACACATTTATTGAAGTTATTGGTAGCCCTGAGATTATCTGGCCAGGTGCAGCACGGATTTCTATGGAGTTTGATTCACCATATTTTATGCTTTATTCACATGATGAAGAGGGTATTTGCTTTGAGCCAGTCACTGCACCCCCTGATGCCCAAAACCTTGGCATACAAGGTGATACCTATATTGAAGCCTTGATTACATTTAGTGAGGATTACTGAAGTATTTAACTTTTTAATATATACAAAATATCTTTACCACTCTCAGTAAAACCTAGTGAGTTATAAAGTTTAAGCGCTCTTGTATTATCAAAATCAACATATAACATCGCATCTGTTAATCCCTGATACTTTAAGTAATTAAGTGCAGTAATTGTTAGCGCCCTACCTAATCCACTACCTGAGTAAGTTGGATCTACTGCGGTTATATAGATCTCACCGATTGCTGGATGATCATGCGAGCCGCCATGATCATGGGTTAGTGCTCCATGGATCTTGGTCCATGTTGAGCCAATCATTTGATTGTTTGAGGATGCGATAAAAAATCCTTTTACATCAAACCACTCTTCACTCAATCTATGGTTTAGATCAGATAATTGCCAATCAGATTGCTCTGGGTGATCTTTAAATACCCTGTTGTTAAGTGATAGCCAATCATTGCTATCTTGGCCTGGTAGAAAGCTTCTGATAATTATCTTTGGATCTATATCAGGTAGTTTTTCAATATCAGTTAACTGTTTTTGCATCTGTAATACAGTTCTAATTTTTTCAAAATTAAATGAGTTAGCAAGGGCTGCTGCTGCCTCATTTTCCCCATGCACCCATAGCCGCAAATTTTGCCCACATATTTCAACTGCCTTACTTAACAACTGCTTACCAATACCAAAGCTTCTATGATCTGGATCTACAACTAACTCAACAGATGGGCCAGCAACTAGATCGGTTTGATCAAGGTGGGCATACCCAATTACTTTAGATTTTTCTTCTACTACTAAATGTGAATCTGATTTATCACCACCATGGCGAAGGTGAAGCAGAATGTGTTCTGCAATAGGAGGTGAGTTATCAAATATGGCAGAGCGCTGAATTAAATCTAATACCTGCTGGCGTTGATTTGCTTGTAATGTTGCAAGATGTTGCACGCTCATAGCAGAGTGCCAATAAACGTAATTAGATTTACTACCACTAACTTAGATCTGCAGTACTTTGATTACTACCAGCAGTATTATTTGATGAGAATCTATAACCAACATTTCTAACCGTATCAATTATCGCCTCAAACTCTGGTCCTAGCTTTGAGCGAAGTCGTCTAATGTGAACATCAACTGTTCTTGTACCACCAAAGTAGTCATAGCCCCAGATCTCTTGAAGTAATTGAGATCTAGAAAATACTCTGCCTGGATGTTGGGTTAGATACTTTAATAACTCAAACTCTTTAAAGGTTAGATCTAAGGTGCGACCCTTTATCTTTGCAGTATATGAATCCTCATCAATTACTACCTCACCACTTCTAATCTCTTTAAGTGCAGGGTTTTTTGCCAACTGCAGTAGCGCATCTTTGCCAATTACAATTCTAATTCGAGCATCAACCTCAGCTGGGCCAGCAGTATCTAAAATTACATCTGCAATCTGCCAATCAGCATTAACAGCTGATAAGCCACCTTCGGTGGTAATCACAACAATTGGAGTAGACACCCCTGTTGTGGTAATTAATTTAGTAAAAGCTTTGGTATTTGGAAGATCACGCCTTGCATCAACAAAAATACAATCAACAGACGGTGCATCAATTAACACTGATACCTCAGCTGGCAGTATTCGAACATCATGCTGTAATAGTGCAAGTGCGGGTAGCACATCAGCACTTGCCCCCATTGAGTTTGTCAG
>Ga0214917_10004696_pt1 | contig 15008 bp, 12 predicted proteins | sample LL_1208_BB_MetaG_FD_177983 | JGI IMG/M metagenome (GOLD analysis project Ga0214917, IMG submission 177983) | Freshwater microbial communities from Lake Lanier, Atlanta, Georgia, United States - LL_1208_BB | ecosystem: Environmental > Aquatic > Freshwater > Lake | place: USA: Georgia | collected... | reverse complement strand
CAACCCAGTTTGCGGCTGTTGTCCAGTTGCCGTCCGCCCCACCTCCGTCCCAGGTATAAGAGGCGGCAGACAGGGGCAGAGGGGTAACCACCCCAGACAGGACAAAGAGGAACAGGTTTTTCAAGACACCTTTTGTCTGCATAAGCTTATCTTGCGTGAGGTAAATAGTAATCGCAACTACACGAAGGGGTAGTTGTTTTTTAGCTTATTAACAAATTCTTTTGCCGACTTTTTTGCGGGGTTCGACGAGATGAGGGCGATCCCGATTGAGAGACGGGTGTAGCGCCGTTGGCGAAACAGAGGGCCACGGCCTCTGTTCTCGAGTGAACCTTAAGTTTTCGGTAAAGGTGTTTTAGGTGATAACGAACCGCATCCAAACTAAGGTAGATTTTTTCGGCGATCCCTTTATTGGAGTAACCCAGACAAAGCAAGGAGTAGATCTCCGCCTCACGAGAACTCAAAGGTTCGGCAGTAGAATCTAGGAGGGAGTTAGCCGGAAATCGGGTCATCACCGTTTCAGAACTTTGCTTTAATCTTCCCACCAAACCCCGAAAGAGGGAATCAGACAGGGGATGTCCCCCGTCACAGATTTCACTCATCGCTCGCAGGATTCTGTTCTTTGGGGAGCTTTTTTCCAGGCAACCATCCGCTCCAAGTTGTAAAGCCTGCAGGGCCTGTTGCCGATCGCCTCGATCGACCCAAGCCAGGACTCTGGTCTGGGGAAACCGCGCTGAAATCGAAGGCAACGCTTTTATGGAGTCCGGGCTGGTCTTAGCCCCCAAATCAAAGAGAAGAAGGCTTCGTTCTCTGACCTGCAGGCAACGCTTGGCTGCCCCTATTGTTCGGGAGACGCGTACCCTGTACCCTCCTGAAACCAACGCGGAGGTTAGATCAGTCTGGAACTCCGAATCCCGAGTAAGAAGAACGCACAACCTCATGCAGCGATCTTCCTGGATTTTTTGGTGGCTTCCCAAGCCGTTTGAACCTCGCGTGCAAGGTAGGCGCCTTGGGCCTGCCGGATCGGGGGAAGAAAATGCCCGTGATCCACGAACCAAGGAGCCGGTAAAGAGGCGGTAAACTCGTCCAAGGCCACCACCCAGGCCCCCCCACGTCCCGCGACCTCCGCCGCTGCCTGGTTATACGCGCGCACATCACGCATCCGGCGAAGAAAGCCCTTCTGGAAGGAGGCGTGGTGATCATCGTCCAGCGGGGTGGACTGCACCCAGCAGGCCTGACATCCCCTTTGCCGGAGAGACTGAATCGCCGCATGGATATTCTCCCGGTACTCGGAGCAAGGAACCTGATGCTGTCCCGAGGCTGGGTCGAACTTGATGTCGTGCAGACCCGCGTTCAGGACGACAATGTCGGGCCGAAAGGCGGGATCCTCCAAAGCCACGGCAATCGCACTTCGCAAACCACGGGAATCTCCGCAGTTATTCCCGCGTCTTTCATCCAGCTTTTCTAAAGCCCTTTCCCGCCCCACTGATTCACCCGTGCTCGCCCAACAACGGACGGCCTCAGAGAAATAGGGCCAGTAGTGGATCGATATACTGTCCCCGAATCGCCAAACGAGGGGAAATTGCGAGGAAGAGGAAAGATCCTTTATCACCACGAATACTACTATTCGATCCTCTTGGCCCGTGACCAGAGTCTTTCCCTTTTCAGCCCGCCTGATCTAGGCAGTATGGCTTTTTGTCCATGTTCAGCATTCCCTTCTTGGCGCAGAATAGACTCTATGGTTCCGAAGAAGATCGTCTGCCTTGGAGACTCGATCACCGAGTCCAAATCGGTGGGCGTACTCGACGGATGGCCTGTCCGACTGCAACTCCACCTCACCTCCAGCGGACCTTGGCACATTTACAATCGCGGAATTTCAGGTCAAACCACTCGGGACGCCCTGGAGAGATTGGAAAAAGATGTGCTGTCCCTTCTGCCCGGCTGGGTCCTGATCGAGTTTGGAATTAATGACAGCAGCTTTCGCCCCTCCCAAAAGATTCCCCGGGTCTCACGGGAAGACTTTGCCCTTTGCCTGAATGAAATCGTGCGGCAAATTCAAGTGGCCCGGGGCGAGCCGATCCTGATGATCAATCATCCCCTCGGCACCCCAGATCCACGCCAGCCCAACGGTAAGTCGCGGGGAGCTAACCTTCGCGATTACCATGAGATGACCCGAGGAATCGCCAAAACAAGAGGCTGTCTCATAGTCGACCTGCATCGGCGGCTGACGCAACAAGGATTGTCCAAATGGAGAGCCAAAGGCCTGCGAAAAGACGGTGTCCATTTGACGGCGTTGGGTCATCGGATGTACGCCGAGGCGATGATGCAAGAGCTGACCCCCCTTCTAAAAAGGAAAAGACCCCGTTGAAGCCAAAAAGGTATGCTTTTGTGGGCACCGGCAACCGGGTGCGTATGTTTCTTGATCCTGCTGCCTCCAAATACCGAGATCAGGCCCAGGTGGTGGCCTTATGTGACCTAAGCCGAACCCGTGCTGACTGGCACCGAGACCGTTTACAGAAAAAATTCAACCTACCCCCGCCCCCATTCTACCGGGCCGAACAGTTTTCCATGATGCTTCAAGAGACCCGCCCAGATGTGGTGGTGGTCACCACCATGGATTCCACCCATGACGAATTTATCGTCGCCGCCGTCCATGCGGGTTGTGATGTGGTGACGGAAAAACCGATGACCGTGGATGCCCCCAAGTGTCGCCATATTTTACAAGCCGTTCAGGAAACCGGGCGTCACGTTCGTGTCACCTTCAATTATCGATGGGGCGCGGGCGCCACAGAGGTGAAAAAGTTTTTGTCCGGCGGAACGATGGGCCGCGTCCGATTGGTCCACTTGGAATATCTCCTCAATACCAGACACGGGGCGGACTACTTCCGCCGCTGGCACTCCCAAAAGGAGTGTTCGGGGGGTCTGTTGGTCCACAAATCCACCCACCATTTTGATCTAGTGAATTGGTGGATCGATTCAATTCCGAATGAAGTATCTGCCTTCGGGAATCTGGCCTTCTATGGCGAGGCCAATGCCTTGCAACGGGGCGATAAAAAGTGGACCGGCTTTTCCAGATATACTGGTAGAGAAAACGGGCAGGACCCATTTGCCTACCGCTTAGACGACCCCAAGTTAACCGACCCAGAAATGGAGCAGGGACTTTATTGGAAGGCCGAAAGGGAAACAGGATACCTAAGAGACCAGAATGTCTTTCGGCCCGGCATTACGATCGAGGATGTGATGAGCGTTTTGGTCCGCTACCGGGATGACACATTATTGAACTACTCGCTCAATGCATTCAGCCCTTACGAAGGTTATACGGCGACTTTCACCTGCGACCGGGGACGGGTTGAATATCGTGAATTTCATGGCGCCCACATCGTGCAAGGAGCTGGCTCAAAAAGTTTGGTGGACGAGCACGGATCTTGGAAAGCAGAACTGAAGGTGTTTCCACACTTTCAAGATCCTTATGAGGTGCAGATTCCGTTTTCGGAAGGGGGCCATGGTGGGGGGGATCCCCTGCTTCAGGAACAAATTTTTTCTCTCTCCCCTCCTGCCGATCCCTGGGCTCGTTCGGCTGGCCACGAGCAGGGAGCTGCCTCGATCCTTGTCGGTGTGGCCGCGAACGAGTCCATGCGAACCCATGCCCCCGTTCGCATTGGGCAGTTGGTGGAACTGAGTCCAAAGGCTCTTCGCTTAACAGAGCTCGTTTAAAGATTGTGATCCGACCCCGATCCATCCTCAAGATTCCAAGGTTGGAGATGCGATCCCCCGTCCGAGCGGACCCCCTGGAGATCCTGGATCAGCTGTTGATCACAAGACTGATTGTCACGGTGTCGGAGATGAAGTTTCGTCGCTTCCCTTTTGAACTCGAGGAAAGCATTCCGAGTGAGCCCCGTTTGATTCTGATTCGACGGGGTCGCGTGGAGTTTCGTTTAGATGATTTCACTTTGACGGCAGGACCAGGGCTGATGATTCTCTTGCCGGCTTGGATTCGTCGCAGTTGGAAAATTACTCGAAAGCCAGGCTTCGTCTCGCTGGCTTGGTGCCGCTTCAGCTCCTCCGGGGCTCACCTCCACGATCTCGCCACACCTATTTATCGAAAATTGGATAATCCAAAGCTGGAAATCGAGGCCATGGAGCGAATGGGACGCCGGCTGAAGACTGGCCATTCCGCCGACGCCCAAGTTGCCGAGGGTGAACTCAAAGCACTTCTCGGCCGATTTCTTCGAGATGCCACGGTTCCCGATCATGCTCCACGACTCAATACCCGCCCTCTGAGTTGCGGGGAGCAGGGAGTCCAACTTGCAGTTCAGCACATGCGAACCCACTTTTCGGAAGGCAACGTCCTTCGTGGGCTGGCGAAAACCGCTTGCTTACACCCCAAATATTTCAGGTCGCTTTTTCGTCGTACAACCGGAGTTACCCCGGGAAACTACCTCATCCGCCTCCGCATGCGGGCCGCCCGCTACTATCAGCATGAGACCGCGATGCGCGTGAAGGAGGTGGCGGCCGCAGTGGGCTACCGGGATGCATTTTATTTTTCCCGTTTATACCGGCGATTCTGGGGGCACGCCCCCACTTTGGATCGTCCAATCCACCAATCGGATGGAGAGCCAGAAGCAGGAGCGAACCATTGAAAACTGAATTTGGTGCGGAGAAGCCGTGGGATCTGGTTGTTTGGGGTGGGGGATACTCGGGTCTGGCCGCCTCCCTGAGCGGTCAATCCGCCGGTCTCAAAGTCCTTTGGATCGAGAGTTCAGGAGTTCTGCTTTCTGAAACGTCTTGGGGCTTTGCACCCCGTGAGGGCACATGTCGGGATCCCCTTTATGAAACCTGGTCCAACTTGATCTCGACCCAAACACCGAAAATGAAAATAGGAATGGAGGGAGCCCTGGGCGAGGTTTTTGCGCATAAAATCTGCCGAGATCGTGGGATTCGAGTTCTCTTTTATCTCTGGCTGGAATCGGCACGAGTGGACGAGATCGGAGTCCGTTCGATCGGGGTGGTCTCGAAACAAGGGCGCCACGAAATCCAAGGGCACCGATGGATTGATGCCACCGACACGGGAGAACTTATCTCCCTTTTGACACCCGGAACCTCGCCCGAACCCCGGACAAGAAGTTCATATCTATTTCTCCGTCGCGAATCGTGGGGAACCGGCCCCATTTTGGGTGAAAAACTTCTACTAGTTCCAGGGGCTCAAGTGCAGGAAATCGATTCTGGTTGGGCCAATGAACGGGCTTTCTGCCTGAGGGAAGATTTGCCACAGGCGAATACCCACCGCGCAACATGGTTGCGGGCTCTTCCTCTTCTTCGGACGGCAATAGGCACTTTTTCAAAAGGAGCGGTGGTGAGCCATGTCAGTTTTTCTCCCTTGATAAACTACGCCCCTTTCTCCCCCGGCCTCCCCCTACCAAATAATTGTGCGTCAGCCTGCCCTGGTCGATGCTCGTCCCCTCCACGTAGCCTAGCGGAGCGTTTTGATCTTGGGCTTCAGGCCAGCCGGCGCATGCAAAAGGTCTCCTTGGCGAACACTTCGAATTTGCCCCCGGCCACATGGAAGAGAAAAGCCGATCGCCCAATTTCGACCGAAGTCACAGTAGCGGGAGTGGGCACGGCGGGTGCATTGGCCGCCTTGGCCGCTGCACGACAAGGGGCCAAAGTTTGTGCCTTTGACTCCCTGCCCTTCCCTGGCGGGGTGGGTACCGCAGGGGGAATCCACCTCTACTATTTTGGAGTTCCCGGTGGGTTGCAAAACGAAGTGGACCAAAGAATCCGTGATATTCAAATTCATTACGGTTCCCAAGATCAGATTGCTGGATTTCACCCGGTAGCCAAGGCGACCATTTTGGAGCTCATGCTTGCCGAGGCAGGGGTAAACACCTTTTTTGGTAGTTTTCTCAGTCGAGTCGAAACCCGTGGTCGCGAACTGCAAAGCGTCCACTTCCTTGACCGGGAGTCCGAGACCCATGTCCGCTCGGAGGCTTGGATTGATTCCACCGGGGACGGAGATCTTTGTGCGTTGGCAGGCGCCTCGCTTCGCCCGATCTCACGAAAAGACGGCCTCCCCCTCGCCTATACGCAATCCTCTGGAAGGTTCCGCCCAAAAAACGGACGGTTATTCCATCGGATCGTGAATTATGACTCCGGTTTCGTCGACTCCTCCTCGCCGGAGGATCTGAGCCGCGCACGAACGACGGGCATCCTTCAGTACGATCAGAGTCTGTTTACCGAGGATGAGCGCCCAACGTATCTCGCTCCTGCCCTCGGAATTCGTGAGGGTCGCCACGTGGAGACAATTTCGACCCTCCAATTGGACGATCTGTTTGAAAGGAGAAAATTTCCCGACCGCATCGGCCTGACTGGATGCCACTATGACAATCACCATACTGATTTTCAATTTGAGGACGAAGAGGCAGTCTTTTGGATCTGGGCCTGCCGGAACTGGAGGGAGAGAACAGCGAGTGACATTCCCTACGGCATGATTGTTCCAAGGGATCTGGACAACGTTTGGGTGGCCTGCCGGGCAGCGGGTTGCACGCCAGATGCTCATCACTCCATGCGGATGCAGCGGGACATGCAAAGGCTGGGAGAGGCGGCGGGCGTTTCGGCCGTTCTCTCCATCCGCCGGGGCTGCGTGAACCAGGAAGTTCCGATCCGAGAACTGCAAAAGATCCTCAGCCAAACAGGCGCCTTGCAGGAAGTTGAACCGGCGGAAGGGGCTTTCGGTTATACCGCAATCCAAGGGAAGGAGTCGCCTGTCCCTGCCTCGGCGAAGGAACTTTTGTCCAAACTGGATGCAGGTTATGGCCCGGCCATGTACCAGATTTATCGATATGGGAAGGATCTGCTGCCCGATGTCCTCGATCGACTGAACTCCGCCGACCCCTCTCTCGTGTGGAGATGTGCATGCATCCTGTCGATGTGGTCCGATCGCCGGGCGGTGCCCCGTCTGTTGAAGTCGATCGAGACTAGGGAATACGGATTCACACCTGAGGATGAGGCCCAAGGACGCAGCCCCGAAAAGAGTGTGCGCTTTGCCCCTAACTGGCTTGTGGCGTTGGTGCTTTTACGGCGTTGCCCAGATGCCCGCGCTTGGCCAACTCTCCAGGCTTTGGCACGGGATCCTGAACTACCTCTCGAGGCCCGTACATCTCTGCTGTTGACCTCAGCTGCTTTGGCCAAGCATCCCGATACACTCAGCTTGGCTCAGCGGGAAATTCCCGAATTGATCGATCGCTTACTCGCCTCGGACCCCCCCGGCAGACAGGCTTCCCCACAAAGAAATTTTTCCGGCCAGGTCCCCACTGCAATGAATTCGGAAAAAATCTGGTACCCACAAGTCAGGGAGGATTTTATGTGGCAACTGCACTGGTCAGCGGCATGCGCCGAAAAGGCCGCAGGGCTCTCTCCCCGTTCTTCGGCCCAAGAATTTCTAAAAGATGAGAGAGCCCCTGTTCGGAACGCTTTTCATGCACTCCTACAACCCCCAGCCAACACCCAAACAATATGAAAAAACTTTTTAAAACCGTAAGCCTCGATGTTTGTCTTTGCTGCTTCGGATTCCTTGCCCTTGGCAGCTTCTCGCATGGAGCGTCCGAGGGTGGCGTTCTTTTTCTGGGTAAATCCCCCGGAATGCGAGACGCCCATTACCTTGCCGCTGCCTACCTAACCCCCCCTGATGCATCCCATGATGTGGACTATGAGATCCAAGAAGTGGATCCGGACCCCGGACAGTTTGGTCAGGCAGCAGTGGTAGCCATTGCCGGTCTGGACAAAAAGAACCCGAAACCTTGGACGGAGCAACAGGTGACCCAAGCCAGCAATTGGGTCCAAGCGGGTGGAACCCTGATTTTTCTTGGGCCATCTGCTGTGCTCCTCGATCCTCAGGGCAGCCGTTTCTCACGGTTGACAACTTTATTGGGGGCAACAAAAGCCACTAGCAATACGGGAGCCACCCGAATAGCTACCGATTCTCCACTTACTCAGGAGGTGAAAGGAATCAACTACCCTTGGTGTCAGGGTGGGTATGGCCTCACCGGTCTGACGACGGCCACGGAACTGGTTGGAAATGGCCAACAAGCGATCTTTACCTCTAACCAAGTGGGAAAAGGTTGTGTCTATTTTCTTGGACAAGAGGTGACCCGTTTTCAACAGTCCACCGGCTTGATTCCCTTGGGATCCCTTGCGGGTCGGGCCATGCTCTCCGCCCCCCTTCTGAAAAAGAAGCCCAGCAAGCGGGAGGCGTGGAAGTTGGAACCCTTGGGAAAACCCGCCCCTGAGACAACCTACCGCCCGGCACCGGTTCAACGGCAAGCATCACCGACTCTTCAGAAACAAACAAGCGAAGGTCCCCGCCTCCTCTTGTCCGAGAAAGGCCAGGCTCGGGCCACGATTCTCATCTCGGCCAAAGCGAGTGTCTCCACACAAAAAGCAGCCAAAGAACTATCGACTGCCTTGGCAAAAATAACGGGCGGTACTTTTCCCGTGGAAAAAGAAGATCAAGGTCGATGGGCCCGCCAAGAGGATGGCACATGGAAATCGACGCAAAATGATCGCCCTACACTCCTAGTCGTCGGGGAAACCCAATTGGGCGAAGAGGCAGGCATTTCAGGAAAAGATCTGCCTGCGGAAGGAACTCGGCTCCTTTCCCGAAAGAATGCTGTCTTTCTGCTCGGCTCTGAAAAATCCCCCCGCGGCATTCCTTTGCTTGGCCCCGAGTTTGCGGTCAGCTCCTTTCTCGAGCGGCATGCTGGAGTTCGCTGGCTTTGGCCAGGAGAGCTCGGATCAGTCTATCCCCGGCAACCTGATCTCGGTGTCAGCCCCATGGATGAAAGAGACGCCCCCGCGGTTGCCATGCGTAGGATGAGAAACCTAGGGGGCGGTGGCAAAAGATTCCATCAACCTGAGTCGGTCGACGCCTCCGTTCTGGGCGCGGAGACCCTCGAACCCAAGGGGACGATTGCCAAACGAATCACCCAGAGCCTGAGCCTGATGAATCGTACCGTACAAATGCAGCTGGCCCGCTTTCCGGAAACATATCCTTGGTTTACCCGAATGCGCTTGGGCTCGAGCATTTCTCTCCGTTGCACCCACGCCTTTGGCGGATGGTACGAAAAATACTTCTCCTCCCACCCCGAATGGTTTGCCCTTCAACCTACTGGCCTGCGCACGCAGCGCCCCGTCCGAGAGCAGCTCTGCTATGCTGATCCTGGCGTGGTCCAAGCAGCCGCTGCCATGGTTCTGCAACAACTCGCAGACGAACCTGAATTAACCGCCGCCTCAATCAGCCCAAACGATGGAAGCGGGGAAAACTTTTTCGATATGTCTGAAATGTCCCGCCGGTTGGATCCGCCCAATGCTCCCAAAATTACGTTTCCTTATCGAGTCGGGGGCATCCCCTTCGAAATCTCCTATCCTTCCCTATCAGACCGTCTGTGCACTTTCTACCGAGCCGTCGCCGAGGAGGTCGCACGCCAAAATCCAGCAGCGATGGTGGGGGTGAGCGCCTACAGCTACTATCGCCGCCCTCCCATGCAAGTCACCCTGCCGGACAACGTGGTCGTGGCCTTTGTGGGATTGGTATATCTGGACAACCGAACACTTCGGCGGGATCGGGAAAGCTGGGAAGGCTGGGCCTCCACGACCAAGAATCTAATCCTACGCCCCAATCTCTTCCATCAGGGACATGGGATGCCGCTGAATTATGCCCGCCGATTGGCTACCGATTTCCGCCGATGCTATGAAACCGGTTTGATCGGCACCGACTTTGACTCTGTCGTTCATCACTGGTCGACCCAAGGTTTGAACTACTATGTACTCAGTCGGATTCTCTGGGATCCCTCCTTGGACGCAAATGAGGTGATTGAGGATTACTGCCGTGCTGGATTCGGATCGGCGGCCAGTTCAGTTCGGGCCTACTTCGACGAATTGGAAAAAGTCACCGATGGCATTGCTGAGGGTATCGCGGATAGCATTGAACAGGGAATTCGGGATGAGGAAATCATGGAATCGAGCCAAACTTCTCGTGATCTCTTTTTCAAAAAGATCCCCGATTTTTACACGGAAGAGGTTTTGGAGAAACTGCGCCGTCCCTTGAACCAAGCCCGCGAAAAAGCCCATGCCGAGCCCGAGGCACTTCGCAGGGTGGAGTTTCTCATGCAAGGGCTGGAGTATGCGGAGCAGCAACGCAGGGTGTTTTCCATGTATCGGGATGAAAAAGCGGACCCGGCACAAGTTCGTCGAGTGATCGAGGATCGAAATAAATTTCTGCAAAGCCTGCACGATCATCCCGACTACTTTTTTGCTATTGGCTGCAGCTATTTGCTTCACCGCGAAGCCAGTTTTATGGCAAAATATAAAATGTCTACGCAGCCGTGAAAATCTGGACTCTACCTTTTCTACTCCTAGGCGTGACCTCCTCTCTCTGGGGTCAGGTCAAAAAGCCAACTCTGGCCATTTGTGGTCCCGAGCCCGCGGCTACTGAATTCCTTACCCGCATTCTTTCACCCGAAATTGGGACAGGGAAAACCTTCGTGCACCAAGTCCTGCCGAACGAGGATCTCAATGCATTTCAAAGTGTTGTCTTTGTGGAAAGGGACGAGACCGCAATTTCCGCAAGTGGAGGCTGGACTATAGCCCAGTGGAAGCTGGCCGAAGATTATGTCCAAAAAGGGGGTAGAATTCTCTTTTGCCGATATGGCATCTCCACAGTCTCTCCCAAGCGGGAACTTGGATTCGGATCTCTTTTGACGGGGATCCGGATGTATCCGGATCTGAGAGGATCTACTTCCCTGCACTGGACCACAGCTGGCAAGGCCTGGGGGGGTGAGCTTTCCACCCGCGAACCTGACCCAGCTTGGTTGGGCGCCAACAATCCGGTCGCGGATCCCCTGCCTCAGGCTCAGGTTCTGATTGAAGCCACAGACTCCACTGGAAAACCGGTTGCTTTTCTCACCCGACAGGCGACGGGTTCCGGGGAGGTTTTTTTTCTTGGGACGTCACTCTATGCATTAAAGAAGTCACGCGCCTCAGATGAATCGGTTTCCAGCCTGATCCGGTTGATCAAAAAAGTCCTAGCTCTTCCCTCAACTTAGCACTCTTCAGAATTTCAGGGATCCCGCCAAAACACGGAGGAGTTGCCTGAGGGCTGCACTTTGTCGTCTATCTGCTCTCGGTTGACCTTGCCCACATGACCGTCCGCAAAAAGGACATGGGTGAAACCCTGATGAGGGCTTTGAATTTGGGGCAGATACTTGCCTCCATCATCGTTGCTCACGGTTTGCGTGTACCGGTCGTTGGCAGCACGGCTTGCGTCATATCCTCCATCCATGGCCACGGCGAACAGGGAGGGTTTTACAATCCGGATTAGGTACCTCTTGTAGGCTTCGCTGGGTGCTATGTAGTTTTCGACCGCATACTTATTGACGCTAAAATTTCTCCAAAACGCCTCCTGGGTGCTTGTCTTCGGGTCTGCCTGTAGAACGGGACAAGTGTAGCAAGTCTCTTTTTGCCAGGGATCCCCTCCCGTAGTCGAAGGCAAACCAAGATAGTCCCGAATGCCCGGATAATCTTGAGTGCCCGTAGTATTCTTCCATCCGGAAGACGGCAACCGTCCTCCATTGTCGTTGGCAAATCTTAACCACGCGAATCCCAGCTGTTTGAGGTTCGACATGCAACGCGCTTCACGGGCCTTCTTCAGCCCCCCCGAAATCGCTGGAAGAGCCAACCCAGCCAATAGACCGATAACGGAAACCACAACAAGCAACTCAATCAAGGTGAAACCCTTGCCTCTCCCCCGGAACGCAAATCGGTGACTCACAGTGCCCACTCTCATGAATCTATCTGGGCCACTCTAGGTAGGAAAAAAAAGAGTGGGGTGAGCAGAATAGAATACTGGACAAAAAGCCATCAGGGGAGAGTTCCATAGTCTCGTATGCGGCCTTTGGCCCTTTCCCGAGCAAAAAGCAGGCTTAACCCTACCCCTCCCAATCCAACCAAAAAAACAAAAAGATAACCGCTGGAGTAGTGAATCTCTCCGGGCTTGCTCGACCAACCCGAAAACAGTTTCACCCACAATCCCACCCCCATCATTAGCAGCATTCGCAATAAATTGGAAATAATGAGAAATCCCGCATTCATCGAACCCATTTTGTCTGGGGGAGTAAGATCATAGTAGTACGGTTCGATCGCCAGGCCAGCCACGGTATCAATCAAAGCGTTGCTCATGAAAAAGATGAATAAGACCCACACGGATGGAGGGCCAAGCCCGTGGCCCCATTCAATCCAGATCCAAAAAAACAACGAGTGTAGAGCCGAAAGGATTAGCCCGATTTGAAAAACCCGGAATCGGTCAACGCGATCGGCCAGCCAACCCGCGATTGGCAAGGCGGCAAAAACAACGGTCAAAAGTTGCCATGTTTGTAAATCCGCAAAGACTTTTTTGCTGTAGCCAAACTGCTCGGTTACCAATAAAGGGGCCAACTGCCCAAGACTGGCGGAAAGACTGACCGAGCAGAAAACAAGGGCATAGATCATCAGCCACTGACGGCTCCACAGCAGAGAGCGAAGAAAAACAAAAGGGCCCCCCTTCGATTCTGGAGAATGATCTTTTCCCTTTGTCTCGGAAACCAAGAGCCCAATGTTAAAGACAGACATAAAAACCAAGAAAGCGGTGACCCAGTAGATTGTCTGCTCGCCAGTGATGACGCAGTCGAATGGAAAGAAAGGCAGGCGAAGGTGATAAATGTCGTCAAATCTTGCCAGTAGAACTGCATTGAAGGCAACTAGTGCCCCTGTACTCATGCAACGTTTAATCACGACGGCCCGGCCCCGTTGGGAATTAGGCACCACCTCATAAAGAAGAGGGCTCCAAACAGCTCCATATCCTGCATCATTGGCAACTTGCCAGATACCCACACAGAGGATCAGCACCCAAAGGGAAGGAGCCAAAGGACATGCCAAAAGGGCAAGGATGAGGATTGACCAACCCCCAATCAAAAAGGGCTTCCGACGCCCCCAGCGGGTCCAAATTCTGTCACTTTTCCAACTCAGGTACGGCGCAACAAGAAAACTAAAAGCCAAATTGATACTTCCAATAAAAGAGATCAGAGCTGGATCAGCGGTGAACTTACGAATCGTGAAAGTAAGCGGGGCAGCCGATAGCGCTTCGACAATAACGGAGACACTGGTAGTGCTGGTGAGCAAGACCACCGCCCACCAGCTGATGCGTTTTTGTAAAGTCCGGATCATCCGACGCTCGCCATGGATTTATTTTAGCCAAGCTCACCCGAAAACCAAGAATCCCCGGTTGCCATCACAAAGTCGACTTTGCACAAAAGACACATCTCCATGGAGGAAAAAGATGCCTGCAGATTTTCGATTGCGAAATGCCATCAAAATTAACCCCTCTTTTGGATGATTCACATCCTGTATCACTTGTGCTTTCCTCCTCCATTTTGCCGCTACAAACCATGAGTAACGGTGGTGACTGAGACCAAAGGCTTGCCGCTGGAAGAAATGCAAAGGAAACTCGGCATCAAATGAGAACGCCGGAAGCAAACAGGATGACACCATGAACCGGAAACTCAAAAATCCAATGGTCGGCGCGGTGGAAGCGGGCGGCACGAAATTTGTCTGCGCCGTCGGAACCGGGCCGGACAACGAAGTGTTCTCGCGTACACAATTCCCCACTGGGGATAACCCGGTGTGGTTGCTGAAGAAGGTCGCCGAATGGTTCAAAGAGCAGGAAAAACAGCATGGAAAACTTTGCGCCCTTGGTGTCGCGTCGTTCGGGCCTGTGGACCTTGACGAGAAATCTCCAACCTATGGCTTCATCACCACGACGCCGAAACCCGGCTGGAAAAACACTGACGTATTAAACCCCCTGCGGAAGGCTTTCCCGAAAATACCGATTGGTTTCGACACCGACGTCAACGGCGCGGCGCTGGGCGAATGGCGATGGGGTGCGGCACAAGGCTTAGATGATTTCGTGTATATCACCGTCGGTACTGGTCTGGGCGGTGGCGGGATGGCGCACGGAAAATTGCTGCACGGCCTTGTGCATCCCGAGATGGGCCATATTCCGTTGCCTCAGCTCGCTGGGGACAATTTCAAAGGCATCTGTCCTTTCCACGGCCGTTGCTGGGAAGGACTCTGCTCCGGGAGCGCGATAGCCGAGCGAGCGGGAAAGCACGCTGAACAACTGCCGCCTGATCATCCGGCTTGGGCCGTGACGATCGAATACATGGCGCTCGCGTTGGTGACGCTCACCTGCGTGCTGTCGCCGAAACGGATCATCATCGGGGGCAGCGTCAGGAAGGCAGGTCAACTGGGTGAAGAACAATTCTTCAAGCGCCTACGTACCGCGTTCCGGTCTGTCCTAGCTGGTTACATTGTCTCTCCCGCCCTGACCGAAGCTGGAATTGCCGAGTTCATCATTCCGCCTCTTCTTGGCGACAATGCGGGTGTCTGCGGCGCTATAGCCTTGGCGCTGGAAGCGCAGAAACAGTCCCGAGCGAACTTTAGCCAGTAAATAATAACAGAAAAAAAGAAAGAATTTGTGAAACCTACACTGTTCAGCGGGGCGGTAGTAATTGCTCTTCTGGCGAACATATTTGCTGCCTCGCGCGCAACGCCCGCCAACCTAAGCACTACCGTTTGACTCACCCTGCAGATCGCATTTTCTGTCTCACTCGGAGTGGACAAAATTGGACAGAATGGTGATAAAAAAATTCATCGAAATTCGTCAGCAACTTTTGCAAGTAGATTAAACTACCTATAGTCAATCTTTTACGACTGGGTTCGATTCCCTCACTCGGAGAATTCAAAAAGGGCCTTTCAGGTAGCACTAACAATTGCTTTTGTGTAAGTCGTTTACCATCAACGTGCGGCTGGAGGGAATCGAACCCTCGTATACTTTCCCAAGGTTACTATCGTCTTAAGGATTATTAATAATTGTGCCACCACTGGCAGAACCGGTGTACCTACCTGTTGAGTCACTCATTGAG
>Ga0214917_10004695_pt1 | contig 15012 bp, 12 predicted proteins | sample LL_1208_BB_MetaG_FD_177983 | JGI IMG/M metagenome (GOLD analysis project Ga0214917, IMG submission 177983) | Freshwater microbial communities from Lake Lanier, Atlanta, Georgia, United States - LL_1208_BB | ecosystem: Environmental > Aquatic > Freshwater > Lake | place: USA: Georgia | collected... | reverse complement strand
GCAAAAAAGGTGAAACTGAATATGGAATCAAAGCAATTCCGCTTGGTGGATACATTCGCATGATCGGAATGTTTCCACCCAATCCAAAAGGAGTTCAAGATCGCGAGCACCTAGGGCGAATGGGCCTCATGATTGAGGATGCGCGCAATGAAGTGCTTGCCGAGATTGCACCAGAAGATGAACATCGTACGTTTTATCGGTTAAGTGTTCCCAAGAAATTGACGGTAATGTTCGGCGGACCGTTCATGAATCTAGTAATTGCGACAATTCTTTTCACGATCTCACTTAGTGTCATTGGTCGTCCCGAGGTCACGACTACTGTCAGCGAAGTTATTGCCTGCGTACCAACGAGTGCCAATCCAAACGGTATCGCTTCTACTAGTGGAGATTGTGAAGGTGGAGTTAGTACGCCGGCTGCACAAATTGGTTTGTCAACCGGGGACAAGTTGCTTGTGGTCAATGGCGTTGAAATTTCGTCATGGAACGATTTGGGAATGGCGCTTGCTGATCAAGCTGGAAATGTAGTTCAAGTAACTTACTTAACTTCAATGGGTGAAACAGTAACTAAGAATGTTGAAGTTGCTGCGCTTGAGTCACCAGTGTTCAACGATTCGGGTGAGGCCACTGGGGAATATTCGACTCGGGGATTCCTGGGAGTTTCGCCAAGTTTTGACCTAGTTCAATCACCAATTTCAGACGTTCCAGGCTTCATGACTTCCATTACTGCTAGCAGTGTCGCGGCGCTATTTGAATTTCCAGCTCGCGTTTTTGGATTAGCAGGAGAGCTATTTACTGAAGCACCAAGAGATCCCGAAGGGCCAGTAAGTGTGGTTGGGATTGGACGGATCAGTGGCGAGATAGCGAGTAGTGAATCAGTGCCTGCCATTTACAAAGTCGGTGACTTAATCACACTGTTGGCATCCGTTAATCTCTTCCTGTTTGTTTTCAACATGGTTCCAGTGTTGCCCTTAGATGGCGGACACATCGCTGGCGCTTTGTACGAAGGTGCACGCAGGCAGATTGCCAGAGTCCGACGTAAGCCACTTCCTGGCCCAGTTGATACTGCAAAAATGCTGCCTGTGGCGTATGTAATGTCACTGGTCTTGCTGGCAATGTCGGCAATTGTGATTTTGGCAGACATCTTTAAACCGATAGCTTTTTAGAATTCAGGCAAACGTGTCACCCTGGTACGGCAAATGTCCAGAAAGTGGCTGATAATAGGACTATGACGATTGATCTAGGCCTTCCAGCGTTACCCCCGCCAGTTTTAGCACCACGCCGAAAAAGTCGTCAGATCACGCTGCGCCACAGCACCCACCCGATCTTGGTGGGTGGCGACGCTCCAATCAGTATTCAGTCAATGGCCACGACACTTACCGCAGATGTTAATAGCACTCTGCAGCAAATTGCCGAACTAACAGCTTCTGGTTGTCAGATAGTTCGAGTTGCGGTTCCGAGTCAGGATGATGCAGATGCGCTGCCGCAGATCGCAAAAAAATCAAGCATCCCTGTGATCGCAGACATCCACTTTCAACCGAAATATGTTTTTGCTGCAATTGATGCTGGCGTTGCCGGTGTTCGCGTGAATCCAGGAAACATCAAACAGTTTGACGACAAAGTTAAAGAGATCGCTAAGGCTGCAGGTGATGCGGGAATTCCAATTCGCATTGGTGTTAATGCAGGATCTCTCGATAAGCGTTTACTCGAGAAGTACGGCAAAGCAACTCCTGAAGCACTTGTTGAGTCTGCACTTTGGGAAGCATCGCTATTCGAAGAGCACGGCTTTGGTGACATCAAGATTTCGGTTAAGCATCACGATCCAGTTGTTATGGTGCAGGCTTACCGCTTACTTGCTGCCCAATCGGATTACCCGCTTCACCTTGGGGTAACTGAAGCCGGGCCGCTGTTCCAAGGAACCATCAAATCTGCTGTCGCATTCGGTTCATTACTAGGTGATGGAATCGGTGACACGATCCGAGTCTCACTGTCAGCTCCTCCTGTTGAAGAGGTTAAGGTTGCCAACCAAATTTTAGAATCACTAAATCTCAAGCAGCGTGGACTTGAGATTGTTAGCTGCCCATCTTGTGGCCGAGCTCAAGTTGATGTTTACACATTGGCCGAACAAGTCACTGCAGGCTTGGAGGGACTTGAAGTCCCATTGCGCGTGGCAGTTATGGGTTGCGTTGTTAATGGACCGGGTGAAGCAAGAGAAGCTGACTTAGGTGTTGCAAGTGGAAATGGCAAAGGACAAATATTTGTTAAGGGTGAGGTAATTAAGACCGTACCTGAAGCTCAGATTGTCGAAACGTTAATCGAAGAAGCGATGAAGCTTGCCGCAAACATGGATTCCGAAGGCGCACCAATCGTCTCTGTGACATAAACCAAATTTGGTATGGCACACGAAATCCGTGCACTTGATGTGCATTCAATTGACCAAATTAAAACTCTAATTGAGCAAGATCCAGTTAGACATTGTTTCCTGGCTGCTCGTCTCGAGCAATCTAGACAGAGTCGATTCCGGCCTAGCTATCCAGACTTACTTGGTTACTTCGATGACGGAAAATTGAAATCGCTCTTGATGACAGGCGCCAACCTAGTGCCAGTAAACACGTCGCTGATCGCGCGCCAAGAGTTTGCAGCAGCCTTGGCAAGGAGTGGGCGTCGTAGCTCTTCGATAGTTGGCCCAGCAGAAGAAGTTATGGACCTATGGTCGCGAATTTCAGATAGCTGGGGACCCGCACGCGAGGTGAGAGCTAACCAACCAGTTATGGCGATACGCCATAACTCACCCGTTGAAATTGACCATGAGGTCAGATATTCAAATCTTTCAGACCTTGAAGAATTGCTACCTGCGTGCATTGCAATGTTCACCGAGGAGGTTGGAATAAGTCCAACTAGTAACGGCGGAGGCAGCGCATATCGAAATCGAATTGCTGAATTGGTTTCGGGGCGGCGTTCCTTTGTTAAATACCTAGGTTCAGAATTGGTGTTCAAGGCAGAAGTCGGAACCGTCGGCGCCGGGGTTGCTCAAATCCAAGGGGTTTGGGTTAAGCCCGAATTTCGAGGTCAGGGAATCTCGGTGCCAGCTATGGCTGCGGTTGTAAAACTAATTCTGGCGGACTTGGCACCTGTAGTTTCTTTGTATGTAAACGATTACAACGAGTTGGCACTAAAGGCATATAGAAGTGCTGGCTTTGAGCAAGTCGATATGTTCGCAACCATACTTTTCAACTAAGCCGTGAGTTGGCGCAGACTCAACTAGGCATGCCACTAACCTTGGGAATCTTGGGCAACTCAAACGGAAACTAGTTCTTCTGTACGATTGAGGCACAATTCACTTAGACCAGAGGAGCGCTAGTGCTACGCATGTCAACCCTGTTCTTGCGGACTTTACGCGAGGATCCAGCGGATGCCGAAGTGCCCAGCCATCGTCTGTTGGTCCGAGGTGGTTACGTTCGTCGAGTTGGCCCCGGTATTTGGTCTTGGCTGCCACTTGGTTATTTGGTTTACCGAAATGTTGAACGCATAGTTCGCGAAGAGATGGACAACGCTGGATTTCAAGAAGTACATTTCCCAGCCTTGCTTCCGCGCGAGCCTTACGAAAGAACTGGTCGCTGGAATGAGTACGGCGACAATCTTTTTCGATTGCAGGACCGCAAGAAAGCCGACTATCTCCTAGGACCAACACACGAAGAAATGTTCACTTTGATGGTCAAGGGCGAATACTCGTCGTACAAGGATCTGCCACTTTGCATCTATCACATTCAAATTAAGTATCGTGATGAAGCGCGACCACGCGCTGGAATTCTTAGGGCGCGTGAGTTTGTCATGAAGGATTCATACTCCTTTGACGTAACTGATGCCGGACTAGACATTTCGTATCAGCGACACCGGGATTCTTATATCAAAACCTTCGATCGTCTTGGCATGAATTACGAAATCGTTTCAGCCATGTCAGGGGCTATGGGTGGATCCAAGAGTGAAGAGTTCCTTGCAACTTGTGAAAGCGGCGAAGACACGTATGTAAAGTGTCCAAATTGTGGGCTAGCTGCAAACGTTGAAGCGATTGTCACTCGAGTTCCCGACGAGATTGATGCAACTGAAATTCCTGCTGCACATGTTGAGGACACACCCGATACTCCAACCATTGCCTCGCTCGTAGAAGTTTCGAATTCTAGATCTGAACTGCGTAGATCAGATCGCGATTGGCACGCAGGCGACACCTTGAAGAATGTTGTTTTGATGCAAGTAGATTTGGCCGGCACTCGCACTCCGCTGGTAATCGGCTTACCAGGAGACAGAGAAGTCGACCTCAAGCGGGTGGAAGCAGCCTTGCACCCAGTCTCAATTGAAACCTTTGAAGAAGAAGATTTCAAGAAATATCCGACTTTAGTTAAGGGATATATTGGACCAGAAGTCCTTGGCCTAAAGTCAACTTCAGGAATCCAATACTTAGTCGATCCGCGAGTGGTTAAGGGATCGCGCTGGATTACTGGTGCTAATCGCCGCGGCAATCACGTGTACGACTTGGTTGCTGGCCGAGATTTCTCGTGGGATGGCGTAATTGAAGCTGCAGAAGTGCGTCAAGGTGATGGGTGTTCAAATTGCGAAAGTGAAGTAATCATTGCGCGTGGTATTGAAATTGGACACATCTTCCAGCTAGGTCGCAAATATGCTGAGGCACTAGATCTTAAAGTGCTTGATGAAAATGGCGATCTAGTCACCGTGACTATGGGTTCATATGGAATTGGCGTCTCGCGCGCAGTAGCAACGATTGCCGAGCAATCACATGATGAAAAAGGTTTGATTTGGCCACGCGAAGTCGCTCCAGCAGATATCCATATCATTGCAACAGGTAAAGATGATGAACCATTTGATGTCGCCTTAAGAGTGAGCGAAGAATTAGAGGCCAGTGGCGTAAGAGTGCTGTTTGATGATCGCAGGGGCGTTTCCCCAGGTGTTAAATTCAACGACTCAGAGTTGCTTGGAATCCCAACAATTGCCGTAGTTGGTAAGGGCCTAGTAGATGGCGTGATCGAGTTACGTGATCGCAAAGCAGGAGACCAGACTCTTATTCCAGTATCGAATTTCGTTTCCGAAGTAGTGTCGTTAGTTTTTAAGAAGTAACCACTATGACAATTAAGGCTGTGGTTTTTGATTGGGGTGGAACGCTAACACCTTGGCACAATGTTGATCTTCATGAGCTTTGGCTATGTTACGCAAATGTTTACGACCCATCGAACGCGGAACACCTGGCCCAAACTTTGAATCATGGTGAGCAATCAAGATGGTCTCGCCAATTTGAAACAAATGGTGAAATTGGAACTGGTGTGCTCGATGAACTTTTTCACGACGCTGGTGTTGACACCTCAAGCCCACTTCACTTCGAAGCATTAGAGAATTACTTCAGCGCGTGGGATCCACACACCTACACCGACTCAGACACGATTGAACTACTCGAAGGACTTCGTGGCCGCGGGATCAAGACCGCAGTGCTGTCTAACACAATGTGGCCGCGGGATCATCATGAGGAAGTTCTGCGTCGCGATGGTGTATTGCACTTGTTTGACTATCTTCTATTTACTAGTGAAACTTCCGCTGGCAAGCCACACAAATCTGTTTTTGCAGATGTGCTTTACAACTTAGACGTCGCCCCAGAGCAGGCTGTATTTGTGGGCGATCGACTTTTTGATGACATACATGGCGCGCAGTCAATTGGCATGAAGGGGATCTGGATTCCACATTCAAACATCCCAGCTTCACAGTCTTCCGACTTAGGAATTACACCTGATGCGACCGCACAAAGGTTAGGCGAAGTCATGGACATCGTTACCAGTTGGAACAATCCTTAACAATGCAACTGCAATTGGCCGACATATCGATTTGGATTCTTTTAATCTGCGTAGTGGCCGCATTTCTCGCCGGATTTGTTGACGCGGTAGCCGGCGGAGGTGGCCTCATTCAATTGCCAGTTTTACTCTGGACTTTTCCAACTGCACCGTTAGCCAGCATTCTTGGAACCAACAAGGCAGTCTCAATCGTGGGAACCAGCACTGCGGCGAATACTTACCGTAAACAGATCCAAGTTAATGCAAAACAATTGGTTCCGATGATGAGTGCGGCTTTTGTTGGTTCACTTTTTGGAGCCTTGCTCGCAACTAGTGTCTCGCGAGAAGTTTTCGAGCCGATCATCTTGGTGATCTTGATTGCTGTTGGTACCTTCACAATGCTGCGACCGGACTTTGGAAAAATTGAAATCACTCGAGATGTGTCGCCGGTCGTAGTCCCGCTCATTGGGTTAGTTATCGGTTTCTATGATGGCTTGATCGGCCCAGGCACCGGAATGTTTCTGCTCTTTTCGTTAGTCAGTTTCATCGGAACCAGTTTCCTGGGAGCTTCAGCTATCGCTAAGTTTGTGAATGTCGCAACGAATTTAGCTGCCTTGATCATCTTTATTCCCGGTGGACATGTGATTTGGCTGGTTGCAGCCGTAATGGCACCAGCTAATTTGATTGGTGGCTATCTAGGTGCACGAACTGCACTTGATCGAGGAAGCTCGTTTGTTCGTTTGGTCTTCTTGGCGATGCTCGTTGCATTAACTGTCAGGCTGGTCGCAACAATTTAGCTTTGTGGTCGTTGTTTGGTTCTATCGAAATCAGCCACAACAGAGTACAGTGGGAGAATAATTGCTCCACCAAATTGAAAAGGCAAGTCCATGATTCCAGTTTCTGAACTCACCTTGTTGCTTGAGCCTGTAGTCCATGAATTTTCATTTGATTTAGATGACATAGAAATTAGTCGCTCTGGTGGCCAGAAAATCCTGGACGTAACTATCGATGGCGATAACGGGGTCAATCTCGACGAAGTTGCAGCGGTGTCCCACGCTATTTCAGAATTTCTAGATAACTCGGATGCCATGGGTGATGAACCATATGTTTTGGAAGTTGGCACACGTGGTGTCACAAAACCACTTACTAAACCAGTTCATTGGGCGCGAAACGTCGGGCGACTAGTCAATGTGGCTGGTGATGCCATAAATGCAGTTGGAAGAATTGTTGACTTCTCCGAACCAAATGTCACTTTAGACATCAAGGGCAAACTTAGAACCTTGAGCATTGCCGAAATTTCACGTGCCCATATTGAAGTTGAATTTAAGAAGATGCCTAAGGATGATGCTGAAGCTCAATCCCTTGCTGATCTCGATGATCCTGAGTCAGAGTAAGGACAAGAGATGGACATAGATGTTTCCGCCCTCAAAGGCCTAACCAGAGAACGTGGACTTTCTTTGGACTATGTCGTTGAGGCAATCGAACAAGCGCTATTGGTTGCCTATCTTCATTCACCGGGGGCGCACGAAAGCGCGCGCGTTGAAATTGACCGAGTGAGCGGACATGTACTTGTAATCGCCGACGAAGTTAATGACGAAGGTGAAAAAGTCGGCGAATTTGAAGCAACTCCAGAAGGCTTCGGCCGGGTCGCCGCATCTTTGGCTCGCGGTGTAATCACTCAGAGATTAAAGGCTGCAAATGACGACGCAACTGTTGCTGAATTCCAGGCAAAGGAAGGCGACATAGTTTCTGGAGTCGTCCAGCAGGGTAGTGACCGGCAACTAATCTTCGTCAACTTAGGAAAAGTTGAAGGTGTGTTACCACCAGAAGAAAGTGTTCCAGGTGAAGACTATTCGCACGGAACTCGCCTCAAGTGCTACGTAGTGTCTGTGAAGATGGGACCTAAAGGTCCAGTTATTACGCTCTCCAGATCACACCCAAAGTTGGTTGAAGAGTTGTTCAAGTTTGAAGTTCCGGAAATTGCAGATGGCACTGTCGTTATCGAAGGTTTAGCGCGAGAGGCAGGACACCGCACCAAGATTGCTGTGTCCACAAGCAACACCAGCGTGAATCCAAAGGGAGCCTGCATTGGCCCACTTGGCGGTCGGGTTCGTGCCGTAATGAGTGAGCTGGGCGGAGAGAAGATAGACATAGTGGACTACAACGAAGATTTGGCCGAATATGTAAAGCATGCGCTCTCTCCGGCAAAGGTTGTTTCTTCAACACTTCTTGATGCCGAAAATCGGATCGTCCGAGTAGTAGTCCCGGACTTCCAGTTAAGTTTGGCAATAGGCCGCGAGGGTCAGAATGCTAGATTGGCGGCCCGACTGACTGGGGCAAAGATCGACATCAAGTCCGATATGGCCAGCGATCTTTAGTCTCCATTTTGGGCAGTTGCGCTGAAAAACCGCATGGATATTGAGCTTCCTGAATTTGGGCTAGACTGTTTCTAGGCAAGTAGATTTAAATCTTGACCATGAAGGTTGGAATCCAAGTACTTCAAGTTCAAAATTTGATTTACTTGCCGAAAAGTATCCGTTAACTACCGCTGAAAACGGGAGTGTTTATGTTCAACGCCAGGCTTGCGTTCTAGTTATGAACGCCAACAGGCAAGGTGCTCATCCACTGGGCACCAAGAAGCAGAGTGCTCAGAAATGAGCGCGCAAAAACAAGTAACGGTTCGGATCTATTAACTAGACCTCGGACCAGACTGGAGAATCGTGTCCAAGGTCCGAGTGTATGAGCTTGCAAAGGCGCTAGGCGTCGAAAGCAAAGACATCATTTCAAAGCTTGAAGAAGTTGGTGAGTACGTCAAGTCGGCATCCTCGACTGTCGAAGCTCCCGTTATCCGCCGGCTACATGAAAAGTTTCCTGAGTTAAAGGAAGCAGCAGCAAATGCTCCGGCGCCAGCTAAGAAAGCGCCAGCTAAGAAAGCGCCAGCAGAGGTTACTGCAGATGAAACTGACATTTCAGCGCCTGCTCCAATCGCCGAAGTGGTAGCGCCGGCTACGATCCCAGAATCACCAACACAGTCAAGTAATGACGCACCAGATTCCAATAATTCAGCTACAGCTACACCGGCAGTACCGTCACCGGGAACACCTGTAAGTCCGATTGCTGGAGCTACACCAGGCCCACGTCCAGGTGGACCTCGCCCAGGCAACAATCCATTTACTTCTGCCCCTCGACCTCCTCGCGCGGGTAACAATCCATTTTCATCCGGCAGCGCTGGAGGACCTCGTCCTGGTGGCGGAGTAACTGGCGCACCTCGTCCGGCAGGCGCACGTCCAGGCGGACCAGGCCGTCCAGGCGGAGATCGCCCTGGATCAGACCGCCCAGGTGGCTTTGGCGGACCTCGCCCAGGCGGTCCAGGTCGCCCTGGATCAGATCGCCCAGGTGGCTTTGGCGGACCTCGCCCAGGTGGAGATCGCCCAGGTGGTTTTGGTGGTCCGCGACCAGCAGGCGCTGGCGGTGGATTCGCCGGTGCAGGTGCACCAGGAGCAGCTCCAGGTGGAGCACCTGGCGGCAGACCAGGTGGACGTCCTAATTCAACAGGCGGTCGCGGTAATACCGCGGGCGCATTTGGAAAATCCGGAGGAAGACCATCTAAGGGTCGCAAGTCAAAGCGGGCAAAACGTCAAGAGTTCGACAACATGATGGCTCCCGTCACAGGTGGTTCATCTGTGGCAATGGGTCGTGGCGATGCAATTCGACTAGCTCGTGGATCCTCATTGAGTGATTTTGCCGACAAGATTAATGCTGAGCCAGCATCACTCGTTCAGATTCTTTTCAAGATGGGTGAGATGGTTACCGCCACACAGTCAGTTAACGAGGAAACTCTGCAACTACTCGGCGCGGAATTGAATTATGAAATTCAAATCATCTCTCCTGAGGATGAAGATCGCGAACTTCTAGAGTCTTATGACTTGGAGTTTGGCGACGAAGGTAACGATGAAGACCTAGTAATTCGCCCACCAGTAGTAACGGTCATGGGTCACGTTGATCACGGTAAGACTCGATTGCTCGATGCCATTCGCCAAACTAACGTGATCGAACGCGAAGCCGGCGGAATTACTCAGCACATTGGTGCCTACCAAATTCATCACGTTCACGAAGGCATTGAACGTGCGATTACATTTATCGATACTCCAGGTCACGAGGCATTCACCGCCATGCGTGCTCGTGGTGCTCAGGTAACTGACATCGCCGTTTTGGTAGTAGCAGCTGATGATGGTGTTAAGCCTCAGACAATTGAAGCTTTAAACCACGCACAAGCCGCAAACGTTCCAATTGTTGTGGCCGTTAACAAAATCGATAAAGAAGGCGCTGACGCTACCAAGGTCCGTGGACAACTGACTGAATACGGATTAGTTCCTGAAGAGTATGGTGGCGACACAATATTTGTTGACGTATCCGCTAAGAATAATCTCAATATCAATGAACTCATTGAGTCGATTTTGTTGACCGCAGATGCTGGTCTAGATCTTCGCGCTAATCCGATACAAGATGCCCAGGGTGTGGCAATTGAAGCCAATCTCGATCGTGGCCGTGGACCAGTTGCAACTGTTTTGGTTCAGCGTGGAACGCTTCGCCCGGGAGATTCGATAGTTGTTGGTGACGCGTTCGGACGTGTTCGCGCAATGATGGATGAAAACGGAGTAGCAGTTAAAGAAGCTGGACCAGCTCGCGCAGTTCAGGTTCTCGGACTTACTTCCGTGCCGAGCGCAGGTGACAGCTTCTTAGTAGTCGCAGAAGATCGAATTGCACGACAGATTGCACAATCTCGTGGCGCTCGTGAGCGCAATGCGGAATTGGCAGCTCGTCGTGGACGTCACACACTCGAAGATGTCCTTAAGGCTCTTGAAAAGGGTGAAATCGTTGAACTCAAGATCATTATCAAGGGTGACGTATCCGGTTCGGTAGAAGCACTCGAAGACGCACTGCTCAACATTGACGTTGACGACGAAAACGTGATCTTGCGTGTTATTCACAGAGGTGTTGGTGCGATTACTGAAAACGATGTTTCCTTGGCTGCGGCATCAGATGCGATGATCATTGGATTTAATGTTCGACCAGAAGGTAAGTCTCGTGACTTGGCTGACCGCGAAAATGTTGAGATCCGCTATTACAACGTTATTTACGGCGTAATCGATGACATTGAGTCTGCTCTTAAGGGAATGCGCAAAGCTGAATACGAAGAAGCTGAACTTGGCTCTGCCGAAGTTCGCGACGTATTCCGCTCCAGCAAGTTCGGAAACATTGCAGGTTGCATGGTTCTTAATGGCGAGATCAAGCGCAAGGCGAAAGCAAGATTGGTTCGCGACGGAGCAGTTGTTCAGGCTGACCTATCAATCGATACCTTGCGCAGATTCAAGGATGATGCAACTGAAGTACGCGAAGGATTCGAGTGCGGTATCGGACTTGGGTCGTTTAATGACATCAAGGTCGGCGACATTATCGAAACATTTGAAATGCGTGAAATAGCGCGCACTTAACACTGCGCACCATTTCCGTAAACAGCAATCAAGGGAGCTCAACATGGCAGATGCAGCAAGAGCACGTAAATTGGGTGAAAGATTCCAAGAGATCGTTGCAGAAACCTTGGAGCTAAGGGTAAAAGATCCACGCCTTGGATTTGTAACCGTTACTAGCGTTCGGGTATCTGCCGATTTACGCGAAGCTACCGTTTTTTACACAGTGTTCGGTGATGAGTCAGAAGCGACCAGTTCGGCAGCGGCATTAGATTCCAGTAAGGGACTGGTCCGTAGCGAAATTGGCAAGCGCACTGGAATTAAGTTCACCCCGACTGTTGAATTTATCCGCGACGCCCTTCCGGAAAATGTTCGCGTCATCGATGACCTACTGCAGGAAGCCGCGATTGCAGATAAGGCAGTTCACGAACAAGCCGCGAAGGCTCGATATGCTGGCGATTCTGATCCTTATCGCAAATCAGAATCTGCTTCCGAGTAGGACTAATGGCAACATTTTCATCCCCACCTGAGTGGGATAAGGCAGTTTCTGCAATCAAGGAATCTGCCAGCGTTTTATTGCTGGCACATGTCACACCTGATGCTGACGCGTTAGGTTCAGCCTTAGGTCTAGGACTTGCACTGCAAGCTTGCGGAAAAACGGTTCAGGTCACAGTTGGGGAACCTGGTTTTATGACACCAAAGTCATTGAACTTTTTGCCTGGAACAGAACTGATACGTTCACCTGACGATCTAGAACCTGTTGATCTAGTGATTTCGTGTGATGTGTCATCAGATGCGCGGCTCGGATCAGCGCAAGTGATTTTGGAAGAAGCACCAGTTTCAATTGCAATTGATCACCATGCATCTTTCACCGGATTCGGCACAATTCACTTAGTTGACCCAAATGCAGCGGCTACCGCTGAAATTGTTTTGGAGCTAATCGACCAACTTGAGTTGCCAATCACTAAAGACATCGCTGGCGCGATCTATTCTGGTCTAACCACCGATACTGGTTCATTCAAGTATCAGTCGACAACATCACACACTTTGCGGACGGCAGCTCGATTGCTTGATACCGGAATTGATAGCGCAAAACTTTCGCGCTTGTTATTTGATGACGAACCATTAGCAGCACTTGTAATGATGGGTGATGCAGTCAGCAGAGCACAGTTGATTCCCGACGTTGCTGGCGGACAAGGACTTGTCTATACCAGCGTGTCAATTGAACAAAGGATTGGCCTGGATGAGCTTGCAGTAGAGCGAGTAATTGAATCACTTCGTAAAACCTCAGAAGCCGAAATCGCTGCAGTACTAAAGCAAGCAGATGACGGTCATTGGAAAGTTTCACTGCGAAGTAAGACAACAGTTGATGTGGGCGCAATCGCAAATGGTTTAGGTGGCGGTGGACACAAACATGCATCTGGATATAGTTCAAAAGTCAATCTAGAAGAAACAGTCGCAGAACTGATTGCAGCCCTGAACGCGAAAAGCGTTAGCTAGAAATACTTAGGCTGCTGTGAGTATCGAGGGAATTGTGCTGGTGGATAAACCAGCTGGCCCAACATCGCATGATGTAGTTGCCAAGATGCGCAAGTTATTCAATACCCGCAAAGTGGGGCATGCTGGAACTCTTGATCCAATGGCTACCGGCATGTTGGTGATTGGAATCGGGCGAGCAACTCGATTACTTGGATATTTCACGGCACACGACAAAGAATATCTCGGTACGATCCGTCTTGGAATTGTGACTACTACCGATGATGCCCAAGGAGAACTCGTTACCCAAGTCGGGGCACTGCACATTACTGAGTCTGAAATCTTGGAAACAGTTCGAGACTTTCGGGGACCAATTATGCAACAGCCAAGTGCTGTAAGTGCGATAAAGATTGATGGCAAACGTGCTTATGCGAGAGTTCGCGATGGTGAAGAAATCAACATTCCACCACGAAGTGTCATGATTAATGATTTAGAAATTGTCTCAATAGATAAGAATCCTGATTTAGAGGTTATTGATGTAAAGGTTCGAGTTGTTTGTAGCGCTGGCACTTACATCAGAGCCCTTGCTCGAGATATTGGCAATCGACTCGAGGTTGGTGGACATTTGACCGAGTTAAGGCGAACCCGTTCGGGAGTATTTGATTCGATGATCACACTTGATGCGCTACAGGAAAATCCAGAGCTAATTGACTTGGCGACTGCAGTGAAAACTGGCTTCCACCACATAGTGCTATCTGACGAACAAGCGAGTAAGGCAGTAAATGGTGTCAGGCTATCTGCCCCAGACGATTTACCTTCGGGACACGTAGGGCTAATCTCTCCAGATGGTCGAGCCATTGGATTGTTTGAAAATTCCGACTCCGTCCTACATCCATTGGTAGTGTTTGCAACTAATGAGTAACACTGTTCCAGTTGTAGTCACCATTGGTGTTTTTGACGGCGTTCACGCAGGACATCGCCAGGTACTCGGCATTGCTAAAAGCATTGCCACAAGCATTAGTGGCACCTTAACTGCGGCAACTTTTGATCCACCACCGAAAGCCTTTTTGCGACCCGAATCATTTCCAGGACTATTAACACTGCCAAAACGTCGAGCAAAGTTGCTGATGGAGAACGGTGTTGATCATGTCGAAACTTTGAATTTCAATGATGCAATGGCGCATATGTCAAGTGACGAATTCGTCGAAGAAGTTTTGATTGGTGCACTGAACGCGCAAGTAGTAATTGTCGGGAGGAACTTTCGATTCGGTCATGGTGCAAGCGGCACGGTGGAAACTCTTCAACAATTAGCCAAGAAGTTTGGTTTTGAAGTTCGCATAGTCGATTTGGTGGGAGACGCTAATGCTTGGTCGTCAACGCGAATTCGCAACGCAATACTTAAAGGCCATGTTGAGGGTGCAAACGGCTTGTTGGGCAGAGCTCATAGGGTTTCAGGCGAAGTTGTCCACGGTGATCACCGCGGTCGAGAGATTGGGTACCCAACCGCCAACATTGATGTTCGCGGGGGACTACTAATTCCATCAGACGGTGTTTATTCTGGCTTGCTTTGGATCGATGGCATCGCGCACAGTTCTGCAATCAGCGTGGGAACTAACCCAACGTTTAACGATGTGACGAATCGTCGGGTTGAAGCCTACGTAATTGGGGAGACCGGACTAGATCTTTACGGAAAAATGGTCGATTTGGATTTTGTCTCGCACATTAGGGATATGGAGAGCTTCGCAGGCATTCCAGAATTGCTAGCGGCTATGGACCGTGACGTATCAATAGCCAAGGCAGATCTTGAGAAGTACCTCAATTAATTCCATTGATTTAGGCTCAATCCCGCGATTTCGCGGTACCCATTTGTTCCAATCTCACGATTTCGCGGTACCCACCCTTAACTGTTAGCCTTACAACACAGACGAATGAGGGGCGGGCGCCCCACATCTCGTGTCACATCTAAAGATCTACGGATCTGTTCGCGCCCGAGAGGAAAAAATCTATGCCATTGGAATCTGCAGTAAAGCAGGCCATCATCGCAGAACACGGCACTAAGCCTGGCGATACCGGAAGCCCAGAAGTCCAGATTGCATTGATGACACAGCGCATCAACGATCTAACTGGACACTTGAAAACTCATAAGCACGATCACCACAGCCGTCGCGGTTTGCTACTGCTTGTTGGTCAACGTCGTCGTCTACTTGATTACTTAACCAAGACAGACATCAATCGAT
>Ga0214917_10004694_pt1 | contig 15014 bp, 12 predicted proteins | sample LL_1208_BB_MetaG_FD_177983 | JGI IMG/M metagenome (GOLD analysis project Ga0214917, IMG submission 177983) | Freshwater microbial communities from Lake Lanier, Atlanta, Georgia, United States - LL_1208_BB | ecosystem: Environmental > Aquatic > Freshwater > Lake | place: USA: Georgia | collected... | reverse complement strand
GACGATATCGGCAAGTTGTGCAGCTTGAAGTGCATCCCAGACCCGATTCTGATCCACCATTTCGGGGTTTTCAGCAAATGCAACATTTTCTAGGACATTGCTATTGAGCAGTGTAATTGATTGAGGGACATAAGCACAGTTGGCCTGCCACGCGGGAACGTCTGATTCCTCAACATCAATACCATCAAGCTGTAATGCACCCTGGGTTGGACGTAGCAAGCAGAGTAATTGATTGGCTGTGGTCGTTTTACCACTACCAGTGGAGCCCACAAAAGCAACGCGACTGCCAACTGGAATAGTCAGAGATAGATTATCAAGAACCTTAACTTGAGTTCCGGGATAGCTGTAGCTAACTTGATTCAAGCGAATGCTGTTCCTCGGCATCACACCCTCAGGGGTTGGGACCCCGGTTGAACGGATCGTCAGCCGCCCCACAGGCAGATCAATAAGTTTGAGGGTTTCCTGAAGGTCAGGCAATCCAGCCCGGAGAGAGGTGATTGATCGGAAAGCATCTTGCAAAGGTGGCGTGAGCTTTAAAGACGTGACTGCAACTGTGGCAAGGAAGGGAACGATCTTGACTAGACCAGAGGACTCTGGGTTGAACAAGATAGGCACAATCCCAGCCGCAAAAATCATTGTGATTCCGAACGGCTCAATCAAAGCACGTGGTGCCTCCGGTAGCACCTCCGCTTTCCATGTAAACGGGATCGCATTACGCCCAGCCTCGCTGTAGCGCTGCTCAAAATAAGGCTCGGCACCAGTAAGTTGCACATCCAGAATCGTGCGCATCGATTCAGAGAGAACGTTGTTGGTTTCCGCCTCAAGTGTGATCCTTTGCCGCGCAGCAAATCGCAGAAAAGGTGTGATTAAAGTGGAAATCAGCAAATAGCCCAGGATCAGGCTCACAATTAAACCTATAGCCAGCAACTTACCGACAGCCAATACGCCAATTGAAAGAAGAGTAACAACAAAGACTCCGCTGACAATCTGCAAGACCGGCAGGACCACAATATCGGCTACTCTGGCCACGTTGATGAGCATCATCGTGGATATATTGGAACTCGTACTGCCGAGAAAGAACTCATAGGGCTGGGCCAGCAGCTTGTGCTGAGCCATCTCCGACAGATCACGCCAGATCGCTGCTTTGAGCCGAAGCTGACAGGCACGCAAAAACAGCTTGGACAGTGACGCGATCCAGCTGGCGGCAATGAAGGCCAGTACCAAGGTCAGAACCTTGGCCACCGGGTTCTCTGGCACCAGTGCAGGCCAGGGCACCGAAGGGCGGTTGGGCTCGCCGACCACAAGCGTGAACAAGCGCGCTACTAGGGCAACAACGGCAAGATCGGCCACGCCAGAGAGGATCGCCACCGGCACCAGCAGCAGCAGTGAGCGCTTGCGACGGGCCGGTAACGCGCGTAGGAGGCGAACCAAACTGCGGAGTGTCTGGCTCTGGAAACGCATTGCTTTAGGGAAGTTTCCTGACGCTACCGATTCACTGCCTGCAGCCACCACCAATGCAGCCAGTCACCTGGCTGATCGCCACAATCGAGCCACAACGCCTTGCAAACGCAGCTGCCAGACGGGTGCAACCCGCAGCGCAGCCGTGCCTGCAGCCAGATGGCGCCAAGATTCCTCCAGGCTCTGAAGCGCCAGGCTCCAACGCTGGAGCAAAGCGCCCTCAGCACTAGCCGCCAGCAGTGCCGCCAGAGCCTCCGGCTCAGCACGCCAGAGCTCCGGCTCCGCCACCGCCGCAGCGATGCGCTCTACATCGGCCTCAAGGGTGCCGCAACCGATCTGGTGGCCCATGCGCCCGGGGTCCAGCAGATCCGCCAGGGCATGGTTGAGGCTGCTGAACACCACGCAGCCACAAGCGAGGGCCTCGATCGGCGGCAGACCGAATCCCTCGCTGACGCCGCGGCCGCGCCAGTAGTCGGCGGAGTCGTAGAGGTAAACCGTGGCGCCGTTGAACAGGTCGACCAGATCGTCGACCCAGCCGCTCTGCACCTCTACCCGCAGGCCGCGGGCACGCAGGGCTGGCACCAGCTGCTTCAGCACATAGGAACTGCTCTTGCGCTGCTGCACGAGCACGTCGATCGGGCGACGGGCGGGCTCAGGCGAAGCCCCCCGTTCCAGCCACTGGGGCTCCAGGGCATTGGGCACCAGAAACAACGGGTTGCGCGGCGCCCGGTTGCCCCAGTAGCCGAGCGTGTTGCGGCTCACCGCCAGCACCGGCACCCCCGGTGGCAGATCAAAGCCATAGCCGCTGCTATGGGCGTGATAGGCGGTGGGTCGCCCCTTGAGGCGACGCAGCAGCTTCGGTACATCAAAACCCCAGCTCACGATCCAGAGCGCTTCACCGGGGCTGACCTCCGCACTCAGCAGGTCGTCCAGATAGGGATGATCCGGCTCCCGCTGGCGGTAGGTGACCACTTCAACCGGCGCGATCCTGCTCACCAGGCGCGCCGTCTGCAGCTCCACCAGCAAGCCGCCGCAGCGGAATTTCCCAGTGGTGCCGGGAACGAGGAAGCGGATGGGGCGCAAAGGGGCCGATGCGGCTTGCCAGCGACTCTGGCTCAGGCGGCCACCACCTCGGTGCTACCGGCGCGCTGGCGGCGGGTGAGGAAGCCAAACAGCACCTTGCCGATGGCGGCAATCAGGTTGCCCTCCAGCTCCTGGAACATCTTCATGTTCAGGTGGAAGGCGTGGTTGGCCTCCTCGACGATGCGATCGGCCATGGCCTGATCAATGGGCAGGTTGTCGAGGGTGGCGCGGTAGTTGGTCTTGAAGCCCTTCTCGTCGGGGATGGCGTCGAACTCGTAGAAGCGCAGGCCATCGTGCTCGCCCAGGCTCATCGCCTTCTGGGCGATGTTCTTGAGGATCTGACCGCCGGAGAGATCGCCGATGTAGCGGGTGTAGTGGTGACCCACCAGCAGCTCGGGGGCGTCCTTGCCCACCTGATGGATGCGGGCCACATACTCCTGGGCGGCCGGCGTGGCCTTGACGGCACTGCGCCAGCTGTCGCCGAAGTAGTAGGCCAGATCCTGCTCGAGGGTTTCGCGGCGGTTCAGCTCCGGGAAGCCCACCGGGCCCACCACCGGATGCCCCTCAGCCCGCAGGCGCCCGATCTCCTCCTCCATGGCGGAGTACACGAAGAAGAGGTCGGCCACCAGCGTGCGGTAGCTGGCCTTGTCCACCACCCCCTTGAGGAAGCAGCTCACGAAGCCGGTGTTCTCGGCCATGGTGTGGGACTTCTTGGTCCCTTCACGCAGCTGGAGGGCAAGGGCGACGGGCATGGTCGGGTCCGGGATCCTGAGGTGCCACAGGGCAGATCGATCAACGTAAGTGCAGTGCAGCGGCCCTGCGGCCATGGTTGCGAAGGGTTACGCGACCAGAGGCGAGATGGGGTGGCGCGGCGGCGACACACGCATTGAGAGGACTCTCCGCATGTGGGACCAGATGGCGCGGCGATGTGGTCCCACATCCAGACGGTGGCCAACGAGGCACTGCAGACCAGATCAACCCGGGCGTTCAGGCCGCCATGGCATCACCGCCCTGGGAGCGGCCGGACTCGAACAAGGCAAACAGACTGCGGCAGAACGCCTGCAGCGCCTCCGCCACCGCCGTTTGTGGCAGATGGCTGCCGGTGGGCTGCCAGTCGCCCAGCGTGGCCAGCCGCCAGCGCTCCGATTCATAGGTGAGGCCCCGGATCGTTACCCCCAGCAGCCGCGGGCAGGCGCCGGCCGCGGGCTCCGTTTCCAGGCGCAGCTGCACCAGGAACGAGCGGCACTGGCTGCGCGGGCTCCAGCCCGGCAAGTGGAAGGAGAGATCCAGGCTCTCCTGATCGGCGAAGGCGCGGGTGTGGGGATCGTCGCGCCAGGGGGTGAGGTTGGCGCGGGCGTCAGGGAAGTGAGCACGAAACAGGGCCGCGGCCGAGGCGATGGTCTGGGCCAACTCCAGAGAACGGACCTGATCGCCGGCATTCATGCCGTTGCCCCTGCAGCAGAACCGAACATCCCCAAAACCTAGGCTCGCCCAATTGATCGCGCTGAACGCGGTCAGCAGAACCGCGCAGACAGCCTGCCCTCCCCAGCCATGGCCACCAGCTCCGCAGCCAGCTACGAGAAGCTCACCGCCCCCACCCAGGGCACGCCGATCCGCTTCGAGAACGGACTGCCGGTTGTGCCCAACGACCCGATCATTCCCTTCATCCGCGGCGATGGCACCGGTGTGGACATCTGGCCCGCCACCCAGAAGGTGCTGGATGCGGCGGTGGCGAAGGCCTATGGCGGTGAGCGCCGGATCGAATGGTTCAAGGTGTACGCCGGCGACGAAGCCTGTGACCTCTACGGCACCTACCAGTACCTGCCGGAGGACACCCTCGAAGCGATCCGCACCTACGGCGTGGCCATCAAGGGCCCCCTCACCACCCCCATCGGCGGAGGTATTCGCTCCCTGAACGTGGCCCTGCGTCAGATCTTCGATCTGTACTGCTGCGTGCGCCCCTGCCGCTACTACGAGGGCACCCCCAGCCCCCACAAGCGCCCGCAGGACCTCGACGTGATCGTCTACCGCGAAAACACCGAGGACATCTACATGGGGATCGAGTGGGAGGCCAACGATCCCGTCTGCCTGGACCTGATCAAGCACCTCAATGAGGTGGTGATCCCAGCCAACGGCAAGCTCGGCAAGCGCCAGATCCCCGTGGGCTCAGGCATCGGCATCAAGCCGGTGAGCAAGCACGGCAGCCAGCGCCACATCCGCAAGGCGATCCAGCACGCCCTGCGCCTCGAGGGCGACAAGCGCCACGTGACCCTGGTGCACAAGGGCAACATCATGAAGTTCACCGAGGGCGCCTTCCGAGACTGGGGCTACGAGCTGGCCACCACCGAGTTCCGCGCCGACTGCGTGACCGAGCGCGAGAGCTGGATCCTCGACAACGCCGATCGCAACTCCGGCCTGAGCATCGAGGCCAATGCACGGATGGTCGATCCCGGCTACGACGCCCTCACCCCCGAGAAGAAGCAGGCAATCTGTGAGGAGGTGCAGGGGGTGCTTGAGGCCATCGGTGCCAGCCACGGCAATGGCCAGTGGAAGCAGATGGTGATGGTCGACGACCGCATCGCCGACAGCATCTTCCAGCAGATCCAGACCCGCCCGGCCGACTATTCCGTGCTGGCCACCCTCAACCTCAACGGCGACTACATCTCCGATGCCGCCGCCGCCGTGGTGGGCGGCCTGGGCATGGCCCCCGGCGCCAACATCGGCGACAGCGCCGCCATCTTCGAGGCCACCCATGGCACCGCCCCGAAGCACGCCGGCCTCGATCGCATCAACCCCGGCTCGGTGATCCTCAGCGGCGTGATGATGCTCGAGTACATGGGCTGGCAGGAGGCCGCCGATCTGATCACCGAGGGCATCAGCGCCGCCATCGCCAGCAAAGAGGTCACCTATGACCTGGCCCGTCTGATGGAACCCCGCGTGGAGCCGGTGAGCTGCAGCGGCTTCGCCGACGCCGTGATCCGCCACTTCGGCGGCTGACGGCAGAGCCCATCGGTAGGTGTCAGCCGCCGGCAGCACCGGTCAGACTCACCCCATGACCTTGACCGGCCTACCGGCAGGCGGCACCGACCCCTGCGTGCACTGCGGCTTCTGCTTGCCCACCTGCGCCAGCTATCGGGTGCTGGGCACGGAGATGGATTCACCGCGAGGGCGGATCCACACCCTCAAGGCGATCGAAGCCGGCGAGCTCACACTCGATGCCACGGTGGCCGGCCATTTCGACAGCTGCCTGGGCTGCTTCGCCTGCGTCACGGCCTGCCCCTCCGGCGTGCGCTACGACCAGCTGATCGAGGCCACCCGACCGCGCCTCAACGCCCACGAGCTGCGCAGCCCCGCCCAGCGGGCCTTCCGCCGACTGCTGTTCGCGCTGCTGCCCTACCCGCAGCGGCTGCGGGCTGTGCTGACTCCCTTGCGCGGTTACGGCGGCTCAGCGCTGCAGGCGCTGGCGCGTCGGGCCGGTATCACCCGCCTGCTCAGCCCGCAGCTGCAGGCCCTGGAGCAACTGCTGCCCCCCCTGGCTCCGGAAGCCTTCCGCGATGGCTGGCCGCTGCTGGTGCCCGCCCAGGGGCCGCGCCGCGCCCGGGTGGGACTGGTGCTGGGCTGCGTGCAGCGGCTGTTCGATCCGGCCGTGAACGCCGCGGCCATTCGCGTGCTCAGCGCCAATGGCATCGAGGTGGTGATCCCGCCGGCCCAGGGCTGCTGCGGTGCCGTGACCCACCACCAGGGGGAACTGGCCCAGACCGAAGCCCTCGCCGGCGCCCTGATCGACAGCTTCGACGCCGTGGTGGGGCCAGGCAAACCGGCGGGAGCCGAACCTCTCGATGCGGTGCTGGTAGCGGCCTCCGGCTGCGGGCACACCCTCAAGCAGTACGACCGTCTGCTGGCGGAGCGCCCGGCCTGGGCGGCCCGAGGCTCGGCATTTGCGTCCCAGGTGCGGGACGTTCAGGAGTTCCTGCACGACGTTGGGCTGAGCGAAGCCTTCGCCGCCAGCCTCGAACCCCTGCCCCACCCGGACGGAGCAGGAGCCACAGCCGAGCGGCCGCTGGCCCTGGCGATGCATGACGCCTGTCACATGATTCACGGCCAGGGCATCAGCACTCAGCCGCGGGCGTTGCTGCGCTGCATCCCGCACGTGGTGCTGCGTGAAGCCACCGAAGCGGGGGTGTGCTGCGGCAGCGCCGGCATCTACAACCTGGTGCAGCCCGAGGAGGCTGCCGCCCTTGGGCGCCTCAAGGCGGACGATCTCGCCTCCACCAGAGCCACCATCGCCGTGAGCGCCAACATCGGCTGCAGCCTGCAGATCCGCCGCCACCTGACGGACTCCAGCGATTCGGCCCAGCAGGCCATGACCGTGGCCCATCCGATCCAGCTGCTCGATCGCAGCTCACGCCTCTGCCGCAGCGAGGCATCGGGACTAATGCCGGCATGACTGCCGGCGGGCCGGAGGGCCAGCCACCGCGGCCGGCAGGTCAGCTGCTCGATGTGCTCGGGCTGGCCTTCGGCCTGGCGGGGTCGGTGGGCGGCACGATCGGCGCCGGCATCCTGCGCACGCCCGGCCTGGTGGCGGCCCAGCTGCCCAGTGCCCCGTTGGTACTGGGCGCCTGGCTGCTGGGGGGGCTCTACGCCCTGCTGGGGGCCGTCTGCATCGCCGAACTGGCCGCCAGCCTGCCGCGGGCGGGCGGTTGGTATGTGTATGCCGAGCGGGCCTTCGGCCGCCGCGCCGGCGCCCTGGTGGGCACCACCGACTGGCTGGCCCACTGCATCGGCCTGGCCTGGGTGGCCACCACGGCCGGGGAGCTGCTGGCGGCGGTGCTGCCGCAGCTTTCGGAGCTGCCCTGGCTGGGCACAGACCACCACGCCACGGCGGGTCGGCTGTTGGCCCTGCTGATCCTGGCGCTATTCAGCGCCATCCAGCTGCTGGGGGTGCGGGCCGGCGGCGCCAGCCAGGAGCTGCTCAGCCTGGCCAAGGCGGCGGCCTTTCTGGGGCTGGTGCTGCTCTGCTTTCTGCTGCCCACCCCCTTCGCCCCGGAACAGCAACCGATCTGGAGCTGGCCGCAGCAGCTCAGCCTGAGCCACCTGCCCGTGGCGGGCGTGCTGGCCCTGCAGGCGGTGATCACCACCTACGACGGCTGGGCCAGCCCCGTCTACTTCGCTGAAGAGTTCAGCGACCCGGGCCGCGACCTGCCCCGTTCGCTGATCGGCGGCGTGCTGGCGGTGGTGGGGCTGTATCTGCTGATCAACCTGGCCCTGTTGCATGTGCTGCCGCTGCAGCTCCTGGCTCACGCCAGCATCCCTGCGGCCGATGCCGCCCGTGCCCTGCTGGGACCCCGCGGCGGCCAGGTGATCACCGCCGTGGCGCTGGTGGCGCTGCTGGGACTGATCAACACCGTGGTGATGGCCGCGCCGCGCATCCTCTATGGCCTCGGCCGCGACGGACTGCTGCCTGGTGGGATCGCCGCGGTGAATCCCGGCGGCACCCCCGTGCCCGCCCTGCTGATCACCACGGGCAGCACCGCCCTGCTGGTGCTGGTGGGCTCCTTCGAGCGGCTGCTGGGGATGGGGGCGTTCCTGTACGTGGGTCTGCCGCTGGTGGGCGTAGCGGCCCTGCTGCAGCTGCGCCGGCGTGAACCGGAACTGGCGCGGCCTTTCCTCAGCTGGGGCTATCCGCTCACGCCGCTGCTCGTGGGCGGGGTGTCGCTGGCGTTCCTGCTGGCCTCGCTGCGCAGCGACACCACCAACAGCCTGCTGGCTGCAGGCCTGGTGGCCGCCGGCAGCCTGCCGGTGCTCCTGCGACCCGCACCCTCCCCTCAGGCCTCCGGGGAGTCAGGTTCAGACGCCTGAGACCGCTCCAGCAGCCGCCAGGCGTTCCGCAGGCCATCGGCATCGCCCAGGTTGCCCGGGAAGGTGACCACAGGAAGCCCCGGCCGGTCTCCGCGGGGGGGCGTCAACACCAGCGACAAGCCGGCGAAGAGCTGCCCCTGCAGCTCCACCGCCCCGAGCCCCAAGCCATCAGCCAGCAGGGTGTGGCTGGTGATGCCCCCCTTGCTGATCAGGTAGCCCAGCCGCGGCTCCAGGGCCGCAGCCAGCCGCGCCATCAGCGCTGCCAGTTCCAGGCCCAGGCGGCGGCGCTCAGCGCTGCTGCTGCAACTCACCTCGCCGCGACTGGTGAACAGCACGGGCGTGAGTCCATCCGCCAGCCGATGCTCAAGCTGATCGAGCCAGGTTTGCTCCAGCGAGGCCAGCAATGCCGCCGGCTCAGGCCCGGCCAGCAGCCGCGCGAACTTGGCCACCGGGATCTCCAGGCCCTCGCAGCCGGGCTCCTGAAGCAGCCGCTCCAGCTGGGCATCCGCCAGGGGCACATGGGAACCCACCAGTACCAAACCGGGCAGGAGAAGCCCGGCGGCATCGCGGCGCCGCAGGCCAGCGAGCCCGGCGGCATCCAAAGGCTGGGGCGGCAGCGGTACCAGGCCATTGAGCAGGCTGGCAGCGGACTGGAACATCAGTCGCCGGGGGCTCCAACCAGCCGGCTGGGCCGCCGGATCGGGATCCGTCACCGTCCGCACAGCAGCCCCAAGAGCCGCCAGTTGATGGGGCAGCTCCGCATCCACCGCCACCACGGCGTTGCCGCCGAAACCGGCCAGGCGATCCCGCAACGCCGCCGCACCATCAGGCGCCTGATCGGCCGCATCGAGCTCCGCCAGGCCGATGCGCTGCACGGCCGCCGCAGGGATCCGCCCAGCGCTCTTCTCCTCCACCCAGGCAGGCAGAAAGCTGTGACTGAAGCCGAACAGCCGATCCGCAGCGAACGGTGTGGTGTGCACGGGCTCGCCCTGCAGCAGGTGCAGCCCATCCACGGTGGTGCGGCCGCCGGGCAGGAAGGCCGGCGCCAGCAGCGTGGCGTCAAACGGCCCCAGTTCCTCCGCGATCACCTCCACCTCCAGCGGGAAATGGCCGCGCAGGGTGGAATCGCCGCGGCTCACGATCAACCAGCGATCGATCCAGCCCGCCGCCAGGGCCTGCTCCAGGGCCGGGCGCAGGGCACGGCAGATCTCACGCACCCGCTCTGCCGCCGCCGCCGCATCCAGGGCACGGGTGTTGGCCAGCAGAAACAGCAGCGGCGAGGGGTGCCGCAGCCCCGCCGACAGGCTGTCCGCATCGCAGCGCAACAGCAGCGGCGCGCTGTGCACGGTCTGGGATCCGGTGGGATCGTCGTCGAGCACGACGACCTTGAGCCGCTCTGCCATGGCACCATCGTGCCGTGATCTGTCCTGAGCCCAGCGAGCTGCAGGAGCTGGTGCAGCAACTGCACCGGCAGGCCTCCCCCTGGCTGCCGGCGGGGCAGGGCAGCCGCCTGCACTGGGGCCCGCCGGTGCTGCCGGCCCCGGGCGAGGAGCAGCCGCTGGTGGTGAGCACCAGCCGGCTGGATCGCGTGATTGAGCACTGCGTCGGCGATTTCACGGTGACGGTGCAGGCGGGCATGCCCCTGGCGCAGCTGCAGGCCGAACTCTCACGCCAGAACCAATGGCTGGCGATCGACACGCCCTGGGGGAGCGATGCGACAAGCGCAACCGATGGCAACCAGGGCAGCATCGGCGGCCTCGTAGCCCGCGGCCTGGCCGGCGGCCTGCGCCAGCGCTACCTGGGAGTGCGGGATCAGCTGATCGGCATCGGCCTGCTGCGGGCCGATGGCACCGCCGCCCGGGCGGGGGGGAAGGTGGTGAAGAACGTGGCCGGCTACGACCTGATGCGCCTGTTCACAGGCAGCTGGGGCAGCCTCGGCCTGATCACCGAACTCACCCTGCGCACCTTCCCGCGGCCTCCCCAGCGCCGCGGTCTGCTGCTGCAGGGCGACCTGTCGTCCCTGCAGAGCCTGCGGCGCCAGGCTCTGGCGGCAGCGCTGCTGCCCCAGCGGCTGGACTGGTGGAGCCCCGCCCTGGCCGACGGGCAGCCGGCCCTGCTGCTGAGCCTGGTGAGTGTGAGCACCGAGGCGATCGTCGATCAGCTGACCCAGCACTGCCAGGCTGCCGAGCGCGCCGGCCTGCGAGCTGAACGTCTCGATTCGGAGCAGCTGCAGGCCCTCGAAAGCGCGGGGCGCGGTAACACCGGCAGCCCTGGGCCCCAGGGGCAGTGGCTGCTGCAGTTGGGGGTTCTGCCGGCCCTGGGGGCCGAGCTGCTGGCGGATCCGGCGCTGCGCGGCCTTCGCCTCAGCCTGGCGGCCGGTGCGGGCCAGGGAATCGCCTGGGCCGCGGCCCAGGAGGTCCCGAGCCATCGGGTGGAGCAGCTGCGGCGCCGCTGTGAAGCCCTGGGCGGCTTCCTGACGGTGCTGCAACAGCCGGACAGGTCTGCTCTGCCCGCCTGGGAAGATTCCCCCGGCCGGCCCCTGATCGAAGCAATCAAACGCGAGTTTGACCCGCTGCAGCAGCTGGCCCGCGGCCGGCTGCCCGGTGTGGCCCCTCAGCCCGGCACGAGGGTGTAGCGGCAGTTGAGCTCCAGCTGCTCCCCCGCGGCCAGTGCAAGGCCCAGCTCGCCGCGGCGGGCTGTCCAGGGCTCCAGGCAGACCATCGGCCGCGGCGGATCGGTCCAGACCACGGTGTGATCCAAGGGGGAATCGGCCTGCAGCTCGATCACGGCCGCTATCGGGGATCCATCTGAACTGCTGAAACCGGTGAGCAGCCGCGGTGCTGTGCCGGAGCGCTCCACCCGCAGATCCACCCCCTGTGGCAGCCGCGCCAGCTCAGCAGCGGTATCCGCCGGGCCGGCTGTGAGGTGATCGAAGCAGCGGTCGGGCAGCCCCTCGAGAGCGGCGCCCCCCAGATCAGCCACAGCGAAATAGGGGTGCAGGCCCAGGGCGAAGGGCATCGCAGCAGAAACAGCTCCAGCCACAGCTGAGCCAGGAGCGTCCTCGGCCTCGTGCCGAACCAGCGCGCGGATCGCCAGGGCTGCGGGCTCGAGGCGAACCTCCAGCACCAGGCGGAAGGCAAAGGGGTAGCTGGCACGGGTGATGGCGTCATCGCACAGCTCCAGGCGGATGCCGCGGCCATCGGCCAGGGCCTGCAGCTGCCAGGGGCGATCACGGGCAAAGCCGTGCTGCGCAAGCTCAACCGTGCCCTGAGGGAGCTCCAGACGGTTGTCCGGCAAATTGCCGCACACCGGGAACAGCACCGGGATACCGCCGCGCACGCTCTTGGAAGGGTCCGCGAAGCGCTCGGCATCGAAATACAGGCGCTCGCTGCCGCCGCAGCGCCAGCCGCACACCAGGCCACCCCGCTCGGGCACCACCCGCAGCTGATCACCCCCTGAAGCGGTGAACTCCCAGTGGGGGAAGGGCGCGTCGCGCTGGATCAGGGTCACAACGGCCTCAGGACAGGTCAGCGAGCCACTCCAGCATCGCCCGGTTCACCTGCTCAGGCACCTCGTCATGGGGGCAGTGGCCCGCCTGGAGCACCACCTCGGTGGTGCGGGCCGGGGCGTGGCGCTGGAAGGCACCGCGACGGCCGGCGGCATTGATCCACGGGTCGCGGATGCCCCAGAGCAGCAGCAGCGGGGCCTGCAACTGGGCGAACAGCTCATCGAGCGGCTGGCCGCGGGGAATGTCGAACACCGTGCGGAATACGCCGAACGCACCGGGATCGCGTGAGGGGCGCAGGATCGAGGCCACAAGCTCGTCGTTGACGTTGGTGCGGTCGATGTACACCTGGTTCAGGGTGCGACGCACGGTGGCGGGCCGGCGCAGGTTCTCAAACAGCAGCCGCTGCAGCAGCGGGCTCTGCACCAGGGCGCTGCCGATGGTGCGGCGGGCGATGGCACCCCAGCCCTTCGGCTCACGCTGCTCATCCGAGAACGGGCCGGCCGCATTCAGCAGCACCACGCCGGCCGCCAGCTCACCGAGGGCGGCACCGGCCGCCAGGGCCGCATATCCACCAAGGGAGTTGCCCACCAGCACCGTCGGCCGGCCGATGCGCTCCTGCACGTAAGCCACCAGCTGATCGCACCAGAGGGCCCCGCCATAGCGCGGCCCAGCGGGCTTGGCACTACGGCCGAAGCCCAGCAGATCGAGGGCATGCACCTCGTAGTGCTGGGCCAGCACAGGGATGTTGAAGCGCCAGTGGTCGGTGGAGGCGCCAAATCCATGCACCAGCAGGATCGCCGGCCTGGCCGCCGCCGCCTCGGCTTCGGGGCCATCCGGCCGGCGGCTGAGGCAGTGGATCGGGTGGCCGAGGAAGGTCCAGGCCTCAGCGACCGCAGGGGTGGTCAGGGAGGTCACCGGCAGCAGGGGTCTGGGTGGTCGATGCTAGGGAGATCCCACAGTCCGCAGCCCCGCCGCGGCCCATCACCGTGCCCGACTGGATCCCCGACGGCTGGACGCTGCTGCTGCCGGGCTCAGCCCTCTGGGCGCTGGCCCTGTACCTACCACTCAGCGTTCCCCTGGCCCGACTGGAGGCGGCCCTCAGCACCGCCGGCCTGTCGGAAGAGAGCCAGCAGGTGTTGCTGATCACGGCCAGCCTGCTGCTGGCCCTGGCCGTGGGCGTGCTGGTCAATCTGGTGCTGAGCTGGGCCCTGGGCCCCGGCTGGGGCTCCAGCCTCGGGCTGGTGGCAGCGCTCTACGGGTTGTTCTGGGGCCTGGCCGCCAGCCGCGAGAGAGACCCGGACTAACCCATTCAGAGGAGCAAAAAGAGAGCCCTCACAGCCCTGTCCTGGTTTCTGTACAGACCGTACGGAAGTCTGGACACGTCACAACACGGATGGCGCCGCAGGGCCAGCTCGCTCCTTGAGAGCCCGAGTTCAGCCCGGCCGTTCAGCCCCGCCAGTCGAGCCAGGGCAGACCAGGAAGAATCGCCGGGGTGGTGGTGCGGTAGGCGGCATAGCCGCGATGCACCAACAGCAGCTGCCGCTCTTCACGCCGCGCCTTGCCACCCAGCACCGCGCAGAGTGCCAGCAGCAGGGCCAGATGCAGCAGGCTGCCCAGGGCCAGCGTGACCCCCAGGGAACACAGCAGGATGGCCTGATACAGGGGATGCCGACAGCGGGCATAGGCGCCGCTGGTCACCAGGGCGGCACCGGGCTTGGGATCAGGCAAGGGCGTGAGGCTGGGGCCCAGGCGCCAGAAGGCCTGGGCTGCCAGGGCCAGACCGAACAGAAACAGCAGCGCACCGGCGGCGGCGAGCGGCAGGGGCCAGGCGAAACCCCAGCTGCCGGGAGCCGGCCAGGGAGGCAGCAGGTGGGCGGCGATCAGCAGCAGCTGGGCCAGCAGCCACCACTCGCCATGGCGGTTATCGAGCCAGCCGCCCCAGCTGAGCTGCCAGCTGGAGAACGCAGCCCGCCAACCACCGCAGTCAGGTGGGGATTTCGGCGAGGGGGTCGAGGTCGGGTCCATTGGTTCTGCCCGAGAGCACCAGTCTGAGCAGGATCGGAGCCAGGAAGGTGGTGCCGATCACCATCAACAGGATGGCGGCCTCAAGCGCTGGGCTGAGCAGATGGGCCTGGGTGCCGAGGCCCAGGAAGATCAGGCCCACCTCGCCGCGGGGCATCATTCCCAGCCCCACCACCAGGCGGTCGGTGGGCTGCGGCGACAGGAAACACCAGCCGGCTGCCACCTTGCCGACAATCGACACCACCAGCAGGAAGCCCGCCACCACCAGGCCGGCCCGGTTGGCGGGATCGAGGGGATTGAGCACCGACAGGTCCATGCCGGTGCCGATCAGCACGAAAAAGATCGTGGCAAACAAGGCCACGACGGGTTTGATGGCTGCCTCGATGGCGTGGCTGTGGTTCGACTTGCTCAGGATCAGGCCAGCGGCAAAGGCCCCCAGCGCCGCCTCCAGACCGATGGCCGTGGCGGCGAAGCAGCAGAGGGTGAGCACCACGAATGAGGCCACCACCACATCACCGGGGGCCTTGAGCCGATCGATCAGCCAGTCGAAACCGGGGGCTGCCGTGCGACTGAGACCGATCGCCGCCAGCACGAACACCACGGCCGCCACCACCAGCTTCAGGATCGGAGCGAGTTCCAGGCTGCCGCCGCCGGCCAGGCTCACCACCACCGCCAGGATCACGATGCCGAGGATGTCGTCGAGCACGGCGGCACCGATCACGATCTGCCCTTCGCGCGAGCGCAGCATCTTCAGCTCACCGAACACACTGGCGGTGATGCCGATGCTGGTGGCGGTCATCGACGCACCGGCGAACACTGCCGGGATCACCTCCACGTGGAACAGGGCCATCAGGCCGATGGTGCCCAGGGCGAACGGCAGGGCCACACCGGCCACCGCCACCGTGGTGGCCTGGGCGCCCACCGCCACCAGCTCGTCCAGATCGCTCTCCAGTCCGGTGAGAAACAGCAGCGCGAACAGGCCCAGATCGGCCACGGCCTGCAGGCTGGGGAAACTCTCGGCGTAGAGCTCCGCCACCGCGTCCGGCGGGACATCGGCCAACGAGCCCACCAGCTGCAGCATCGA
>Ga0214917_10004693_pt1 | contig 15016 bp, 14 predicted proteins | sample LL_1208_BB_MetaG_FD_177983 | JGI IMG/M metagenome (GOLD analysis project Ga0214917, IMG submission 177983) | Freshwater microbial communities from Lake Lanier, Atlanta, Georgia, United States - LL_1208_BB | ecosystem: Environmental > Aquatic > Freshwater > Lake | place: USA: Georgia | collected... | reverse complement strand
TCAATATTGATTGAGAAAAATAAAGCACCAAAAATAATAGATAAAATTAAGAATAATAATTTTATAGAAAAATTTTCAATTTTTTTTTTAATAATTAAATATCCACCCCAAATAATTAAATTAAGAAATATTAAAAATGCCAAAACACCAAAAGCTTGAAGAAAAAAATCAGAAGGATAATAAAAAAAAGAGAAAAATTTATTATGAATATTTTTTTCTGAGGGAAAAACGTAGCTTATATTATTGGCAGAATAGGTTGTTAAAGACACAAAATACGCAAGACCAGAAAAAATAGTTATTATGCCAGCAAGTTCAATTAATTTTACTTTAATAAACGTTATTATTTTTTCCATATTTTGCTTGGCGAATCACAATTAAAACCTTTGTATCATTAATATTCAGTTGATAGAATTCGAAAGGAAAAGACAATCATGCTTAACTCTCAAAAAATTTGTATTATTGGTTCAGGTCTTACAGGCTTAACGATTGCTTATTTGTTATCAAAATTTAGATTACAAATAGACATAGTTGAACAGGATTTTAATAAAAAAAAAATTAACCCAACAAAAATAGCATTAAGTAAACATTCCTTAGATCAATTATGTCTTTACGGACTAAAAGATATTAAAAAAAAATCTAATATTGTTAAGAATATTTATTTACACGATTCTTATTCATCCATAAGCTTAAAACAAGATCTTCAATTCGCTGCATCTAACAATAAAGAAGCTTTAGCCTACATTATTGATGGTAATACTTTATTTTTAAATATTAAAAAAAAATTAAAAAGTTTAAAAAATATTAATTTCATTAAGAAAGAAATATCATCGATTAATGACAATAAATTTTTTAAAGAAATTACTTTTAAAGATCTAATTAAAGAAAATTATAATCTTATTATTTTTGCTTCTGCTAATAATCTTTCTTTATTATCAAAATTCAAATTAAGAAAAGTTGTAGATAGGTCTTATAATGAGAATGCTTATGTTTTTAATCTATTTCATAAAAAAATTATAAATAACTCTGCAAGACAATTTTTTTTAAAAGATGGACCTTTGGCTTTTCTTCCAGTTTCAAGCACTGAGACTTCTGTAATTTGGTCTATTAAAAATAATTCAGTTAATGAAAAATATGTATCAAATAATAATTATTTATCGAAATTTTTTAATAATCATTTTAAAGAATTATTTAAAGAAATAATTTCTATCTCTGAGATTAATAAGTTTAATCTAAATTATATTTTTAATGAGTTAAAAGATTCCAAAAGAACTTTACTATTTGGTGAGATAGCTAATAAAATTCATCCCATAGCTGGCCAGGGTTGGAATATGACTTTAAGAAATATATTTTCTCTAATTAAAGTTACTAAATATTGCGAAAATTTAGGTCTAGAAATCGGCAATGATATTTTCATTAAAAAATATTTAGATGAGACAAATTTAAATAATTTTACTTTTGCAGCATTGATCGACGGCATTAGAAAAATATTTGATGTTAAGATCGATAGCTATGCTTTCATAAGAAAGAATACACTTTCTAATCTTGATAAGAATTTTTTTATTAAAAATAATTTTGTTAGCATAGCCAATAAGGGTTTATTTATTTAATTCTTCAATCTTAAGAATTTTATTTTTCAACTTAACGCCGTGCTTTGCTGAAAAACCACCTAATAAACCATCGGACCTAATCACTCTATGACACGGAATAAAAAGTAATAATCTGTTTTGACTGCAAATTTTCCCAACATGTCGTGGATGTATTTTGGTTTTTTTAGAAATATAATTATAAGATACAGTTTTTGCATAACGTATTTTTTTAATTTCATTCCAAACTTTTAATTGTGTTTTTGATCCAACAGTTTTTGTTTTGAAGGTAAGTTTTTTTATTTTTTTATTTAAAAATAGTTTTATTTGATTTTTAACTTTCAGTAATTGGGTGGTACTTCTTTGTGTTGTTATTTTTCTAAAAGTAATATCAGTAATATAACCTTCGTTTTCTATAACTGACATAAAGCCTAGTTTTGTTTTAAAAGATAATTGGAAAGTTGACATTTATATTAAAACTAAATCATATCGTTTTTTTATGTCAATATTCGCGTTAGCTACAGCCCCCGGAACATCTGGTTTAGCAGTTATAAGAGTCTCTGGAAAAGAGGTCTTTAAGATAGCTAAAACCATAACCAAATTTAAAAAAATTAAGCCGAGAGTAGCGAACTTTTCTTCATTTTATGATCAGAAAAATAAGATCATTGATAAAGGGATTTTTATATTTTTTCCAAAACCTAATAGCTACACTGGAGATGATGTGGTTGAATTTCATGTTCATGGAGGCAATGCTGTTATTAAATATTTTTTAAAAACTTTATCTAATTTTAAGAACTGTAGATTAGCTAAACCAGGCGAATTTACTAAAACTGCCCTTCTTAATAAAAAAATTAATTTATTACAGGCTGAAAGTTTGATTGATTTAATAAATTCAGAAACAGAACTTCAAAGAATTCAGGCTTTAAAAGTAATGAACGAAGATACAACAAAAATTTACACTGGTTTAAGAAATGAAATGATCAAGATACTCTCAGATTATGAGGCTGTCATTGATTTCTCCGATGACGAAGTTGGAGATAATGTATTTTCAAATAACAGAGATAAGTTATTGAAAATAAATGATAAAATTAGACAAATAATACTCAATGGTGAGAATTCTGAGAAAATTAGAGAGGGATTTAGAGTTTCAATTATAGGACCAACTAATTCTGGGAAATCATCCTTAATTAATTGTTTAGCTAATAGGCAAGTGTCTATTGTTTCTAATATACCCGGTACAACGCGTGATATTATAGAAACAAGTATTATGTTAAATGGAAAGTTAGTTAGATTCTTTGATACAGCTGGCTTAAGAAATTCAAAAAACATTATCGAGAAAAAAGGCATTCTTTTAACCAATAAAAATTTAAAAGATTCTGATTTAAAATTAATAATTTTTGATCACACAAAAAAATTAGATAAAAAAGTTTTGAAATTATTTGATATAAAATCAATTTTAGTTCTAAATAAAATTGATATTAAAAGTTCAAATAAAATTTTAGGAGAAAAAATATATAAACCAATTAGAATTTCAGTAAAAAAAAATATAGGAATTAGTAATCTTGTTAAAACAATATCAGAAAAAATTGATGAACATTTTAAAGTTAATCTAGACAATATAATTTCAAGACAAAGACATAAAAAAAACCTTGAAAATACAGTGTTTTTTATCCAAAGATGCCTTAATAAAAAATCTATAGAGCAGATTGACCTTGCAGCAGAAGATTTAAGATTAGCAGTCAGAAATCTTGGAGAAATAGTCGGATATGTTAATGTTGAAGAATTGTTAGATAGAATCTTTAAAGATTTCTGTATCGGGAAATAGAATAAAAATACCTTATCTTTTGAGTTAATGGGATATATAAACCCTTTATGAATTTAGAGAAAAATTTTGATGTAATTGTGATTGGAGCTGGGCACGCTGGTTGCGAAGCTGCTGCTGCTTCTGCAAGATCGGGGGTTAATACTGCTCTTATTACAAATTCACTTTCTACAATTGGTGAAATGTCATGCAATCCTGCAATAGGTGGATTAGGCAAAGGTCATTTAGTCAGAGAAATTGATGCATTGGACGGCGTGATGGGAATTGTTGCCGATAAATCAGGAATACAATTTAGATTATTAAATAGTAGCAGAGGTCATGCTGTTAGAGGACCCAGAACTCAATCTGATAGAGAGCTTTATAAAAAATATATGCAAGAAATGCTTTTAAACTATTGTAATTTAATTCTTTTTTACGATCCAGTAACAAAGTTTGAATTTAGTAAAAATAAAATAATTTCAATCCAAACCCAGTCTGGAAATTCACTTTCTGCAAAAAAATTCATTTTAACAACTGGCACTTTTTTAAATGGTCTAATTCATATTGGAGATGAAAAGATTTCTGCAGGGAGAATAGATGAAAAACCAACCTTAGGATTAAGTGAGCAGTTAAAAAAATTAAATTTTAAAATTGGTAGATTGAAAACTGGTACACCACCAAGACTTGATGGAACGACTATTAATTACGAAGAACTTGAAATGCAAGATGCTGATGAAAAACCTTTCTTCTTTTCATATTTAACAAAAAAAATTAATGCCAAACAGATTTCATGTGGGATGACTTATACTAATGACAAGGTTCATAAGATCATTGAAAAAAATTTAGAACGTAGCGCAATGTATTCAGGATCTATTAAAAGCGTCGGTCCTAGATACTGCCCATCTATAGAAGATAAGATTGTAAAATTTAAAGATAAGCAACGTCATCAAATTTTTTTAGAACCAGAAAGTCTTACAACAAATATAGTGTACCCAAATGGTATATCTACTTCTCTGCCAAAGGAGATTCAGCAAGAAATATTATTTAAAATCAATGGTTTAGAGGATGTTCGCATGATAAGACCTGGGTATGCAATTGAGTATGATTATGTGTTTCCAACTGAATTAGATTTTACTCTTAAAACAAAAAAAATAGAAAATTTATATCTTGCTGGTCAAATTAACGGAACAACAGGATATGAAGAGGCTGCTGCACAAGGAATTGTAGCAGGTCTTAATGCCGCTCAGTCCGTTAAAAATTTAGAACCAATAAAATTTGAAAGATCCCAGTCTTATATTGGAGTGATGATTGATGATTTAATTACCAAAGGTGTAAGCGAACCTTACAGGATGTTTACATCCCGAGCTGAATACAGATTAACACTCAGAGCTGACAACGCGGATTTAAGATTAACTCCTTTGGCAATTAAAAATAATTTTATTTCTGAAATCAGAAAGTCTAAATTTATCAATAAAATCAATGACTTAAATGAATTTAAGATTATTTTATCAAATAAAATAGTATCACCTACCGTTTTAAAGAAAAATGGAATTAAAATCTCTCAAGATGGTAGAAAAAAATCTCTTTTACAAATTTTAAAATTTAAAGATGTGACCTTAGAAAAAATAAGAGCAATTTTTTCAGATATACCAAAGTATGAAAATGAAATAGAAGACTTAATAAAAACAGAGTCCCATTATAGTGGTTATATCGAACAACAAAAAAGAGACATAAGCATATTTGAAAAGGATGAAAATCTCGTAATACCTAAAAATATTGATTACGACAACGTGTCAGGTCTTTCAAATGAGATTAAAAGAAAACTCAAGGATATAAGACCATTAACTTTTGGTCAGGCCTTAAGAATAGACGGAGTAACACCGGCTGCAATTAATATATTGATGATTTATTGTAAAAATACTCTAAAAAAAGCATCATAGAAAATATGAATGAAAGTATTGAATTTTTTATTAAAAAATTCAATGTTTCACGTGAAACAATAGAAAAACTAAATATATACAATGATTTTTTATTAGAAAATAATAAATTATTGAATTTAATAGGAAAAACAACAGAAAATAATGTTTTTTCAAGACATTTTACAGATTCAGCACAAATATATGATTTGATTGATGACAAATCTGAAATAGTCGATATAGGTTCAGGAGCTGGATTTCCGGGAATTATAATAAAGATTTTGATGGATAGTAAAAAAGCAGAAGGAAATGTTATATTAATTGATAAAAGTCCAAAAAAATGCAAATTTTTAAATGATTTATCAAATAAATTAGGCACAACATTAAAAATACAGAATGTAAGGCTAGAAGATTATAAATTTAGCAAAATATCAACAATAGTTTCAAGAGCATTCAAAAAGGTAATCGAAACAATAGATATACTTTTCAAAAATAATGATAAAATTAAAAGTATTATACTAATGAAGGGTAAAACTTATCAACACGAATTAGAGGATGCTAAAAAAAAATATACTTTTGACGTAGAAAAATTTAGAAGCATTACATCTGATGAATCTTATATTCTTAAAATTAGTAATATTAAACGTAGTACAACTTAAAGTTGTAAATGCCTAGGATAATTTCTGTAATAAATCAGAAAGGTGGAGTTGGCAAAACTACTACGGCGATTAACTTAGCTGCAGGTCTGGCTCTTAAAAATTATAAAGTTTTGCTTATCGATCTTGATCCTCAAGGCAATGCATCAACTGGAGTTGGAATTAGTCAAAGTGAAAGAGAAAAATCAATTTATGATTTGCTTATAAAGAAAGATTCTTTTTTTGAATGCATAAAAAAAACTAAGATAGAAAACTTAAGCATCATACCAGCAAATGCAGATTTGTCAGGACTCGAGACTGAGGTTGCAAATAATTCTCAAAAAGCTTTTTTATTAAAAAATATTATTGATGATCCAACTAATAATTTAGAAAAAGAAAAATTTTCATACATTATAATTGATTGCCCTCCATCTCTTAGTCTTCTTACAATTATGTCTTTGGTTATTTCTCATTCTTTAGTTGTTCCATTGCAAACAGAGTTTTTTGCTTTAGAGGGGTTAAGTCAGCTAGTCAAAACAATTGATCGTATAAAAATTAATTTAAATCCTAATTTAGAAATACAAGGCATAGTTCTGACTATGTATGATAAACGAAATAAACTTTGTGCCGATGTTGAAAAAGAAGGAAGAAATTTTTTTGGTAATAAGGTCTATAATACAAACATACCTCGTAATGTAAGAATTTCAGAAGCCCCTTCATTTGGAATGCCAGTGATTTTATACGACAAAAATTGCTCGGGATCTTTAGCTTATAATCAGTTTGTGGATGAGTTTTTAATTAGAGAAAATTTGGAAGAAAAAAAAGTTGCATAAATGATTGGAAATAAATTTAAAGGTTTAGGAAAAGGTCTGTCAGCATTAATGGGGGACGTTCCTCCAGAAAATATTCAAAATAAAAATTCATCGGAAAAAATTCCTATACATTTTGTCTATGCGAATCCATCTCAGCCAAGAAAAAGTTTTAATCAAGAATTGCTAAATGAACTTTCAGAGTCAATTAAGGAGCAGGGAATTATTCAGCCAATATTAGTTAGAAAAAAATCAGAAGATAAATATGAGATTGTTGCAGGAGAAAGAAGATGGAGAGCAGCTCAGCTTGCAAAAATTCACGAAGTGCCAGTTATTATTTTAAATATTGATGATAAGAAATCTTTAGAATTTGCAATATTAGAAAATATTCAAAGATCAGATTTAAACGGAATAGAAGAGGCCTTGGGTTATGATAATTTAGTAAGAAAATTTGCTTATTCTCAAGAAGCATTATCAAAAATTTTAGGAAAAAGCAGAAGTCATATTGCTAATACACTGAGGCTTGCTGGTCTGCCCGAAGAGATAAAAAAAATGATATCTGATGGATTATTAACGGCTGGACATGCCAGATGTTTAGTGAATGTTCCAGACAATATTAAACTTGCTAAAATAATAGTTAGCAAAAATCTTTCCGTAAGACAGGCTGAGTTTTTAGTTAAAAAAGAGCAAGTTTTTTCAGGTTCAAAAAAAACTCAAACAAATAATAAAGACACAAACATAAAATCTTTAGAAAATGATTTAGAACTCTTAATGGGAATAAAAGTAGATATTAAAAATAAAAAGAAGAGTAATTCCGGCGAAATTAAATTTTCTTATAAAAATCTTGATCAGTTAAATAAAATTATTAGTGTTCTTAAGGGCTATTTTAGATAGGTTTTGAGTTAAAAAATAATAAAATTGAGTATCTTGATTTAAATCATTTCTTTTAAATTCAGTCTCAATAATATTTAAATTACTGAAAAATTTTTCAAGACTAGCAGTATTCCAGATTTTTAAGATATTTTTTATTCTATCTTTATCTTTCCAAAAAATAGGAGGCTTATGTTTTTCGATTCTTTCATCAATAGAAAGATTTTTGTCATTTTTTTGTATATCAAGGATTTTAATTATAAACGACCTAAGAAGAATAATGATTTCTATAAAATTTTTTTCATAATTAGACATATTAGATATGAACTCATTAATATTTTTTTCATTTTTAGATAATAAAATATCAATAATTTCATCATTTTTTTTTAGATCTGCGTCAGTACAAATTTCGTCGATGATCTGATCTGTTATTTTTCCTGAACTTTTATATAGATTTAACTTTTCTATTGCTTCTTTAATCTTCGATCTTTTCAAGGATGATGAGTTAATAATGGTTTCACTTTGAGAATCTAATAATTGAAGATTATTTATCTGGAGTTGCTGTGTAAGAAATTTTTTTACATCAGATTTAGTTTCTTGGTAACAAGGAATACAAATAGCTAATTTATCATATTCTCCAAATAGTCTTAGTTTAGAATTTTTAAGAAGTATTTCAGAGTTCAAAATAATAATGTTATCATTAATGTTATTTTTTATTTTATTAATAATTTCTAATATTTTGTCAGAACAGTTTTTAATTATTGATATACTTTTATTATCATCAAATAGTGATCCATTAAGATAATGATTAATAATATTTTCTGGATTCTTAATTATATCTTCTTCAAAAAAAGATTTTGAGTTTTTTTCTTCTTCAAAAAATTTAGATGTAATTTGTTGATTTAAATCATTAATTAAGTCCTGATTTTCTCCATACAAAAGAATTATTTTTTCTTTAAAAAAATCCTTTTTTTTTAGGGTAATCTCTTGCGATTTTAAGAGCATTTAAACTAATTTAATGAGACTCTAGATTTGAATAAGATATTTTGAATTATAGAATCTAATAATAGTCTTTTTTCATTATTTTTTACTAGAATATTATTTGATAGATTGTCTGTTACAGAAACCCTTTTATCTTTAGTTATAGCATCCTGGTATATTACAACGCCATTTTTATCTTGAAATTGATAGCTCACTATTAATCTAATAATTTCCTCAGTTGCAATTCCTCTTGAATCCACAAGAGAGCTTTCAGTTGTATCATAGATTTGAGCTTTAAATATAAAAGCATTTAAATTTTTTTCATCCTTTTTGAAATTTAACTTTTGTTCTAGATTAAAAGCCAGATCTTTGTCGCCCACTATTTCATATTTAGAAATAATCACTTGTTTAGTATTTCCAGTATAAATGGGTGAAAAACCACAATGAGTTAAAATGACTGATATTACAAGAAGCAGAAAAAATTTATTAATCATTAGTCACAATATTAAGTAATTTGTTTTTTATAAAAATCTTTTTTATTATATTTTTCTCTTCTAATATAACTTTAATATTTTTAATTGCTAAGGATTTACTAAAAATATTTTCTTCACTTTCATTGTTAATGGCGTTGATAATTGCTCTTTTTTTACCGTTTATTTGAATTACGATATCAAAGTGGTCTTTTTTTATAAGAGTATTTTCAATTTTAGGCCATTCTTCTAAACTTAGATTATTTTGTTTTGTAATTTTTTCCCAACATTCATTTGCGACGTACGGAATGAAGGCAGATATAATAATTAAATATTTTTTATAAATATTAATAATATCTTCTCTATTTAAAATTCTTTTATCAACTTCTTCATTAAGATTATTTAAAAAAATATAAAGTTTAGCAACAGCAACATTGATGTGAAATTTTTCTATACATTCTGTAATCTCTTTTATTAGGATATTAGTTTTAATTAAAAAATTATTATTAGTTTCTTCTTTTTCTTTTTTATAAACTTTTATTTTTTCACAAACACGCCATATTTTTTGTATGTACTTAAATGCACCTTGAATACCGTTATCGCTCCATTGTATATCTCGATCTGGAGGACTGTCTGATAAAATGAACCATCTTACAGCATCTGCACCATAAATTTTAATAATATCATCAGGATCAATAATATTCTTTTTAGACTTAGACATAGCCTGACTATCACCTTTTAAAATTTTTTCTTTATTGCCTAAAAAATAAGATCCATCTTTTTCAATTACTTCTTTTGGAAAAACCCATTTTCCTTTTTCTGTTTTAAAGGTTGGATGACATACCATTCCTTGAGTAAAAAGATTTTCAAAAGGTTCGGAAACTTTTAATTTATATTCATCTTGGAGCGCTAAAGTAAAAAATCTTGAATACAGAAGATGAAGTATGGCGTGCTCAACACCACCAATATATTGATCTACTGGCATCCAATAATTAGCTTCATCTATATTAAAAGGTCTTCCATCTTCTTTAGGTGAACAGAAGCGAAGAAAATACCAAGAAGAATCCACAAATGTATCAAGTGTGTCAGTTTCACGAATTGCTTTCATTCCAGTTTCTGGACATTTTGTATATTTCCAAGTGGGGTGGTTCTCTAATGGATTTCCCGGTTTACTAAAATCTACATCTGACGGAAGTTCTATAGGCAAGTCTTTTTTAGGAACCAAAAGAACTTTACCATCTTCTCTATACATAATTGGAATCGGGCATCCCCAATATCTCTGCCTGGATATTCCCCAGTCCTTAAGACGATAAATTGTTTTTGAATTTCCTATTTTCTTTTCTTCTATTCTTTGAATAATATTTTTTTTGGCATCCTCAATATTTAAATCATTAAGAAAATCTGAATTAATAATATATCCGCCCTCAATGTATGCTTCATTGTTAATTGTGATAGATTTAGACTTACTAGGACTTACAACGGGGATTATTTCTAGATTATATTTTTTGGCAAATTCTAAATCTCTCTGATCATGTGCTGGACAACCAAATATAGCCCCGGTTCCATAATCCATTAGTATAAAATTAGCTACATAAATTGGTAATTTTTTATTTAAAAAAGGATGAGATACAAAAAATGGTGTTTTGAAACCTAATTTTTCATTCTTAGACAAAGATGATTCTGTTGCGATATTTTTTAATGCAAGTTCTTTAAAATCTTGAAAATTTTTTTCGTTTTTAAAAGATTCAGTAAAAGGGTGATCTGGAGCAATAGCAATAAATGAGGCCCCAAATATTGTATCTGGTCGCGTTGTAAAAATTTTAATTTTAGTGTTTTTAAAATCAGAAACAAAATCAATCTCGCAGCCTATAGATTTTCCAATCCAGTTTTTTTGCATTAACCTTACTTTTTCTGGCCAACCTTTTAAATTATCAAGGGATTTTAATAATTGATCTGAATATCTAGTAATATTTAAGAACCATTGGTTTAATTCTTTTTTTTCAACAGCTGCTCCAGATCTCCACCCTTTACCATCAATCACCTGTTCATTTGCAAGAACTGTATTGTCGATAGGATCCCAATTGACATAACTTTTTTTTTTATAAGCAATTCCTTTTTTAAAAAGTAGAGAAAATAAAATTTGTTGATGTTTATAATATGAAGGATCACAAGTAGAAATTTCTTTACCCCAATCAATAGAAAGACCTAATCGTTGCAATTGTATCTTCATAGTGGAAATATTATTTAAGGTCCAATCTTTGGGATGAAGATTGTTTTGTATTGCAGCATTTTCCGCAGGGAGACCAAAAGCGTCCCAACCCATCGGATGTAATACATTAAATCCATTTAATCTTTTATAATTTGCTATGACGTCTCCAAGTGTATAATTTCTTACATGACCCATATGAATTCTACCTGAAGGATAAGGAAACATTTCTAAGCAATAAAATTTTTTTGATTTTTCTTTTTTTGTAGTAAAAATTTTATTTTCTTCAAAAAATTTTTGCCACTGTTTTTCAATAGCTACAAAATTGTAGTGATTGTTCATTAGTAAAAAATTATTAAATTAATTCTTATTTTTTTTTGATTCTTCAATTTTAAGGGCTCTAGAGGCATCTAAAATATTATCTCTGATCTGGTCTTCAAATTTTTTATCTAATTTTACAGTCGTACATTTTTCATAATTTTCACAAACTTTTTTATGAGCTGTTATAGATAACGAATCTGATCTTAATTCATTACTTAAGAACCTTATGGAAATTTTGATTTGCTCTTTAGAATTATTTTGATCTGAATACCAATCATAAATAATGACGCCACCATTATAATCTGCATTGACTAAAGGTAGAAAATCAAGAGATTTTAATGTTGCTCGCCACATAATATTTGATGTGGAGAAATCTACTGTGTTAGATGGTTTTTTTAGATTGTTTATATCGCCAAATATACCTCCTCCTTTATCAGCAAACTCTCTAGCCCTTTTTTGTGGGTTAGGTTCAAAAACTTTTTCTTCAAAAGGGTCATCTTTTTTATTAGCACAACCTAAAATTGTTAAAAAAAAGCATAAAATTGTAATTTTTTCTATAATTTTAAAAAAATAATAAAACCTCATACATTAATATTATATTAAATGTTTTTATATTAAAACGTTAAATTGTTGTATTTTTACAACAATTAAAAAAATAAAATTCAAATATATAACAAAATCTGATTTATTTGTTAATTTTTGTTATTCACTGCACAAGTTAAAACTAACAACAAAAAAAACTATGAAAAATAAACTACTATTATCATCTGCTTTAGTTGGCAGTTTGATAGCTGGATCTGCAGCTTTGGCGCAGACTACAGTAACGGGTGACTTAGCGATTCAGTACAGAGCTCAAGAATTTAAGGCGAATAATGGCCTTGCTTCTACAAGAGGTTTTGGAAGAGAATCACAAGTAAACTTTACTAACAAAGGAAAACTTAATAATGGCATGGATTACCAAGCCGGTTTTTCTCTTGAGTTTGATGGCGGTACACGTAACATTAGCACTGCTTATGGTTCTTCAGGAATGCTTGGTTCTGCTGAGTCAAATTCAATCTCAAATGAAAATCTATACATAGATTTCATTTCAGGATCGACAACTTTAACAGTTGGAGTAGATCATATCCAAAATATAACTACAGACGTTATACCTCAAATACTTCCAGTATTTGATAACGTTTCAGCTGGTATTGGCGGAAAAGCTACAAACACTTACGGAGCTAACCCTAAAGAAGCTTTCGGAGTTGGAATTATGCAAAAAATTCCACAAGCTGGCTTAACAGTTTCTGCACTGTATGTTCCTAGAAATGGTGATTACGGTACAAGTGAGCAAACAGCTCCTTATGCTGGCGCTTCTCAAGTTACAGCTTCAACAGCTGATAACACCCTTCAACAAGCAGGTTCTAGAAATTCAGCTTATGAATTAGGACTTGTGGGTAAAGATGCGTTTGGTGTTCAAGGCTTAGGTTTAAGAGCTTTCATGAACAGAGAAGAATCGCAAAACAGCGCTGTGCCAAATTTAAATGGTAACAGATATGGTGTAACATATGCAGCAGGTCAATTTGCTGTAGGTGCTGAAAAAGGAAAACAAAACAGAACTAATGGAACTACTTCAACTGATGCTAGTCAATCAACTAAAGCATATGGTTTAACTTATGCTGCTACTAAAGAAGTATCAGTAGGTGTTTCTCATTTAAGAACTGACCTAGCTAACACAACTTTAACTGAAAAGATTACTTCTCTTCAAGTTGGATATAACTTAGGTCCAGTTGCTATAGCTGCTGCTTTTTCTGATATTAAAGATCTTGGTGCTACTAGCGCTACAGGAGCAGATGCTAAAGAAGTTCAAATCAGACTTACAACAAGTTTTTAATTTAATCTAAAAATTAGTTGAATTACTAAAACCCACTTTCTAGAAATAGAAAGTGGGTTTTTTTATTTTATAGTTTCAATATAGGTTATACCGCCAATACCTACTGTTCTTGTTCGGGTAAGTTTAATGATGTTCTTTTTGTTAATGCCACCCAAAGCGTAAACAGGCATAATCCAATTTTTTGATAATAAATTAAATTTGATTGTTCCTAAAACATTATTTTCTGAATATTTTTTTGTTTTAAATATTGGAGATATAAATAAAGATTTACAACCTTGTTGCTTCTTAAAGTAATAGTCTAATTGATTGTGAGAAGTACCGATAATATCAAATTTATCTTTATTAATATAATTTATCTTTCTATCAAACCTAGAAATATGAATGCCATCAGCTTTAATATTTTTTGCAAAATTAACATTATTTGAAATATAAAATTTTATATTATTTTTTTTACAATATTTTTTTATTTCAAATGCTTTTTGCTTGTTATTATTCCATATAAAAATATATGAAATGTATTTATATTTTGATAGATTGACTTTTATTATATTATTTAAATTATCTCCAAAGTAAAAATATCTTAAATTCTTAATATTCATAATTATGTCTTCACTTGAAAAATTTATAAAAATTAAATCAAAAGTTAGTTCGTTATCGTCTATTAATACAAAAATAATTGTAGTCACCAAAAATTATAATATGGATATGATTAAAAATATTATTGAATATGGTCATGCTGATTTTGGGGAAAATAGAGTATTGGAAGCTCTACAAAAATGGTCAGAAATTAAACATGGAAATCTTAAAATTAAACTACACCTTATCGGTCAACTACAGTCTAACAAAGTAGCAGAAGCTTGTCGGATATTTGATTACATTCACTCATTAGATAGTGAAAAATTAGCATCCAAGATCTTTTTGGAGCAAAATAAAATTAAAAAATCTATTAAATTATTTGTTCAAGTTAATATTGGCAATGAAAAGCAGAAAAGTGGAATACATAGTTCAGAAGTTAATAGTTTTGTTAAATTGTGCAAAGACAGATACAAACTAGATATAATCGGATTAATGTGCATACCCCCGATAAATCAAGACCCAACCCCTTATTTTAAACTATTAAAAGAATTATCGTCAAATAATTGTCTGTCAGAGTTAAGCATGGGTATGTCAGGTGATTACTTAAAAGCTATAGAATGTGGATCAAGCTATGTGAGAATTGGTTCCGCAATTTTTGGGAAAAGAGATTAAATTATTTTTACTTTTGTATTTTTTTTTATTTTTTTTAGAATAGTTAGTAGGTGTTTTTTTTTTAATCCAATGCAGCCATGAGTGGGTTGATAATTATTTTTTGCAACATGAATAAATATTGCGCTACCTTTATTTTTTATAATGGGATTCATATTGTAATTTAGAACGAGTATGAGGTCGTAAATATTATCATTTCTATATAGTTTTTCATGGCTAAATTTATTAGGTAATTTTATTTGTTTGTTATAAAAAACACTTCTCGGATCATCACACCATCCTATTTTTTTTTTTTTTTAATTTTTT
>Ga0214917_10004691_pt1 | contig 15022 bp, 11 predicted proteins | sample LL_1208_BB_MetaG_FD_177983 | JGI IMG/M metagenome (GOLD analysis project Ga0214917, IMG submission 177983) | Freshwater microbial communities from Lake Lanier, Atlanta, Georgia, United States - LL_1208_BB | ecosystem: Environmental > Aquatic > Freshwater > Lake | place: USA: Georgia | collected... | reverse complement strand
ATCCGCATCAAAGGCCCGGTCGGATGCGGGAAAATCCGCCCGCCGGACAAACGCGCAGGCCTCTCGGGCACCATGGTCGCGATCCATGCCCGGATCCTCCCACTCCACCGACAGGGGGCCTCGATAGCCGATTTCGTTGAGTGCGCGGAGAATTCTGCCGAAGTCCACCCGCCCGTGGCCAAGGGAGCGAAAATCCCAGTTCCTTCGACGGTCGCCAAATGGCAAATGTCCTCCAAATGTTCCAGAGGGTCCCGGCTGGCTGGACCAGGTCACATCCTTCATGTGGACGTGAAAAATTCTTTTGGGGAAGCGATGGAGAAATTCCACATAATCCACCCCCTGATAAGCCAGGTGGCTGGGATCATAGTTAAAACCAAAACAGGGATGACCTTCCACCGCCTCCAAGGCGCGTTCGGAGGTGACCGTGTCAAAGGCGATCTCGGTGGGGTGAACCTCTAGGGCAAAACGCACGTTGAGCTTGCGGTATTCGTCCAGGATGGGTCTCCAGCGACGGCCGAAATCGGCAAAGCCCTCGGCCAGCTGGTTCGGACTCACCGGCGGAAAAGAGTAGAGCAGGGGCCAGATCGAGGATCCGGTGAATCCGTTGATCACGGAAACTCCCAGCGCCTTGGCGGCTTGGCCGGTGCGAATCATCTCTTCGGCCGCCCGCGCCTGAACCCCCTCCGGTCGACCGTCACCCCAAACGCGGGCAGGGAGAATCGACTGGTGGCGGGCATCGATCCGGTCGCAGACCGCTTGGCCGACCAGATGGTTGGAGATGGCATGAAGCTGCAGGCCGTGATTTTCCAGCGATGCCCGTTGGGTCTTTCCGTAGGAGGGATCGTTCGCGGCCCGGTCCACTTGCACGTGATCCCCCCAGCAGGCCAACTCCAACCCGTCATAGCCAAACGACTTGGCTTTTCGGCAAATTTCCTCGCAGGATAGGTCGGCCCATTGGCCGGTGAATAGGGTGACGGGGCGGGGCATGATCAGATGGGGAGATTGGTCCAACGTCCACCGGCGCGCGAGCTTCGAACCACGGCTTCAAGGAAAGCCATGCCCCGCAACCCCTCATGAATTCCCGGATAGTCTCCCGTGAGTTTGCGGCCCGTGCGCCAGGCTTCCAGATCCCGGCCGAAAGCCACATAAAGGTTGGCGAACGCCTCAAGGTAACCTTCCGGATGACCTGCAGGCAAACGGCAAGCCGAACGGGCGTGCGTATCCAGATGGCCGTAATTTCCTCCGGCCCGGAGGATTTGTCTAGGAGCACCCCGGCGCTTCCAAATCAGGGTGTTCGGCTCCTCTTGCCGCCACTCGAGGCCGCCTTGCTCCCCGTAGATTCTCAGGGAGAGGCCATTTTCCTCGTCCACGGAAATCTGGCTGGCATGGAGGACACCTTTGACGCCCTGGTCGAAACGAAGTAGTACATTTCCATCATCATCCAGTTTTCTTCCCCGAACAAAGCGGGTGAGATCAGCGCAAACCTCCCGCAGAATCCTGCCGGAAACATATTCCGCAAGGTGATGGGCATGGGTGCCAATGTCTCCCATGCAACCGGCCATTCCGGCCCGTTTTGGATCCGTGCGCCATCCAGCCTGCTTTTGTCCGGTGGTCTCCAGCCGGGTGGCCAACCAACCTTGGGGATATTCCACCACGATTTTTCGGATTCGTCCCAGCCGACCCTCCCGCACCATGGCGCGTGCCTGCCGGACCATCGGATAGCCCGAGTAGTTGTGGGTCAGAAGAAAAGGTAATCGCGTTTGCCGGATGGCTGCCGCCATTTTTCTGCCCTCCGCGAGGGAGAGACAGAGCGGCTTGTCGCAGGCCACGGGGAAGCCGGCCTCCAAAGCCGCCAGGGTGGTCGGGGCATGCACGTGGTTGGGCGTGACAATGATAACAAAGTCCATCCGCTGCCCGGAAGGAAGCTGCCTCTCCCGGCGAAACATCTCCCCATAGCTGCCGTATGCGCGGTCGGGGGGAAGAAACCAGTCCGTCGCACTGGCCCGGGCCTTGGCGGGGCTGGAACTCAGTGCGCCGCAGACCAGCTCGGCGGTTCCGTCAAGGCAAGCCGCCATTCGGTGAACCGCGCCGATAAAGGCGCCCCGTCCGCCTCCGATCATGCCAAAACGCAATTTTCTTTGCATGGAATGGTTTCCTAGGGAGTGGACAGGGCGATCCCCGAATGGGGATCAAAAAACCTGGCTTGCTTCAAGTCAATGGCGAAACGATGGGTTTTTCCCTCCGCACGCTTTTCCTCCGGGCGGCGGCTGCGCACCACCAGTGAATGCCGGGACGTCCGCAGGTAAAGGTAAGTTTCCGCTCCCATTGGTTCCACGACATCCATCAAGGCGGAAAATCCAGAATTCGTTTCGCTTTCCTCCAGATGTTCCGGCCGGATGCCTAGAACGATTTCCCGATTTCGGTAAGCGGACAGACTGCCGGAGAGCGGCCCGGAAAGTTCCCAACGAATCGGCGGAAGCGGGCCCTGGCCCGGCGCCTCGTGGAATTCCAGCTCGGTTCGGCCCTCTACCAGGGAGCCGTGCAGAAAATTCATCGGAGGGCTGCCGATAAAGCCGGCCACAAAAAGATTCGCCGGGCGTTGATATATCTCCTGCGGGGAGGCGATCTGCTGGACCTTGCCCTGGTGCATTACCACAATCCGATCCGCCATGGTCATGGCCTCCACCTGGTCGTGGGTGACATAAATCATCGTGCAGTGCAGGCGGCGGTGTAGCCGGGAAATTTCCGTCCGCATCTCCACGCGCATTTTGGCGTCCAGATTCGAGAGAGGCTCGTCAAACAGGAAAGCCTTGGGTTGCCGCACGATGGCCCGTCCCAAGGCGACCCGCTGGCGCTGACCTCCCGACAGGGCCTTGGGTTTTCGCTCAAGAAGATTGTCGGGCTCTCGCAGGCCCAGGGTTCCGGCGGCCTCCTCCACCCGGCGGCGGATTTCCTCCTTGGGCAATCCCCGGAGTTTCAGACCGAAGGCCATGTTGTCGTACACGGACATGTGGGGGTAGAGGGCGTAGTTTTGGAACACCATGGCAATGTCGCGGTCCTTGGGGGCGACCTCGTTGACCACGCGTCCATCGATGGAGATGGTCCCGGACGTGATCTCCTCCAGTCCGGCGATCATGCGCAGCGTGGTGGTCTTGCCGCAGCCTGACGGCCCCACCAGAACCAGGAATTCGCGGTCCGCGATTTCCAGGCTGACGTGATCCACCGCGACTTTGCCTAGACGACCCTTTTCCCCGGGGTAGGTCTTCACGAGGTCTTTCAAAATCACCTTGGCCATGGGAATGCTCCAGCTTGGGGCGGGGTTGGGTTCGGGGCAATCCGTGGGGTCATTGACCTGTCAAGTTACTTAAGCCCGGTGGTCGAAATTCCGCGGAGAAACGATTTTTGTGTGAGAAAAAAAAGCGCCAATACCGGAAGCACTACCAAGGTGGAGGCGGCCATCAGGTGGTGCCAGGCGGTGCCCCCTTGCTGGCTCTGCAGTGCCTGTAAGCCCAACGAGAGGGTGAAATCCGTTTGGCGAGTCAGGAAAATGAGGGGGCCCAGAAAATCGTTCCAAGTGGCCATGAACTGAAACAAAGCCACGGTCAGCAGGGCGGGTCGGGTTAGGGGGAGGATGATCTGCCAGAAAATCCGGATCTCACTGCAACCATCAATGCGGGCGGCCTCCGAAAGCTCCCGGGGAATGGTGAGAAAAAATTGCCGGAGCAGGAAGACATGAAAAGCGCCCGCGCAGAAGGCTGGCACCCACAGGGGGGCGAGCGTGCCGATCCAGCCCAGTTCCCGAAAAAGCGCGTAGAGGGGGACCATCACCACGGGAAAGGGAATCATCATGGTCATCAGCAGCACAAAAAAAAGACGGTCCCGACCCCGCCATTCGATTCGGGAAAAACCGTAGGCCACCAAGGCACTGGAGAAGACGGTTCCCAGGACATTGAGGGTGGCCAGCAACAGGGTGTTGCCCGCATAAAGCCAAAACGGACCCATGGCTTGCATGGCGGCGGGGTAGTTGTGCCACTGCGGGGAGGAGGGAAGCCAGCGGGGCGGGAGGGACATGGTCTCGGCCAGTGGTTTCAGCGAAGTGGAGACCATCCAGGCAAAAGGGAGAAGAAACACGGTCCCCAGGATCAGGAGGGCGGCCCAGACGAGGGAGCGGGAGATTCGGGAATTCATGGAATCAGCGTCCGGCGTAGTGCACCCGCGTTTCCCCGAGGCGGACCACCCAGTAAGTCAGTAGGGCGATGAGCGCGAAAAGGAACAGGGCCAGGGAGCAGGCATACCCCATGTTCCAGTAGCGGAAAGCGTGTTGGTAGATATAGGTAGCGATGAAGAGCAGGGATCGTCCGGGACCGTCTCCCCCCCCGGTGAGGATAAAGGGAACCGCGAAGGTCTGCAGGGTTCCGATGACCCCCATGATGACATTAAAAAAAATCACCGGGGACAGCAGGGGCAGGGTGACATGCCAAAATCTTTGCCAGGCGTTCGTGCCGTCCAACTCCGCCGCCTCGTACAGCTCGGCGGGAATCTCCTGCAGGCCCGCCAGGTAAATCACCACGGCGTGCCCGGTTCCCCAGAGTCCCGTGAAGACCAGACCCCATTGGGCAAACAAGGGATCGTTGAGCCAATCGGGGGGGGGGCAGGAAGTTCCGAGAATTTCTCCCACCCACCGCAGCGGGTAGGCCAGCAGGGTGTTCAGAAGCCCCATCTGTCCGTTGAGGACCCATTGCCACAGAATGGCCAACGAAATCACCGGAACGAGGGAAGGCAGAAAAAAAACCGTCCGGAAAAAACCACGAGCCCGGATCGGCTGGTTCAGCAACACGGCGAGGCCGATGGACAGCGCCGTACCAAGGGGGATCGCGGCGGAGGCAAAGAGGAGGGTGTTCCGCAACGCCTGCCAGAAGACGGGATCTTGCGCCATGTCGGTGAAATTCTTGGTCCCCAGGAAGACCGGCGGCGCCAGGACGCTGTAGTCACACAGGGAGAACCAGAGGGAGGCCACCAGGGGATACACGCTGAAAAAAAGAAATCCCACCAGCCAGGGAAGAAGAAATCCCAATCCCTGCCGCTGCCGTTGCCGATCGCCCGGGGTCATGGGGTCTCCGCCAGTTCCCGGCACCAGGTGGATTCGCGGCCCGCGGCCACGCGCCGCCAACGCGCCAGCTTGTCGTCGAGGGCCTTTTGTTGGCGCCCCTGCAGCCGTGTCCGTCCCTCTTCCCCGGTGAGGGAGCCGCGCAGCACCTCGTTTACGTTGGCCTCAATGTCGTTGCTGTATTCGTTAAAGCTGGGGAGGTTCAGGATCGGTACGGTGCGCGGGCTCCGCGCCAACTGCAGGAAGACCCTCAGGTAAGGATGAGGGTGATTCCGGAGAAACGCCGGGCTTACGTCCCGCAGCGGGGTGAATTTTTTCATCAGGAGGCAGAGTTTTTCCATGGCTGGCGGGCTTTGGACATAGCGGATGAACTCCATGGCCTCCCGTGGATGCCGTGACCCGGCGGGAATCACCAGAATATCCGCCTCGGCCACGCTGACCGGGAAAGCCGGGTTTGCCTCGTCGGTGGGGAACGGGGCGGCTCCGTAGTCAAAATCCGGCGGGGCATAATTGCGGATGAAATTGTCCAGCCAGACCCCGTGCATGACCATGGCCACCTTGCCGGTGAAGAACGGATTTTCCGGAGAGGCGAAGTTGCCAAAGCCCCCCCGGAGACGGTCCATCGCGGGCCCTCCGAACCGGCGGGGATAACTTTCTAGCCATGCAAAAAAGCGCCGGTTGGGTTCGGAATCCAGCAACAGGCGGCTTTCCCCGTCCCAAACCTTCCCCCCGAACCAGCGGTTGAAATCCCGCATCCACCAACCAGGCTCCTGCGGCATGTGCCCGATGCGGTCGAGACTGCCGTCGGGTTTTTTGCGGGTGATGGTTTCGTTGAAGCGTTCCAGCTCCGCTAGGGTGCGGGGTGGTTGCTCGGGATCGAGGCCGGCTTCCCGGAAGATTTTTTTGTTCCAGTGCAGGGCGGTCACCGAGGGCGTGGTCGGCAGGGCCCAGAGATGACCCCGGTGACGGCACATCTCCCAAAACACCGGCAGGTAATTTTCCTCCCGTAGGCCGCTCTCGGAGGCCCACCGGTCCAGCGGCAGGAGGGCATTGTTTTCCACATAGGCCGGCAGATAGGTGTTCCACAGCCCCGCCACATCCGGGGGATTTTTTCCGGAGGTCGCCAGGATAAGCTTCTGGTCCATTTTGCTGACGGTCAGGCGACGGACAAAAATGCGGTCCTGGGAGCGGTTGAAATCCTCCACCACGGCGGCGATGGCGTCCCCCTCGTAGGCCGTCCATTTTTCCCAATACTCCACCACCACCCGTCCGCGGGCCCGCGGGTCCTCCCCCGGGGAGCATCCCGCCCAACCAAGACCGAGAAATAAAACCAGAAGCCACTGCTCGGGAGACTTGATTGTCCCCCTGCCGACCCTTGCTCCAAGGAGGAAATGCAAATCAGGAGTCCGGAGGGGCATCCGGCAAAAGGGCGCGCAGCAAGGGCAGGCGCCATGCGGAGGTCCGCAGATCATAGACCCCGAAGTGCGAACGGAACTCCCAGTAGCACCACGGCAGTCCCAGGGCCTCGGCCGTGCGGGCGACCCGCCGGGTCCACCGCACGCGATCGTCCATCGGGGCTTTTTCAAAGGCCCCGAATTCCCCTAGAAAAACGGGCACCCCATTTTGTTTCGACCAATCCGCCGCTGTTTGGAAGTCCCGACGAATTGCTTCCCGCTCCGGTTCTGCGTCCTGCCAACGGGTGCCCAGCCAACGATCACTGTCCTTCGCCCAATGGGCGCCTTGGTGAGTGAAGGGATAGGGAGCGTAGTAATGAAAGGTGGCCATCACCGCCGGATCCCGGTCCGGAAGTTGCAGATCCTTCAAGCCTTTCACCGAGGACCAATCCGTGGAGGAGAGCAGCACCACCCGTTCGGGGCTGATGGCTCGGATTTTTGAGAGGACGCGCAACTGAATGGGGTTCCAAATCTCCGGGCGGATGTCATGGGGCTCGTTGAAAATCTCGAAAACCAGGGATTCGGGTTGTACGCGGTAACGCTGGGAGATCTGCATCCAGACGGCCTCCAGTCGGGCTGCTTGGGCGGATGGATCTGCGGAAAAATTTTCCCAGTGTTGGGCGTTGAGAACGGCGGTCAGGCCCCGTTGGCGAGCTTGGTCCAACACCCAATCGATGCGGCGAAAAAAGTCCTCCTCAATCATGTAGGGCGGGCGGGTTGCCGCATGGGCGGACCAGCGAACCGGAATCCGGACGGCCCGGAAACCGGCCCGGCGTATCAGGTCGAAATCATTCTCCTCCAAAGTCACTCCCCATTCGCCTTCCCGCGGGGCTTCCAGCGCGTTGCCAAGATTGACGCCCTTATCGAGGGCGGAGGCGGCACGAGCCGCCGGGGACGCCGCTCGGATCGATTCGGTTCCCTCCATTAATAGGGTAAGAAAAAAAACACAATAAATTGGTTTGATTGGGTAAGGGTAGGGTAGGGCGGTTGTTTGGCACAACCTTCGGAGCGGCCTCTGAAAAGGGAAAGTTCGATTTTCGGATTTCCGATTCCCCATGTTTTTGCAGGATGGAAAACCGCATGCCCTCCTCCCCACGCGCCCAACCTTTTGACACTTCCCACCTCCGCAGGCAGGGATGGATCTATCATCTCAATTACGGGTTGGCGGTCCCCCAATCGCGTTCCTCTCTGCCGGTCCCCCGGCAGCCGTTGCCGTCCGGCACCGAAAGAAAACCCAAGCAGCCCCCGAGGGTGCAATTACGGAAAAAAGGCCCATGCCGCTGGGAGATTTTCGGGGGGTGGGAGTTGACCAGCCAGGAAGAGGTAGTGCGGCGGGGGCAATGGGATGTTTCCCGTCATCCCGAGCCGTTTTCCTTGCCCGGACTCGACACACGTTTTTGGTATAATGCCACTGTTCCGGGTACGGTCCTGACCACCCTGGTGGATCAGGGGGTCTTCTCTGATCCAGGTTACGGTCTGAATAATCTGGCGATTCCGGAAGCACTGGCCCGCCAAGTCTGGTGGTACCGGACGCGTCTGCCGCTGCCGTCCGGTTGTCGTAAACACAGCCTGTGGCTCTGTTTCGAGGGAATCAATTACTCAGCCGAGGTGTGGCTCAACGGTCATCGGTTGGGCTCCATCCGCGGGGCCTTCCGGCGCGCACGTTTTCCGATTCTCGCCTCGCTGCTGCGAAAAGAAAACATCCTGGCCGTCAGAGTGGAGCCTCCTCCCCATCCCGGAATCGCACATGAGCAGTCGGTCCGTGCTGGGATGGGGCCGAACGGGGGATCCCTATGCCAGGACGGGCCGACTTTTCTCTCTTCGGAGGGCTGGGACTGGATGCCGGCGGTGAGAGACCGAAACAGCGGGATCTGGCGCGATGTTTTTCTGCAGGTTTCCGGACCCTTGCTCCTGGGGGATCCACGGATCCGGGTGAGGGTGCCCAGCTTGCGGGAAGCCCGGGTGGATCTGCAGGGTGAGGTCTCGAACTCCTCATCGCGGGCGATCCGGGCCACGGTGCGGGTTCGGTTTGGCGGCCGTCTGTTCCAAAAAAAACTCCGTGTACCCGCCGGGGGCCGGGCCGCGTATCAGTTCGATTCCCGCCTCGACCGGCGGTGGCGTTGGAAAAATCCCGCACTTTGGTGGCCCAACGGGGAAGGAAAGCAGAATCTGCACCCGTTGCGGATCGAGGTTGTGTCCGCCGGATCCCCCCAGCGGTCCGACCATTGGAGCGGACGGATCGGCCTCCGGGAATTTTCCTACGAACTCATGGTGCACGAACAGGGAAAGTTTCGGCGAGTCCTCTGGCGGCCGGCGGCCGACCGGTCCGATCGACCCGTTTTCAACACGTTGGATCGCCGTGCCGTACCGGGTTATCCCGGGGTACTAGCCCCCAGTCTGGTTTGCCGAAAAAGTCCCGGAATCACGAATCTGCCCGAGGATCCGATGGGCCCGTTTTTGGCGGTGAGGATCAATGGGCGCCGGGTCTTTCTTCGTGGAGGAAATTGGGGCATGGACGATTTCCTTAAGCGCCACAACCCGAAACGTCTCCGTCAATGCCTCCAACTGCACCGGCACGCCCACCTCAATCTCATCCGCAACTGGACCGGGGAGACGACCCAGCGGGAGTTGTACGAATTGTGCGATGAGCTCGGGATCCTTGTCTGGAACGATTTTTGGATTTCGACGGAGGGATACAACCTTCCTCCGGCCGACGAACCGCTGTTCTTGGAAAATTCGGCGGATGTGATCCGCCGGTTTGGGCATCACGCCTGCCTGCTGGTATGGTGCGGGCGTAACGAGGGATTTCCCCCGGCCAGCCTTGAGGAACGGCTGGCCCGGGATGTGGCGGCACTAGATGGAACCCGTCTTTTCCAACCGTCCTCCACTTTGTTGAACCTCCGGGCCAGCGGGCCCTGGGATTATTTTCCCGATCTGACCGAGCTTTTTGTCCGGTATCCCAACGGCAGCAACACCGAGACTGGGGCCCCCTCCATACCCACGTGGGAAACCCTCCAGGTCATGTTGCCCCCGTGTGAGCGCTGGCCGATCGGTGATGCCTGGGCCTACCACGATTTTCATCATGGGCCAATCGATATCCGGCGCATGGCGGACGGGATGAACCGGCAACTAGGCGTTTCCCGGGGGGCGGAGGAGTTCTGCCGGAAAGCCCAGCGGGTGAACCACGAATCCTACCGGGCCATGTTTGAGGCCTGGACCAGCCGGATGTGGGGGCCGAACGGTATGCAGTTGCTGTGGATGACCCATCCGGCCTGGCCGAGTCTGCTTTGGCAAATGTACACCCACGACCTCGAGACCCACGGCGCTTTCTGGGGGGTGCGGAAGGCCTGCGAACCCGTGCATGCCCAACTGGAGTTGCCGGAGGATCTCGTGGCCGTGGTTAATTTTACCCCCAACAACCTCAGAGGAATGATCGTTGCAGCGGAGCTCTTTGATTTTCGCGGACAGCAGTTGGCTTGGCAGGAGGCGAGAGTGACGGCCTGGGCGGGCGAAAGAACCGAGGTATTTCGGTGGTCGGGATCCCTGCGGCAGCGGAGGGAGGAATGGCTGCGTTTGTCCCTCAGGAACGCCCAAGGAAAGCGGATTTCCGAAAACTGGTACGGACCGGGGTACGGATCCCCCGGGAAACATCGGGTCAAAAACTTGGGACGCCTTCCTCCCGCCCGGCTGGAGGGAGAGCCAGAGCGGTCGGGGTGCTTCCGCGTACGCAACACCGCGCCCCATCTAGCGCACCTCGTTTCGTTCAACCTCCGCCGTCCGGGAGGACAAAGGATTCTTCCGGCATTTTTTTCAGAGGGCTGCCTGACTCTTCTGCCCGGTGAGGAACGTTCCATCCGGCACGAGGTTCCGGAACCAGATCCCCCGGGAGCTTATATCACCGCGGAGGGATGGAACGTACCGCGGACCCGTCTGACCTGAATCAGGCGGCCTGAGTGGCCGACCGAAGATCCCCCGGCCCCTGTTTTTTTTGCAGCCCCGCGATTTCCCTCCAGACGGCCGCCAAACCGTGGGCGCAGCGGGGAAGGTCATGGCGAACCAAGTCGTGCAGGCGATGAAGGGAGTAGCAGGGGACCCCGGGGTACATGTGGTGTTCCGTGTGGTAGTTCATGTGCCAGTAAAGGAAGCCGATAAACGGATGGAGCGTGAAAGTTCGGCAACAGAGCCGGTAATCAGGGGTGTCATGCTCCAGGCCGATGTGCTGGGTGTGGTTGCATAGAAAAAACAGCCATCCTCCATAGAAAGGAGCCAGAGAAATCAGGATGGGTAGGAGCCACCATCCTTGCCAGAGGGACAGGGCGAGGATCAGGCCGTGCCCGAGAATCAGGATCCGGGCCCAGCGGACCGGCCTGACCCGGAGTAGTGGCTCATTTTCTGGATAGAGGGTGGTTTCCCATTCGCCGCGGAAACGGCCGGCAGCCAAACGCCAGGTGTCGCTCATGGTTTTGTAGAAGTGGGGGAGATCGATGAGACCATGCTTCAGGATATCGCGCAAAACCAGTTTCATCGGAAGAATCACCTCCAGATCGTCGGGAGGATGCAGGGTGTAGCGGTGGTGACGGGTGTGGCTGGCGGCAAAAGTCAAATGATTGATCCAGCCGAGGAAGGCGAGGATCGGGGCGAAAAAATCATTCAGCCGGCGTGTGCGAAAAACGGTGCCGTGGCCCAATTCATGGACCCCGTTGATCATAAAGGCCGCGATCATGCCGTGCAGAAACACCAGCCCGACGGTCAACCAGACCGGGCCGTGGAAAAAAGAATAAAGCACCGCCGCAAGGGTGAGGCCGTAACAACCGAGGAATCCCAGAGTCTGCATGGTCCCGTGGACATCGCTGCGTTCATGAAGGGCCTTGAGGGATTCGGGGGGAACGGGGGTTCGATACCAGTGGATGGCCGGCCGCGTCCGTTGTTTAATGGTGAAACGGGCCAGGGATTCTCGCTCGGGCCCCAGTTCGTCAACCTCCACTTCCATGTTCGGTGTCTACTCTCGGGCGGGGTGAATGTCTAGGAGAGGGTCAACATCTGCCGGAGCGTTTCGGCCTCACGGGCAAGGTAGGCCGGATTGTCCCCGGGCATGAACTCCAGCAGGGCGCAACGGCCCGGACCTTTCGCCGTTTTGGCCAAGGCGAGGAACTGCCTCCAGCGGTTTTCCCCGTGGGCCAGGGGAAGGCGGGTTTCGGGACCCGGCCACCATTCAAAGACATGCACATGGCCCAACCGGGGAAGCACAGTGTGAAGGGTGGCCAAGGTTTCCCCGAGGTTTTTTCTGTGTGGGGGTTGCCACGAGAAACGGATGGAGGAGTCCGGCAACTCCCTCATCAGCGAGATTACGGACTCCGGTTCATCCGTCAGGGTTTGGTCGTGATATTCCAAGTCGAGCGTGAGACCGGCCGCCCCCGCCTGGCTGGCGCAGCGTTGGGCATCCTCAAGGATGATCTGTCTTTCCGCTTTGGAAGTTTCCCGGCTTCCTCGGGTTCCGGCCCAAACCCGGATGGCGGGGGCCCCCAGTTCCCGGGCGGAGTCCAGCACCGCCGGAAAATCTTTGGAGGAACCGACCCGGTAATAGGAACCGTAGGAGGAAATTTTGAGGCCGGCGTCCTCGGTAAGGAAGCGCACTTTTCTAGCGGCGGCAAGATTTCCCGGTGGCACGTGGATGTCTCCCCCCCATTCCACGGCCTGTAATCCCGCGGAAGATGCGAGTTGCAGAACCTCGGGAGGGGACAGTTTTCGAAAGGTGATTGAGCAGAGGCCGGGGATTAGGGAAGACACGGCTCGGATTCAGGCCATGGTGGCCAGCATGGCTTCGGAGACGGAGTAACGGAGGGGCCGACCGGCCAGCCAGGATTCAAATTCGTCAATCACGCAGTCGGCCATGGAGAGAACCTCCTGACCAATAGAGCCAGCCAGATGGGTGGACAGGCGGATATTACGCAGGGTGTAAAGAGGGGAGCAGGCGACCGGTGGCTCAGGATCTGTCACGTCCAGGAGGGCGGTCAGGTCTTTCCGTTGGGAAAAAATCTCGAGGAGGCCTTTTTCACAAACCGTGCGGCCGCGACCGGTATTGATAAAAGTGGCTCCCAGGGGAAGGGAGGCAAAGTGCTCTCGTTTCAACAGGCCCACCGTCTCGGGGAGATCGGCGATGTGGTTGGAAACCACCGAGGCCCGGGCAAATGCCTCGGCTAATTCCACTTTTTGGCCTCCCATGGCCCGAATGGCGGCGTTATCCGCATGGGGGCTGACCACCAAAACTTCCAGATTCAGGGGCCGCAGGTGCTCTAGCACCAGCCGGCCAACTTGGCCGGATCCCAGGATGGCCACCGTGGAATGCCGGGTGCCCGGACCGCGCCAGGCATTGGCATGTTGATCCGGACCAGTGAACTCACGCTGGTTGCGGAAATATCCCTTGAGGGCGAGGACGATCTGGGAATAGGCAAAAAGGGCCGTGGGGTGGGCATTGGTCGCCCAAGCACTGACCACCGTGATGCCTTTTTTTAGCAGGGGAGCCGCGAATTCGCGCACGGACCCGGCGGCGTAAAAGACGGCCCTTAGTTTGGGTAAACGGTCTAATTCAGCCGACCCCAACCGGGGCATTCCCCAAGTGGAAAAGATCACCTCCAAATCCCCCAGATTTCCGGCTTCCCGGGCAAAATTTTCCCGGTTGATGACCTTGGGATGCAGGCGGGTCAGGGAGCGGATTTTATCCTGACGCCCGTTCCCGTAGACCCAAGGGATGGTTTCCGGTCGGTTGGAAAAAAAGGAAGCCTGCTTCATAAAAACCAGAACGTGAGTTTGCGTGAAATTCGGTTTGGATCCAACGGATAAAAAGCAGGGGTGTTTTGCCTGAATGATTTCCATCGGCGTTTCCGGACAGTCAGTTTAGTTTTTTGGAATGAAGGCTTTGATCCTGGGGGCGGGTGGGCTTACCGGAAGATATCTGGTGCGGGAGGCCAAGCGGCGGGGAATGGAGGTGACGGCCCTCACCCGACAGGAACTGGACATCACAAAAGCGGATACGGCAAGGGAGACCCTAGCCCAAGGGAGGCCCGATTGGGTGATCAATGCGGCCTCGTTGACCAGCCTGGAGCTTTGTGAGGAGAACCCGGCCCGCAGTAGAAAGATCAACACGACGGCTCCCGCCGAGTGGGCCAAGGAGTGCGGGAAGGTGGGGGTACGTTTCGTGCATCTGGGCACGGACTATATTTTCGACGGGAAAAAAAAGGAGGCCTACCTGCCCACGGATCCGGCCAGTCCGCTTTCCCGCTATGGAAGCGACAAGGCGGAGGGGGAGAAGCAGGTGCTGAGGGCCAATCCCGCGGCCCTGATCGTGCGTCTGGCCTGGGTCTTTGGGCATGGGGGGAAGACGTTTATGAGCAAGCTGCCGGGAATCTTGGCGGAGAAAGAGGTGGTGGAGTTGGCGGGAGGAAGGACAGGGTCGTGCACGTATGCCGGGGAGGCGGCCCGGATTATTCTGGATCTGGTGGCCAGCGGGGCGCAGGGAATTTATCATGGAGTGCAATCGGGAGTGACCACCTGGAAGGAGTTTGCGGAGAGGGCGGTTCAGGAGATGAGGAAAAAAGGGAAAAAGGTGGCGTGCCGTGAGATCCGGGAGCTGCCGGCGGAGAGGATTGAAGGGTTGAAAGTGCCCCGGCCGGCGTTTTCCCCTCTGGATATACGGGAAACGGAAAAGATTTTGGGGAGAAAAATTTCGAAGTGGGAGGAGGGCCTTGCCGAATATTTGAAGGAGATTGGGTGGTAGGCCCCGCACCGCGGGGTATATGAGGATTAGGATTAACACGAGAATGGTAAGTCGGTAGGTCAGCCTCCATGAGGCTGCCTCGGCAGGTTCATCGAACCTGCCCTATCAAAAGTCAAAATTCCAAGACCAGCAGACTTAAATATCCAAGGATCATGCTGCGGTCTACCGGGGCGTCAGGCCCTACCAAGTTCGATTGAATGGATTTTAAAAATCGGCAAGATAACCAGATGTCCGAAAAAATTTCATTATTGGTTATGGCGGCGGGGATGGGGAGTCGGTATGGGGGGTTGAAGCAGTTGGATCCGGTCGGCCCCTCGGGGGAGGTTTTGCTGGATTATGCGGTTTACGATGCGAAGTTGGCCGGAATCCCCCGGGTAGTGTTTTTGATCCGCAAGGATCTGGAGGCGGATTTTCGGAAGGCGATTGGGAAAAGATATGAGGGGAAGCTGGAGGTGGATTATGCATTTCAGGAACTGAACGATCTTCCTAATGGGTTTTCGGTACCCGAGGGGCGCAAGAAGCCGTGGGGAACGGGGCAGGCCATTTTGGCGGCCGGCAAGGTGATCCGGGGTCCGTTTGTGGCGATCAATGCCGACGACTTTTACGGGGGGGAATCGTACCGGTTGCTGCATGGGCATCTGACCTCGCCGGCGGGTAGGGGGAGGGGGGAGTTTGCCATGGCGGGAT
>Ga0214917_10004690_pt1 | contig 15027 bp, 11 predicted proteins | sample LL_1208_BB_MetaG_FD_177983 | JGI IMG/M metagenome (GOLD analysis project Ga0214917, IMG submission 177983) | Freshwater microbial communities from Lake Lanier, Atlanta, Georgia, United States - LL_1208_BB | ecosystem: Environmental > Aquatic > Freshwater > Lake | place: USA: Georgia | collected... | reverse complement strand
TTCGGTGACCTGCCACCGGAGCAGCAGGACCGCGTGCTTGCCGATCTCGGCCGGCGCAAGATCATCCTCGCGACCAACGTCGCCGAAACGTCGCTCACGATCCCCGGCGTCACGGCCGTCGTCGATTCCGGGCTGGCCCGCCAGATGCGCGTGGACGCGGCGACCGGCCTGCCCCGGCTGGAGCGGATCCCGATATCGAAGGCGGCGGCCGACCAGCGTGCCGGCAGGGCCGGACGCACGGCAGCCGGCATCTGCTGGCGGCTGTGGGACGAGGCGTCGCACCATCATCGGCCCGACGCCGAGACGCCGGAGATTCTCCGCGGCGACTTCGCCGGGCCGCTGCTGCAACTGCTCGCGCTCGGCGAGCGGGGAGAGTTTCCGTGGCTCGATCCGCCAGGCTCCGACGCGGTCGAGCAGGCGCGGACGCTGCTCGGACGGTTGGGGGCGCTCGAGTCGCGGGATGACCGGCCGCCGGATGTCCTCACGCCGCTGGGGCGGGCGCTCGTGCGCCTGCCGGCCCATCCGCGGCTGGCGAGGCTCCTGCTCGCCGGGGCCGCGCACGGGGTGCTCCGCGAGGCGTCGGTCGCCGCCGCACTGCTCTCTGAACGCGATCCGTTTCGAGCGGGACGACATGGACACAATGGACCGCGCGACAGGCATGCCGTGCGCACGCGATCGGACGTCGTCGATCGCGTCGTGGCCTTGCAGGCCTTCCACGAGGGCATCCGATTCGACGACGCCGATTTCGAGTTGCACGCCGGCGGGGCCCGGTCGGTGTTGCGCACGGCCGAACAGCTCTATCGGCTCGTGGACGTGCCGCTGGCGCCGCGGGCCGGCGATCCCGGCATGGCGTTGATGCGGGCGTTGCTCGAGGCGTTTCCCGACCGCCTCGCTCGGCTGCGGCCGGGGGCGGCCGACCGGGCCACGATGGTGGGCGGGCGGGGCGTACGGCTCGACGGCGGCTCCCGGGTGCGGCACGAGCCGTTGTTCCTGGCGATCGACATCGACGACGCGGGGGGAGAGGCCCGGGTGCGGCAGGCGTCGGCGGTCGAGCGCGACTGGCTCGTCGAGGAGCCGCTGGCCACGGCCAACCTGCGCACCGGCGACGAGCTGCTCTATCAGCCTTCACGACGGCAGGTCGAGGCCCGCCGCCGCACCGCCTGGATCGATCTGGTGCTCGACGAGACGCCCGTGCCGATCGCCGATCCCGTGGCCGCGGCCACGATCCTGGCCCGCGAGGCGGCCGTCGATCCCGCCCGGGTTCTCCCGGACGCCGACTCCGCGGCCGGACGGTTCCTGGCCCGGGTGCGCTGGCTGTCCGGGGCCATGCCAGACCTGGATCTGCCACCCTGCGACGACGCGGCCCTGATCGCGCTGCTGCCCGACCTGTGCCGTGGGCTGCGTTCGCTGGAGGAGGTGCGCGGGGCCGACTGGCTTTCGGCGCTGCACGGGCTGGTGGGGCACGACCGGCTCGCGGACATCGACCGGCTCGCGCCGGCCGAGATCGAGGTTCCGGGCGGGCGTCGGCATCGCCTCGCGTACGCGGTCGGCACGCCACCGGTGCTCGCGGTGCGGATCCAGGAGGTCTTCGGCATGCGGGAGACGCCCCGGATCGCAGGTGGCCGGCAGCCCCTGCTCCTTCACCTTCTCGGTCCCAACCACCGTCCGCAGCAGGTCACGGACGACCTCGCGAGCTTCTGGGCGAACACCTACCCGCAGGTGAAGAAGGAGTTGCGACGCCGCTACCCGAAGCACGCCTGGCCCGACGATCCATTCGCGGCATCCGCCCGCACGGAAGGAAAACGCCGCACCACGTGAATTCCGCGGAGGCGTCCGAAGAATGACCACGCGCGTGGCCGATCCTTCCTGCGTCCCACCGGCGGCGGGCGTTCTGCCCCCGCCTCACGGCATCCCTTCGGTTCCCCTCCGCGATCCCTTCCCCTCACCGTCGGCAACGACAGGAGAATTCCCATGGTCCGCCTTGCCATCCTTACCGCGATCGTTTCCAGCATGTTCCTCGTCGGCACGGTCGACGCCTCGCAGACCCGCGCCGCCCGGCAGTCGGTGGACGCCGCCCGCAAGGGTCCGGTGGCGAAGCTGATCGAGCTCGAGCGCCGCAAGAACGAGTGGCTGCGTCAGCAATTCGGTCGATGAAACAAGCAACCCGCGAGTGGCTCGCCGGCCTGAGGCAACGTGTCGCGGATTCGCGATGCGGCCCAGGCCCGGCGGGCCCCGCAGGGTGTGCCGGATCGCCCGCGGCGGCGGCCGCGGAGAGGATGATCCTCGCGACGCACCTCTCGCTCTGGCTCGACCATGATGTGCCGTCGTTGATGGAGCAGCGTCGGAAGGCGTGCCTCGTCGACGCCGACCCGTATCCCGCGATCGTGATCACCACGTCGCCGGTCGGCATCGCCGTCGTGGACGAGGCGATCGTCCGCGGGGAACCCGTCGTGGCGAGCGTGCGCGACCAGCTTGTCGCCGTCACGGAACGCGAGTATCGCGACTGGACGAAGTCGCACCCTGATCCGGAACACCTCGTCCACCTCAACCATTGGAGTTGGGTGAAGACGAGCGTCCCCGCCGCCCGCCGCGACGAGTTCGCGGCCTTCCCGCTCGCCGCCGGCGAGTCGTTTTGGCTGCATCGGACGGGCACCACGGGCTGTGGCCCCGAGCGCCGCTTCTGCCACCTGTGGAGGTGGAGCGGCACCACGGCGGTGCTGGTCAGGCCCTTCATCGCCGAGCGCGTGCGGCGGCTGTAGGGCCGGCTGCCGATTTCGCGCACGGAATTGCCGAAATCCCCGCAAGCCAGTATCTATGCTGCTTGCGACCGCACCCCAGGGGCTCCGCCGATGCCGCGCATCCTGCTCACGACCACTTCGTTTCAAGACACGCCGGGCGACCACCACAAGAAGCTCGCCGACACCGGCTGGGAACTCGTCACGGCCCGCGGCCCGCTCTCGGAGGCCGACACGCTCGCGCTGGTCGGCGAGTTCGACGGCTACATCTGTGGCGACGATTGCATCACGCGGACGGTGCTGGAAAAGGCCCGGCCGCGGCTGAAGGTGCTCTCGAAGTACGGCATCGGCGTGGACAAGATCGACGTCAAGGCGTGCACGGAGTTCGGCATCCCGCTCCTGTTCACGCCGGGCGTCAACCACACGACCGTCGCCGAGCACACGTTTCTCCTCCTGCTCGCCCTCGAGAAGAACTTCCTCTTTCATACGGATTCAACCCGGTCCGGCGGCTGGAAGCGGCAGACCGGCCACGAACTCCTCGACAAGACGATCGGCATCGTCGGCATGGGGCGGATCGGCAAGGAGGTGGCGATCCGGGCGAAAGCCTTCGGGATGAAGCCGATCGGCTATGACGTCTATTGGGACGAGGCGTTCGCCAAGGAACACGGCATTCCACGGGCCGCGTCGATCGACGAGGTGTTCCGCCAGGCCGACTACCTCTCGCTCCACACGAACCTCACGCCTGAGACCCGCGACCTCGTGCGTGCCGAAACAATCACGAAGATGAAGCCAGGCGTGATCATCCTCAACTGCGCCCGCGGCGAGATCGTGAACACGGCCGATATCGCGGCGGCGCTGCAGAGCGGCCGCGTCCGCGGCTACGGCACCGACGTGCTCGACGAAGAGCCGCCGCGGGCCGACCATCCGCTCACCAAACTCCCGAACTGCGTCGTCACGCCCCACATCGGGTCCCGGACCCACGAGAGCGTCCAGCGGCAGGCGATGGCAGCCGTCACGAACCTGATCAACGCCATGCGGGGCGAAAAGCCGCTCGCGCAGGTGAATCCCGAAGTCCCGATCACGAAGGTCGTCTGAACCGATGGCAGAAACGTTTTACGTCGTGCCCGTGGCCACCCACGAGGCGATCGTCCGCGGGGCCTACGTCAAGCGAGGCTTCGACGCCGCCGAGGCCGAGCATGCCGCCACGCTCGCCACCGCCGCCACGCGGCACGGCATCCGCACGCACAACGCGATCAAGGCCCTGCACCTCGACGAACTCTTCGGCTCGAAGGCCGGCGGCTGCACGCCGAAGGCGGCGATCACGAAGCTGCCCACGCGGTTCAAGGCGGCCGAGATCTGGGACGGCAACAAGAAGCTCGGTCAGGCCGTGGCCTGGGAGGCCATCGACACCTGCATGAAGCTCGCCGACACCTACGGCACGGGCACCGTCTCGATCGACAACGCCTTCCACTATCTGTGGGGCGGCGGCTACGTGATGGAGGCCGCGAAGAGGGGCTACATCGCCTACACCAACTGCACGGCGTCGCTGGCCGAGGTGGTGCCGTTCAAGGGCAAGTTCCCCACGCTCGGCACGAATCCGCACTCCTGGGGCTTTCCGACGACGGCCGCCGTCGGGTATCCCATCGTGATCGACTGGGCGACGAGCGTGATCGCCATGGGCCGCGTGCAACAGTTGAAGCGCGAGGGCAAGCCGCTGCCATCGAATGCCGCGGTGGACAAGGACGGCAGCCCCACGACCGATCCCGACAAGGCCGTATCGCTGATCCCGTTCGGCGACCACAAGGGCTACGGGCTCTCGCTGATCAACGAGATCGTGGCCGCGTTCATCGGCGGGTCACTCCCCACGATCCGCAGCCGGGCCGCCGTGCCGGGTGAGAAGCAGAACTGCGCCTTCTTCTTCCAGGTGATCCACCCCGACGCGATCTCGAGCGGCGTGTTCGCCAAGGGCCGCTCGCAGGCCGAGAACGTGAAGGCCGTGCTCGCCGACATCCTCGGCCACGGCAACGAGTCCTGCATGCTCCCCGGCCAGCTCGAGGCCGAGGCCGCCGCCCGCAGCGAAAAGGCCGGCGGCCTGTTGTTCTCGAAGGCCGAAGTCGAAGCCCTCAACGAGATCGCCCACGAAGCAGGAACGCCGGCACTCACTCTGGACACCCTTCCGACCATCTGACACGACCGTCTTGCTTGCTCACTACGGGTAGGCGAGGGGGTCGGCGAACGCTCGAGGAGCATTGGGCCGCCGCGGCCCACGCGACGAGACTTTTGCCGCCCCCGAGCCGGCTTCTGCTGAACGACCCTTGTGTAAACGAAAGGACCCTCCATGTCGCTGCCGCTCAAGCCCCGCGAATCCTGCACGTTCGATGAAGTCTCGCTCGGTGAGATCATGCTCCGCCTCGACCCGGGCGAGGGGCGGATCCGCACGGCCCGCGAGTTCAAGGCCTGGGAGGGGGGCGGCGAATACAACGTCGCCCGCGGATTGCGGAAGTGCTTCGGACTGAAGACGGCCGTCGTGACCGCGTTCGTGGACAACGAGGTGGGCCACCTGATCGAAGACTTCATCATGCAGGGCGGGGTGGCCACCGACTTCATCCAGTGGCGGGCGGACGACGGGATCGGCCGCAGCGTCCGCAACGGGCTCAACTTCACCGAACGCGGCTTCGGCATCCGCGGCGCGGTCGGCGTGCCGGACCGGGGCAACACCGCCGCCAGCCAGCTGAAGCCGGGCGACGTCGATTGGGAGCACTTGTTCGGCAAACTCGGCGTGCGATGGTTTCACACCGGCGGCATCTTCGCGGCGCTCTCCGAGACGACGGCCGCCCTCACGATCGAGGCCGTGACGGCGGCGAAGAAGCACGGCACCATCGTGGCCTACGACCTCAACTACCGGCCGAGCCTCTGGAAGAGCATCGGCGGCCAGGCGAAGGCCCGCGAGGTGAACCGCGAGATCGCGAAGCACGTGGACGTGATGATCGGCAACGAGGAGGATTTCACCGCCTCGCTCGGCTTCGAGGTGGAGGGGGTGGACCACACCATCTCGGCGATCGAGACCGACGCCTTCAAGAAGATGATCGAGAGGGCCGTCAAGGAGTATCCGAACTTCAAGGTGGCGGCCACGACGCTCCGCCGCGTGATCACGGCCACGAAGAACGACTGGAGCGCGATCCTCTGGCACGACGGGAAGTTTTGCGAGAGCCGGAAGTATCCGGAACTCGAGATCCTCGACCGTGTGGGGGGAGGCGACAGCTTCGCGAGCGGCCTGGCCTTCGGATTCCTGGAGTTCAACTGCCCGCAAAAGGCGGTTGACTACGGAGCCGCCCACGGCGCTCTCGCCAGCACCACGCCCGGCGACACCTCGATGGCCACGCGGGCCGAGGTCGAAAAGCAGATCAAGGGCGGCGGGGCGAGAGTCGTGCGTTGACAAAAAGGGGGACAAAAAGGGGACGCAGCTCTTTTTTCTTCGGGCTATCGATCGTCGTGGACGACGGGCTCGCTCGCGGCGGATTCGAGCCCGGCTGTGTTGACCGCGATGATTCGGTAGCGGTGCCGCCCGTCGGCCCGGGCGGTTTCATCGACGAACCGGAGGGGCACGAGCGGGAAGACGGGCGTGTCGCTGTATTGCAGCCCCTGGAAGATACCGCGGCCGAACGGGTTCTTGCCCGCAACGGGAGTCTGCGCGAGCCGCTCTCCGTCGCGTTCGATGATGAAGCCGGCGAGGCCGCTTTCGAGATCGGCGCTGGCCTCCCAGGTCAGCTCCCTGCCCGAGAGATGCAGGTTCGTGGGCGGCGGCGGCGGGGAATCGTCGGCCACGGCCGTGTCCGCGACATACTGCGACCACTTCCTGGCGATCGCCTCGCCGGGGAGCCAGCCGGATTCGAGCGGGTCAGCCTGGTGCGTCGCCGCGGGCACCGCCTCGTCCCCCTCGATCGGAGCCAGCCAGGCGTCGGCGGCCGGCATCGGCCGGAGGGCCGTGTCGCCCGGCTGCGGGAGGCGTGCCGAGAGGCATGCATCGAGCCAGGGGATCGCGAGGTAGCGCTGGTTGCCGCATTCGTGGGCCGTCTTCGGGTCGATCGCCACGCCGACGAGCCCGCCCCGCGAGCGGATGGTCGTGAAGAACTTCTTGTTCGCCGGCCAGACGATCTTGAACCGTCCGTCGGTGACGGTGAAGCCTTCCTGGGTGCCAGGGTTGCACATGATCGGCACCGTCAGTGCGCCATCGGGCAGCGGGTGCGGCTTGATGCCGGGCCGCTTCTCGTCGGCCTCGAAGAGCGGTACGCCGGAACGCAGCCAGGCAGCCACGACGCGATCGGGATGAAGCAGCGTCATTCCACCGGCCCAGTGCCCGCCGCCGCTGTGCCCCCACAACGCCCAGGGCACGTCGGCGACTTCCGGGTGGCCCGTCATGCGGCCCAGGTCGCCGAGCGCGCGTTGGAACGCCGCAGCGGACCCGTTGCGCGGGTCGCACCACATCTGGCAGTCGGCCTTCTCCGGCTGTTCGTACGACGGGGCGACGAGCAGGCAGGAGTGCTTCCGGGCCAGGGCCTGCCAGTGGAGGTCGTAAGCCCCCGTCAGGCCCGACTTGCATGAACCCTCGCCGCACCCGTGCTGGTGGACGATCACGCCTCGCAGTCGGTCCACGCCGGGGGGCAGCCAGGCCGTGTACGTGACCGGAAAGATCAGTCCCCCCGGTTCCGCGGAGGCCTCGTACCGGACATGGAAGTATGGCGGACGAGCCGCGGGTCGCACGTCGTAGGGGGCGGAGGGGCGGTGAGCGTCGGGCGCGGCGTGGGCCACGACAAAATCGACGACAGGCTGCGGATCCTCGAGACCGTGGGGATGATGTCCTTTTGACGGCTCATGGATCACCTCGATCGTGCCGCCGATCTGCCGGTAACGCCGTTCGACCACGAGTGCATTCTCCGCCGGCGGCACGACGTCGTCGCGGTCGCCGACCACGTGGATCATCGCGATGCCGCCCTTCGCCAGCGTCTCGAGCGAGTCCACCGGGTTTCCCTTCCAGGCGAGCGCCTGGGCTTCATCCTTGAACGTGTAGGCGGCGAGGCACGCCGCCCAGTCCTTGGGGCTCCCGCGACCGGACCCCTTGCCTCCTGGCCAGCTCCGAATGTCGCACACCGGATTGTCGCCGTAGATGACGCTGACGCTGCCGGGATGCTCGGCCGCGAACCGCTGGGCGTAGAGGCCGCCGCGGCTGATACCGATCAGGGCCGCCCGCTGCGCGAGACCACGGCGGACGAGCTCGTCGTGGAACGCCGCGAGCGCGGTCACGGCCTCCGGGCAGCCGAACGTGTTGCCGACGTCGAGGTAGGCGTGGTGGAACCCCGCCGCGAGGAGCTGCGGCGCGGCGCACCGCCGCGTGAAGGCGTCGGGAAACATCATGCACCACGACCAGGGATTGCCCGGCAGCGGCTTCTCGGGCTCCACTACCCAGGCCTGCCGGCCCTGGAACGGGAAGCTGTGCCGCACGTGGTCCTGCCAGCGGTCGATCGTCTCGCCGGGAAACGTGAGGTCGCTGCCCGGCGAATCGGGCGCTGCCGTCGCACACGTCACCAGCATGAGGCAGGCGAGGGGACCGAACAAACACGCCGCTCGGGTCATCCGCGTTCCTTTCCCCCGTCGCAAGCCCGCTTGGCCGACCCTAGCGACGCACGTGGATGCCGTCGGCGGTGAGCTGGATGATCGGGATCGCGAGCTTGGCGTCGAACACGCCCGTGCCGCGGACGACGACGTCCGCGCCCTTCTCCAGGCCGAAAAGCTTCCGGGCGTCGATCGGGATCGGCTTGCCGTCGGCCCCCAGGAACTGCACCGCGACCATGGGCGCGTTGGCGTTCCTCTTCTTGCAGAACGGGCAGTTGTCGGCGTCATGCCCCGGCTTCTTGGCGTGGTCGTCGGCCGGAATCTCCACCAGCACGAACGACGCCTTGCCGTCGAGAAACGGCTCCATGCCGCGGGCCCCGATCCTGCCCGCCACCACGATCGGCTGCGGCGTGGGGCTGAGCTTCTGTTTGGCGAGCGTGGGCGTGGTGGCATCGGCGGGCTCGTCGGGCAGGAGCAACTGCTGCCGGACGGCGGCCGGATCCAGATCGAGTGCGTGGGCCGGCGCGGCGAGCGCGAGGATCGCCACGACGACGGTCGAGCCACACAGGCGGGGCAGGGGGCGGGGCATGGATCCTCCTTGATGGACGACGACGCCAACCAGACGTCGACTTATTTCGTCAGTTCCTTGAGCTTGGCGAGCGCCGCCTCGATGGCCGGAGCGTGTTCCGCGTAGTCGAGCTTCTTGCGGGCTTCCTCGTCGGCGCCGTGGATGACCGTATCCAGTTTGTCGAAGCAATCGAAGACCGAATCGAGGGCTTTTCGCGCCTCCGCCTCGGCGGCAGGCTTCTCCTGCGCCACCAGTGCGGCGAGGTCCTCGAGCAGATGGCCCACCATGTGGACCGGTCCATCCGCCTTGGCATGGTCGCCGGCGGCGAGATGGGCCTTCACGTCGGCACACAACTTCTCGAGTTGGGCGATTCCCGCGGCGGCCGTTTTCGGCGTTTCGTGGTCGCCGTGATCGTGATCATGATCATGGTCATGCCCATGGTCGTGGCCGTGATCGCGGTCTGCGACGGCGTGCGCGGCCGGCGGAACGGCCGGGGGTGGGGCGGTCGGTGCCGCCGGTGCGCACCCGACGAGGAGGAACCCCGCGATCAGACTCAACGAACGACACGTTCCACACGCCATGGCGAACACTCCAGGGGCACACGGGCGATCGGGCGACCGCCGCCTGCGTCAGGATAGCGGTGTCGGCGCCGGTAGTCCAAGCGGCGGCACCGGGGGCGCGACGTCGGCCACGAGGCATACAAGCGAACGCTCGGACAGTTCGAACGGCCGCGTGACGTCGATGAGCGGTCCGCGGCCGTCGGCGTGGATGTCGGCGGGGGCGGACCGGTGGGTCGAGACGAAGAGCCGCCACGGCAAGGCGGCGATCGCCGGCGTGGTCGGCACGTGGAACAGCCGGGGCAACGATCCGGCATGGGCGAAGATGAGCACGTGCCGCGGCGTCCCCTCGATGCCGCCGGCGGCGATGTCGTCCTCCTCGAGAAGCTTCGCGGCCGTCGGGGCGCCGAAAAAACAGGTCAGGCTGGCGTCGGCCGTGTACCAATCGACGTGCGTGCCTTCGGGCGAGAACCACTCGACGTCGGGCAGCGTGCCGGAGCCGCTCGAGCCCCCCTCGAGAAACGAGCGACGCCGGAGCGTCGGGTTGCCCAGCCGAAAGCGGATCAGTTCGCGGACGAACCGCACCAGGTCGGCATGCTTGTCCACGAGCGTCCAGTCGAACCACGAAACCTCGTTGTCCTGGCAGTAGGCGTTGTTGTTGCCGAGTTGCGTGCGGCGGCACTCGTCGCCCATCAGCAGCATCGGCACGCCCTGGCTCACGAGGAGCGTGGCCAGCATGTTGCGGATCTGGCGCACACGGAGCGCCTCGATGTCGGCCCGCGTGGTCGGCCCCTCCACGCCGTAGTTATCGGCGAAGCTGTTGTTGTCGCCGTCGCGATTGCCCTCGCCGTTGGCCTCGTTGTGCTTGTCCCGGTAGCTGACCAGGTCGTTGAGCGTGAAGCCGTCGTGGGAGGTGACGAAGTTGATGCTGTGGTAGGGCTGGCGGCCGTCGTCGCCGTAGAGGTCGCTGGAGCCGGCGAGCCGCGTGGCGAGGTGGCCGGTCTGGGCGAAGTCGCCCCGCCAGTACCGCCGGACGTCGTCGCGGTAGCGGCCGTTCCACTCCGCCCAGCGCAGGCTCGCGAAGGTGCCCACCTGGTAGGCGCCGGCGGCGTCCCAGGCCTCGGCGATGATCTTGGTGTCGGCGAGCATCGGATCCTCCGAGATCAGCTCGACGATCGGGGGATTCGGCAGGATGTCGCCGTTGCGATCGCGGGACAGCACGCTGGCGAGATCGAAGCGGAAGCCGTCGATGTGGTAGTTGTGCACCCAATGCCGCAGGCAGAGGAAGATCAGCTCGCGCACGATCGGGTGGTTGCCGTTGATCGTGTTGCCGCAGCCGGTGTAGTTGCGGTAGTAGCTTCCGCCGTCGCCGAGCATGTAGTAGACGCGGTTCTCCAGCCCCTTGAACGAGAACGTCGGCCCGAGGTGGTTGCCCTCGGCCGTGTGGTTGAACACCACATCCAGAATGACCTCGATGCCGGCGGCATGGAGAGCCCGCACCATCTCCTTGAATTCACGGACCTGCGCGCCCGGCTCCGTTCCGGCGGCGTAACCGCGGTGCGGGGCGAAGAAGGCCATCGGATCGTAGCCCCAGTAGTTGCCGCGCTGGGGCGTCTCCCCCGACGGCGACTCCGTGGGAAACTCGTGGATCGGCATCAACTCCACCGCGGTGACGCCGAGCGACTTGAGATAGGGGATCTTCTCGATCACGCCGAGGTAGGTGCCGGGGTGCCGGACACCGCTCGTCGGGCTGGCCGTGAATCCCCTGACGTGCATCTCGTAGATCACGGTGTCGGCCAGGCCGCGGCGGAGATGGCGGTCTCCCTGCCAGTCGAACGCGTCGTCCACGACGACGCATTTCGGCGGTCGGATGACGTTGTCGGAACCGGGCAGGAATCCACCGACCAGCGCCCGCGCATACGGATCGATGAGCCGGGCGGTGCCGTCGAACCGCTGCCCGCGGTCGGGATCGAAGGGGCCGTCGGCCTGAAAGTGGTACAGCTGGCCCGCCCCGATACCCGGCACGAAGATGCTCCAGATGTCGCCCCAGCGGTCCTTCGCCGGGTCGAGCGCGATCACCTCGGCCGGCTCGGGGGCGTCCACGCCGTCGTACAGCAGCACGCGCATCGCGGTCGCCGAGCGGCTGTAGACGATGAACTGCACGCCCCGGCCGCGGGCGCCAAAATCCTGGAGCACGGCGCCGTAGGGCAGCCGCTGCGTGAACTGCAGCGGCGGCAACGACTGCTCGGCGTGCAGCCGCTTGGCGATGGCCCGGGGTTTCCGCGAAAACATGCGGGAATCATACCAGTCGTTCGGGTTTGCATGGGCCGAACCGGCGATGCACGGCCGCACACGCGACGGTATGCTGGGTCAGCGGCGGGGTCGTCCGACGCATTCTTTGTGGAGCATTCTGATGGCACACGCGAGCGAGTCGATGCAGAAATCCCGCCGAGAATTCCTCGGTTCGGCGGCCGGCCGGATCGCCGGGGCGGCCGCCCTCGCGGGCGTGGTGGTGCCGCGGGTGCACGCGGCCGGCAGCGACGAGATCCGCGTGGCGGTGGTCGGATGCGGAGGTCGCGGAGGCGGTGCCGCGGTCGATGCGCTGTCCGTGCCCGGGGGAGAGACCCGTGTCGTGGCGCTCGCGGACGTGTTCGCCGATCGGGCGCAGATCGTGAAGCGGTCGATGGCCGAGCAGTTCAAGGAGCGGGTGGACGTGCCCGACGACCGGATCTTCACCGGCTTTCAGGCCTACAAGCAGGCGCTCGACTGCCTGCGGCCGGGAGACATCGCGCTGTTCGCCACGCCGCCCGCGTTCCGGGCCCCGATGTTCGCGTATGCGATCGAGAAGGGTGTGCACGTGTTCATGGAGAAGCCGATCTCCGTGGACGGCCCGAGCACCCGCCGCATGCTCGACCTCGCCCGCAGGGCCGACGAGAAGGGGGTGAAGGTGGCCGTCGGCCTGATGTGCCGCCACTGCGACCGCCGCCGCGAACTCCACGGGCGGCTCCGCGACGGCGAGGCGGGCGAGCTGATCGCGTTCCACGGCTACCGCGAGCACGATCCGGTGCACAACCTCGACCTCGCGCCCGGTCGTGGCGAGATGGACGAATTGCTGTGGCAGGTGAAGCGGTTCCACAACTTCCTGTGGGCGAGCGGCGGCATCTTCAGCGATTACTGCGTGCACCACATCGACGAGGTGGCGTGGATGCAGGGATCGTGGCCGGTGCGGGCCGACGCCACCGGGGGGCGACACTACCGCGGGAAGATCGACGACCAGAACTTCGACAGCTACGCGATCGAATACACGTTCGCCGACGGGGCGAAGTTCTTCTACTCCAGCCGCGTGATGAAGGGCTGCGACAAGAAGTTCGGCGTGTTCGGCCAGGGCACGAAGGGCGCGTTCACGATTTCCGGCAGCGGACACTCGCCGGCGAAGTCCACGATCTACACCGGACAAAAAACCGACAAGGAGCACGTGCTGTGGGCGGCCCAACAGCCCGAGCCGAACCCCTACCGGCGGGAATGGGAGCACTTCGTGGCCGCGATCATCGCCGGGGACGCCTACAACGAGGCCACCCGGGGGGCCGAGGCCAGCCTGGTGACCGCGATGGGCCGCTATGCCGCCCACACCGGCCGCCCGATCACCTACGACGAATACCTCAACTCGCCGGACGACCTGACCGCGGGCGTGGACGCGCTCGTGGATGGCGGCCCGTCGGTGCTCGTCGCGGGGCCCGACGGCCGGTATCCGGTGCCGAACCCCGGAAAGTACAAATTCGAGTACCGCGACACGGTCGGGCCAACGCAGCCCACGTAGCCGCGGGCATGCCCTTGCGGGCCGCGGACGTCCGGCGAAGATAGGGACGTGAGCGGAGCCACCTATTCCAGCGCCGGCGTCGATCTCGAACTCTATCGCCAGGGGATGGCGCGGCTGCCCGCGCACATGCGGCGGACCCAATGCCCCCGCGTGATGAGCCCCGAGGGGGGCTTCGCCGCGCTTTTCCAGCTCGACTTCAAGGGGCTGTTCAGCCGCGGCTACGACGACCCGCTGCTCGTGTCGTGCACCGACGGCGTCGGCACCAAGCTGAAGGTGGCGGTGGCCGCCGGCATCCACCACACGGTCGGCATCGATCTCGTGGCGATGAGCGTCAACGACGCCCTGTGCACCGGGGCCGAGCCGCTGTTCTTCCTCGACTACGTCGCGATGTCGCACGACGACCCGAACCTGCTCGAACAGATCGTGCGGGGCATCGCCGACGCCTGTGCCGAGTGCGAGTGCGCGCTCGTCGGGGGAGAGACGGCGATCCTGCCCGACATGTACCACGGCGGCGATTACGACCTCGCCGGCTTCTGTGTGGGGATCGTGGAGAAGAAGCGACTCGTGGACGGACGACAGATCCAGCCCGGCGACGTCGCGATCGGCATCGCCTCGAGCGGCTTCCACTCCAACGGATACAGCCTGGTGCGGAAGGCCGTGTTCGACCTGGGCGGTCTCGCCGGCGGCGACCGCGTGGCGGAACTCGGCGGCCGGACCGTCACCGACCTCCTGCTCGAGCCGACCCGGCTCTACGCCCGGCCGGTGAAGGCGGTGCTCCGGCACTACCGCGTGAAACAGGTCGTGCACGGCATCGCCCACATCACCGGCGGCGGCCTCGTGGAGAACCTCGGCCGGATCGTGCCCCCGCACGTTCAGGTGCGGCTCACGCGCGGGTCATGGACGGTTCCCGGCGTGTTCCCGTGGGTGCAGCGGCTCGGCACCATCGACGCCGCCGAGATGGAGCGGGTGTTCAACATGGGCATCGGCATGGTGCTCGTCGTGTCGCCGCACTTCGCCGACAGCATCGGGCACCAGCTCGCCGACCTGGGCTTCGAAAACTGGAAGATCGGCGACGTGCACGCGGCCGGCCCGGCTGATGAACGCGTCGTGCTGGCGTGACGCGCGGGCTCCGGCCTGACTTGCTGAACCGGCTCGGGGTTGCCCCGTACCATGTCGCCGGACGTTCGCTGCGCCCATCCATGGCAATCCTGTTCGGCACGGCGATTGCCGTCCTGTGGGGCAAGCGTCTCGCTTGCCGTACGACAGGCTCCAGCCTGTCATGCTTTCCCTCAACGCGCCCGCGCCGGCTCGGGGTTACCCCGTACCGTCTCGCCGGACGTTCGCCTCCGCCCTCCAGGCTCCGGCTCGCTCGGATGTGCCTGCGCTGCGCCTGGCGAATGTCGCGCCGTCGCCGCCGTCCCGGCGTCGGCGACGGCTTACGGTCGCCGAGCAGAGCTCGGCTCCCACACGCTCTCCGTCAGGGCCGGAGGCCCGGATCAGCACCAGCGGGCGGAGGCCCGCTAAGCGAACAGCGGCACGATGCCGGGTGTTCGCGTGAAGATGGCTGCGCTGGTCACATACGCCGTCTCAACGGCAGGGGTAACCCCTCGCCTCCCGCTCTCAATCGAGCACGGCGCATCGACCACCGACTGCGCAGCAGCGAACCCCACGTGCCACCAAGGCCATGGCTACGCCGTCGCGGATGCCTTCCGTGATGTGATGAAGGCCTCGAGTTCCTTG
>Ga0214917_10004688_pt1 | contig 15029 bp, 13 predicted proteins | sample LL_1208_BB_MetaG_FD_177983 | JGI IMG/M metagenome (GOLD analysis project Ga0214917, IMG submission 177983) | Freshwater microbial communities from Lake Lanier, Atlanta, Georgia, United States - LL_1208_BB | ecosystem: Environmental > Aquatic > Freshwater > Lake | place: USA: Georgia | collected... | reverse complement strand
GCTGCTGCAGACGCCGGAAGGCAGCGCAGAACAACCGTGCTAGCGTTCGACCAAGACGGCAGATCCCTGGCCTGATCCTTGGTCAGAGCGATCGCTTCCCCGGCTGGTCATCTCGAATTGACCATGGGCCTTGGAAGACCCCCGGCAGCTTTCTCGAACCACTCTTCCTGAAAGCCGCAGCTGGCGGCGCCGTTCAGACGGGTTCATCTCCGATCCGGTCTGACAGATCAGTCTGTTCCGATCAGATCAGCAGGGTTCTCGCATTCATTGGCCGGTTCGGCCCCGATGGCCGCGGCACCACCGCCATCCACCCCCGGGGGGATGGCCTCAGCCCCGCAGGACCTCGCTGGTCCCGGCGGGATGCCCCTGGCGTCCTCCCCTGCGTTTTCCCCTCCCCACCGCTGCAGCAGTTCTCCGGCATCGGCGATGCCGGCTGACGACCGCTCCACCGGTGGCCGGCGCCCAGCGCCCCTCTGCTCTTTCTCCCACGGCCTGCCAACGGCAGGTCATCGCCTGATCCTCCATGCCTCAGCAGATCGTCATCGCCGAGCAGCTGCGCATCGCCGCCGTGCTCACCGATGACCGTGTCGACGAACTGGTGGTGGCCCAGGGCCGCTACCAGATCGGCGATGTGTATCTCGGCACCGTTGAAAACGTGTTGCCGGGCATCGATGCCGCCTTCGTGAACATCGGCGAAGGCGAGAAGAACGGCTTCATCCACGTCACCGACCTCGGTCCCCTGCGCCTGAAGAAGGGCACGGTGGGGATCACCGAGCTCCTGGAGCCTCGCCAGAAGGTGCTGGTGCAGGTGATGAAGGAGCCCACCGGCACCAAGGGGCCACGTCTCACCGGCAATCTCACCCTGCCCGGGCGTTTCCTGGTGCTGCAGCCCCACGGCCAGGGGGTGAACATTTCACGGCGCATCAACGCCGAGAGCGAACGCAATCGTCTGCGGGCTCTAGGGGTGCTGATCAAACCGCCCGGTGCCGGTCTGTTGATCCGCACCGAAGCCGAGGGGGTGAGCGAAGAGCTGTTGATCGACGACCTCGAGGCCCTGCTGCGGCAGTGGGAATCGATTCAGACCGCCGCCGAGACCGCCAATCCGCCGGTGTTGCTGAACCGCGATGAGGATTTTGTGCATCGCATCCTGCGCGACCACTGCAATCCGGAGGTGGTGCGGATCGTGGTGGACAGCCCCGATGGGGTGTCCCGCGTGCAGGCCTTCCTGGGTGCGGATCAGGGCCAGGTGCAGGTGGAGCAGCACCTCGAGCCCAGCGAAATCCTGGAGCATTTCAAGGTCAATGCGGCGATCCGCGATGCGCTCAAGCCGCGCGTGGATCTGCCCTCCGGCGGCTACGTGATCATCGAGCCCACCGAGGCGCTCACGGTGATCGACGTCAACTCCGGCTCGTTCACCCGCTCGGCCAATGCCCGCGAGACCGTGCTGTGGACCAACACGGAGGCGGCCACCGAGATCGCCCGCCAGCTGAAGCTGCGCAACATCGGCGGTGTGGTGATCATCGACTTCATTGACATGGAGTCGCGCCGCGATCAGCTGCAGGTGCTGGAGCACTTCACCGCGGCGGTGCGCAACGATTCGGCCCGGCCGCAGATCGCCCAGATCACCGAGCTGGGCCTGGTGGAACTCACCCGCAAGCGCCAGGGCCAGAACATCTACGAGCTGTTCGGTCGGGCCTGCCCCAGCTGTGGCGGCCTGGGCCATGTGGCTGTGCTGCCCGGCAAGGACAGCCTGCAGCCCTTGGCGGCGGCCCCTGGGCTGGTGCGCTCCGCCGCCTCCGCACGGGCGGAGGTGTTCAGCCCCGGTGGATCGGAGTCGTCCGGTGGTCGCCGCCGGCGCGGTGGTCGCGGCGGCCGTGGCGCCGGCGAGCTGGCGGACCTGCCCCCCAGCACCGATGGCCTCAACGCCAGCGGCATGGGCACCGTTGCGATTCACGAGGCGGGCCAGGAACCCACCGAGTCCCCGTCGCGGCGCCCGGAACCCGAGTTGGTGGCGGTGCCGATGCAGCCGGAGCAGGAGCTGGTGTACGGCTGGCTTGGTCTCAATCCGGCCCTGTTGCTCGATCCGGTTCCCAGCACCGACAACCTGGTGGTGCGCGTGGTGCGCCCCGGCGAAGACGCCGAAGCCGTTCTGGACGAGGCCCGTCAGCAGCTGGCTGCGCAGGGGCCCCGCCGGCGTCGCCGCGGGCGGGGCGGCTCCCAGGCGGCAGCCGTTGAGAGCCCGGCCGTGGACTCCGCCGTGGAGGAGACCTTCGCGGCCATTGAGCCCATGGCAATCCCGGTGCAACCGGAGCCCCTGCCGGTAACGGTGCAGATCACCCCCTTGCCCGTCGACCTGCCGCCGGCGGAGATCCCCAGCAACGGCCGCTCCACCCGCAGCCGCTCCCGCGCCGCCGCCGCGGTCACGATCACGGAAGCGGTGCTGCCGGAGGAAGACAAGGAGGTGGCTGACTCCGAGGAGCCCCGCCGCCGTCGTCGCCGTTCTTCGGCGGCCGTCTGAGGGCGGCAGCGACGGCGTGTTGCGCCCGGCCGGTGTGGATGAGGTGGGGCGGGGCTGCTGGTTCGGCCCCGTGTTCGCCGGCGCTGTGGTTCTGCCCCTCCAGGCCCTTGGGCCCCTGGCGGAGGCGGGCCTCACCGACAGCAAGGCCTTGAGCCCGCGCCGCCGCGCCCAGCTGGTGCCGCTGATCCTGGCCCAGGCGGAACGCTGGGCCCTGGGCCAGGCCTCCGCCCGCGAGATCGATGCGGTGGGCATCCGCACCGCCACTGAACGGGCGATGCTGCGGGCCCTGCAGCGCCTTGGCAGGCCTGCACCGGAGCTGGTGCTGGTGGATGGGGTGCTGCCGCTGCGGCTCTGGAGCGGATCGCAGCGCACGGTGGTGCGCGGAGACAGCCACTGCCTGGAGATCGCGGCGGCCAGTGTTTTGGCCAAGCAGGCCCGCGATGCCCTGATCCATCGCCTGGCGGATCACTACCCCGGCTATGGGCTCGAACGCCACGCCGGCTACGGCACCGCCCTGCACCGGGCGGCCCTGCTGGAACGCGGTGCCACGGTGCTGCATCGCCGCTCGTTCCTGGGCAAGGTGTTTACGGCGTCAGCCGCTGCCACTGCTTGAAATCGTTGAGCAGTTGTTGGCCCACGCGGGTTTTGATCCCCAGCAGGATGCCCGCCAGCAGGGAGCGCCCCGTGGCTTCCAGCACGCCCACGGGGATGAGCCGCAGCAGGCTCGGCTGGCTGACGCTCACCGCCAGGGTGGCCTCCCCCTGCAGTCCGGAGCCATCGGCCTCCAGCCAGGAGTGGAGCGTCAATTGGAAGTCGTCCACCAGACCCAGGCCCTCCAGGGCGCAATCCACGGCCTCCAGTTCGATGCGGTTGGGGCTGCGGCGCGCCACCAGATCCACCACCGGTTGAATCTGCAGTTGAAACACCTGCAGCCGCGTCACGGTGTAGCGATAGCGGCCTTCCCCCAGGTTGTCGAGCTGCTGGGGATCGAGCAGGGCGCCGATCACCCGCTCCTCGTCGTCGAGGTAGGCCCCGAGTTGCTGAGCATCCTGTTTCACCGGCAGCAGCAACGCTTGGCTGGCGCTGAAGGCCAGGGGCATCGAGGGGCGGCCGGGGCGGCATGATCCTAAGCAGCACGGCCCGTTTCGCCCCCATGCGCATCGCCTTTCTCGGCCCGGTTGGCACCTATGGCGAGCAGGCGGCCCTTCGGTTGGCGGCCCTGGAGCAGATCGAGGCGCCGCAGTTGGTGCCCCAGGTGGGCATCCGGGCGGTGGTGAAGGCCCTGGCCGATGGCGGCTGTGATGCCGCCGTGGTGCCGGTGGAAAATTCCGTGGAAGGGGGGGTCACCGCCTGCATGGATGCCCTGTGGGAGCACCCCGAGCTGCGGGTGGCCCGGGCCCTGGTGCTGCCGATCCGCCATGCCCTGCTCGGCAGTGGGCCGCTGGCGGGAGTGAGCGAGGTGCTCTCCCATCCGCAGGCGCTGGCGCAATGCAGCCAGTGGCTGGGGGAGCAGCTGCCAGCGGCCCTGCAGTTGCCCACCAGCTCCACGGCTGAGGCGGCCCGCATGGTGGCCGGCAGCCGTTTCCGGGCGGCCATCGCCTCGTTGCAGGCGGCCCAGGAGCACGGTCTTGAGGTGCTGGCCTATCCGATCAATGACGTGCCCGGCAACTGCACACGTTTTCTGTTGCTGCGTCGCGGGCAGCGCACCCTGGAGGGGCCGCTGGCCAGCCTGGCGTTCTCCCTGCATTCCAACCAACCGGGAGCCCTGCTGCAGGCCCTGGCCTGCTTCCAGCACCGCCTGCTCAACATGAGCCGGATCGAATCGCGCCCCTCCAAGCGGGAGATGGGCGAGTACATCTTTTTTGTGGATCTGGAGCTTCCGAGCGGCCCTGAGCCCCTGCAGCAGGCGCTCGCGGAGCTCCAACCGCTCTGTGAGCACCTGGCGGTGTTCGGGGCCTATCCGCTCACCCAAGAGGACGCGGCCTGAGGGCGGCCTAGCCGGGTTTGCGGGCGCGGAACACGCCGAACTGCATCATTCCGGTGGCAAAGCCCCAGTGCATCAGCAGCAGCGTGGGGGTTTCGCGCAGGCCCATCAGCACCGCCCGGGGCCCGAGGCCCAGCACGGCCCCCGGGCGGCGCACCCCCTCGAGGATCGACTCGATCCAGGAGGGCAGGGTCTGGCGGCTCCAGTCGTCGGTGTCCACCGTGAGACCCGGGGAGTGCTCCAGGTTGCGTTGGAAGCCGGGGATGCTGGCGAATTCCGGGTGTGCCCACTGCACTAGCAACTGATGCATCACCCAGCGTTCCAGCCGGTTCAGCGGTTTGACGGCGGCGTCACGGCGATTCCAGTCGGCGACAGCCAGTCGGCCCCCTGGCCGCAATACCCGCAGCAGTTCATCGGCGTAGCGCTGTTTGTCCGGCATGTGCGGGCCCGCTTCCACGCTCCAGACCGCATCGAAGGATCCATCGGCCAGCTCCAGGTTGAGGGCATCCATCACGGCGAAGCGGCAGCTCAGCCCCGCCGGGGTGAGCTCCTGGGCGCGGCGGATCTGGCCGGGGCTGATGCTGATCCCCAGCACGTCAAAGCCGTAGTCGCGGGCAAGGATGCGGGCGCTGCCGCCGATGCCGCAGCCCACGTCGAGCAGGGTGCTGCCGCGGGGCAATTGATCCAGGCCGCTCCAGCGCACCAGCTCGTGCACGAAGGCTTCCTTGGCATGGCGGAAGTCGCGCCGGCGCGGCGGCTGGCCGTAAAACCCAAGGTGCACATGCTCACCCCACAGCCGCTCCAGCAAACGGTCGTCGGTCCAGCGGTCGTAGGCGTCCGCCACGCTGGCGGTGCTTTCAAAGGCGCGGTCGCGCCGCGACCACAACAGCAGACCCAGCGACAGCAGAACGGCGCCCCCGAGGCCGAGGCTGATCAGTGCGTGCAACAACCTCTCAACGCTCCTGGCTGTCGTCGCCGCCCTGCAGGTCGCGGAACGTGTCCTGCAGCACGGTGCGGGCCGCCAGATGGCGGCGGGTTTCATCCAGCAGTTCAAACTCCTGCTGGAGCCGCTCCTCCGTGTCGGTGATCTCCAGCAACGCCTGCTGTTGATCGGCCACCGGTCCCCCCAGGTGGGAGCCGATCCAGAACGACAGCTCCCGCGGCAGATCCGGCAGGTCGCTGGGGAGGCTGGTGGGTTTGCCCATCAGTTTGCCGGTGAGCTCCACCACATCCCGCAGGGCTGCCGTCACCTCCGTCGCCAATTGGCTGAGGCTGTCGTGGCTCTCGGTCTGTTCATCTTCGATCCAGCTCACCAGCCCCACCTTGAACGGGGCTTCGCGCACCACCTCAAGCACGCGGAACCGCTGCTGGCCCATGGTCACGATGTTGCTGCGCTCGTCCGGCTGGGTCTGGCACTGCAGGATTTCGGCGCAGCATCCCACTCCGGCCATGGTGCCCTGCTGCGGATCCCAGCGCACCACGCCAAAGCGCCGGTCGGTTTCGAGCACGGTGCGCAACATCATCCGGTAGCGCGGCTCGAAGATATGCAGCGGCAGCACTTCCTGCGGAAACAACACCACATCCGGCAGCGGGAACAGCGGCAGTTCGCGCACGGCCAGTTGGGTCACGTCGTTGAGGTCCGAGGAGAGGCGAGAGCTGAGGCGGAATCCTAGGCAGGCGGGCCGTGGGCCGCGGCCAGCAAAAAGCCCGCCTCTCGGCGGGCTGGGGATCACGTTTCGGCGGACAGCGTCGGCATTGGGGCCGACGGGCCATGCCCGGTGCCGACGCAGACCCGAGTCAGAGCTTCACTTCGATGTCGACGCCACTGGGCAGGTCGAGCTTCATCAGGGCGTCGATCGTCTTGGCCGAAGGGCTGTAGATGTCGATGATGCGGCGGTGGGTGCGGGTTTCGAAGTGCTCGCGGGAGTCCTTGTCCACGTGGGGCGAACGCAGCACGCAGTAGATCTTGCGCTTGGTGGGCAGGGGGATCGGGCCGATCGCCGTGGCAGCGGTGTGGTCGGCCGTCTCGATGATTTTTTCGCAGGAGAGATCCAGCATGCGGCGGTCAAACGCCTTCAGGCGGATGCGGATCTTCTGCTGGGCAATGGCGGTGGACATGGACGGGGAGCGGGACGAACGGCTAGGCGGTCGACGGGAGGACCGGCAGGACGGGCGCTGATCGGCAGGGGCCAGAAGCCAACGGGGCCGATTGCAGCTGGATTGTCGAGGTGCGGTGGGGTGGAGAACGAATCTCCACCCCTTGAACCTAGATCACGGCCGGAGCCGGATCAGCATCAGGCGATGATCTTGGAGACCACGCCGGCACCGATGGTGCGGCCGCCTTCGCGAATGGCGAAGCGCATGCCCTGCTCGATGGCCACCGGGCAGATCAGCTCGCCGGTCATCTTGATGCGGTCGCCGGGCATCACCATCTCCACGTTGGAGCCGTCGTCGGCGGTGAAGGCGGTGATCTGGCCGGTCACATCCGTGGTGCGGATGTAGAACTGCGGGCGATAGCCGGCGAAGAAGGGGGTGTGGCGGCCACCCTCTTCCTTCTTGAGCACATACACCTCACCCTCGAACTTGGTGTGGGGCTTGATGGAGTTGGGCTTCACGAGCACCATGCCGCGCTCGATGTCTTCCTTCTGGACGCCACGCAGCAGCAGACCCACGTTGTCGCCGGCCATGCCCTCATCGAGCAGCTTGCGGAACATTTCCACGCCGGTGACGGTGGTTTCGCGGGTGTCCTTGATGCCCACGATCTGCACGGTTTCGCCCACCTTCACCTTTCCGCGCTCGATTCGGCCGGTGGCCACGGTGCCACGACCGGTGATCGAGAACACGTCTTCGACGGCCATCAGGAAAGGCTTGTCGATTTCACGCTCGGGCTCGGGGATGCCGCTGTCCACGGCTTCCATCAGCTCAGCGATCTTGCCTTCCCACTCGGCGTCGCCCTCGAGGGCCTTCAGGCCGGACACCTTGACCACGGGGATGTCATCGCCGGGGAAGTCGTAGCTGCTCAGCAGCTCGCGCACTTCCAGTTCCACCAGCTCGAGGATCTCCTCGTCGTCCACCATGTCGCACTTGTTGAGGGCGACCACCAGGGCGGGCACGCCCACCTGCTTGGCCAGCAGGATGTGCTCCTTGGTCTGGGCCATGGGGCCGTCGGTGGCGGCCACCACCAGGATGGCGCCGTCCATCTGGGCGGCACCGGTGATCATGTTCTTCACGTAGTCGGCGTGACCCGGGCAGTCCACGTGGGCGTAGTGACGGCCGTCGGTCTCGTACTCAACGTGGGCGGTGTTGATGGTGATACCGCGCTCGCGCTCTTCAGGGGCACCATCGATCTGGTCGTAGGCCTGGGCCTTGGCCATGCCCTTTTTGGCCAGCACGTTGGTGATGGCGGCGGTCAGGGTGGTTTTGCCGTGGTCAACGTGGCCAATGGTGCCGATGTTGACGTGGGGTTTGTTCCTTTCGAACTTCTCGCGAGCCATGATGAAAAAGAATCGAGGGGGTAATGGTTATGCGTTAAAGATCAGGAATTACCCTGATTCTTTGAAATGATGGCTTCTGCCACATTGCGAGGAACTTCCTCGTAATGGCTGAACTCCATCGAGAAGATACCCCGACCCTGGGTCATGGATCGGAGCTGGGTGGCGTAGCCGAACATCTCGGCCAGGGGGACCTTGGATTGGACCTTGGATTGTCCGTCTTCGACGGACTGACCCTCAACCTGGCCGCGCCGGGAGGAGAGGTCGCCGATGATGGATCCGAGGTAATCCTCGGGCACCTCGACCTCCACCTTCATCATCGGCTCAAGCAGCACAGGATTGCACTTCTTGACGCCGTCTTTGAAGGCCATGGAGCCGGCGATCTTGAACGCCATCTCCGAGGAGTCCACATCATGGTAGGACCCGTCCACCATGGTGACCCTCACATCGATCATCGGGAACCCTGCAATCACGCCGGATTGGCAGGTTTCCTTCATGCCGGCTTCCGCCGGGCCGATGTACTCCTTGGGCACGACACCGCCAACGATTTTGTTGACGAACTCGAACCCTGAACCCGGCTCGCCGGGCTCCATTTCGATCACCACGTGGCCGTATTGGCCCTTGCCACCGGTCTGACGGGCGAACTTGCCCTCACCCTTGGCGCTGCCGCGAATGGTTTCGCGGTACGACACCTGGGGTGCACCGATGTTGGCTTCCACCTTGAACTCCCGCAGCATGCGGTCCACCAGGATTTCCAGGTGGAGCTCGCCCATGCCGGCGATCACGGTTTGGCTGGTTTCCGGATCCGTGCGAACCCGGAAGGTGGGATCTTCTTCGGACAGCGACTGCAGCGCCTTGGAGAGTTTCTCCATGTCGCCCTTGGTCTTGGGCTCAACAGCCACCGAGATCACCGGCTCGGGGATGTAGAGGGATTCAAGGATGATCGGCTCGGAATCCACGCACAGGGTGTCGCCGGTGGTGGTGTCCTTGAGGCCGAGCACGGCGCCAAGGTCGCCGGCGCGCAATTCATCCACCTCCTCGCGGTCGTCGGCCTTGAGCACGATCAGGCGGGAGATCCGCTCCTTCTTGTCCTTGGTGGAGTTGAGCACGTAGCTGCCCTTCTGCAGCACGCCGGAGTAGATGCGCACAAAGGTGAGCTTGCCGAAGGGGTCGGCCATCACCTTGAAGGCCAGGGCGCTGAAGGGGGCGCTGTCGTCGGCGGGGCGAACCGCTTCGGTGCCATCGGGCAGCAGACCCTGGATCGGCGGCACATCCACGGGAGCGGGCAGGTAGTCCACCACCGCATCCAGCAGCAGCTGCACGCCCTTGTTCTTGAAGGCTGAACCGCACAGCATCGGCACCAGGCCGTGCTTCAGCACCCCTTCACGAATGCCCTTGCGCAGTTGCTCTTCGCTCAGCTCGCCGGTTTCGAGGAACTGCTCGATCAGCTCCTCATCGGTTTCGGCGACGGTTTCCATCAACTTGGCGCGCCATTCGGCGGCCTCATCGACCATCGAGGCGGGGATATCGGCCTCTTCGATGTCTTTGCCGAGCTCATCTTTGTAGATGAAGGCGCGGTTTTTCACCAGATCGATGATGCCGCTCAGCTCGCCCTCGGCACCGATCGGCAGTTGGATCGGGGCGGCGTTGGCCTTGAGGCGGTCCTTGATCTGGTCGTAAACCTTCAGGAAGTCTGCGCCGGTGCGGTCCATCTTGTTGACGAACACCATGCGCGGCACGTTGTAGCGATCCGCCTGGCGCCACACGGTTTCCGACTGGGGCTGCACGCCACCCACAGCACAGAACACCGCGATCACACCATCGAGCACACGCATGGAGCGCTCCACCTCAATGGTGAAGTCCACGTGGCCGGGCGTGTCAATGATGTTGATGCGGTGATCGCGCCAGCTCGTGGAAATGGCAGCGGCGGTGATCGTGATGCCCCGCTCACGCTCCTGGGCCATCCAGTCGGTCACGGCGGCGCCGTCGTGCACCTCGCCGATCTTGTGAACCACACCGGAATAGAACAAGATCCGTTCCGTGGTCGTGGTCTTGCCGGCATCAATGTGTGCCGCAATACCAATATTTCTGACGCGTTCTAGGGGATAGGCGCGAGCCACGGGATAGGTCTCCGGAGGGTGGAATCGACAAAAAAGCGGGCATCACTCTACAAGTCGGTCTTGACCGACCTGCATTGGTACGGGGCCCCGTTGAGGGCCCCGATCAGCCGCCTCAGTAGCGGTAGTGGGCGAAGGCCTTGTTGGCCTCGGCCATCTTGTGGGTCTCTTCGCGCTTGCGGACGGCGCTGCCGGCCTCGTTGGCGGCATCCATCAGTTCGCCGGCCAACTTCTGGGCCATGCTGCGGCCGTTGCGGGCGCGGGAGAAGTTCACCAGCCAGCGCAGGGCCATGGCGGTGCCCCGTTCCTGACGCACTTCCATCGGCACCTGGTAGGTGGCACCACCCACCCGGCGGGCCCGCACTTCCACCAGCGGGGTGGCGTTCTTGACGGCGGTCTCGAACACTTCCAGGGGATCCGCGCCAGTGCGATCACCGATCAGCGAAAAGGCGTCGGAGAGGATCCGCTGGGCGGTGGACTTCTTGCCGTGCTTCATCAGCCGGGCCACGATCATCGAGGCCAGACGGCTGTTGAACTGGGGATCGGGCAGAACCGGGCGCTTCTCGGCGGCGTTACGGCGGGACATAGACCTGGAATGTGGTTGTCAGGAAGAAGGGGAAAGGGGTCAGCCCTTGGGCGTCTTGGCGCCGTACTTGGAGCGCGACTGGCGGCGATCCTTGACGCCGGCGGTGTCCAGCGTGCCGCGGATGATGTGGTAGCGGACGCCGGGCAGATCCTTCACACGGCCGCCGCGGATCATCACCACGGAGTGCTCCTGCAGGTTGTGGCCGATGCCAGGGATGTAGGCCGTGACCTCGAATCCGGAGGTCAGGCGCACACGGGCCACCTTGCGCAGAGCCGAGTTCGGCTTCTTGGGGGTGGAGGTGTACACGCGGGTGCAGACACCACGGCGCTCAGGGCAGGCGCGCAGGGCGGGCGACTTGGTCTTGCGGGTAAGGCGCTGCCGCTCGCTGCGGATCAGCTGCTGAATCGTGGGCATCGAGGGCCGATGGGTTCGAGAGTCGTCGGGATGTGGTCTGGCCGGAGGACGCCGCTAGGGGCGCCGGAGAGCCGTTAGCGGGTCGGAAAGCCGACTGTTTCGACAATCCGCCACATTACTTTGTCGCCGGCACCGCCTCCGGCGCCGGCTCGCCAGCGGGGCTGAAGGCAGCACCACAGGCGCAGATCCGCAGCTGCGGGCCGCTGCGGATCAGAAAGCCGCCACCGCTGAGATCGCCGCGGTAGTCGAGCTCCAGGGCCGTGAGCCGCTCCCCCTGATCCGTCGGGGCGTACAGGGTGATGCCATCGGCCCGGGCCACCGGTTCGCCCGCCAGGCGGCCGGGCCGGATGCGGATCACCCAGCGCTCACACTGGCCGTCCACCAGATCGAGATGCATCATCCCGGGGGTTCCGGCCACGGCGGCCTGGCGCCCCAGTTCGGCGGCGGCCGCCGCCGTGAGTCTCAGGCCGTGGCCCTTGGGCATCGGTTTGCGTAGATGCGGCGGCCCACCAGTGTGTCAGGCCCCGCTGCGGCTCGCTGGGTGCTCAGCGCGGCTCACTGCTGAGCACGGCCGCCTGGGCGGCCGTGCTGCGCGGCACCAGCCCCAGGCCGTTGTGCACCGCAGCGGCCACACCGCGCCCTTTGACCGTGTGCACCCCCGCCAGCACCAGGCCGGTGGAGCTACCGCCGTCGAGGTTGAGGGCATCGATCAGACCCTGCTGCAGCAGCAGTTGTGCGGTTTCCAGCAGCGTGGGGCCTGGGCCATCCACCCCCTGCAGCGTGATCAACCACAGCTGGCGGCCGTCGCTGCCGATCACGGTGCGGGGGGCCCCCTGTTGCAGAAAGCCGGCGCTGAAGCCCTCGGCGGTGCCGTTGATCACCAGCCGTCCCCCCTGCAGCAGCAAGGGGCCACCCCCCAGCACATTGGGCCGCAGGCCCACGGGGCTGGTGGCGCGGCTGCGCAGGCTCAGGTGATCCCCCGGTTGCCAGGGCACGCTCTGGCCGCCGCGGCCCACGATCAACAGATCACCGGCGCTGAGCGGCACGCCGGCGCTGAGCTCCCCCAGTTCGAAGCGCTGCTGCACCAGCCCGCTGCGCACCAGCACTCCCATTTCGGTGCCGGTGATCGGTTGATAGCGATCGCCCCAGTCGGCTGTGTAGCGGGCCAGACCCTTCTGCACATAGCCGCTGTTCACGCTGGCGATTGGCCAGCGCTGCCCCTGGCTGTCTTCGATGCTTTCCTCCAGGCTCAGGCGATCGAACAGGGGCAGCTCTCCGCGGCTCCAGCCGATGGCCCCGCGGTTGAGGATTGGCCCGGACAGCCAGCGCCCCTGCTCGCGCATGGCCCCGAGCGGCAGTTTGTTGACGCGGTTGAAGTAGCCGCCGTTGATCGCGATCAGCGCCTGCTCCTGTTGCGCCAGCTGGCTGAGGCTGCTGAGGCCCTGCATGCCCTCGGGGCGATTGAGCGGCCGCATGTCCAACGGCACCCGCCGCGGATCGAGCTGCACGCTGTACATCAACAGCTGTTGGCCGGCGCTGGGCACGATGCGGCGCTGCAGCTGCAGGCCCTGCTCCTGCAGGGCCACCAGTCGCGGGTCCCGTTGGGGTGCCGCCTGCTGCAGGGGCGGTGTCGCCGTGGCCGCGGCGGTGTCGCCGCGGCCCGTCAGGTCGAGCACCAGCCGCCAGGGTTCCCCCAGGCTCAGGCGGCGGGCTTCCCCCGGCCGCAGCGTCAGCCAGCCGCCGCTGGCGTTGGGATCGAGGCCCAGCCGGCGCAGCTGCTGAAGTTGATCGCCGTTGGCCTCCACCGCCAGCTGCAGGGCGCCATCACCGCTGCGCACCAGGGCGGGGGCCGCCAGATCCAGAACCACCCGTTGCTGGCCGCCACCCTGGTTGCGGCTACGGATCGCCAGCAGGGGGGCGGCCGGCAGCTCGAGCTGCAGCACCTCGGCCCGGCTGCTGATCTGCACCCCGAGCTCCCGCAGCAGATCGCCGCAGGGAACGGCCACCTCGTCGTCGAGGCTGCGCTGGCGGCCCGGGGGCACCAGGCAGCGGTGGCCGAACCACTCGAGCGCGAGGCCGGCCTCGCCACCGGAGCCCCGGCTCACCCCCAGCTGCCCCTCCAGCACCTCCAGGGGCAGCCAGAGTTCCCCGCGCTCGATCCGCCAGCGGGCCCGCTGCTCCAGCCCGTTGATCCTGACCCGATCGCCCTGGGCGTTGGCCGCCAGCCGCAGGGGGTTGACGCCAGCAGGCCGGGCCGGTGCCGATCTGGTGGAGGGCGCCGCCGGAGGTGTGGGTGGGGGGGTGAGCGGGATCCCCGGCAGCAGCGCCGCCAGCGCTGGCAGGGGAGCCATCGAGCCACGGCCGTAGGTGGGGCCACGGTAGCGGTGGCAGCCAGGGGACGCCGCACCGCCAGCTTTAGGATCGTCGCTTGTCGGCGCGGCCCCTGGGCCGGGCGAAATCGACCCAGGGGCCTGCGCAACGCTGCTGCGCCAGCCCTGACGGACGCTTCGTTTCAGCGCTGGTCCTCTTACGTCAGACAAGTTGTCGCCGGGTTATGCCGCTGTTCTCTCGCCCTGCATGGCCCCACCGCGACAGCCAGGCCCCCACGGCCGTGGCCGGTGAAAAGGATGCCTGTGGCGTGGGTTTTCTGGCCAGCCTGCGCGGCGAATCCAGCCATTGGGTGCTGCAGCAGGCCCTGCGCGGCCTCGACTGCATGGAACACCGCGGCGGCTGCGGCGGTGACGGTGATTCCGGCGATGGTGCCGGTGTGCTCTGCGGCATTCCCTGGAGCTATCTCGAAGCGGTCTGGCCGGAGGCGGCCGCCAACGGTGCTGCCCCCCGGGGCCTTGGCATGGTGTTCCTGCCCGCCGACGCCGGGCGGCGCGAGCAGGCGCGCGGTTTCTGCGATCAGGAAGCGGAGCGGCTGGGGCTGCGCCCGCTCGGTTGGCGGGTGGTGCCGGTGGACCCCGCGGTGCTGGGCCCCCTCGCCCGGGGCACGGCGCCGGTGATTGAGCAGTGGCTGCTGGCCGCCGACCAGGACGGCGATCGCTTGGAGTCGTTGCTGTTCCGCCTGCGCCGCCGCTGCGGCGATCGGGCCCGTGAGGCCTGGGGGGCCGGCCCCAGCGATCTGTATTTCGCCTCCCTGAGCGCCCGCACGGTTGTGTACAAGGGCATGGTGCGCTCGGAGGTGCTGCCCGCCTTCTACGGCGACCTGCGCGATCCGCGCTTCGCCGTGAGCTTTGCGGTGTATCACCGCCGCTTCAGCACCAACACCCTGCCCCGCTGGCCCCTGGCGCAGCCGATGCGCCTGCTGGGCCACAACGGTGAGATCAACACCCTGCTGGGCAACCTCAACTGGGCCCGCGCCGGTGAGGCCGATCTCGATGCGGTGTGGGGCGACGCCGCCGCCGACCTCAAGCCGGTGGTTAATCCCGCCTTCAGCGATTCGGCCAACCTCGACGCCACCCTGGAGCTGCTGGTGCGCAGTGGCCGGCCGATCACCGAAAGCCTGCTCACCCTGGTGCCGGAGGCGTTCCGCGATCAGCCCGAGCTGGCCGACAAGTCTGAGATTCAGGCCTTTTATGAGTATTCCGCCTGCACCCAGGAGCCCTGGGATGGCCCGGCGCTGCTGGTGTTTGCCGATGGCCGCAGCGTGGGGGCCACCCTGGATCGCAATGGCCTGCGGCCGGCGCGTTACTGCATCACCAACGACGGTTTCGTGGTGATGGGCTCGGAAACCGGTGTGGTGGAGCTCGAGGAGAGCCGCATCATCGAGAAGGGGCGCCTCGGTCCTGGCCAGATGCTGGCGGTGGATCTCGAGCAGGGGCGTCTGCTGCGCAACTGGGAGGTGAAGCAGGAGGTGGCGCAGCGCCATCCCTATGGCCAGTGGCTGGCGGAGCAGCGCCGCAGCCTGCAGGCC
>Ga0214917_10004687_pt1 | contig 15029 bp, 12 predicted proteins | sample LL_1208_BB_MetaG_FD_177983 | JGI IMG/M metagenome (GOLD analysis project Ga0214917, IMG submission 177983) | Freshwater microbial communities from Lake Lanier, Atlanta, Georgia, United States - LL_1208_BB | ecosystem: Environmental > Aquatic > Freshwater > Lake | place: USA: Georgia | collected... | reverse complement strand
CGCAGGATCGGCACCAGCACCATCTTCTGCCCCTTCAACACGGGGGCGCTCATCTTCCCCATCGGCGTGAGGATGGTTTTCCGGGTCAGGGGAAAATCCCGGGTCACCTCGTAGGCCATCAACATCGCCACCTCGCTGGCCAGCGCCCGGAACTCGGTGACGCTGGTTCCCTTTTCCCGCATTAGCGTCAGCTTGTGCTGGACGACCGGGTGCCGGATGACGTGAATTTTGGCCATCGATCCTTCAGACGTTGAACCGGAACTCCATCACATCCCCATCCTGCACCACATACTCCTTCCCCTCCACCCGCAGTTTCCCGGCTTCCCGCACCTTGCCCATCGTCCCCGCCGCCTTCAGGTCCGCAAACGCCACCGTCTCCGCGGCGATGAATCCCCGCTCGAAATCCGTGTGGATCACCCCGGCCGCCTGCGGTGCCCGGTCCCCCGCATGGATCGTCCAGGCCCGGCTCTCTTTCGGCCCCGTCGTCAGGTAAGTCCGCAGCCCCAGGAGCTCATACGTGGCCCGGATGAGCGCTCCCACGCCCGACTCCGTCACCCCCAGCCCCGCCAGGTATTCCTTCCCCTCCGCCTCGGGCAGATCGACCAGCTCCGATTCTATCTGTGCACTCACCACCACCGCCTTGCTCGCCAACCGCTGTTTGCAGTATTCCTCCACCTTCTTCACCTGCTCCCCCGTCTTGCCGGAGCGATCTCCCTTCGTCAGCGCCCCCAGGTCCTCTTCCTTCACATTACAGGCAAAAAGGGTCGGCTTGGAGGTCAGAAGAAAGAAGCCTTTCGCAATTTTCGCATCCTCCTCGGTCATGGCGAGGGTCAGCGCCGGCGATCCCGCATCCAGGTGCTTCTTCAGCTTCTCCAACAGAGTCAGTTCCGCCTTGGCGGCAGCCTCACCCGCTTTTGCCGCCTTGCTGGGCTTTTCCAACCGCTTGGTTACGGCCCCAAGATCAGCCAAAACCAGTTCCGTCATGATCGTCTCGATGTCCCTCAATGGATCCACCGAACCTGCCACGTGATGAATGTCCGCATCCTCAAAACAGCGGACCACCTGGACGATCGCGTCCACTTCCCGGATATGGGTCAGGAACTGATTGCCCAGACCCTCACCCTGGCTGGCCCCCTTCACCAGCCCGGCAATATCCACCAGCTCGATCGAGGCTGGCACCACCTTCTCGCTCTTGGACATCGCCGCCACCCACTCCAGTCGGCTGTCAGGCACGGTCACTACGCCCACGTTGGGCTCAATCGTACAAAAGGGGTAATTGGCCGCCTGAGCCTTGCGGGTGCGCGTCACCGCGTTGAAGAGCGTGCTCTTCCCCACATTCGGCAAACCAACGATTCCGGCGCGGACCATCCGGAACCCTAAACTTTCCGCCCTCCACCGTCACGCTTCCGGTTAGATGAAGTGGAAAGATTAAGATTAAGATATCTCCAGGCTTCAACTGCCGGCTCCCTCTCAATCTTAATTCTCATCCCCGTCCTCAACCCATCCTTCCCCTTTTTTGTTTTCGCCTCATCATCTCCCCATGCGCGTCCCCGTAAATCTCCCTGCCTGGAAATCGTTGCAGGCCCATGCCGCCACCACCCGGGAAATGCACATGCGCGATCTCTTCGCGAAAGATACCAAGCGCGCCGAAACCTTCTCCCTTCGCTGGAACGACATCCTGATCGACTACTCCAAGAACCGGATCACCGCCGAAACTCTCTCCCTGCTCCGCCAACTCCTCAAGGAGGCCAAGGTCGAGGAGTTGCGCGACCGGATGTTCCGCGGGGAGAAAATCAACTTCACCGAAAACCGGTCGGTCCTCCATATCGCCCTCCGCCGGCCCGCCGACCAGCCCCTGAAATTGGATGGGAAGGACGTCATGCCGGAGGTCGAAAAAGTCAGGCAGCAGATGAAGGTCTTTTCTGAAAAAGTCCGCTCCGGCGAGTGGAAAGGTTACACCGGCCAACCCGTCTCCGACATCGTCAACATCGGTATCGGAGGATCCGACCTTGGTCCCGTCATGGTCACGGAGGCCCTCAAGCCCTACGCCCAGCGCAGCCTCAGGCTCCATTTTGTCTCCAATATCGATTCCACCCACCTCGCCGAGGCCCTCCGTGTCTGCCGCCCGGCCACCACCCTGTTCCTCGTCGCCTCCAAAACCTTCACCACCCAGGAAACCCTCACGAACGCCCACTCCGCCCGGAAATGGTTCCTCGAGGAGGCCCGGGAGGAAAAACACATCGCGAAACACTTCGTCGCCCTCTCCACCAACGAGGCGGAGGTCCGAAAATTCGGTATCGATCCCGCCAACATGTTCCCGTTCTGGGACTGGGTGGGGGGGCGCTACTCCCTCTGGTCCGCCATCGGGCTGAGCATCGCCGTCTCCATCGGCTACGAACGCTTTGCCGAGCTCTTGGCCGGAGCTCATGCCATGGACGAACACTTCCTGAAAACTCCCGCGGAACAAAATTTGCCCATGACCCTCGCCCTCCTTGGAATTTGGTACAACAACTTCCACGGGGCCCAGACCCACGCGATCCTCCCCTACGACCAATATCTCCACCGTTTCCCCGCCTACTTCCAGCAGGGAGACATGGAGAGCAACGGCAAACGCGTGGACCGCGAGGGAAAGCCAGTCAGTTGGGACACCGGTCCGATTATCTGGGGCGAGCCCGGCACCAACGGCCAGCATGCCTTCTATCAACTGATCCACCAGGGCACGAAGCTGATCCCTTGCGACTTTCTCGCCTCCGTGGAGACCTTCCACCCGATGGGCAAGCACCACGATATCCTCCTGGCCAACTTTTTCGCCCAGACCGAGGCACTCATGAAGGGTAAGACCGAGGCCGAGGTCAGGGGCGAACTGGAAAAAGAGGGTCTCAAGGGCGAGGCGCTGGAAAAAATTCTGCCCCACAAGGTGTTTCCGGGCAACCGCCCCACGAACTCCATCCTCGTCCAGCGGTTCGACCCCAAGACCCTTGGTGCTCTCATTGCCCTTTACGAACACAAGGTCTTCGTCCAGGGAGCGGTCTGGAACATCAACTCTTACGACCAGATGGGCGTGGAGCTAGGCAAACAGTTGGCCAAAAAGATCGAACCGGAACTGGAAAAACCAGGTGCGGTCACCTCTCACGACTCCTCGACCAATTTACTGATCAACGACTACAAGCGCCGCTCCAACCGCGGATAGTCTTTACCTCAAAATCCTCTCTCCCAGCCACGCCAGCACCAATCCTCCCCCCACGCTGGCCACGATGTAGGACCAGGCGATTACCCCCTCTCCTCGCTTGAATAGGTACATCGTCTCCATCCCGAAGGCCGAAAAGGTCGTGAATCCCCCCAGAAAACCGGTGACCAAAAAATATCGCAGGGACACTCCCAGCATCGTCCGATCCTCCACCCAGCCATAAATCATTCCGATCAGCAAACAGCCCAGCCAGTTCACCCCCAGGGTGGCCCAGGGAAACTTGGCCGACGGATGGTGATGCACCACCCACGCCCCGGCGGCGAAACGCAAAAATGATCCCGCCCCGCCCCCCACCATCACCGCCGCCGCATGTTTCCAAAATTCCGGATTCACATATCCACTTTCCCCCAAGCCCCCGATTCCCCCAATCCAAAACCCGCTTGTGGTTCTTGGGGCGGAGTTGTTATACATTTGTATAACAAATGCTTTCCTACGCCCCCCTCAACATCCGCTCCCACTACAGTTTTCATGACTCTCTTCTTCCGATCCGGACGTTCCTTGAGCGGGCGGCGGAACTGGGCCTCCCTGCGGTGGGTCTCACCGATCCGAACCTCCATGCCGCGGTCGAATTCTTCCTCGCCGCCCGGGAAGCCGGGATTCACCCGGTCCTTGGGGCCGAGGTTACCCCCGCGCCCGACCGGGCCGCCCCCCTTCCCCGCCCCGTCCTCCTCTACGTCCAAAACCAGGCGGGCTACGCCAACCTTTGCCGGATTCTTTCCGAGCCCCGCCCCGCCCGCTCCTTCCTGCGTGACCACGCCGCAGGTCTCATCGCCGTTCCCTCACCCGGTCGCCCCCCTTGGGGACGTAATCCCTTCTCCCCCACTCCCCTTTTTCTTCCCGAGATCCGTTATCTTCAACCCCGCGACCACGCCGCCTACGAGATCATCCAGTCGGTCCGCACCCTCACCCGGGCCGGCCAGGAGGATCCCGGCAAACGCCGGGGAGACTTTTCCTTCCCCTCCCCCGTCGAGGCCCTCCGTCGTTGCGGGGGCGATCCCGGTCCGCTCCGCGAAACGCTCCGCCTCGCCGAACAGTGCTCCTTTTCCTTTGACCTGGGTGGCCTCCGTTTCCCCCGCTTCTCCCCGCCGGACGGATCTACGCCGGCCGGCTTTCTCCGCCACCTCGTTCTCGGGGGCGCCCGCCACCGTTACGGCGCCAAGCCTTCCCTGCATCGCCGCGTCCTGCGCCAACTCGCCGAGGAACTTCAGATCATCGGTGAGGTCGGCTACGCCGACTACTTCCTCCTCGTCTGGGATCTCCTCCAGGAGTGCCGTCAACGGGGGATCGACTGGATCACCCGCGGCTCCGCCGCTGACTCCCTCGTCTGCTATTGCCTCGGCATCTCCGGCGTCTGCCCCATCCGGTTCGACCTCTACTTCCGCCGCTTCCTCAACCGTGACCGCATGGCCATGCACAAACTCCCGGACATCGACATCGACTTCCCCCACGACCGCCGCGAGGAGGTCATTGAAATCCTCTTCCGCCGGCACGGGCCGGAGCACTGTGCCGTGGTCGGTGGCTTTTCCACCTATCAGGCGCGCTCCGCCCTCGCCGAGATCGCCAAAACCCTCGGCGTCTCGGAGTTCCAGATCCGCCGGTTCACCGAGCACGTTCCCCGCGTCCGCGCCCGGGACCTCTCCGCCGCCCTGGCGGAAAGCCGCGAATGCGCCGAACTCCCGATCGGGGAAAATCCCTACGCCTTCGCCATGGAACTGGCCGGCCGGCTCGACGGCTTCCCCCGCTATCCGAAAATGCATCCGTGCGGCGTGGTTCTCTCCGGCCCGCCGGTCACCGACCTGTCTCCCGTCTTCCCTTCCGCCTCCGGCTGGCCGGCCACCCATCTCGACATGCACGCGGTCGAGGCCCTCGGACTCGTGAAGATGGACATCCTCGGCCAAGCCGGCCTCTCCGTGTTGCGCGATGCCTGCGCCTCCCTCCGCACCCGCGGGATCGATGCCCGTTTTGGCGTTGCCACCGAACCTCTCGCCCCCAGCCCGCTGGCGGTCCCGCCCCGGCCCGCCTCCAACCTCGATCTGGATCGACTGGCCCCATGGGAGGATCTCGAGGTCTGGAAGATGATCGGTTCCGGCGGCGCCCGCGGTGTTCATCATGTGGAGAGCCCCGCCATGACCACGCTCAACCGGATGTGCCGGACGCGGGACATCGACTGCCTCATCGCCATCGTCTCCGTGATCCGCCCCGGGGCGGCCAACGAACTGAAAAAAGATGAGTTCGCGCGCCGCTATCAAAGCCTCGCCCCCATTCCTTGCATCCACCCCTCGCTGGAACCCGTGCTCCGCTCCACCTTCGGCCTGATCGCCTATGAGGAGCACGTCCTGCAGATCTGCGAGGCGTTCGCCGGGCTGGATGCCGGCCGGGCCGACGTCCTGCGCCGCAGCCTGATCAAGCAGGACATGCTCACGGTGGAGAGGTTGGGACTTGAGTTCGCCCGCGCCGCCCGCGAAAGGGGCCGGACAGCGGCGGAAATCGAAAAGGTCTGGAATCTCCTTCTTGGTTTCCAAGGCTACGCTTTCTGCCGGGCCCACTCCACCGCGTACGGGGTGGAGGCCTACCAAGCCGCCGTGCTCAAACGATATCACCCCGGGGAATTTCTCGCCGCCGTCCTCACCCACGGAAAGGGTTTCTATTCCCGGCTGGCCTACACGCTGGAGTGCCGTCGGCTGGGGATCGGAATTCTTCCTCCCGATGTCTCCCGCTCGGACTCCCATGTTTTTCTTACCGAACCGGACGGGATCCGTGTTCCCCTGGCCGTGATCCGGGACACGGGCGACGCCCTGCCGCGCCGCATTGTCCGGGAACGGATTCTCCGGCCGTTCGATTCCCTCATCGACTTTCTGGAAAGGGTCCGACCGGATGCGGAGGCGATGGGTTCTCTGCTCCGCTCCGGGGCTCTGGACGGGTTTCAACCCACAAGAACGCGGCTGTTTTGGGACTGGCGCCGCCACGGGGCTTTCCGCGGAAGGAGCCGGGAGGAGTTTCCGATATTTTTCTCGCCGGACAGGAACCTGCCCGGGCAGCTCGAGGAACCGGGGCGAATCCAAAAACTGAAGGACGAGATGGAACTCCTCGGCTTCACCGCCTCCGGCCATCCGCTCGACCTGTATCCGGAAATCCACTGGGAGCGCTATGTCCCCATCGCGGAACTGGAACGTCATCCGGGACGTTGGGTGCGCACCTGCGGCCTGATCGTGGCCGAGCGGGCCCATCGACAGTCCGACGGTCGGTTGATGAAGTTTCTCACCCTCGCCGACCGGACCGGGATGGTGGAGACGGAACTGTTTGCCGATGCCTACCGTCGCTGGGGCGCGGTGACGGCCCAACACCCCGTGGTGGCCGTTGCCGGTCGCGTCGACCCCTTCGCCAACGGGAATGGATTCACGCTGCGGGTGGAAACGCTCGAAAAGCCGCATCTTCATGCTTCCGGCCCATATCGGGCGACCCCTGGCCGAAGGTAATTAGTGGTTGGTTCCCATAACCTATTCCCCATCACCCATAGCCATGGGTATCTAGTATCTAATTCACGTTCTGCCCTTCAAAACCGATCTTCCATACCTCACCCCGGAAACCCAACTTCCCACCACCACGATCGCGCTGATCAAAAGTGTTCCCGCATGTATGCCCAGAGCGTGGAAAATTTTTAGGCCTCCCGTCATCTCCCCGGCGACGAGAAAGAGGGTTTTACAAAACCAGAGCGTGCCCCCCACCGCCACCGTCATTTCCAACAAGCCACGGAGGTAAGCGCCATGGCGAAAGGTCCCCAGCCCGGGCAAAACGGTAGCGTTCAGACCAAGACAGTTCCGAGCCTTCTCGGTGTCAGCGAGAATCGGCGGTTCCGGGGCGGAAGATTTGGTCATAAGCGGCCATCGTGGCCAGTAATGTAAGCGGAATGGTGATAAAAAGACCGATCACCAGACAAAGAACCCCGAGCAGATTGAGCGCCGTTAGCGTCATTAGGAGGAGAAAATAGCGGAGGAGATTGGCCCTGACCCCATGCCAGCTGGTCTTCAGCGCCTCCCAGAAATCCATCGAGCTGCAGGCCGCCAAAGGAACCGCCAAGGACCATAACAAGAGCAGGTATAACATCGCCAAGGAACCACCCAAGAGCGGCAAAGCCATGGCCGCAGCCAGTCCCGGCCGCTCCATGAGTTTGGCGGGAGAAATGGTGTCCAGACCGGCCGCCAGAGCGGCCGCGGGAATCAGTCCAAGAAGAAGAGGGCCAAACGCGAGCAGGTTAGAAACCGTGGTGGCCAGGAAGCAGGGCAGAAATCTTTCCCGGATGGTGCCAGTAATGTCGCTCGCCCCCGTAGCCGAACCCCGCAACGCCTGCCGACAAAAGTAATACAGCCCCCCGAGGATGGGGCCATTCAGCAGAAAAGCCAGGATCAGGCCGGCCACCGGGATATTATTCATCAGGAACTGGGCTAGAAACGTCAGCACCACCACACCAGAGATCCGCCAAGGATCTTGCCGATAGGTATGCCAAGCCGCCAAGAGGCACGCCTGCACTCCCAAGCCGCTTTGGATGACGAAATGCCGCGGGCCCGCCAACCGTCCGAGGGTAGGAGGCAGAGGGGCCGTTTTCGGGAAAAAGTCATGCAAGGTTCCCAACTCCCTCCACTCGGTTTCCCCTTCCCTCCTAACCTTTGTCTTGGCATCGGCACGGCCTTCTCGAATCCACCGCTCAATTTCTGACGGCGAAACCGGGCCGTAGGTTTTTCCATCACCGCCCACGATCGAATACATCCGGATATCTTCGGAGACCTTGGGGCCGCCTCAAGCTTGTTTTATTCCCAACTTATCCTTTGGCCCCCGCAAGAACCGTTGGCGGAAAGGAATCGGAGGGTCATAAAAACCCCATGCGTGTTGCCTGTGGGGTGCTATTGATCGGCTTGGCCCTTTCGGCTACTGCCCAGGAATCCCAGCCACTGGAAACCCCTTATACGCCGTTTGATTTTGACAATAATCACCGAACCGCTTTTCAGACACGCCAAAACCATGCGAGCTGGGCCAGCAAAGACAATGACCTTCAGAGGGGCCTGATTACCGGAGAACGTCAAAAAAAACAGGACGCAGGGGCTCGGGCGGCTGCCTTGTTTCCGGATCCGGAAGAGACCCGTGAGCCCCAGACATCTTCAGGCTACATTCCCACAAAAAAACAGCTAACGGATGAGATCACGGTTCAAAAATACGGCGAAACCACCAAAGGGCAGGTGGATCTTCTTTCCCGGGCGCGCGTGGCCAAGGATGCTGGCTTGGAATCATTCTCGGATTCGGACTGCATGGTTTATGGGGCGCGTCTTAAAGAGCAACAGGCTCAGTCCGCTTCCGGGGAGGGACTGCTCCGCCCCATGCCCACTTTGGTGAATTCAAAAACCGATGGGCCTCCCCATATGTATGCCGTCTCCCAAGCGGGCGTCGGCGCAAGGAAATCACCCCGGGACGGGCAAAACTCATTTGACGACCTCATTCGTTTTTTTCATTTGGACCAATCGATTACCAAGGGAACAGATCCTCTCCCCTCACCCGCTCCCCGTTTGACTTCTGTGGAAAAAACTCCGGAACCGTCGCCTTCCGTTGAAACCGTCTCTCCGGCAAATACCTCTGAGGAAAATTCAGAAACAAAGCCCGATCCAACGAAGCCATGACCGAAAAACCGCCTTGGTTGGCGGGCTGTTGCGGCAATAGTTGAAGTCATGAACAAACCCCGCCTTTCCTTTTGGCAGATCTGGAACATGTCGTTTGGATTCCTGGGAATCCAGTTTGGTTGGGGCCTTCAGATGGCCAATATGTCGGCGATCTACAAGTACCTCGGCGCGGCTGATCATGAGATCGCCTGGCTTTGGATCGCCGCCCCCCTGACGGGACTATTGATTCAGCCGGTCGTCGGTCAAATGAGCGATCGCTGCTGGACCGGGTTAGGACGGCGGCGGCCTTTCATTCTGGTGGGTGCCGTGCTGGCTTCGCTGGCCCTCGTGCTCATGCCCAACTCCCCCACCCTCTGGATGGCTGCCGGTCTGCTTTGGGTTCTCGACGGGTCCATCAATGCCAGCATGCAACCTTTCCGCGCCCTGGTGGCAGACACCACCCCGGAGGACCAAAACTCCCAGGGATTTGCCATGCAAAGTCTGTTCATCGGACTGGGAGGAACGGTTTCCTCCGCGTTACCTTGGATGATGACCAACTGGTTCGGGGTGCCTGTGGAGGAAGCCGGGGGCGGTCATATTCCCGCCTCGGTGAAACTTTCCTTTTATATCGGTGCCGTCGCCTTTTTTACCGCCGTACTCTACACGGTGCTCACCACCCGGGAATACCCCCCCTCGGACAAGGAGTTGGCCGAGATTCAGGCCCGGAAATTCGACTGGTCGCTCGGGCTGGGGGAAATTGCCGGCTTGGTCATGCGTATCCCGCGCCGGATGTGGGAGCTGGGCGTGGTTCAATTTTTTACCTGGATCGGTCTCTTCTGCATGTGGATTTATTTCTCCCCGGCGGTGGCAAAACGTCTGTATCAGGCCACCCCAAATTCTCCCGAGTTTGCCATGGCGGTGGAATGGGCCGGGTTCTGCTTTGCCGTCTACAATGCTGTCTGCTTTGTATTTTCTTTTGTGCTGATCCAGCTGACCAAGCGCTTCAGCGCCAAACCCGTCCATGCGTTTTGCCTTTTGGCCGGGGCCGTCGGTCTAGCGTCGGTTCTTTTCGCCAACGACAAAGATATCCTTCTTCTTTCCATGGTCGGCGTCGGAATCGCCTGGGCCAGTATCCTGTCCATGCCCTACGCGATGGTCAGCACCGCCCTGCCCAAAGAAAATATGGGTGCCTATATGGGCATTTTTAACCTTTTTATCGTCATCCCGCAGGTCGTCGCCACGCTGGCACTCGGCCCGGCCATGCAATTTTTCCTCGCCGACGATCCGGTCCGGGCTGTCGCCGCGGGCGGGGTTGCATTCGGCATCGCTGCCGTGCTCACTCTGCTTGTGGTAAGTTACCAGGCACCCAAGGGCGGTCTCGCTACTGTTTCTAGCGGCGGTGGGCACTAAACCCTCCATTCGGGCAATCTCAACCGGCATGGGCGGTTCTTCTCGCCCTTTTACGGTCACCCATCCTGGGCCTCTGTTGGCCTCCCTTTTCCTTATCTGGCCCGATGAGAAGAAAAAACAGATTCGCACCTGGCTTAAATTCCAGGCCATCACCGTTAACGGTCGCCCGGTCAGCCAGTTCGACCATCCCCTCCAGATGGGCGACACCGTGGCCGTGCGCACCGACCGCTTTGCCGCCCCCAAAACCCGTCTCGCTTCCGGCCTTAAAATCTATTTTGAGGACGCCCATCTTTTAGCAGTGGAGAAGCCGGAAGGCCTGCTCAGCATCTCCAGCCCTGCGGAGCCGGAAAAAACCGCCTATTTCCAGCTGACGGAGTATCTTCGGCACAAACATCCCCGATCCCGCGAACGGGTCTGGATCGTCCATCGGCTTGACCGCGAGACCTCCGGGCTGATGGTCTTTGCCAAGACGGCCCTCGCCAAGGAGGTGCTGCAATCCCATTGGGACAAATTTGAGAAGAAATACGAAGCCGTCGTGGAAGGTGGGATGCCCAAGGAGTCCGGTCTGCTCGAGTCCGATTTGGACGAATCCAACCCACACCACGTTGCTGTCCGACCCAAATCCTCACGGACCCGGCACGCCGTCACCCGCTATCGAGTCCTGAAATCAACGAACCAACGATCCCTCGTGGAACTCACCTTGGAAACCGGGCGCCGGCACCAGATACGCGTCCAGCTCGCCCACGCCGGCTGCCCGGTGGTGGGCGATGAAAAATACGGGGCCAAGACGAATCCTGCCCGCCGCCTCGCCCTCCACGCCTGTTTTCTTCGCTTCCGCCACCCCGTCACGGGCGAAGAGCTTCGCTTCACCTCTCCCTTGCCGAAACCGCTTGCCCGCCTCGTTAAGATTTAATCCTGCCCGGCAAGTCCATGCCGCTGAATCCGCGAACGCAGGGCCCCCCGGCTGACGCCAAGGATTTCGGCAGCCTTCTTGACGTTGCCACCGGACTCCTGCAGGGCCTTCTCCACCAGCTGCCTCTCGGCCGCCCCCAGCAAATCCAAGCCCTTGGCGGAAGCCTTCAGCGAACTCCACCAATCCCCTGTCGATAGGGAATCCGGCGTGGATCCACCAATCTCCGCCGAAAGGTCGCCCGGCTCGATGGTGTCCGCCGTGGCGCAGACTACCGCCCTTTGCACCGCATTTTCCAATTCCCGCACATTTCCGGGCCACCGATGGGATTGTAGGGCTCGCTTGGCGTTGCCGGAAATTTTCAGACGCTTCCCTTTGCCGTCTCGCTGCAGGAAGTATTCTGCCAACGGCAGGATATCCTCCGCCCTCTCCCGCAGCGGCGGCAACTGGATCATCACGACATTCAGCCGGTAGAAAAGATCTTCCCGGAAAGTCTTTTCCCTCACCATCGCGGCCAGGTCCTTGTTGGTGGCGGCGATCACCCGCACCCGCGTCCGCAACGTCTGATCCCCGCCCAGTCGCTGAAACTCCCCGTTTTGCAGAATCCGCAGCAACTTGGCCTGTAGGGCCAGCGGCATGTCCCCGATCTCATCGAGAAAGATGGTTCCGCCGTCTGCCCGCTCGAACTTTCCGATTCTTTGGGTGAGTGCCCCCGTGAAGGCACCCCGCTCATGCCCGAAGAGCTCGCTCTCCAGCAAGGTGTCAGGAATCGCGGCACAGTTGATGGCCACATAGGGCCGCGCCGCCCGTGGACTGTTGGCGTAAATCGCCCGGGCGATCAGCTCCTTGCCGGTGCCGCTTTCCCCGACCAACAGCACCGTGGCGTCGGAACGGGCCACCTGCCCCACCAGTTTATAAATTTTTTGCATCGAGGCGGAGGCACCGATCAGGCCGGGTACCGGTCCGGGGTCGCTCTTCGCTTTTTTTTCCGCCGGGTCCGTGGTCAACTCCTCCATGGAGGCCGCGGTTTGTAGAGCCCGCCGCAGCAGCGACAGCAGTTCGGGCACATCAAACGGTTTAAGCACATAGTCGAACGCCCCATATTTCATTGCCTCGATGGCGGTCTGGGCCGTGCCGTGGGCAGTCATGACGACGACCAATTGCCGCGGGTGCTCCTGGCGGATTTGCCGGAGGATTTCCAAGCCGTTTTCCTCCCTGATCCGCACATCCAGCAGGACCAAGTCCGCCGAATGTTTGCGGAGTTGTTTTAGCCCTTCCTCCCCGCTGGTGATCCCGACCACCTCCACGGGCTCCTCCGCCAACACCCGCTGGAAGGAATACGCCACGTCCTTCTCGTCATCGATGACCAAAACCCTTTGCCGCGCGGTCGCCGCCGCCTTGCCCTTGGAACTCATCTGGCGCGCCCCGCCGCCTTCACGAAAGGCGCAATCTCCTCGGCCAGTTTTTCGATGCCGGCCAAATCCAACTGCTGTTGACCATCGCTTTTGGCTTCCGCCGGGTTGGGATGTACTTCAACCAACAACCCGTCCGCACCGATCGCGGCCGAGGCCCGGCTGAGCGCAATCACCAAATCCGCACGTCCGGCCGCCTGGCTTGGATCGACAATCACCGGCAGGTGGCTTTCCCGTTTGGCCAGCGCCACCGCCCCGAGGTCTAAGGTGTTGCGGACCGTCGTCTCAAAGGTCCGGATGCCGCGTTCACAAAGGATCACCTGCCCGTTGCCGGAACTCATCACATACTCCGCCGCCAGCAGCCACTCCTCCACTTTCATGGATAGCCCCCTTTTAAGGAGAATGGGCCGGCCCGAGGCGGCCGCGGCCTTCAATAGGGAGAAGTTTTGTGAATTTCGTGCCCCGATCTGCAGGATATCGGCCACCGCGGCCACCTTGTCCACGTGCATCTCGGAAAGTACTTCTGTGACGATGCCCAGCCCGGTCTCTTTTTTGGCGAGCGCCAGCAGATCCAGCCCTTTTTCCCCCAACCCCTGAAATTCGTAAGGGGAAGTACGCGGCTTGAAGGCCCCGCCACGCAAAAAAGTGGCTCCGGCTTTTTTCACCGCCCGTGCGGTGGTCAAAAGCTGCTCTTCGGACTCCACCGAGCATGGTCCTGCCATCAACCGAAAGGGTTCCGTGGCCCCGATCGTTACCCCGTGAGCCTTGACGACCGTGCCCGCTTTTCTTCCCTCTTGGGCGACCAGCTTGTAACGCCGTTGCACCGGCAGAACAGCCTCCACCTGAGGCCAGGTGGCGAGCGCTTCCAAGGAGGCATGAGCCCGCTCGTCGCCGATGGCGGCGATCACGGTTTGAATCTCCCCAAGAATGGGATGGGGCTGGTAGCCGAGTTTTTTCACCTCGGCGATGATCTGGTCAACTAGCTTTTTCTCGGTTCCCGGGCGCAGGGCGATAATCATTCGGTCACACCTTAACGGCGGGCCGTTTTCATCACAAGAATCGGCCTAAGCTCTTCCTGCCACCAGCGGGCCAACTCCCCCCTCTCCGGCCAGACCCCGCTACGATACCAAGTGCGGACATGGGACCCGGGCGGAGCCCAGATTTTCGGATCGGTCGGGCCGAACAGAAGTCCACAAGGAACTCCACTCCAGGCCGCCAAATGGCTGATGCCGCTGTCGTGCCCCAGATACAGGTCGGAGGATTGCAGAAGCCGAAACACCTCTGGAAGGGGCCGGTTTTCCACCGTCCGATGGGGTTCACCCCGTAGACCTTCGGGAACACGGCGCAAAAGATCCCCTTCCACCTCTCCAGCCAGCCAGACCAGTTCCATGGGCTGTTCTTTTTGCCAGATTTGCAGCTCTCCGATCCATTCCTCCAGCGGCCAGCACTTGCGAGTGCCACCGCTACCGGGATGAACGACCAACCGGGGGATCATCCCGCATCGTACGGATTTTTCCTGGCCGATCAGTTTTTCGCCACGGAGCAGATGGGACATCCCGGGTCGTACCTCCAAAGATTGGAGGGGATCGGCCAGGTGTTTCCAGGCCGCCAAGGCTGGCGCGGTGGGATCAATCGCCAGATACTGCCCCCGCCCGCCGCCCCGCTTCCAGTTGGCCGCAAAGATTCCGTCTGGGTCGAACAGGTAAGAAATGGTCAGGTCAAATTCGGAGAAATAGTCACACCAGTCCGGCTCCAACACCCCGCCCTTGGCAAAAAATCCCGCCAGGCCGGGACGGTCAATCGGACGAACTTCGTCCACGCGACCCGGCCCGGTGACGAGTTCACCAAATCCGGGGTTGGTGACGAGTTCGAGGGTGGCCTCGGGCCATTTTTGGCGGAGGCCGGCCACAGCCGGCAAGGTGAGAAGAAAGTCCCCGAGGGCGCCGCCACGGATGACGAGGATTTTCAAATCCGGATCAGTACACAAACACGCCTAGACCCAACAAGACAAGGGCAAAGGCCAGTCCAAACAGAAGAAGAAGTTTCCCGCGGAAGGGGCTGGCAAAAGCCCATTCAATCGCATCCCGTAAAAGATAAGGAGCTCCCACCATGCACATACCTTTCACAATGAGCACATAGGCGTACCCGACCGCGATCAGGCGGAGCTTGTCTTCCCGAAGAAAACAGGCGTCCAAAAGAATGTTGGCGCCCAAAAGCAGCAGCACCCCCAAGGCCCGCACGGCGATAAATTCGCGCACGTAAAGCCAGCTCGTGACCCCCAAGGCGACGGCGGCAAGAACGAAGAGAGGCCGGAACCGCGTGTACTCCATGAGGTTCATGGTGCCGGCCAGCCAAGCGGCCCAAGCCGTGGCTAAAACCAACAAGACTCCGCCAATCAGCTCGGA
>Ga0214917_10004685_pt1 | contig 15034 bp, 13 predicted proteins | sample LL_1208_BB_MetaG_FD_177983 | JGI IMG/M metagenome (GOLD analysis project Ga0214917, IMG submission 177983) | Freshwater microbial communities from Lake Lanier, Atlanta, Georgia, United States - LL_1208_BB | ecosystem: Environmental > Aquatic > Freshwater > Lake | place: USA: Georgia | collected... | reverse complement strand
TGGGGCTACTTCATGAATCTCGGTTTCAAGGCCGCGCAGGGCAAGTACCTGTGCATGGTGAGCGACGATTGCCTGCTCGTTCCCGGAGCCATTCAAAGCGGCTTCGAACTGTTTGAAAGCGAATTGGCGGCGGGCCGCATGATCGGTGCAGTGGCCTTCTTCTGGCGCAATTGGCCGGAGCAGGAGGACTACTGGGTCGGCCGAACGCTTGGCGGCAAGATATTTGTGAATCACGGCATGTATCTGGCATCCGCGATCGCCGAGGTCGGCTATTGCGACGAAACCACCTACTTCTTCTACCACGCGGACGGCGACCTCTGTCTCAAGCTCTGGCATGCCGGCTACGAATGCATTGCCGGGGAGAATTCCTACGTCGAGCATTTTTCGCATGCCGATCAGGTGGTGCGCAAGGGCAATCTCGAGCGACAGCGGCAGGATTGGTCGAACTATGTCGCACGATGGGCGGGCGTCTATCCCGTCGGGGACGATGCCGACGCGTGGATCAGGAGGTCGTTTCATGACCCGCTGCATACTGCACGTCGGTTCGTGACGGCGGCACCCGTTCGGGCGGCCCGGATTTGCGCGGAGCAGTGGGCGAGACGCTCGCTCACGCGGCTTCGCCGGCGTGTTCATCGCTTACTGCCGCGACCTGCTCGCGGCTGATGGACCAATAACCATGCGTTTGCATCTCGGATGTGGTGAGCGGCGCTTGCCCGGCTACCAAAACATCGATTTCGGATCCGAAAACCACACGGTTCTCAACCCGGCAGCGGACGAAGTCGCGGATATCACTCTGCTGCGATACCCGGCCGGATCGATCGATGAGATTCGGCTGCATCATGTGTTCGAGCATTTCTCCAGGGCTCAGGCCGTGGCGCTCTTGCTCGTGTGGCAGTCGTGGCTGCGGCCAGACGGCATCGTACGAATCGAAGTTCCAGATTTCGCCGCCTCGGCTCGTGCAGCGCTCGGGCTGATGGCCTCGCGGCAGCGGCAGTCGGTCGCGATCCGCCATATCTTCGGCTCGCAAGAGGCAGGGTGGGCAGATCACAAGGCGGGGTATACCGCCAGAACGCTGCGGGATCTGGTGTCGAGGTGCGGCTTCGTTGCCGGAAAGCTCCGGAGAGCGGCCTGGCGGGGCACCTACAACATCGACCTCACGGCGGTCCGGTCGCCCGCGGGTGTGCCTCGCGACCGCTGGGAGCGGGTAGCCGAGGATTACCTGAGGCAGTTCCTCGTCGATGACGGAGCGTCAGAGGCGCGCATGCTTGCGGAATGGCAGAAGCAGGTTGCCTCTCAATTCGGCAAGTCAGGACTCTAGCGACCACTTTACGCTCGGGGGGCGGGCGGCGGGATAGTTGCAGACAGTTGCCAGGCCTGCAACCGGCACATGTCGCCAATCGGTATCGTCCAGGATGCATCTGCGCGCATGAGCACTGGCGAGTCGGTATCCGTCGTGATTCCCGCCTACAATGCCGCCCGAACCATAGCCCGATCCGTCGAAAGCGCGTTCGCGCAGACCCACCCCGTGCTCGAGGTGCTCGTGTGCGACGACGGATCCACCGACGACACCCGCGACGTCGTGGCGGGGCTGCAGCAGCCGGCCGTGAAATGGGTGCCGTGCGGAAGAAACTTCGGCCCGGGAAAGCCGCGGAACATCGGTGCTGCCATGGCGCGGGGAGACTGGCTCTGTTTTCTCGACAGCGACGATTCGTGGCTGCCGACAAAGCTACAGAAGCAGTTCGATGCTCACCGTGAGACAGGCTGCCAATTGATCGCCACGAATGCGCTTGTGCTTCGCGATGGGACGATTGCTTCACAGCCGCTGCTTCGCCATCCGCCAGCCCGTGTGAGTTTCGACGGCCTGTTGAACGACAATGTCGTCGTGTGCAGTTCCGTGATGGTCAGCCGCGAGGTATGGCTGCGCACGCAGGGGTTCCCGGAAGCCCGTGAGATGTCCGCTGTGGCGGACTACGCATGCTGGCTGCAGTGCCTCCTCTACACGGATGCCTTCGTTCTGACCGAGCCTCTCGTCGTGTATAGCGATGCACCTGTCACGAGTCTTCGCTCGCACGGAGTTCAGACGCTCTGGGGCCAAAGGGCGCTCGTGTTTGGGCACGTGTTGCAGCTGCAGAAGACTCTGGGAGTCAAGGCAGATGACACGCGCTTTCGCACCCTGCGGAAGCATTGGCTGAAGGCGGTGCGCAGGCACCATGGGTGGCGGGCCTGGCTATCCGCCTCCTCGGCGGCTTCCCGCGACTAAAGCCACATGCGAATCCTCCACGCCGTCGAGTTTTATTCGCCCAGCGTCGGTGGAGCCCAGGAGGTGATCCGCCAGATTTCCCTGCGACTGGCCGCCCGCGGCCACGATGTGACCGTCGCGACCTCGGCCGACCCGCGGCGTCGCGACGCGTGCATCGAGGGAGTGACGGTCGCGCCGTTCAAGGTGTCGGGCAACCGCGCAAGCGGCCTCACGGGCGAGGTCGAGGCATACCGTCGGCTCGTCGCCACGGGTGGATTTGACGTGGTCATGATCTACGCCGCGCAGCAATGGACGTGCGACGCTTTGCTCGACGTGCTGCCAAACCTCCCATGTGCCAAGGTCTTTGCCCCCTGCGGGTTCTCGGGCCTGAAGAGCGACCGGTATAAGGCGTATTTCGACGACATGCCTGCCCTGCTGCGGCAGTTCGACAGGCTGATCTTCCACTCGGCCACATATCAAGACCACCGCTTCGCTGAGGCGCACGGACTGCTCGACCGCAGCGTCGTGGTGCCCAACGGCTGCGGCCGCGACGAGTTTGAACAGCTACCGACCGATTTTCGTGCCCGGCATGGCATCGCACCGGACGAGCCGCTGGTTCTCACGGTGGGCTCGCACACCGGCATCAAGGGACACGCCGAGGCGATCCAGACGCTTCTCTCGCGGCACATGCCGCCGGCGACGCTTGTGATCATCGGCAATGCCCTGCCGGGCCTCGGCGGCTGTCGCTGGACGTGCAAGCTGCGGGCCCTCGCCGCCCGCCTGGTGGCGGGGGGCCGCAAACGCGTGCTGCTGCTCGATCCCCCCCGGCATGACGTGCTTGCGGCATATCAAGCCGCCGATATCTTCCTGTTTCTCTCGAACGTCGAGTGCTCGCCCCTTGTGCTGTTCGAGGCGGCCGCGTCCGAGACGCCGTTCGTGACGGCCGACGTGGGCAATGCCCGCGAAATCGCCGAGTGGACGGGCGGCGGGGTGGTCGTGCCGACGGAATCGATGAGCGATGGCCGGAAAAAGGCCGACACGGCCGCCGCGGCGCGGCTCGTCGCCGACATGCTCGCGCACCCCGATCGTGCCGCCGCCCTCGGCCGCGCCGGCCGGCGCCACTGGATGGAATCATTCAGTTGGGAGACCATCGCCGAAAAGTATGAAGCGGTCTACCGCGACGCGATTGCGGCAGCCTCCAAGACGGCGGTCAGACCCTGATATACGTCATCCCCGGCAGGCCGATGTGGGCATGCACGACTTCCAGGACCGCATGCGACTGAAGAAACGCCGCCACCGCCTCGTATGGCCCGTGGTTGTAGCCCGACTCGGGTTGATGGAACGTGTCGTGCACGAGCACGCCGATCACATCGGGATGCCGCTCGATGAGAGTGAGTTCCTTGGCGACCGTCTCGAAGGCGTGGTCACCGTCGAGAAACAGCAGGCACGGCTTGCCTGCGAGCGTGGGCAACAGCCGGTCGGCAACCGCAAAACCATCTCCATAGTGCTGCACGACCGGCAAGCCCTTGATCATTTTCCCCAGGGCTCTGCCCGGGTATTCAGCGTGCGATGGATCATGAAGGTCGATCGTGTGAATCTCCGTCGGTCCGGCACTCGTGTGCGACAACTCCCACCAGATCCTGGCACTTTTTCCTACGTGGGTGCCGATCTCCACGACGACGGCCGGCTGCAGATACCGAAAAGCTGCGGTCATCAAGAGCAGCTCGTCGAGGGGATATGGTCGTTTTCCGACAATCCGCTGCAGGCGCAGCACGGTGTCGGATGCGGTCCATTTGTCGATCTCCAGATTCCGGGCAACGGCTGACGTGAATACGTGCTCTTCGGATTGTCCGCGGCCCATGATCGATCGCAACAACCGTTTCACCGTACCACCTTCGGATTCATGCAGGATTGAACACCGCCGATCATTGTAGGCGATTTCGATCGGCGATCGGGGAACCGGCGCGCCAGCCGCGCGAAGCCGTTCGGGTCCACAACCCTCGCGGTGAACGCGGGCAATGACCAGCCAGATCACTGTGCTCTTACGAGGCGGGCTCGCCAACCAGATGTTTCAGTATGCCCTGGGACTCGCTCTGGCGGAGAAATCCCGTGGGCAGGTCGTCGTGGACATCGCCGACATCGATCGCGACGCCAAGCGAGACTACGCGCTTGCCGCGTGCAGCCCGCCGCCGCGGCTGGTTTCTTCCACAGGCCGTTGGCTCTTGGGGCTCGCCCGGTCGACGCCCCTATGGAATCTCTGCGGCAGCCGGTGGTCGGCCATGCTGCCTGGCGGCCCACGAATCATCCGGGAGCAGGGGCAGGCGTTTGATCCACCGGTGCTCTCGCTCGCGGGCCCACTGATCCTCGACGGCTATTGGCAGTCGGAGGAGTATTTCAAGCACTGCCGTGCGTCGATCGAGCAAGCCTTCGACTGGTCCGCCGTCGCGAGCCGCGAGGTTCCCGAGTGGCTCGTTTCGGCGATCGAGGCGCCCGGGTCCGTGGCCGTGCATGTGCGGCGGGGCGATTACGTGCGGGAGCCGGCCACGAACGCCTTTCACGGCGCATGCGATCCCGACTACTACGCTCGGGCGGCGGCCATCGTCAGGGAGCACGTCGCCGATCCGCATTTCTTCATCTTTTCAGATGACATCGACTGGGCCGAGGCGAACCTCGTCTTGCCGGGGAAGCAGACTCCCGTGAGACATGCCCTCGCCACCCCGCCGCACGTCGATATGTGGCTGATGAGCCGCTGCCGGCACGCCATCATCGCCAATAGTTCATACAGCTGGTGGGCCGCGTGGCTGACTGAGCGGCCCGGAAAGTGCATCGTGGCACCGCGGCAGTGGTTTCGCGCTCCGGAGATGCAGTCGATCACGCCCGTTCCGGCCCGCTGGCATGTGACCTGATGCCTCACGACCATCCTGCACCTGCCGTGTCGGTTTTGATGCCGGTCTACAACGGCGAGCGGTTTCTCGCGGAGGCGATCGACAGCATCCGCGGCCAGACGTTCACGGATTTCGAGTTCGTGATCGTCGACGACGGCTCGACCGACGCGTCGCCCGCGATCCTGGCCGACTACGCCTCTCGAGACCCGCGGATCCGCGTGCTCAGGCAGGCCAACGCTGGGATCGTTGCGGCCCTCAATCGCGGGCTGAGCGACTGCGGCGCGCCGCTCGTGGCTCGGATGGATGCTGACGATATCTCGCTGCCCCCGCGGCTTGAGCGTCAACGAGCGTTTCTCGAGGCGCATCCGCGCGTGGCCGTCGTCGGATCCTCATATCGGTTGATGTCCGACGCGGGCGCGGCCGGCCCTACGGTTCGACAGCCTGCCGCCACCAGTGCGATCACAAAAAGCCTCCGTCATGGAAATTGCCTCGCGCATCCGACCGCGATGATGAGGCGGGATGTGATCGTGGAGATCGGCGGATACCGAGACTTTTTTCGCCATGCGGAAGATTACGATCTCTGGACGCGGGTGGCCGAGCGGCACGAGATTGCGAACCTTCCCGACTGTCTGCTGAAGTATCGCGTGCATGGCGGACAAATCTCGTGGGCGGCCGCCGAGGCGCAGGTGATAGGCACCTTGGCCGTTCAGGGCTTCGCACGCGCGAGACGCGAATACGGCAGCGAACCTGCGCCGTTGCCGCATGCCCCAGACAGGGAATTTTTAAGGCGAGTACTTAACGTATCGACGGACGTCGATTACTCAATCACGGCCTCGATCGCCAATCGCATGGATTTATGCAGGTCGGTCGGCATGGCAGAGGATGCCACCCTTGCGAGGGAAGCGGCCAAGGCTGCGATAGCTTCTCGGCACGGACACATGACACGACGAACGATCGCCGGGATTCTCGCGTGGCAGGATTTGCGGGCCGCACTGCGAGCGCGGAAGTTTGTGACCGCTACATGGGCGTTCGTGTGCTGCGGTCTTGCAGTCCTGACGGACCTGACGCTCATGCGTGCCGCCGTCCGTCGCTGGGGCAGGTCTGGCGCATGATGACCTTTGGCCCACGGTTGCTTTCGAAGAGCGACGGCCCAAACTCGTTGTAGTCGTATCGCGATGCGATCGCTCCTCATCACAGCGGCCTACCTGCCCTATTCGGAGTATGGTGCGGAAAAGGCGGTCCGCATGCTCGCAAATGGATTGGTGGAAGCCGGGCATGATATTCGGGTCGTCACCACCTGCCCGGCTGGTGAGGAGCGGGTCGCGCGGATCGATGCCCACGAAGTGCAGTATGTCGCCCAGAAAAACTTCTATTGGAGTGGCGATCGCGACACGAAATCCGTGGCGGAAAAAATTGCCTGGCACATCCGCGACACCCGCAATCCGGCCATGGGGGCAGTGGCCGGGAGCATTTATGACGAATGGCAACCCGATGTGGTCCACACCCATATCTTGGCGGGGTTTTCCGTCGATGTGTGGCTCGCTGCGGCCGTTCGCCGCATCCCGATCGTCCACACGCTGCACGACAGGTATCTCTTCTGCCCGACGAGCACGATGTTTTCCCGGGGGATGGCGTGCCAAAGCCATTGCCTTGGGTGCCGCCCGTTTTCCCTGCCGCGCCGCTGGGCAACCGCCGTGGTAAACGGCCTCACCTCTCCGAGCCAGGCGACGCTCGACGTTCACACCGCGAACCATTTTTTCAAGCACGCCTGTTGCACGGCCGTGGTGCCGAACTTCGTCGGCGATCCGCCGGTAGTCGAGCCGTCCTCGAGGGCACATGGAAAAGTTGTCGGTTTCATCGGTCGCCTGAGCGTCGAGAAAGGGCTCAGGCTTCTGCTGCAGCGCTTCCACTTGATGCCGACCGGCGTCGTCGAACGGCTCGTGATCGCCGGCAGCGGTCCGCTCGAAGCAGAGGTGCGAGCAGCCGCACTCGAGGATCCGAGAATCGTCTTCAACGGTTATCAAAACTCGAACACTTTCTTCGCCGACATCGACGCACTCGTCGTGCCATCCATCTGCCACGACACATCCCCGAATGTCATCCGCGAGGCATTCGCCCAGGGAGTTCCGGTCGTTGGATCCACGTATGGCGGCATCCCGGAACTGGTGCGACTCGTGGATGAGCGGCTGATTTTCGACACTGATGATCCGACGAGCCTCGAACGATCCCTCGCGATCGCCCTCGACCCTGTGCTGCGGCAAGAGTTCCGGAAGCGGTCACTGGCCACCGGTGATGCTTTCTCAGCTGGACGCGTGATTGCCGGGATAACCGACGTCTACCAGGCGGTTGTCCGCAACTCGACCGCAGACTGCCATCAGCGGTGACACCGCGCAGGGCAATCGCAGCCAAAAATGGGGGAATGTTGCGCACTGAAACTACCGATAAGTGGCTAAGACTCCGTCCGTCATGACGGCGGCCGTGAACTGCTCCGCCACCCAACGCCGCCCGGCCGCAATGAGCCGCTCCCGCTCGGCTGAGTCTTCGAGAATCCGACCGATCGCCGCTGCCAGGCCGGCGACGTCACGCGGCGGCACGAGCACGCCTACTGTGCCGTCGGCCAGCACCTCCCGCACAGCCGGTACGTCGTAGGCCACGCAGGGCGTGCCGCAGGACATCGCCTCGGCCAGCACCAGGCCAAACCCTTCCCGGGTGCTCGGGAGTACGAGCACGCCGGCTGATTTGATTTGGCCGATGACGGCAGCATGATCGGGAAGGCTGCCGCAAAACTCCACCGTCGCGGCCGGCCGCGGATCGCCCGAGACTGTCGCAGGAGCGAGGCCAATCGCCGCTGCCCGGGCCCGTATGTCGGCGAGGAGCGGCCCATCGCCAACGACTGCCGCCCTGAGCGGTGGCAGGCCACGGGTCCTCCGGGTCGCCCCCGCCGCCGCGACGGCGTCGAGAAAATCATCGATGTGCTTGTGAGGGATCACGCGGCCAACGAAGAGCACATCAACGTGTTCAACCGCGGACGGAGCCGCCTCGATCGCGGCCGTATCGATGCCGTTGGACACGACGTGTACGCGGCTTCGCCGCACGCCAAAACGGTCCACCAGTACGCGCCCCACCGCCGCGCTCACCGTCACGATCCGCCGGTACGGCAGCCGGTAGAGCAGCGTTTCCAACGGACCCACGATAAAGCGGTCGCGGGCCGAGAGCCATTGGTCGGCGGCAGTTCGCCCACTCGACGTGTCGTGGATCGTCGCCACCATCTTCTGCCGCGACAGCACGCACGCCAGCCACACCGCCGGCAGCGGGGCGTAGGTCTGGCAATCGACCACGTCGTAGCGATGCATGAGCACGTGCCAGAAGGCAGTGAACATGAACCGCAGCATCGCCACGAGCGGCCGGCTCGGCGGGTTTTGGATTCTCGGACCGCGGTGTAGGTGCCGCACCCCATCGATCATCTCCTCGTCGGGGCTCTGCCGCTGCCGCATCGAGAGCCACGTGACCTCGTGCCCGCGGCGGGCGAGTTCCCGCGCGAGCAGCCCATACCGCACCTCGCCGCCGCCAACGGCGTAAGGCACCGACATCTCGCCCACGATCAGGATCTTCATGCGGGCAGCGTACCGACCACCGACCACCCGCCCCAGCAACGTCGAATGCATTGACAATGACCACCTAGGTGACTATGGTTAACAAAGTGGTCACGAAAAGATGTGCGGTGCCGATATGCAAACCATCCAAGCATCGGAATTCAAGGCAAAATGCCTATCGCTGATGGACGACGTCGCTGCGACGGGGGAAGTCTTGGTCGTCACCAAGAACGGGAAGCCGATCGCGGAACTGCGGCCGTACTCCGGCGGAAAGGTCGACTCGCCATTCGGTCTGCATCGGGATCTGCGCGTCATCGGCGACATCGTGGCACCGATTGCCGCGGATGAATGGCAGGCCCTGGAGTGATCCTGCTCGATACCCACGCGCTCTTGTGGATGGATCGCAATGATCCGCTGCTCGGGCCTCAGGCCCGAGCCTTGATCGAGACGGCCTGGCGTTCCGATGTCGTCGCCGTCAGCGCGATCAGTTTTTGGGAAACGGCGCTGCTGGCCGATCGCGGCCGCATCGCCCTGCCCGTGCCGGTGGAGGCGTGGCGGCTTGATCTCCTGCAGGCGGGGCTGCGAGAGATCACCATCGATGGCCGCGCGGCGCTGCTCGCAACCCGCCTCGAGGGACTGCATCGCGATCCTGCCGATCGCTTCATCGTGGCAACTTCGCTCCAACTGAATGCCACCTTGGTGACCGCAGACGTCAAGATTCTGGGGTGGGCCGGCGATCTCCCGCGACAGGCTGCCACCGCCTGACATCTCCCGCCATCGAGGCATCGGCCCAAGGGGTGCTATCCGGAACGGGTATCAAGGCGGCTGGGCCTCTCGCCGAGGGACTCACGCGAGCCATTCGGCGACGGCGGCGCGAAACGCCTCCGGCTGGAACCGCAGTGCGTGGGTGTGCATTTCCAGAGGGTCGAACGCCTGACAGCGACAGGCCTCGATCGCCGCTACGACGGCGCTGACCGAGGCTTCTGCAAACAGCACGCCACCCACGCCCGATCCGACGGTTTCACACGCCCCGCCTCGGCCGAGCGCCACCACGGGGCAGCCGCGGGCCAGCGCCTCGACCGGCACGATCCCAAAGTCCTCTTCGCCACAGAAGAGCAAGGCCGCATGGCTGCGGTAGAGCCGGTCGAGTTCGGCGTCACTTGCGTATCCAAGAAACCGTACGTTCGATCCGGCCTCTCGCTCGAGCCGCCGTCGCTCGGGCCCCGAGCCGACGATGGTGAGCGACTCGCCGAGCGCTGCCGCCGCCTGCAATGCAAGCAGGTCGTTTTTGTAGGGCTCCATGCCCGACACGACGAGCAAGCCCGTCCTGCGCTCTTCCCGTGGCGGCTCACGCGGCACTGCGACCGGCGGGTGGATCACCGTGAAAGCGTCCTGCGGCAGGTCATACGCCGCTGCTGCGCGATGGGCCGTGGTCTGCGAATTCACGGCCCAGCGGGTGACCCGCCGCGCGGCCTCACGATCGACGTGCCGCAGCCGCTCGATAACCAAGCTGGCAGTGTGACGCAGCGGCCACGGCAGCCGGCGGAGCGTGATCTCGGCGTCGTGCCAGATGTGCCGCATCGGGCTATGCAGGTAGACCGCCACTGGCGCTGACGTCTCGAGCGCGAGGCACTTGGCCAGGCCCGCGTCGGATACCACGAGCCGCTCCGCGCCTGCCAACTCATCCCCGAATGACTTCCGCATGCCCCACGGCAGGAGCGGCAGGAGCAGCGGCATCAGCGGCGGCACCACGGCCGCGGCCCGGTAGAGCGCCTGCAGCCGGCTCGGCTTCACCCGCGGCAGAAGCGCGGCCATCGCGGCCGGCCAGCCCGCCACGTTCGTGGTGGCAAACGCCGTGAGGATGGGGGCATCGGGCAGGAGCGATGCAAGCTCCACGAGCACCCGCTCGCCGCCCCGCGGCTGGAAAAACCAGTGATGAGCCAGCAGTGTGGATGCCATACAGCCGAGGGTCGGTCCTTTTTCTCACCTGATGGGGTGCAACGATCCGGGACCGGCTGCCAGGTCGAACGCCACGAGCTCCTGCGTCGTGCGGACGAGGATCCGGCTGCGGAAGACGACCGGCGTCGCGACGCAGCCGCCGGTGAGGGAAAACTCGTGCCGTACCGCGCCGTCGTCGAGGTCGAGCAGCGTGCAACGGCCCGACTCGTCGGCACAAAGTAGTTCGCCATTCAAGAGCACCGGCGACGCCGAGAACGTGCCCCCTACACGCCGCTTCCAGGCAACCTTTCCGCTGACGAGATCGCGGCAGTGGGCCACGCCGTCGTCGTGCACGACGTAGAGCCGGCCAGCATGCACGAGCGGCGACGGCACGTACGGCACCTCACTGTCGCGGTCTTCTTTCCAGAGAACGGCAGGGGCTGCACCACCGGGATCCATCCGGACCGCGACCATCGCCCGCGCTGGATATCCGCTGGTGGCCACGCAGATGTCGCCGGCGACAGCCGGCGTCGCGCCCGACGTGCTGGCAAGCCCGCTGGTGCTCCAGAGCGTGCGGCCGGTCGCCAGCGCATGCGCTTCGATCCGCTCCAGCCCAGCCATCACTATCTGCGGCTCCGCCGCGCCGGCCGCTCCCACTGCGACGCTCGCCGTCGGCGTTACGATCACCGGCGACGAATAACTCCCTTCCCCCGCCTGCGGCCGCCGTCGGCGCCACACGCCGCGGCCAGTGTCGCCATCCACCGCCACCAGAAATCCCTCCTCGGCATTGTCGGCCCCGACGATCACGAGGCCTCGCGCCCAGGCCGGCGAACAGGTGAAACCCCAGCCGGCGGTGAACGGCCCGAGCTTCGTCGTCCAGAGCGATTGGCCGTCGAGGCTGTAGGCCGTCAGATGGACCTTGTCGGCCGCGGCATGCGCCACGAACACCCGCTCACCATCCGAACAAGGCGTGGAGGCGGCGTCGGTCGTCTTTTCGTGCCGCGGTGGAAAGGGCTCGCGGCTCACTGGCTGCCGCCACATGGCGACGCCGGTTTCGAGATTGAAGCACACGAGCCAGAGCGTGGGGCCGCCGTCGGCGATCGTGAAAAAAATTCGCTCGCCCACCACGATCGGCGATGAGTTGCCCTGGCCGCCAAGCGGCTGCCGCCAGATCGGCGAATCGGAGCCCCGCCAGGGTGCGCCCTCTGCACCGCCTTTCCCGTCGGCCTCGGCAATACGGCCGCCAGCCCGGACCCGCCAGCCTGGCACGTCGCCCGCTCCTGCAGGATACGACATATCACGCAGCACAACGGAGCCGTTGGCCGGCGCAAACTCCGTGATCCGCTCGGCCGGCCGCGGCGATGCGATCACCGGCCGCGGCGCGAACGGATTCGCCTCGGGGCCCCACACATCCTCGACGAACCCGAGCACGCGCCATCCGAGAAAGACTGCCGTGCCCGCCGCTGCAGCGATGCTCAGGCCGAGGTTGATCGGATCACGAGAAAATCGGGGAGACATGATGCCCTCTCTGCCGCGGCATCATACAGCATGCCCCGTGTCCCCAAGCGGATGCAGAATGAGGACCGAAGGGTATAGTTTGGAGACGACTCTCGTCGCATCACAGGTTTCTCATGAAGTCGTCAGATGCCTTCCGAGTGCAGACGGTGATCGTCGTCTTGCTGACGGTCACGACACTCTTCGTCTATCTGCCGCTGACGCGGAGCGACTTCGTAACCTTCGACGACATGACCTACGTCGTGGACAACCCGCACGTGCGGAACGGGCTCACGCTGGACGGCATGGCCTGGGCCACGACCGCCTTTCATTCGTCGAATTGGCATCCCGTGACCTGGGTCTCCCACATGAGCGATGTTTCGCTCTCCGGCATGTCGCCGGGCTTTCACCACGGCACGAATATCGTCCTGCACATCGCGAGCGTGGTCGCACTTTTCCTGCTCCTCACCCGAATTACCGGCGAAACGGCCCCGAGCGCGGTGGTCGCCGCCTTGTTTGCAATTCATCCACTGCACGTCGAATCGGTGGCGTGGATTTCGGAGCGGAAAGATGTGCTGTCGACCTTGTTCGGAATCGCCTCAATCGCCGCATATTGCCGGTACGCCACCACGAACAGTGGTGTGCTCTACGCTGCGGCGGTGGGCTTGTTTGCGCTGTCGCTGATGTCGAAGCCGATGCTCGTTACGCTCCCGTGCCTGTTGGTGCTGCTGGATTACTGGCCGCTTCGGCGATTGGCTTTTTTTCCACAAGGTGTCGCATTCCGGCAGGTCGTGATTGAGAAACTGCCGTTCGTCGCGCTATCTGTGGCATCAAGCGCGATCACGCTTTTGGCTCAGCACCGCGGAGGGGCGGTGGTCTCGACCGATGCCGTACCCATCATGCAGCGATTTGCGAATGCAGCCGTCGCGTATGTCGCCTATAGCGCCAAGGCGTTTTACCCGGTCAATTTGGCGATCTTTTATCCGCACCCCGGTGTCGTTCCCGTAGGCATCGCGATCTGCTGTGCGGCGGCGATTGGGGGTGTGACGGCGCTCGTCCTGCGGAATCGCCGCAGGATGCCCCAGGTCGCGGTGGGATGGCTGTGGTACCTGGGCACGCTGGTTCCGGTCATCGGGATCGTACAAGTCGGCTCTCAATCGATGGCAGACCGCTACATGTATTTTCCGCTCGTCGGCCTGTCGATCGCGGTCGTGTGGTGGGTGTGGGACACAGCCCGGCAAACCCCTTGGGGGAGATCCGTATTCGTGTCTGTGGCCACGATTTGCGTCGCCATCCTCGTGCCCGTCGCCCGGAGGCAGGTGTCATACTGGAAAGACAGTGAGACGCTCTTCACGCATGCGATGAGCGTGACCGGGGATAATTCCAAGATGCTCTACTGCAGGGGCATTGACTCTGCGAATCGTGGCAAATGGGCGCGGGCTGAGGCAGACTTCACGAAGGCCATCGCACTCGCGCCGAGTTATGCGAAGGCATACCTGCAGCGCGGCGTCGTGTGTCACAACGTCGGCAACGTGGACGGAGCGATCGCCGACTTCACCACCGCATTGACGCTCAACCCCGATGATGCGGAGGCCTGTAACAACAGGGGGAACGTGCTCTCTGCCCGTGGCGATCATGAACGGGCGATTGCAGATCTGCAGAGGGCATGCGAACTCAATCCGAGCGAGTTATTTTACAACAATCTCGGCTCCGCCTACGCCAAAAGCAAAGACCACGAATCCGCCGTCAGGTGCTTCACTACCGCCTGTGGTCTTTCTCCACGATGGACCGTGTGCCTCGTGAATCGCGGTCAATCATATGCCGCCATGAAGCGCTACTCGGAGGCGATCGCAGACTTCACGAGCGCCATCGCACTCGCCCCGAATCTGAGCAGCGCGTGGCTCGAGAGAGCGGCAGTGTTTGACACGCTCGGGGATCGCGCGAGGGCCGAGGCAGACATCAAGGCGGCTGCCCGGCTGGGAAATGCCACGGCGCAAGATGCCTTGCGCAGGCACGGCCTCGGCTGGTGATGCCCGGGAACGGAAGGGCCGTCCTATCAGGCTTCGCGATCCAGATCCCTGTGGAGGCGATCGGGAAGCTCGTCGTCGATGAGCGAGACGACGAACGAGGCGAAGATGACCTGGATGCCGCCCGCGATGAGCGTAGTGCCGATCACCGTCTCCCGGATGCGGCCTCCCTCGCCGAACCCGCCCTTGAGAAAGTCGAAGAGCACCGCGGCAAGGAACAGCGCCCCGAGGCAGGCCATCACGGCGCCGACGAGCACCGTCGTGTCGGTGCGGATTGCAGCCACCCAGCGATCAAGGCGACGGGAGCGATCGCGAAACCCTCGCTTGCTCGCCCACACGCGCGAGATTGTGCCCAGCGTGAGGCCAGCGATCGCCACGCTCGTCATGCCCGCCGCGAGGATCAGCCAGTGGTCGCCGATCCAGAGGCCGCCGATGTGAAACACGTCGCCGGGCTTCGTCGTGAGCAGCGCGGCCGTGATCAGGGACGCCCCGGCGAGGAGCACGAACGAGGGGATCACGAACAGCCACATCGGCGACAGTGCGAGCAGAAACCGCAGGTGCCGCCAGCCATCCCGCCAAGGCCGCAGGTGCGGCTTGCGGTTGCGGCCGTCGCGGTGCAACGTGATCGGCCGCTCCGTCATGCGCAGGCCCTTGAGCGCTGCCTTCACGACGAGCTCGCTCGCAAACTCCATGCCCGGCGTGGTCAGGCCGAGGCCGAGGGCCGCATCGCGGCGAAATGCCCGCAGGCCGCTGTGGGCGTCGCCCACGCCAGACCGGTAGAAGAGGTTGAGGATGCCGGAGAGCAGGGGGTTGCCGAGGTAGCGGTTGAGCGGCGGCATCGCCCCGGGCTGGATGCTG
>Ga0214917_10004684_pt1 | contig 15034 bp, 12 predicted proteins | sample LL_1208_BB_MetaG_FD_177983 | JGI IMG/M metagenome (GOLD analysis project Ga0214917, IMG submission 177983) | Freshwater microbial communities from Lake Lanier, Atlanta, Georgia, United States - LL_1208_BB | ecosystem: Environmental > Aquatic > Freshwater > Lake | place: USA: Georgia | collected... | reverse complement strand
ATCAGGTGGAGCGGATCAGGTGGACGCAGCCGGGTGGGGAACGCGAGCAAAACGCGTGCCCGATCGCCGGCGGGCCGGCCGCGGGCCCGCATCCACCCGCAGAACGCGGACCATTCGCGAGTCCCACGCCCGGCAGGCGTGCGGGGCCGATGAATCATTCGCCGCCGCCGGTGAGGATCTCACCGGTCGGTCGGGTCGTCGGCCCGGCCGGGTGCGCGGCCGAGCTTGGCGCGGAGCGTGGCCCGGTCCACCCCGAGGAGCCGGGCCGCGGCGGTGCGGTTGCCGCCCGTGGCGGCCAGCACCTTCTCCAGCAGCGCGGCCTCCACCAGCCGCACGAGGGGCTCGTGCAGCGGGCCTGCCGCGGCGCCGCCGGCGGCGAGCGCCGACGCGACCCAGGCCGCGACCGCATCGGCCACGAGGGCGTCGGCCTGGGACGCGTCCGCGGGCCGCCCGTCGGTCGGGGCCGCCGGCGGGGGCAGGTGCGTGGGTCGCAGCGTGCCGCCGCGGGCCACGACCGCGGCGTACTCGACCGCGTGCTTGAGTTCGCGGACGTTTCCGGGCCATGCCCGGCCGCGGAGGGCGGCGCGGAATTCGGGGGCGACCGCCGGCGGGGTGCGGCCGGACCCGGCGGCATGCCGGGCGAGAAAATGCGTCGCCAGCGTGTCGATGTCGTCGCCGCGGGCCGCCAGCGGCGGCAGGCGGATGGGGAACACGTGGAGCCGGTGGTAGAGGTCTTCGCGGAACGTGCCGGCGGCGATCGCGGCCGTGAGGTCCCGGTTGGTGGCCGCGACCACGCGGACGTCCAGCGGCTGCGGCACCGCCGAGCCCACCGGCGCGGCCTCGCGATTCTCCAGCGCCCGCAGCAGCTTGACCTGGATGTCGGCGGGCGTCTCCCCGATCTCGTCGAGAAACAGCGTGCCCCCCGCCGCGAGCGTGAACAGCCCGGGCCGGTCGGCGGTGGCGCCGGTGAACGCGCCACGGACGTGGCCGAACAGCTCGCTCTCGATCACGCTCGGAGCCAGGCTGCCGAGGCTGGCCGCCAGGAACGGCTTGCCGTGGCGGGGGCTGTAGGCGTGGATCGCCCGGGCCGCCAGTTCCTTGCCGGTGCCGGTCTCGCCCATCACGAGCACCGGCAGGTCGGTCGGCGCCACGAGCGATATCTGCTTGAACACCTCCTGCATCGCGGGCGACGCGCCGACCAGCGGTCCGCCGCCGCCATGACCGGCCGGCGGCGAGACCGGTGCCCCCCGGTGGCGGCGCTCCGCCAGCGCGTGGGCCACGACCCGGGCGACGCGGTCGAGATCGAACGGTTTGACGAGATAATCGAAGGCGCCGGCATGCACGGCCCGGACGGCCGTGTCGAGATCGCCGAAGGCCGTCATCACCACCACCGGCGCCTCCGGCACGATGGCGCGGAACTCCGGCAACGCCGCCAGGCCGTCGCGGCCCGGCAGCCGCACGTCGAGCAGCATCGCGTCGGGGGCGAAGCGTTCGCAGGTCTCGAGCCCCTCCTCGACGCTGGCCGCCAGTTCCACGGCGTGCCCCTCGTCGGAGAGCATCTCGCGCAGGCTCCAGCCGATCGCGGGTTCGTCGTCGACGATGAGGATGCGGCTCACGGGACGGCTCGGGGAGGATCGCGGCGGAGGGACGGCCCCGCAGGTAAGAGTGTCCGTGCCGGCAGCGAAATCGCAAATCGCGTCCGCGTCTCGACCCGCTCCCAGGCGAGCCCGCCACCGTGCGACTCGGCCACCGCCCGCGCGATCGCCAGTCCCAGGCCGATCCCCTCGGGCTTCGAGCTGACGAACGGCTCGTGCATCGATCCCCGCAGGTGCTCCGCCGGGCCCGGGCCGGAGTCCTCCACCGCCAGAAGAATCCGCGACTCCTCCGCGACGGCCAGCAGGCGGACGCTCCCGCCGCGGCCGGCGGCGTCGATGCCGTTGAGGGCGAGGTTGACCATTGCCGCCCGCAGCGGATCGTGCCGCCCGATGATCGACAGCCCGGTGGGCACGTCGCAGCGCATCCGCACGCCGGCGTGGTCGCACCGCGGGGCGGTGAGGTCGCGGACCTCCGTCAGCAGCCGGTCGACGGAGAGCGGCTCGGCCGCCGGGCCGCCGGCGGCAACGCCCGGTTCCGTCGGCTTGGCCAGCGCGAGCAGCCCACGGACCTCCTCCTCGAGGATGTCGAGTTGCCGGCCGGCCACCCCGAGGCTGTCGTCGGGGGTGCCGTCCTGGGCGGCCGCCCCCGGGCAGCGGCGCCGGTGCACGTCGATCGACAGGCGGGCGCCGGTCACGGCGTTCCGCAGCTCGTGCGCGAACCCCGCCGCCAGCTGACCCAGCAGCCGTTGGCGTTCGCCGGCGAGCAGCGAGCCGCGCAGCTGTTCCAGTTGCCGGCTCATGTGGTCGACACCCTTCACGAGCCTGCCGATCTCGTCGTCGTCCGCCGCATCCTTGCCGGCGGCGAGCGGGTGGCCGAACTCCCCCTCCGCGATCCGGGCGACGTGCCGTTCGACCGCGCCGATCCGCGCGGCCAGCCGGCGGGTCGTCCGCAGCCCCAGCGGCACGAGCACCGCGAGCGTCGCCGCGGCCACTGCCAGCACGGGCCACACCGATTCGAGCGTCGTCGCGATCACGGACCGCGCCGGGGTGAGCACGATCACCGTCTCCGGCCGCACCCCCGCGGTGCGGACCGTCCCCAGCCGGAAGGACTGCCCGGCGAACGTGCCGCCGCCGTGGCGCAACGCCTCCGCCACCGTCGCGGCGTCGAGCGTGGCCAGCGTGTCGGGCGGCAGCGTCGACAGCCCGATGCGGCGGGCGGACTCGTCCCAGACGAGAAAATGGCTGCCGGTGAGCCGATGCAGGGCGTCGAGCACCGGCGGCGAGAACGACACCCGCACCGCCCGCAGGCTGTCGGCCACCTGCTGCCGGGTGTGCCGCGTCGCCGCGGCCGAACGCCGCGCGGCCAGCCAGGCCGCGAAGCCGACGTTGGCCAGCACCGCGGTGAGCACGAGCCCCACGACGGGCAGCACGAGCTGCCCCGTCAGCGACCGGGTTCGGGTCGATCGGGCCATGCGGAAAGTCTACCGCCGCGGTGGCGGCACGGCCGGGGCGTACACTTCCCGGCGCGTTCCCGCGGGAGGCCGGCATGGCTGGCGACGTTTCTCCACCGTGGTCGTGGTGGCGGCGGCTGCCGCACCCCTTCCGACTGCCCAAGCGGCTGTTGCACCGCCGCGAACTGGCGGGGGCCGTGCCGCGGCACGCCCAGGCGGCGGTCGTGGCCGCCGCGGCCGAGACGGTGGAGGCGGTGCTCGCGCGGCTGGGCACGACCCCGCTGGGGCTCTCGACCGCGGAGGCGGCGGCGCGGCTGGCCGCCCACGGACGCAACGTCGTGGCCGACCGGCAGCGGCCGTCCCGGTGGCGGCTCGCGCGGCGGGCGCTGGCCAATCCGCTCGTCGTGCTGCTGGCGGTGCTGGCCGGCTCGTCGCTGGCCACCGGCGACGTCGCCGCCGCGGTGCTCATGGTCGCCATGCTCGCCATCGGCGTGGGCCTGCGGCTGGTGCAGGAGGCGCGGGCGGACGACGCGGTCGCCGCCCTGTCGGCGCTGGTCAGCCTGCACGCCGACGTGCACCGCGACGGGCGGCTCGAGCCGCTGCCGGTGGACCTGCTCGTGCCGGGCGACGTCGTCCACCTGGCCGCCGGCGACATGGTGCCGGCCGACGTGCGGCTGGTCGCCGGCAAGGACCTGTTCGTGTCGCAGGCCGGACTCACCGGGGAGTCGTTTCCGGTGGAGAAGGCGGCTGCCGCCGTGGCCACCGCGGGCCGCTCGCCGCTGGAGCTCGAGTCGATCGCCTGGCTGGGCACGAGCGTGGTCAGCGGCACGGCCGACGCGGTCGTCGTCGCCACCGGCCGCGACACGTTCCTGGGGGGCGTGTCGACCGCGGTGGCCGCCCCGCCACCGCCCACCGCCTTCGACCGCGGTCTGGAGCGGTTCACCTGGCTGATGATCGCCTTCGTGCTCGTGATGGTGCCGCTGGTGTTCGTGCTCAACGGCCTGCTCAAGGGGGACTGGGCGGCCGCCTTCTTCTTCGCGCTGGCCGTGGCCGTCGGGCTCACCCCCGAGATGCTGCCGATGATCGTGGCGGTGTGCCTGTCGCGCGGGGCGGTCGCCATGGCGCAGCGGCAGGTGATCGTGAAGCGGCTCGACGCGATCCAGAACCTCGGCGCGATGGACGTGCTCTGCACCGACAAGACCGGCACGCTCACCCTCGACCGCATCATCCTCGAGCGACACTGCGACGTGCGGCTGCGGGACGACCCCGACGTGCTCAGGCTGGCGTGGCTCAACAGCCACTTCCAGACGGGGCTGAAGAACCTGCTCGACCGGGCCATCCTCGACCACGAGGCCTTCCGCGAGCGGGTGCCGCACGAGGGGTTCACGAAGGTGGACGAGATCCCGTTCGACTTCGACCGCCGGGTGATGTCGGTCGTCGTCGCCGGGCCCGACGGGCGGCGGACGCTCGTCTGCAAGGGGGCGCCCGAGTCGGTGTACCCGCGGTGCGCCGCCTACGCGCTCGACGGCGCCGTCCGGCCGCTCGACGCCGAGGTGCTCCGGTCGCTGGGGCGGGAGTTCGACACGCTCAGTGCCGAGGGGTTCCGCGTGCTCGCGCTGGCCACGCGGGACGTCCCGCCGCAGCCGGCCTACTCGCGGGACGACGAGCACGGGCTCGTGCTGCGCGGCTACGTGGCCTTCCTCGACCCACCCAAGGATTCGGCCGCCGCGGCGGTGGCGGCACTGGAGGCGGGCGGGGTGCGGGTGAAGGTGCTCACCGGCGACAACGAGCTCGTCAGCCGCAGCGTCTGCCGGCTGGTGGGGATCGGCACCGACGCGGTGCTGCTCGGGGGCGACGTCGAGCGGCTCGACGACGTCGCCCTGGCCGCGGCGGCCGGCCGTGCCACGCTCATGGCGCGGCTCACCCCCGCCCACAAGGCGCGGATCGTGGAGGTGCTCCGCGCGCGGGGGCACGTCGTCGGCTTCCTGGGGGACGGCATCAACGACAGCCCCGCGCTGCACGCGGCCGACGTCGGCATCTCCGTGGAGTCGGCCGCGGACATCGCCCGGGAGAGCGCCGACTGCATCCTGCTGGAGAAGGACCTGCGGGTGCTGGAGGAGGGCGTCCGTGCCGGCCGGAAGGTGTTCGTCAACGTCCTCAAGTACATCCGCATGGGCGCCAGCTCGAACTTCGGCAACATGCTCAGCGTGCTGGGGGCGAGCGTGGTGCTGCCGTTCGTGCCGATGACGCCGCTGCAGATCCTCGCCAACAACCTGCTCTACGACTGCTCGCAGGTGCCGATCCCCACCGACGACGTCGATCCCGAACTGATCGCGCGGCCGCGGCCCTGGGCGATGCGGCAGATCTCGCGGTTCATCCTCTGCGTGGGCCCGTGCAGCTCGCTGTTCGACTTCACGACCTTCGCCCTGCTGTGGTACGGATTCGGGTGCGACGACCCGCAGCGCATGCCGCTGTTCCGCACCGCCTGGTTCGTCGAGTCGCTGCTGACCCAGACGCTCGTCATCCACGTGATCCGCACGGACCGCATCCCCTTCCTCCAGAGCCGTGCCAGCCGCAGCCTGTCCGCCACGACCGCCGCCGTGATGCTCGTGGGGGCCTGGCTGCCCGGCTCGCCACTGGGGCCGCTGTTCGGCTTCGTGCCGCTGCCGGCGGCCTGGTGGCCCCTGCTCGTGGCCACCATGCTGGCCTACCTGGCGGTCACGCACGCCGTGAAGACGTGGCTCGTGCGACGCGGGCTCATCGATTGAGGCGGACCGGCCGTGCCGGGGCTACCAGCCGAAGTAGGCCCGGGCGTTGTCGGCACAGACCGCGGCGATGAGCGGCTCGATGCGGTCGCGGCGCCAGGCCGCGTCGTCGGGCAGCCGGCCGGTGGCGACGTCGGTGCCGACGAGGTCGCAGAGGATGCGGCGGAAGTACTCGTGCCGCGGGTAGGAGAGGAACGATCGCGAATCGGTGACCATGCCCACGAACCGCGAGAGCAGGCCGAGGTCGGAGAGCATGTCGAGCTGGTCGCGCATGCCGCGTTCCTGGTCCATGAACCACCAGGCGCTGCCCCACTGCATCGCGCCGGGACGCCGGCCGTCCTGGAACGACCCCGGCAGCGCGGCGAACAGGGCGTTGTCGGCGGGGTTGATGTTGTAGAGGATCGTCCGCGGCAGGCGGTCCTCGGCCGCGAGCCTGCCGAGGAAGCGGACGAGCCCCGGCCCCTGGACGGCGTCGCCGATCGTGTCGCAGCCGGCGTCGCCGCCGAGCGTCGCCGCCAGCCGGGGGTTGGGATCGCGAAAGGGCCCGAGGTGCAGCTGGAGCGCCCAGCCCCGCGCGTGGTTGAGCCGGGCCACGTGGAGCAGGAGGAACAGGGCGAACCGTTCCGCCTCGGCCGGCGTGGCGGCGGTGCCCGCCATGGCCCGCTGCCAGATCCCGGCGGCCTCGGCCTCGGTGCAGTCGGCGTCGGGCAGCCGGTACAGGCCGTGGTCGCTGGCCCGTCCGCCGACGGCGGCGAAGTCGGCGTGCCGCCGGTCGAGGGCGGCGAGCAGCCCGGGGAGCGTGTCGGCCGCGATGCCGGCCGTGTCGGAGAGCCGGCGGGCCCAGGCGCGGACGCGGTCCGGATCGTGCACCCGGTTGGCGGCGTCGGGGCGGAACGTGGGCACGACCTTCGTCGCCAGTCCGTCGCGGGCGATCCGCTCGTGCCACTGCAGGCTGTCGGCGGGGTCGTCCGTCGTGCCGACCACCTCCACCCGCATCCGGCGCAGGATGCCGCGGGCGGTGAGGTCGCCCTCTGCCAGCTGCCGGTTGGCCTCGGTCCAGATCCGCTCGGCCGTGGTCTCGTCGAGCAGGTCGTCGATCCCGAAGGTGCGGCGGAGTTCGAGGTGGGTCCAGTGGAACAGCGGGTTGCGGAGCGTGGCCGGCACGGTCTCCGCCCAGGCCTGGAACTTCTCCCGCGGCGGCGCGGCGCCGGTGATGCGTTCCTCGGCGATGCCGTTGGCCCGCATCGCCCGCCACTTGTAGTGGTCGCCGTCGAGCCAGACGGCGTGGAGGTGCTCGAACCGCCGGTCTTCGGCGATGTCGCGGGGGCTCAGGTGGCAGTGGTAGTCGATGATCGGCTGCCGGGCCGCGACGTCGTGGTAGAGGGCGAAGGCCGCGTCGCAGGAGAGCAGGAACGAGTCGTCGCAGAAGGGCATCGGAGACCGTCACGCATCGGGGGAACGGGCAGGAAACGCCGCGGGGCCCCACGATAGCGTGCCGCCGGCCCGTGGCAAACCGGCCGCTGAACCGTGCTGCCGGCAGCGGCGTAGAGAATGCCAACCAAGGAGGGTTCGACATGGACGCACATGACCGCGAATACCTGGCGGCGATCGCCGGGATGCAGGATGTCTACGGGGCGGCCGGGAACGACCAGGCGACGCCGCCGGCTCAGGCGGCCGCCTCGCCGGCACCGCGACCGACGATCAGGTGCAGCGCCGGTCCGGCCGCCATCGTCGTGATGACGCACATGAGCACGCAGGCCACGAACAGCCGCAGCTGGATCAATTCGGCGTCGTAGGCCGCCGTCGCCATCACGATCCCGAGGATGCCCCGGGCATTGAGGCCGCAGCCCACCGCCAGGGCCTGCCGGCTGTCCATGCCCGCCAGCCGGCCGCCGATGAAGACGCCGCAGATCTTCCCCGCGAAGGCCACCAGCGTGATCAGGACGACCAGCCAGAGGTCGAAGCCCTCGACGAAGTCGGCAGCGATCGCCATCGAGACGAAGAAGATCGGCGTGAAGATCGCGTAGGAGAAGTCGCCGATGACCTCGAACGGCCGGGGATCGACGCGGAACACCTCCGCCAGCGCGATGCCGACGACGAAGGCGCCGAGGAAGGAGTGGAGGCCGAGGAACTCCGATCCGGCCGCCCCCACGAGCGCCAGCATGGCGATCAGGGTGATCGACCCGGCCGGCTGCGGCAGGTGCCGCCGCGCGGCCGCCAGGAGCGGCGGCAGCAGCCAGCGTCCGGCCACGAGGATGCCGCCGATGAGGACCGCGGCCGCGCCGAGGATGGCCGCGCCGCGGCCCTGGCCCGTGGCGTGGGGCCCGAACTCGGCGAGGATCACGGCGAACAGGCCCCAGCCGACGAGGTCGTCCACGAGGGTGGCCGACATGATCGTGCGGCCGATGTCGCTGCGGAACAGGCCCATGTCCATGAGGATCCTGGCGATCACGGGGTTGGCCGACAGCGACAGAAGCGACCCCATGAACAGCGCCGTCGAGAACAGGTCCTTCGGCGTCACCCCGATCACCCCCGGAAACACGTAGCACATCAGAAACCCGAGCACGAGCGGCACGAGCGTGCCGATGACGCCGACGGCCAGCGCCTTGCGGCCGATGCGGCGGAACTCGCCGAGGCTGATGTCGAGCCCGATGGTGACGATGAAGAACAGCATGCCGACCCGCGCCAGGGCGGCCCGGCCGCCGGTGATCGGTCCCGCCGGCGGAAACAGCCAGGCGAAGGTGTCCGGGGCGATGCGGCCGAGGATCGTCGGCCCCAGCACGAGTCCGCCGGCGATCTCGCCCACGACGGCCGGGATGCCGATCCGCCGGGCGGCGGCCCCCAGCACCAGGGCCACCGCCAGCATCGCCGCCAGCTGGAGGGAGAGGAGCGTCCAGTCGAGCGGGCTCATGGCCGGCGTCCTGTGCGGAGGCGGGGAGGGGGCGTGTCGCCGTGCGGCCGCCGGCGATCGCGCCGCCGGGTCCGCGGCGGGTCTATGATGCCCGCTCGAACGCGTGGCGGAAAGTTCGGCGGGTGTGGCACGCGGACGCCACGCGGGGCATGGCCACGGCACGCGGGGCAGGGGAGGCGTGGGCATGACGCGAGTGGACGACGCGGGCCGACCGCGGATCGACGTGGCGGTCGGCATCCTGCTGGCGGAGGACGGGCGGTTCCTGCTGGCCAGTCGGCCTGCCGGCAAGCCGTTGGCCGGGTTTTGGGAGTTCCCCGGCGGCAAGCTCGAGCCGGGAGAGACGCCGGCCGACGCCGTCGCGCGGGAACTGGCCGAGGAACTGGGGATCGCCGTCGAGCCGGCGGCGGGCTGCCGTCCGCTGCCGCCGGTGGAGCACGACTACCCCGAGATGGCGGTGCGGCTGCATCCGTGCCTCGTGACGGTCTGGCGGGGGACGCCGACGCCTCGCGAGGGGCAGGAGCTGCGCTGGCAGGCGGGCACCGCGGTCGATATCGGCGTCGGCCCGCTCCTCCCCGCGACCCTGCCGATCCTCGGCATGCTCGCCGACCTGGCCGGCTCCCGGCGCGCGCACGCCGCGGGAACGCCGGCTCCGGCAAACGCCGTCACACGTCGCACACCATCGCGGCATGCCGCAGGGCGAGGAGGGGATCATCCCACGTCGGGATGAACTCGTGCGCCACGAAGTCGTGGTAGCCGATCGCCGTCAAAGCCCGCATCACCGCCGGGTAGTTGATCTCCTGCGTGTCGTCGATCTCGCCGCGGCCGGGATTGCCCGCCGTGTGGACGTGGCCGATGAGGTCCCGGTGCTGCCGGAGGCGGCGGATGAGGTCGCCGTTCATGACCGAGACGTGGTACAGGTCGAAGAGCAGCTTGAAGTGCGGGGAGCCGACCCGCTCCACGAGCCGCACGCAGAACTCGACGTCGTCCCCGAAGTAGCCGGGGTGCCCCTTCATCGGGTGCGAGCCGTCGCGGGAGTTGAGGTGCTCGAGCACGAGCGTGATCCCCTGCCGCTCGGCCCGCGGCAGCACCCGCTTCCAGACGGCCACGCAGTCGGCGGCCGCCCGGTCCTCGTCCATGCCGGGGAACCGCATCCCGGTGAACGTGATCACCTTGCGGCTGCCGACCCGGGCTGCCACGTCGATCGCCTCCTCGAGCTTCGCCGCCACCTCGTCGTGAAAGGCCGGGTTGCACGGGCCGCGCGAGAAGCCGTGGCTGCCCACGAGCGAGATGTCGAGGCCGAGCTTCCGGACCTCGTCGTAGTGCGAGCGGTCGATCCCCTCGATGCCGACCAGCCCGATCTCCCGCGCCGCCCGGGCGAGCGCCAGGGTGTCCATCGGCTTGAAGCACCAGCCCATCAGCGACTGGCGGATGCCATCGTGGCGGATGCGGTAGCCCGGATCGGCGGCGGCCCGCGTGGTGTCGGCGGCGTGGCCGCGGCCGCCCGCGACCAGGCCTGCGGCGGCCAGCGAGCCCTGCACCATCGTCCGGCGGGAGAGTCGCATGCGCATGGCCGGTGCTCCTTCGCTGCCGCCGGCGGCACCGCGGCAGGCGGTGAAAGTCTGGCACACCGCGGACGAAAAGCGAAGCCCGGGGCATGCCTCGGTTGGACCCCTGTCGGGGGCGGCGTCGCCACCAGCGGGTCGGACGGCCATCCCCGGACGTCCTGGCGATCGCTCGCTCCGCACTCGCCTCCACGCCGCCGCCGGGACTATCCTTGGGAATTCCCGGAGGCGGTGATGAACAACGCATGCGGTCGGAGGCTCGTCGCGGCGGCACTCGCCGTCGTACTCCTGCACGGCGTGGCGGGATCCGCGGAAGTCGCCCGCTTCGAGGCACTCAGCGGCCTTCCGTTCGCGGACAACCGGCCCACGCGGGAGACCGCCGACACCCTGCGCGACGAACTGTTCTTCCAGCGGGCGACGCAGGCCTACCTCTGGGCGCTGCCGCTGATCAACACGCTCGGCATGAAGGCCGGCTCGGAGAAGGCCTTCGGCGCCGGGTACAACGTCCTGCCGGTGTGGAAGAAACGTCTCGACGCCAAGACGCTGGTGACGACGCCCAACTCCGACGTCATCTATGCCATGGGCTACGTCGACCTCGGCACCGACGGCCCGCTCGTGTTCGAGGCTCCGCCGGGCCTGCAGGGCATCCTGCTCGATGCCTGGCAGCGGCCGATCCCGGTCGATGGGGGCAGGTTCTTCGGAGACGTCGGCCTGCCCGGACCCGACGCCGGCGCGGGCGGCAGGTTTCTGCTCGTGCCCCAGGGCTACGAGGGCACGTTGCCGCAGGATTGCTTCGTCTACCGTTCGGCGACCAACAACGTGTTCGTCTTCCTGCGGGCGTTCTACCAGGATCCGAACCATCTGACGCCGGCCGTCGCGCTCATCGAGCGGTCGAGGATCTATCCGCTCCAGGGCAAGGACACCGCCCGGCCGATGGAGTTTCCCGATGCCTCGGGCGTGCCCGTCAACATGCTGCCGATCAGCGACGGGACGGCGTTCGATGCCCTCAAAACGCTCGTGGACGGCGAGAGCGCCGCCCTCGCCGAACCCGACGCGCTCGGCGTGCTGGCGTCGATCGGCATCGTCAAGGGACGGCCGTTCACGCCCGACGCCCGGAAACGTTCGATTCTGGATCACGCCGCGAAGACGGCGTACAAGATGAGCCGCGTCATCGGCTTCGAGGAGGAGGTGGCCGGTCGTGCCCTGCGGATCTATCCAGACCGGCGGTGGATCAACCCCATGGCGGACGCGACTCCGGAGCATCCCGCGGGGCCGTTCGACCTCGCGTGGCGGCGGGCGGCCGGGGGCTACCTCGATCTCGACACCCGCATCTGGTTCTTCACCAACTACTACTCGGTCAGCCCCGGCATGCTGTCGCAGACGCCCGGCCGCGGTGCCAAGTACATGATCGCCTTCGTCGACGGGCAGGGGGCGAACCTCTCGGGCGGCAGCAGCTACCGGCTCCACCTGCCGCGTGACATTCCGGCCACGAACTTCTGGTCGGTGACGCTCTACGAGGCCGAAAACGGGTCGGGACTCGCCAATGGGCAGCCGTTTCCGTCGCTCGGCTCGCGTGACGCGCCGACGGAGAACGCCGACGGCAGCACGGACCTCTACCTGGGACCCGCGGCACCCGCCGGCAAGGAGCGGAATTGGCTCGCGACGGTGCCTGGCAGGGGATACTTCGCCATCCTCCGGCTCTACGGCCCCACCGCGGCCGTCATCGACAAGCGCTGGAAGCCCGGTGACATCGAGAAGGTGCCCTGACGATGACGCGACTCGCATCCCGGCTCGGACCGCTCGAACTCGAGAACGGCTATCCGACCGACGCCACCGTCACGAAACTCTTCGACGACATCGACTTCCAGCGGGCGTGCCAGGCGTACCTCTGGGCGCTGCCGCTGATGGCGATGCAGCAATGGCGGGCCGAACACCGCGCCCGATTCGGGGCCGGCGGGACCGACTACGTCGAGTACCTCACCTTCCAGGACAAGCTCGGCCTGCTCACGGCCAACGCCACGACTCCGTACATCATGGCGTTTCCCAATCTGAACGACGCCGGGCCGCTGGTGTTCGAGGTTCCCGCCGGCCCCACGGCCGGCGGATTCACCGATTTCTGGCAGCGGCCGATCAGCGATTCGGGCCAGACCGGCCCCGACCGGGGGGCGGGTGGACGGTATCTGATCCTCGGCCCCGACGACCCGGAGCTGGCGCCGGCGGGGTTTTACGTGGTTCGTTCGCCCACGGTGAACGTCTGGTCCGCCCACCGCGTGCTCGATCCCGATCCGGCGCGCGCCAGGCTGCTGATCGACGGCTTGAAGATCTACCCCTACAGCCAGCGGCAGGCGCCGGCACCGACCCGCCACGTCGCGCCGGCAGGCCGGCCCTGGAGCGGCGCACAGCCGCGCGGTCTCGCCTACTGGGAAGGCCTCGCGGCGATCATCCAGGAGGAACCGGTCCAGGCGCGGGACAGGATGATGATGGGAATGCTCCAGCCGCTGGGCATCGAGAAGGGCAGGCCGTTCCGCCCGACGGACCGGCAGCAGCGGCTGCTCATCGACGCCGCGCAGGTCGGGGAGGTGATGGCCCGGGCCATCGCCTACCGGAAGCGGTTCGAGGGGGCGAGGGTGTGGCCCGGGAGAAACTGGGAGCTCTCGCTGTTCCTCGAGGAGACCGATCAGGAAGCACCGCACCATACGCAACTGGACGAGCGCACGAGCTGGTTTTACGAGGCGGTCGGCGTCTCGCAGGGCATGATGGGCCGCGCCGTCGGCGTCGGGCAGGTGTATCTCGAGGCCGCCAGGGACAGCCGGGGGCGTTGGCTCGATGGCGGCAAGACCTATCGCCTCGGGGTGCCGCGAGACGTTCCCGTGGCCCAGTTCTGGTCGGTGACCGTGTATGACAACGAGACACGCTGCTTCGTCGATTCGGGCGTGTCGCCGGATCGGTCATCGCGCGACGCCATCGTCACCAACGCCGATGGATCCGTGGACCTCGCGTTCGGTCCCGTGCCCCCCGCCGGCCTGCCGGAGAGCAACTGGATCAAGACGCTTCCGGGCAGAGGCTGGTTCGCCTACTTCCGCCTGTATGGCCCCACCCAGGCCTACTTCGACCGTTCCTGGGTGCTTTCGGACATCCAGCCGCTCGAGGAGGCGATCGCAGGGTCCGGGCCGTGGACCCGTCCCCGGAGCGGTCGATCCTGACGGACGACAACCGCTTGCCGGCGGTGCGGCGCGAGGAAGCCGTCGGCTACCCCACCGTCCGCTGGACGCTCTTTTGGTACTTGGCGGGTGTCATGCCCGTGATGTCACTGAAGATGCGGGTGAAATGGCTTTGTGACGAGAACCCGAGGTCGAGGGCGACGCCGGCAACGGAGACGTCGGTCTTCAGGGTTTCGAGCGACCGGAGAATGCGGCGTCGATGGACGAAGCGGTTGAGGCTCAAGCCGGCCGAACGCCGGAACTTTCTGGCGAAGTGGCTCGGTGATACCCCCGCCAGCGTCGCCATGTCGCTCAACGATGGCGCGATGCGGAGATGGTCGTCCACGTAGGCCACGAGATGCAACAGGGTGCGGCGGTCGAACACGCTCGCATCGTCATGCCAGTCAGGCCGGTCGCCTCCCATGAGTTCGACGAGACGAATGATGAGGCGTCGAGCGACTTCGTCGATGCCCGGATCTCCGGGTGTGTCGTGAAAAGCCGGAGTGGTCGCCAGACGAGTCATACAGTCACGCAAGACGGCATCCTGCAGACCGAGCATGGGCGTCCACCGTTTCGACGCCTCCACACCCTCGGCCTCCGCCACGGTGCTCACGTGACTCGGGGGAATGAGGACCGCGAAAAGGTCACAGCCGGTGTCGGAGGTCATGAGGTACGTGTGTTGCTCGTGATCCGCTGGAATCCATGACACGCTGCCGACGGTCTCCGACCATGCTCGTTGGTGACCGAGGGTGACTTGGCTCGCTGCACGGCTGCCGTCGAGAGCGATGCTGATCGCGCACGTCTCGCCACGCATCGAGAGATCGAGTCGCCGTCCACCAGAAGGCACCCGGAGGAGGAATCGCGTCCACGTCAGATGCGGATATCGAGACAGGCGAACATCGTCCATGGTGGCCCCCGCCAAGGGCCTCCGTGAATGTGAGGATTCCGTGAGCGATTTATAAGCGGCCGGGGGCGGGGTGTCGCTTACGGCCTGGCAAGTCGGCGTCGGCACCGTTGGTCGCGGCAGATTTCAACACTCTGTATTCCCGGGAAAAAGAGCGGTGCGTGATCGTGTCGTGAAAAATCTCCGCCGTGCGAAGAGCGATGATCGGGGTCGATGACGCGGCGATGAGCGTGTTGATCAGGCCGTGAAAAAACCGTGGGCCGTGAAAGAGCGGCGGGACCTCCGTGGCGTATGACCGATCCGCTCGACCATGAGGGTCGGGCCATGAAGCGACCACGGAGGGAGTGATGACGGACAAGACCTGTGCGACGTTGGCCACGCGAGCCGTGTTGGTGATGGCGGAGATCAAGGCGGCGACGGACGCCTTCGGCCGGGGCGACACGAACGTCTTCGATGCCCTCGATGCCATCAGGGTCGCCGTCGAGACATACGCCACGCGCGACAGTGACGGGCGGGCAGTCGCTTGAGAGGTGATGGCCCGCTGGCGTCGCCGCGGCAGAGTGCGACCTGCCCCCCTTAAACGAGGCCGCTTCGGGAGCGAGAATGCGGGTGGCCGAAACCAAGGGAGGGCAAGAGATGCCAAGAG
>Ga0214917_10004683_pt1 | contig 15035 bp, 18 predicted proteins | sample LL_1208_BB_MetaG_FD_177983 | JGI IMG/M metagenome (GOLD analysis project Ga0214917, IMG submission 177983) | Freshwater microbial communities from Lake Lanier, Atlanta, Georgia, United States - LL_1208_BB | ecosystem: Environmental > Aquatic > Freshwater > Lake | place: USA: Georgia | collected... | reverse complement strand
GCACTCCGGCGATGACAACCCGCGGTTTGAAGGAGTCGGAGATGTTCGACGTGGCCAATCTGATTCACCAAGCTCTGCAGAAACGGGAAGATCCCGCCGCTTTGGAGGCGGTGCGGGCCGAGGTGCGTCGGTTGACCGCCCGGTTCCCTCTGCCCGCCTGAGGCATATTCCTTGCAGGCTCCTGCGGACTTGCAGGTCATCGGGGCCGAATTGGCCATCCGCTGGCCGGACGGAACGGAGAGTTATCTCTCCTTGGAAGAGATGCGGCGGCGATGTCCTTGTGCGGCCTGTGCCGGTGAACCAGGGTTGACCCGTCCGTTGCCGGCGGCGGGCATCGAGCTTCGAGCGGACAGTTTTCGATTAAGGGGAATGCAAACGGTCGGGGGGTATGCGATTCAGCCGACATGGGAGGACGGGCACGGGACGGGAATTTACTCGTGGGAATATCTGCAAAGGATGGCTCCTCCGAAGTGATGAACGAACGGCGAACAGCGGCGGGAAAAGGGGAAATCTTTGCGTGGTGTTGGTACGACTTTTCCAACAGCGCCTTTGTCACGGTGGTCATCACGGTGGTCGGGGGAGTTTTTTTCACCCAAAGCATCTGCGGTGGAGCTTCGTGGGCTGAGTTTGCTTGGGGGACCGTTCTTTCGGTTTCGGCCGGATTGGCGATGGTGGCAGGGCCCCTGTTAGGGCGCTGGACGGATCGGCGGGCCTCCAAAAAACCGGCCTTGGTTGCCTTGACCCTGGTTTGTGTGGCGGGAACCCTGGTTTTCGGTTGGTCCGGGTTGGGGGTTGTCGGAGCGGTGGTGGTTCTGGCGCTGGCGAATAGTGCCTTCCTTTTAGGCGAAAATCTGGTGGCCGCGTTTCTTCCGGAGTTGGCGGAACCCGGGCAGCGGGGAAGGGTAAGTGCCTATGGCTGGGCCTTCGGCTATGTCGGCGGGTTGGGATCGCTGGCCATGGCGCTCTCTCTGCTGAAAAGCGGGGGAGGCGAGGCTGCCCGCCTGGTGTTCCCCGCCACCGCGGGGTTCATGCTGGTAGCGGCCCTGCCCACGCTCTTATTTCTGCGGGAACGGGCGACACCTGGAAAGGGGGAATCGGCGGAACCCGGCTGGAAGGCCATTCATCGAACGATTCGGGGGCACCCCGAGTTGATCCGCTTGCTCGTCGGGTTGTCCGCTTCGTTGTCGGGGCTGAGCGCGGTGGTGGGTTTTGCCTCGATCTACGCGACGCGGGAAATCGGTTTCACGCTGGAGGGAACGGTGAAACTTTTTGTCTCCCTGCAGGTGGCAGCGGCCGTGGGGGCTTTGATTACGGGACCTTGGCAGGATCGGGCGGGATCGCGCTGGGTTCTTCTGAGCTCCCTGGGAGCCTGGATGGCGGTGAGCCTAGGTGCTTTTGTGAGCCGAACCCCCAGCTCTTTCTACGGGGTGGCGGCCTTGGCAGGGGTAGCCATGGGATGGATGCAGTCGGCCGGGCGGGCGGCGGTGGCGGATCTGACGCCGGTCGGTCGGGAGGGAGAGCTTTTTGGGCTGTGGGGATTTGCGGGGAAACTGGCGGGTATCGTCGGGCCTTTGTTTTTCGGAGGCTTGGTCACGTTATTCGGAATGCGTGCGAGTATCATTCTCAACGGGGTCTGGTTTTTTCTCGGGGCGGTGCTTTTGGCGCGGGTAAAGTGGAAGGATGCAAGAGCGGCCATGGAGCCAGCGGGACAGTGAGACCAAGCGGAAGGAGTTAGGCTCCTACCGGATGCTCGGCCTTGGCCGGGAGATGAAATCGAAGCGCCGCCGGATGGCCGCAGATCAGGTTGGGCTGTACCGGTATATCGGGGAGGGAACGGCAGATCGACCCTGGTTGAAGGTCACGCGGGCGGAGTACCTCGAGGTACGGCAGGAGACTGCCCGGGAACTTTTAGGAAACCGCCCGGCCCGGGATGTCGACCGTTTGCGCATCGAACGTGGCACCTATGATCGGATGGCGGCGCAGGAGTCGGCCGCGGCGGGTTTGCGCGAAGCTTTTCGGCAAGCGCACGGACGGGGCATGACGCCGAGGGAGTTGGAGCTTTACGGCAAAGCGGCCGGCCAAAAGGGGTTGGGTAAGAAACCCGATCCGGCGGCCAAGGCCTCGGGAATCCGCAAGCGGCTGTTGGCCGAGGTGGTGGAAAAAGTGGAGGGTCGTATTCGGGGAAGTCAGGGCAGATTGCAGGAGGCTTGGGCGGCGGTGGCCGGAGAGGAGACAGCGCAGGAGTCGTTATTGGAGCGGATTGACGGTTTCAAAGGGGTCGCTTGGATCCGGTGTATGAGTTCGACGCGGCGACACGAGATCGCCCGGCGGATGGATTTGAAGGAAAGACTTTCGGTAAAACTCGGGGTGAAGATCCGGCGACTCGGTTTTCGCTAAGCCATTCTGACCGGCCCCAAGGGAATTAGCGGGCCTCGCGGGGGAGGGAGTCGAAACGGGTGAAGCGGGGCTGGAAGAGAAGCCGGATGCGGTCGGTGGGTCCGTTACGCTGCTTGGCGATGTTCAGCCTGCAGGGAATTCCACGGACGTTGGCGGCCATCGGCTGGGTTTCGCCCTCCTCCGCGGGACTGTGGTTTTCGGGCTCGTCCGACGCGGTTTCTCGACTGAGGAGCAGAACCAGATCCGCGTCCTGCTCGATGGAGCCGGATTCCCGAAGATGGTGAAGGGCGGGTTCGGAGTTGGTTTCCTCGGGTTTTCGGTTGAGCTGGGCGAGCACGACTACCGGGATATTGAGTTCCATGGCGAGGGCCTTGAGGCCACGGGAGATTTCGGAGACCTCCACCTGACGGTTTTCCTTCGCACGATCGGTGCCGGAGGTCAGTAACTGGAGATAGTCGACGATTAGGATCTCGATGTTGTGCTGTTTTTTTAGACGCCGGGCCCGGGCGCGCAGCTGGCCGATGGTCAGCAGGCTGGATTCATCCAGCAGCAGTGGGAGATCACTGATTTCCGCCGCGACCCCACGGAGCGCCGTGATCTGGCTTTCGCTAAGCTGGCCTCGCCTGATTTGTTCCGAATCGAGCCCGGCGTGGGAGGAGAGAAGACGGAACATGAGTTGCTGGGCCGACATTTCCAGCGTGAAAAAGGCGACGGGGTAGCCAGGGCGGACAAATTCGTCCCGTTCGGAGTCATAGCGCTGGCGAAGAATATGGCGGGCCATGCTGAGGGCGAGGGCGGTTTTTCCCACGCCGGGGCGGGCGGCGATGACAATCATTTCGCCTCCCTTAAAACCGGTGGTCAACTGGTCGAGTTCGTCAAAGCCGGAGGGGATCCCGCCATAGCGACCCTTGCCTTTGACGAGGCGCTCGATCATCTCAATGGTCTTGGGGGTAACCTCGGAGGCACGGACGATACCTTGGGTTTCCCGGCGCCCCCGAATTTCAAGAATATCGCGTTCCGCCTCGTCGAGGATCGTTTGGACCTCATGAGGACGTTCATGGGCCCCGACGACAATCTGGGCGCAGGCCTGTTGGAGTTCCCGCAGGAGGCTTTTATCGCGAACCTGGGTGATGTGGGTAGGGGCGGTGAAGACACTGATGACCCCGGCGGCGAGGTCGCCGATGAGGGCCGGTCCTCCGGCAGCATCGGCCAGTTTGCGATCGGTCAGCCAGGCCAGCAGGGTGGACGGATCGATGGCTTGGCTGCTTTCGCGCATCTGAATGATGCCGCGAAAAATGACCTGATGGGCCGGATGGAAAAAGTCCTCCTCCCGCAGTCCCTGTTCCCGGGTGAGATCGACCACATGTTCCGGGTCGGCCAGCATGGCTCCAAGCAGGGAGCGCTCGGCTTCGATGCTGTGGTGGGCAGGAAGACCCTCGATGGTGATCGGCGCAGGTGTCCCGCGACGTCCTTGTCCACGAGGATGGGCTTCTGCAATCACAGGTGGGAATTGTCCGTGATGAAGCGCCGGCCTCAATCATCGGTTAAAAGTTGTTGGAGAGCCTTTAGGGAAAAAGAGGGATAAAAAAGAATAACTCGGTCATTCCGGGCGTGCCTTGATAGCGGGGTGGGGCAAGATGGGTATCGATGCGGCTGATTTTGGCGTCCACCTCGCCCCGTCGGGCTGACCTTTTGCGGGAGTCGGGCATCGCTTTTCAGGTAATCCGGCCGGAAGTTGAGGAGTGGACGGCCGAGGATTTTCCCGAGGTGGCCCCTGGGGAGCTGGCGCGGGCCAACGCGAGGCGTAAAGCCAAGGCGGTGGTGGAAAAAAACCCGGGCAAACCGGTTCTGGCGGCGGATACCCTGGTGGTTTGCGAGGGAAAAATCATGGGCAAACCGGCGGACGAGGAAATGGCCAAACAGATGTTGGGATGGCTGGGCGGACGGATCCACGAGGTCATCACCGCCGCGGTTCTGATGATGCCGGGGGGCAAGAAATGCCGCGAGGCGGTGGTAAGAACGAGGGTGAAGTTCCGGCCTTTGGCGGAGAGGGAGGTGTCGGACTATGTGCGGGAGGTGGATGTGTTGGACAAGGCTGGGGCCTACGCCTTGCAAGACGGAGGCGATCGTTTGGTGGAGAGGGTGGAGGGGTCGCGGACGAACGTCATCGGTCTGCCAATGGAGACGGTCTTACCCTGGTGTGAGGACTTGCTGGAGAAGGGTGGGATTTAGAGGTTTTTTTCAACCGCCTCGCGAACTTCCGAGGGCTTAAAAGGACCACGGAAGCGATGGAGGATCTTGCCTTCCGAGTTGAGGAGAATGGTGTAGGGGATGGTTTCGATCGGGTTGAGCTGGTCGAGGGTTTGTTCGCCAGGGCGAACCAGCGGGTAGTGAATTCCATGTCGTTCGGCAAAGACGAGTAGACCTGCCGGGGGAGCATCATCAAGGCAGACCCCCAAGGTGATTAATCCTTTCTTGGAAAACTTTTCATTCAGATCAACCAATTCGGGCAACTCTTTGGCGGAAGCAGGGCTCCAGGCAGCCCAGAGATTCAGGAGGACGAGCTTCCCCTTCAGATTTTGCGTTTCAAAATTTTGACCGGTGGCCAGATCCGTGAAGGTCATGGCGGGGGGTAGCCGGACTGGTTTCAGGGAGGGACTGCAGGATGCGAGAAGGGCGCAGAGGGCGGCGGAAAGAAGTTGGGGGGCGAATGCGGATCGGGAGGATCGAAAAGGCACCGGAAAGTTTATGGGGTGCGGCGCGGCTTCTCAACGCACATCTTTGGCGCCGGCAAGGCCAGGGCTTGCCCGCCGGGTGAGGAATCCGCATCTTTGACTTTTCATGAGCCAAACCATTTTTCAGCCAGGGCAGGTGATTTTCCGGGAAGGAGACACAAGCCAGGAGGCCTATCGTATTTTGCAGGGTCGGGTGGAAATCAGCATTCTAGCGGACGGTAAGCCGGTCATTTTGGCTCAACTAGGAGAGGGGGACATCTTTGGGGAGATGGCGATGGTGGATGAGCGTCCCCGCTCGGCTTCGGCCCAAGCGCTGGAAGTCACCACATGTGAGGTGCTGACACCGGAAAATTTCAACGACTTGGTTTTGCAACGTCCGGAGGTCCTGATTCCGTACATGGCCTCGTTTTTCGAACGACTCCGCACGGCTAACGACCGACTGCGTTTGGAGATGCGGCTACGTGCCAAGGCCGAATCCCAGGTTTCGACGGGGGCGACCCCGTCGCCCGCCGCCCGGGTGGCGGTCCCGGTGATCCCCCCGATCGCCCCTCCGTCTCTCGAGTTAACCCGGGTGGCTCCTCCGACCCCGATGGTTGTTCCGGCGGGGCACCCCCCGGCACCCGCTCCCGCACCTTTGGCTCCACCTCCGGCTGGGGGATACCAGTCCGTGGTGCTTACGGCATTGACCGAGCATGCGAAGGCCCGTCTTCCACAGGCGGTGGTCACGATTGGCAAATTTCCCTTTCGGATTGGCCGGAAACATGACACACCCGGAAAAGGCGCGACGGTGTTTGCCTCCAACGACCTGCCGATCGGGGATGAAAAACCCTATCAGATATCCCGCAACCACTGCTCGATCGAGAGGGAAGGAGACCATTTCTTTGTGCGTGACCGGGGTAGCTCAGTTGGCACGGTGGTGAATGACAAGCCGATCGGACTGGCGGAAGATACTTTGACCTGCGACCTGCAGGGTGGGGACAATGTCTTGCTTCTTGGAGCGGATGACAGTCCCTTTAAATTTAAGGTTACGTTAAGTTAGGCTGGATATTCAGACGGGTTGAGTTCATCCCCTCTCGGTCCGGTTCTTGCAGCATTTCCGGCAAAGGCCGGTCAATTGAATGGAATGCTGTAGGTCCCGAAAACCAAGAGAACGGGCTTCCTTTTCAAGTGGGGCAATGAGGCATTGATCGAGACAGACGGTAGCCCCGCACTGGCGGCAAACGGCATGATGGTGGTGATGAGTGGTCGCCTCGGAAAGAAAGAGTTTTTTGCCGCGAACAAGGATCTGCTGGATCAATCCGGTTTTTAGCAAGGAGTCGAGAATCCGGTAGACCGTGGCTCGATCACAAGTCTTGAGCCCGACCCGCTGGTGGATTTCCTCTGGGGAAAGAGGGCGACTGATTTTTTCCAAGGTCTCCAGAACCGCCCGGCGACCCGGGGTGGACTTTAACCCGGCCGATTTAAGCCGATGAGGCATCCGGTCAAAATGAGAACATTCGCACTCAGACACAAGCGAAAGCCATTCTTCAACAAATGCGACAAATCGCATTGACGAAAATTAGCTTATAGATAGGTTGGAAACATGCGTGGAAAACGTGGTCAGGCTTTCACTTTGATCGAGCTGCTTGCAGGGGTCTTGGTCGTGGCTTTGTTGACCGGGGTGGCTTTTCCCGCGGTTCAAGGGGCCATGGGGAAAGCTAAATTGACCCAAGATCTGGCCAATCTTCGGCAAATTGGCCAAGGAATCCTCCTCTATGCGGGGGAAAATCAGGGAAATCTTCCCTCGACCAGTTGCCAAGGGGAGCCCAGTTGGATCGGTGCGCTCAAACCTTACCTTGGGGAGCATTATGACGGCATCCGGGTTTCTTCGTTGGACCCCAACCGTGAGGCTCGCAAATCAGCCGGGGGAACAAGCTATCTGCTGAATGACGAAGTAGATTTGGCGTTTGACCGTGCTGGGAACCCCAAGCCGGGTCTATTGCAAAATCAAAACCAAATCACCCAGCCATCCCGCCGCCTCCTTCTTTTTCCCGCTTCCCGGACAAAGGCGGCCGGGGAGGATCACATCCATTCCGGCTCGATGGGCCGATGGCACTCCTTGCTGGGGGAAATCAATCCCGACAGTTCGGGTCCGGTGAGCCGCCAGCGGGACATCGGATCCTCCGCTTATCTCTTTGCCGATGGGCATGCCGAAATTCTGGGGGCCAAAACCCTCAAGGCCCGGGTGGATCAGGGGCTCAACATTGCGGAAAACCCTCTTTAAGGAAACCAAGCCCTCCCACTCCTGATGAAAATACTTCTTTTATTTTTCATGCTGCAAGTCTTGGGCAACCAGCATTTATCCGCCGTGACCACCTTGTCTTCCGGGCATGTGGACATATTTGAAGTGCACTATGATTCGGCGGTCGACCCGGCGGAATTCGCCCTCCATGTACACGATCATGATACCGGAGGGCACTTGGAGCCTGCCAATGTGATCCTGCAGGTGAACGAGTCCTCCTATTTTTCCTCTCCGGGAGTGTTGTCCGGTGTGCTGGGAAGTTCAGCTTACATTCTCCCTGCCAGCCAAGAACCGGACATGCTGTATGGGGGGGTGTCTGCCATCGGGCCCGCCGGGGTTTTTCAAAGCAACCGGATCACCATCCGAATGGTTTCTGCAGGTTCTTTGAATCCGGGCAACTTTGTGCTTTATCGATTTGACGGAAGCGGGAATTTGCAAATCGGGCTTCAGGCCAGGGGTGCAGGGGTGGAGATCAGGCAATTTACCGTACCGGTGGGGGGGCATGAGCACTGGAACTGGGGATTCTCGGCTCCCGGCGTCTACACCTATGAGTTCCAGGGAGTAGGGGTCAAAAATACCAACCTTTCGGTGTTGGAAACGCCGGTTGAGCTTTTCACGTTTCAGGTGATTCCCGAGCCATCGACAGGGACACTTCTGTTGTTGGGTTGGGTGGGGCTGGGACGTTTTCGGAAGAGAAAAAAGTAAAAGCCCTCATCCGACGGGGCTTTCCGTTGATCGGGTGGCGAAGGGGGCTAGCCTGGAACTTCAGACTGCAAGGGGGCGTCGCCGAGTTGCATGGGCTCGAGAATAATCTCCTTCACCGTGCCTCCCGCGGGAATCATGGGCAACACGTGTTCGGTGTAAGGCACCATGACGTCGAGAACATAGGCGGTCTTGGAAGCGAGCAGGCGTTGCAGGGCGGGACGGACCTCTTCGGGTCGGGTGATGCGCTCGGCGGGAACGCCGAATCCCTGACAGATCGGCAGATAGTCCGGAAAAATCTTTCCGGTATCTTTGGGATCGCCCAGGAAGGTGTGTCCGCGGTTACTGGAGAAAAAGCGGTCTTCCCACTGCACGACCATGCCGAGGTACTGGTTGTTGATGATGATTGCCTTGGCCGGAATATTTTCCGCCATGGCGGTGGCCAGTTCTTGGACATTCATCAGGAAAGATCCGTCCCCGTCGATGTCGATCACCTCGCGATCGGGGCAGGCGACCTTGGCGCCGACGGCAGCGGGGTAGCCGTATCCCATGGCACCTAGTCCGGCCGAGGTGAGGAAGCTGCGTGGATGATGGAAGTCGTAGAACTGGCCGGCCCACATCTGGTGCTGACCCACCCCGGTGGTGATAATCGCCTCCCCTTTGGTTAGTCGACAAAGTTCCTCGATCACCTGCTGGGGCATGATTCGTCCGGGAACAGGGGAGTAGGAGAATGGATATTTTTTCCGCCAGCCCTCAATTTTCTCCCGCCACTTGGCCCAGCGTTTGGGCAGGTGGGAGTGGGAGCGGCGGGCGAGCAACTGGTTCAGACTTTTTAGCGCCAGCCGAACATCGGCGAGAACCGGCAGGGCCACCGCCTTGTTTTTGTTCAGCTCGGAGGCGTCGATATCGATGTGAACGATGGTGGCCTTCTTGGCGAATTCCGAGACCTTGCCGGTCACGCGGTCGTCGAAGCGGACGCCCATGGCAAGGAGAAGGTCGCATTCGTCCACCGCATAGTTGGCATAAACGGTTCCATGCATCCCCAGCCACTTCAGGGACTGCGGATCGGTTTCGGGAAAGCAGCCGATGCCCATGAGCGTGGTGGTGACAGGGATGCCGGTGGAGCGGGCGAATTTCAGGAGGTCGGTCTCGGCTCCTGAGGTGATGATACCTCCTCCGACGTAGAGCATGGGTCGTTCGGCTTTTTCGATCAGGCCCAAGATTTCGTGCAGGGCGAGTTCATCCGGGGCAGGGGGGAGGCGGTAGCCAGGAATGTCCATGACCGCCGGCCAAGTGACCTGTGCGGTCGCCTTTTGGACATCCTTGGGAATGTCGATGACCACGGGTCCGGGCCTGCCGGAAGTGGCAATATGGAAAGCTTCGGCCACGATGCGGGGAATGTCCCCGGGATGCATCACAAGGTAGCTGTGTTTGACGATGGGCAGAGTCACGCCAAAGACATCGGTCTCCTGGAAGGCACCACGGCCGATGGCGGTGGTAGGAACCTGGCCCGTGATAGCCACCATCGGAACCGAGTCCATGTAGGCGTCGGCGATGCCGGTGACGAGGTTGGTTGCACCGGGGCCTGAGGTGGCCATGACCACGCCAACTTTGCCAGTGGCACGGGCATATCCCTCAGCCATAAAGGCTCCACCCTGTTCATGGCGGGGAAGAATGGTGCGGATTTGTTTGGAGCGAGTGAGGGATTGGTGAAGCATCATGCTTGCTCCGCCGGGATAGGCGAAGATGGTGTCCACCCCGGCATGCTCGAGGGCTTGGACCAACAGGTCGCAGCCCATCGTGGCGGGGCTGAGTTTGGTTTTGGCGCCGGTTTTCTTTAAAGAGGTCTTGGTTTTGGGTTGGCTCACAGAAAAGAGATATTACTCGGTTCCATGGATAAATTCTAGGCTAAATATTCAATTAATATTTGACCAGTCTGACCGGTCATAATATATTTGGCATGTGAAATTCGTGCCATCTTATGAGGCTAAATCAAAGTTTTCGGAGATTCTGCGGGAGGCTTCCGAGGGACAGGTTTTTGTTATCACGCGGAACGGTCGACGAATGGCGGAGCTGAGACCCTGCGTGGGCCCGGAAATCCGCAGAAAGAGAGGAATGATGAGGGAGAAGTTCGGTCCCGTGGGTGAAAGGTTTAACGAGCCTTTGGAGGAGTTTTCCTCCCGGTTGTGAAACTCCTTTTGGACACGCCGGCCCTGATTTGGTTTTTACGGAAGGATGAGGAGATTTCCGCGCGGGCGGCCTTGGCGATCGAGGATTCCCGAAACCAGGTGTATGTAAGTGCGGCGGCCCTTTGGGAAATCGCCATGAAGGCTTCCTCGGGAAAGTTACCTGCACCAGAGGGGTTAGGGGAGGGGTTGAGCCGCACGCTCGAGGAGGCGGGCTTCCGGCTTTTGCCGTTGGAGGCAAGGCATGCGGAGGAGGTTTACCAGCTGCCTAGAGTGCATCCGGATCCTTTTGACCGGATCATGATTGCGCAGTGTCGGTTGGAGAAAATGACGGCAGTGACCCACGATCCGGCGTGGTCGGATCGTCGCTACGAGATCGCCACGTTGTGGAAGTAGGGATCGTCCCTAGCGAGCCAGAATCAAATATGCCGTGAGTCGGCGTGGTCTTTGACGGCGTAGCCCGATTCCTGGCGTTTGTGGTTCACCTCGTTTTTCTTCACGTATCCCTGATAGATGTCCTCGGCAGTCATGCCTAAAGTTTGGGCGAGAGAAACAAGGAAATGGAAAAGATCGACCACCTCCACGCGGGCGTTTTGTTCGTCGATCTTTTGGTATTTGGCCCACCATTTCCAGGGAAAACTGTCGATCAGTTCGGCGATTTCCTGGGTCATGGCCCGGGAGTAGTTGAGGGCCCACTTGGTCTTGTCCTCGGGGGTGAGGTTGGCGAGGTCGACCCCAATCTTTTTGTTGAGGATATCCTGCATGCGGAAGATTTCGTCGAGTTTATCGGGTTGGGCCATGAAGGATTGGTAGCGTCCGGAAGGAGGAGAAGGAGACTTTTTTGCAGAAAAACACATCCGAGTGTGAAAAAATTCCGAAGGGTATTGGACGCGATCGGGTCGAGGGGGTAACACAAGGCCATGCGTGATGTGGTGATTTTGGGCAGCGGATGTGCCGGATGGACCTCGGCACTCTACTTGGCCCGGGCGAACCTGAAGCCGCTGGTGTTGACCGGGGCGCAGATGGGCGGCCTGCTGACGACGACCTCCATTGTGGAAAATTTTCCGGGATTTCCCCAAGGGGTGGATGGCACGACGTTGATGGCTCAAATGATGGAGCAGGCGCAGAAGTTCGGGGCGGAGGTGGAGTTTGGCGTGGTGGCCGAGGAGGTGACCCTGGGGAAGCCGGTCCATCGGATTCGGGTGGGTGGCAAAACGATCGAGACCCGTGCGTTGATCGTGGCCACCGGTGCGGGGCACCGTCATCTGGGCGTGCCCGGGGAGAAGGAATTGGAGACCAAGGGAGTGACTTATTGTGCCACTTGTGACGGGGCTCTGCCGATGTTCCGCAATCAACCGTTGGTGGTGGTGGGGGGAGGGGATTCGGCCTGCGAGGAGGCGACGTTTTTAACGCGGTTTGCCTCGAAGGTTTATTTGGTCCATCGCCGGGGCGAATTGCGGGCCTCCCGGATCATGGCGGAACGGGCTTTGGGGAATGCCAAGATCGAACCGGTATGGAATTCCGTAGTGGAATCGGTGGAAGGGGTGAAGGAGGGGAAGGTGACCGGAGTGAAGTTAAAGGACATGGCGACGGGAAAAAGTTCCGCTCTGCCGTGTGCGGGAGTTTTTATTGCGGTTGGGCATGTCCCGAACACGCAGATTTTTCAAGGGAAGCTAAAGATGGACGAGGCCGGCTATTTGCAGCTGGGTCCGGGAAGTCGAACCAATCGGGAGGGGGTTTTTGGGGCGGGAGACTGTGCGGACAAGGTTTATCGGCAGGCGATCACGGCGGCCGGCATGGGTTGCATGGCGGCGATCGATGCGGAGCGCTATTTGGCGGGTTGAGAGGGGGAGGCTTTTGCTGGCGCCGGTGCTGCGACGGGCGGGGCCACGGGAAGGGGAGCGGACGAGGCGGAGGTGGGGGGAGGCGGGAGTTTGTCGAGCAGGGCCCGGGCATCCGGAAGGAAGGCGCTGCCGGTGTTTTCCGTTAGAATTTCATTGAGGAGCTGACGGGCGGCTTCCGGGCGGTTTTCCGCGATTTGCACGTTGGCCAAGCCCACGGCGGCACCGGTCCGGAAGGGGTTGGCAGGACGCTCGGTGATGATGGAGAGGTAGAGGGTTTGGGCGACGCCGCGGTCCCCGGCGGCGGCCAAGCTATTGGCTTGGGCGAACCGGGCGGCGGAGAGGAGGGGATGTTTGGGGTAGTCGCGGCAGAACTGGTCGTATAGGCCGGCGGCTTTTCGGGGTTCCCTTTTTTCCACGGCCTCTGCGGCGGATTCCAGGAGGGCAATGGCCGTGGCGGGTTGACCGGGGTAGTCGCGGATCAATTTGGCCCAAGTTTCTGGATCGGCCTTCGAGGCCAAAAGGCGGTTGGACTCCTCCCGGGCCTTTTCCGCTTTGGAGGTTTGCCATAGGACCAGGGCGATACCCCCTCCCAGAACCAGAATGATCGGGAGGAGGGTTTTGGCGTTGAGCCAAGCCGGCTTCTCCGATGGAAGGATATTGGGTGCCTCGGCTGGGGTAGGGAGGGGGTTGGCCATGGGGAGGGAGAATGAGAAAAGTTGGGCTCCGGAGCAAGCCAGGAAGATAAAATAGAGGCCGGGCTTAAGCCCGGCCTGCAAGGGGTGTTGGGGGTCAGTAAATTAGCGAAAAACGTGTTGACGGTAGTGGTATGAGGTGGGTAAAAATGGGTAATCGAGGTGAATACTGTTTATTAGTGGTTAACAAAGACATATGTCGATGAAAGAGGCCTACACAGATCAGTTTGAGTTTTCCTTGGACCCCAAGGGGCGCGTTTCCGTGCCCGCGGAGTGGCGCGGGGAGGCTTTCGAAAAAAGATTTCTCGTGATGCCGTCTTCGGACGGCTGTCTGCGTGTTTACCCGGCGAGTTTTCTCGGGCGCCAGATGGAAAAATTATCCAATGATGGGGCCACCTCCTCCGATCTTAAGCGAAAGAGTCTCGAGAAATTGGCCAGCGTCATTCAAGCCACCGAGCCTGATCAGCAGGGGCGAATCATGATCCGGGAAAAATTCCGCCAGCACGCGGGTTTGGGGCGTCAGGCCGTTCTCATCGGTTGCCTCGATCATTTTCAAGTCTGGGATCCCCGCCGCTGGCAGAAGATCGCCCCGCCGACCACCACCTTTGAGCAGGTGGCGAAAGATGCGGGCCTATGATGTCGAACCTCCCTCCGGTGGCCTTATCGACCCCGTGGAAGCGGACGTTCGCACCCCTCCGCATCTCCCTTTCCCAAACCGACGAACCCGTCCGCCGCCGGAAGGCCCGGCTGTGGCTGGAGCGTTGCTGGGAGCTCCTCCAGTTGGAGGAGGAAAGGAAACCAACCGTACGCCGAATCTGAAACCGGCGGACGGGCCCGGGAGGCACGTGCCGCACGGACAGGTCGAGCGTCCCTGGAGGAAATCATGGACTGGAAACAAATGATGCGGGGCAAGTTGGCATGCGGCTTTTCGTGCCGGAGAGACGAATCCGGGCGGGTGGAGGGTCACGGCGTCGTGAAACTCCCCAAAAGAAACCCTTACGAGCTCATTGGACTTCGCCGCCCGGTTCGGCGGGAAGTCCTCCGGCTCCGGCCGGTGGCCTAGCGGGTGGAGCACGTCCCGGTTCTCTTGGAAGCGACCATGGAGATGCTACAACCCGCTCCCGGACGCACGGTGATTGACGCGACTTTCGGTCGTGGCGGTCACAGCCGTGCTTTTCTGGAGCGGGGTGCCCGAGTGGTGGCCCTCGATGTGGATCCGGACGCCGAAAAAGAGGCCCACCGTCTCGCGGCGGAGGCCGGTGCGGAGCGATTCCGATTTTACCGGATGAATTTCAGTGAACTGGGCCGACTGATCGAAAAAGAGGGCCCCGCCGATGCCATCTTGTTGGATTTGGGGATCTCCTCGCCCCAAGTGGACCAGGCTGAGCGGGGCTTCAGTTTCCAGCAGGCCGGTCCGCTCGATATGCGGATGAACCCCGAATCCTGCGTGACGGCCGAAAAGCTGGTCAACGAACTTTCCGAGCCGGAGTTGCGGAATCTTCTGCGAGAGGGAGGGGAAGACCGGGATCCCGGAAAAATTGCCCGGGCAATCGTGCGGGCCCGGCCGCTTCACACCACCGCCGATTTGGCCACCGCCGTGTCTCGAGTGACCCATGCCCCTCGTCCGGGGGCCAAACATCCGGCCACCCGCACTTTCATGGCGCTTCGTCGGGCGGTAAACCGCGAGGGGGAAAGCCTGTCGGAAGCTCTGGCGGCGGTGCCCAGGGCGCTGAAGCCGGGCGGACGGATGGGAGTGTTGACCTACCATTCGATCGAGGATCGGGCGGTAAAGAACTGGATTCGGGAGCACGCAGAGGAAGAAAAACGTCAGCCCGGAATGGCTTTCGGGCATGCCAACCCCGAACGATGGGTGCGTTCGCTTGGGGAGGCTGTTCCCACCGAGGAGGAGATTGCGGTCAATCCGCGAGCCCGAAGTGCCCGACTGCGCGGGGCGGAACGTCTGCCGGGAGGTGGCGCGTGAGCCGGAATCAGATCCGCCGAACCAATCAAGTCGGAGGAGCCCAGCTCCTGCGTTTTTTAGTGGGGGCCGGCATCACCACTTCGCTGGTGGTGGCTTTTGCGCTCCTGCATGTCTACAACATCCGCGCATCGTCTGATTTAAAGAAACTCGAGCAAGAACAAGCGAAGTTGGATCGACAGGTCAATTCTGCCCGACTGCAGTCGGAGCGTCTTCGATC
>Ga0214917_10004682_pt1 | contig 15036 bp, 21 predicted proteins | sample LL_1208_BB_MetaG_FD_177983 | JGI IMG/M metagenome (GOLD analysis project Ga0214917, IMG submission 177983) | Freshwater microbial communities from Lake Lanier, Atlanta, Georgia, United States - LL_1208_BB | ecosystem: Environmental > Aquatic > Freshwater > Lake | place: USA: Georgia | collected... | reverse complement strand
AACAGTTAAAGCAAGTACGCCGGGTTGATTGGGATTCTGTCTTTGCTGCCAATCTGGTACGTGTGTGATATAAACCCTGCTTCGGCAGGGTTTTTTATTTTAGAATAGTAATAAAATATTTATATGACTACTGTCCGCTCAGGCTTTACTGGACCCTCTAAAAAAATAGGTGGTTCTACTGATTATCATGTTGATCTTAAACTTTTAAATTCGTTACCCCTTGCAGAACGAGTAAAAGTTTTTGATACTCTTGCTGAGCGATATGGGCAAAATAAAAGAAACATTGAATTCTCTAATGCAGGTGTTTCGGGTAATATTTATAATCCCAAGGTACCTTTTTCAGAACGAGCAGCACTGCTCCAAAGAGCAGCTGGAGCACATGCACCCTCGTCTGCATCTTTTAGTTCTTATGATTTCTACGTTCCTTTTCAAGGTCAGTCTAGATTTCAAAAAGGAGCTGTAGAAGATGCTTCTATTTATATCCCTACGGTTGCAGGAGGAAGCGTAAGACGTGGTTCTGGGGGAGGGTATGGATATTATTCAGAAGCACTGGATCCATCTGGTAAGGTTTTATACCGTGTAGGTCACGGTAATGTTGATCGACCAGAAAAAGATAGAGGTTTACTTGTTCCGGAAGTTCCTCAATTACCGTCTTCTGAGTCCCAGGTTGCACTTGATCAGCGTGTACAAGGACAAAAAGAAGGTGCCAATGCTGTGGCAACTTTAATGGAAAAACTTTTATACGGTGAACCAAAAGAAGAAACTGGTCTGTTTGGTGAAAAATTAAATAGTATGATTGCAGGCAGGATGAATAGCAATAGAGCTTTTGTTAATGAATTTTTGCAATACAATCCTTACATACAGGGAAAGCAACAGGCAACAACAGATTTTCTTTCTGGCATGCTTGGATAGTTACTTGACTTATAATAAAAAAATGAGGATAACACAAAGTGCAATTATCTGATTTTGACAAAAGTAGAGTAAGGTATCATCTAGGGTATTTTACAGTTTCTGTTCCAGCAGGTGACTATGCCCGCTTGGAGGAGTCACTTAATACTGTTCCTGATTCTTTCTTTTACGATAAGATCATAATTCAGATTGGTCGCTGTGATACAGCTGAGAAAAAAACTGAGGTAGCCTCATCGCCCTCTACTAGAATTGAAAGTATTCTTGGTGACGTTGATCGTACGATTCGATCAAGTAATGCTAAAGAAGCTCTCAAGGTATGGGACGAAGTATACTTATACGAAACCAACCGTTTGGCCATGATTCTTTATGTGCCAAACTACAAGGATCCGTTTCAAGCTCGTTACCGTTACGAGCGCTCAGGTGCTGAATTTATTCAAGCACTTCCTGGTCCCGCTGATACTGCAGTGGGTTCGCGTATTTGGTTACACCTAAATCATAGGTAAAAACAATGAACCCATTTCAACAACTATTACAACAAGCAGGAAAGTTAGGCATTGGCTTTAAAGCTCAACAGTTTGCCAAACCTATTGCTGATGCAGTAACTAATCCAAATACATATCGACAACTAGCAAACGCAGCTGAACAAACTCTTGGTAAATCATTACCAGCTGAGTTTCGTGGTATTAACTTTGGTAATATACCAACGCGAGCAACTGGATATATAAATGATGTGGCCCAGATGGTGCCAGGTGCCGCAAGAGATATTAAAGCAGGTGCCGTACAAGGAATGTTGGATTCCATAGTAGGTCGTAGTCCTCGTCCTACAGGATTAATGCGAGGCGGAATGCCAGCCGCTAGACCCCTTAATCCCCCCGCATTCTTTCAACAAATTGGCGCCCCTGATCCTTATGCACAAAACTATGAGCTTACCCGCCAACTTATAAAAAATACTGGTGGAAAAACATTGGCAGACGTAGCTGAAAGATTGGCTACTCCATCACAAACTGCAGGAGATTTGTTTGAAGGTTTAGGTGGTCAAGCACAAAATTTACAACGCCAAATACAATCTGGTCTTCAAACTAAAGTTGGACAAGTTGGTAGTATTTACAAAAATCTCCAGGGCATTGGGCCTACTGCTCTAAATCCTTTAGCAACACGAACACCAACCACGCTATTGGGAAAAACAGGTAAAATATTTAACCCGCTTAATCCAGTTAATATTGGTGGACTTGCAGCAGGGGGTTTAATATCTACTGTGCTCTCTGAAAATGACCCGAATAAAGGTAACGCAGAACTTTTTGCTGGAATCCCTGGTGGTTTGCTTCCAAAAATTGCAACAACAACAATATTGGGGGCTACTCCTGCTGGTGTTTCTGATGAACAAGAAGCAAATTTAATTCGTCAATCAAATGCACGAAGTCAATTTGGAAAAAATTATAAAGTAAACGGTATTGAATATGATGTAAAAACAGGACGTGCAATAAACCCACCTGCCAATGTATTTATACCAGCGCGTAGTGATAGTGGTCTAACCCCACCGGCTTTTACAGGTGGAGGCCAATCTAATGCTGCTGGTACTCCAGAGCAAAGACGTAATGTATCACAACGAGCAATGATAGTTGATGCACTAGCTGCGCCCCCCGTGCGCCTTTCTACTAGAATAGATACTCCAGTCAATACTATGTCATCTGACGCTCAATTGTATCCAACTGAATTAGCAGCAAGATATGGACAAGAGCAAGCTTATGGTAATGAGCTTTTGAAAGCAGGTACTTTGGTTCCCAGGTTACAAGAAGCAGGAGTAACATCTGGGATGCCTCCAGAAAATTTTGCTGCATGGGCAAAAGCAAATCCTGGTCTAGCTGTACGTTTACTAGGACAAGCACAAGGAGGTTGACATGTCACTAGAGAATTGGTATACATTTTTAACGACACCTAAAATAACGCAGCTTAGCAAGGGAAAAATTCCTGTATTTACAAAAGAACAAGCAGCAGGATTACTGGGAAATTTACGAGTTGAAACAGGAAGACCTGATTTTAAAAACTTAGATGTTGTAGAGGCAGGATCTGGTGCTGGCCGTGGAGCAGCTCAGTACACTGGAGTAAGAAGAGCTGCATATGATCGTGCTCGTCAAGCAGCATTAAAACAAGGTATTGATCCGAACAGCACTGATTTTCAACAACAGTATTTTGTCAATGAATACCTTGGCAAGTACGATCCAAAACCAGGAGCAAGTTTAATTGGTTGGACACAAACTTTTGAAAAGATGCCAAAATCTGGCACTCCAGCTAGTTATGCAAAATACTTTTCTGATCAATATTTTCGCCCAGGTGAGCCACATCTAGAAAACCGTCAAAAAGCCGCTGGAGATATTCTTAAACAAGTTTCTTCTTTTACTACTCCTTCTGCTACAAACATTTCGGCTCCGCCTCCTGTACCTACTAATCCTGTAGAAAAAGGAAATAACCTGGCTGAGCAATTGCTACGTGCAGTGCAAAGTAAATTACCAGGCATGCTTATTAATCAAGCTCCTGTTAATATAGAAGGTGAGTTTAATGCACTAGGCAGCTCTCCCCTGGATCAATACTTATACAACATTTAAAATGACACGTTATATTGACTTCGTCGGTACAGAAAATCTTCCAGGAACTGTATACAAAGCTGAGCGAAAATCTCTTGGGTTATCTCTTCCAGATCCTCAAACAATTTTTAATTACAACGTAAGAAAAAAAACAATTTTTAAGCCAGAATCTTATTTTGGTTCTCCGGCAGCTGCGCCGTCTACTGATTTATTTCAAAACTTTTTAAACTTGCAGCAAAACCCGGAAGCCTTAGCTAATGCTCAAATGCAAATGCCAATGACTCCCTTTGGCCCTTTATCACCAGGAATGGTGTAGAATTTAAAACATAAGAATTAAGGTAAAAAAAATTGTCCTCAACTTCTTCAAATAAACAACCGCTGTTTATTGACCGCCCACTGTTCGATTCGGTGCGGGTTACAACACAAACTGTTGGTAGCACCAGTACCAATACTTTGTTTGTGCAAGGGGGTCAGGCTCCGTCCATCCTTGTTGATATGGATGCTGCTCTTAGTGATGACATCAATAATGGTGGCGTAGTTGATGCAATCTCTATTGTCCGTAACGATAGTTACAGAGCCGCTGATTACAGCGTAAGTGCAGCCACTTCAGGCACACCAATTTCTTTGGTTAGTGGTCAGATTGTTTATGTAACAACTACTGGCAGCTTCACTGGTGCAGGTTCAGCAGCAAGCGGTATTGGATATTACACATACACTGGAGCAACTACGTTGACAGGGGTAAACACAACTCTTGTCTACTCAGGTGGCACAGCATCTGGCTTTAATTATGCGAACATAAGCTATGGTGTGCAACCTGCTGTAACTTTTGTGTTCTACCACACCCGTAACACAACTGTACCCATTCCAGCTAGTGGTGACTATCGACTACTGTTTTCTAAAACAGTCCCCGCAAACAGTGGTGTAGTTGATTGTTCTGATGTGATGCCCCAGCTGGCCACTCCTAACGCCTCTGCGGGCAATACCAATGGTTTGGGACCTACGGCACCCTTACGTAATAAAGGCATCTACCTGGAGCGAGGAGACCGCATCTACGTAGGCGTATTCCCTGATGGTCCCCATACAGCTGGTTATACTCCCGGTGCACAGGTCTATGCACAAGGTGGATTCTTCTAGAGATGGTCTTTAAGGGGACAGATAGCTTTGGGTCTTTTGAACGTAAAAAAGACTTTGTTGTTAAAAATGTTACCCCTATTACCACTGAATTTTCTAAAGGAAGTGTCCGTGGTTCTATTGCTGCTGTAAACAGAGAGTCTGCCTGGACAAGATGGCGCCGTGGCTATGAACTATCCTCATCTAGTTCTTATGACAACGCATATCAATACAGATTTATATATGACATTCCGTTTCCTTCGGGGACTGTAACACCTTCTGGCACCAATCCCGTCTCTACTGTTTCAGGTGCATTCAAAGGATTTCCAACCACAGCAAAAGAATTTGGTATGCACTGGGCTGGTGTTCGTAACCAGGGCAACATGCGTACTGATGAGTTATTTGATTCGCTAGGTGAAAGGCTATCGATTGTAAATGTTACAGAAGACAGGTATTACTGGTACGTACAACTAAAAGGAACCTGGAGCCCAAGCAATCCGCTACCCGCCCCTTTATACGCCACCGTCTCTGGCGTTACAACACCACTCAAGCCAATGAACGGCGAGATCCTGGAGGACAGGGTAATCACAGTTAGCGGAACTCCTATAACAGCAACAACAATTAATCCCAATACACAAAAAAGATATGGTTATGTTCAAGCAGTATTAGTGGACGTAGATCAAAATACTGGAATCCTCAAGTTAAAAAAAGCTGGGTCTGTAGAAGTAACACATGATAAAGCTTTCTTAACACCAGCAACTAAGCCACCGGCCATTGGAAGATTTTTAATTACTGGCACTAGATATGCCTGTACCTGCCAAGATTTTACGCACAGAGATTACTTCTTTATGTCATCAATTAATGACACGACCAGAAAATATTTTCCTTACTCAAGTGTCACATCAATCAAGCCTGGGCGCTATGAAGACATTACATTAAGTGGTCAGCTTGATAACAACACAACATCATATTCATTAAATGACAGAGTAATGACCGTTGTTGCACCTTCAGCTACATATCAACTATTAGACGACATTGCCATATCAGAAGTAAATCGTTTAGCAACAAGAGATAATCCAGGTGTATTTAGAGACTTTGGTGCAACCTATGTACGTAGCATAACGGATCCCTCGCTCCCTGGTAACACAGCTGAAGGGATGCCTGTGTACACAGACTATTCACAAGAACAAAATGTAATTACAAACTTGGGTGATAACTGGGCACCAGTATTAGATGAGATGCGTTACTGTAAACACATCTATGCAATGAAGTTTGAAGAACACGTGTTTCCTCCCGAACCTTCTGATTTTCCCGTAGGCATGGATTCAATGGCAGAGTGGGAACAAAAGTTAGTACAAGAATCAGAAAACAATCAAAAACAATATCAAGCATTTAACATAACTAAAAAAGCTTTGAGTTACATGGATGTTCCGCCATATAACTGTCAGTCTCCCGTGATGGCTCCAATGCTACAAAAGTTATTTAATATTCCAAATCAAATTGTTAGCCTGTCAGGATTCAGAATGATTGATAAAACTGGACATATTTACATACCAGCTTCAGGAGAAAAGCCTTCTGTGTAGGTTTTTTGTAGTATAATATAACGAAGACTAATCAGTCTTTAGGAATTCAAGGGCTAGTTACATTGCACCAGGCTGGCCCGTTGGTTAAAGTCTAGGCAACAACATGTACACTTCCCATGACCTACACTATTTCCCCTCCCCTCGACCAGAGGGTAGTTGACGATTTCTTTTGTTTATTAAAAAGCCGTAAGACCAGTAAGTTAGCCTGGTTCTATGGCATGCTCGCAACCTATGGGGTAAAACCCGAGAATCTAAAAGGATTTACCTGGAACGACGACGGAACAATTAACGTCTCAAGTAAAAAGAAACCTGTACGACCCATGCATCCGCAATGGGTTTTTTTGTTTCAACTCAAAGAAAAGCAACCCCCAAATCTTGAGAGTTGCTGGAGAGATGCTTGGTTACTTATTTATGAAGCTATGGCATGTAAAGAAGTTCAATGCAATGTGATTGAACTATTACTTGCCTATAAGATGCGTAAAGCTTTTTACAAACCTGCTAAGCCATTGCCTCAGGTATCTCCTGTTGCCGCTTACGCATAGCACGTTGTACGGACCCACGGTTCCAAAGGTAGCTATCCCTGGAGTAGGTCTTGCCCTTGAATGCAGCGTAATGTGGCCCCAACTTGAGGGTACCGTCATCACGCATGCGGAATAGAGTCTGACGATCAATGCTGAGCGCATCAGCCATTTGATTGGCTGTCACCCATTGAGCTGTTGCGGCCATGCGAAAAAAACCGTGTGCATCCCTACACTACACAAAACTTTTAGCTTTGCCAGGCACTTAAGAAAGAATTCGGAAGTTTACGTTTCTTTACAGAAGCTAGGCCATCTTAAAATTAGGTAATGGCAATTATAGAGTATGTTCGCAACAGAGCATGACCCTCTCGCCTTATTGATTGAAGTCACACCAAAGTCTGCTAAACGCCGTTTCCGAGAAGAGATCTACAAGTCCTGGGACCACTGCTGTGGTTATTGCGGAGCCCCAGCCACAAGCCTGGATCACATTATACCTAGGTTTAGGTCTGGGTCAAGTAATTCTAATAATCTGTTACCATCTTGTCAGAAGTGCAACAGTAACAAAGGATCTACCAAGATGGAAGACTGGTATTCAACACAGGATTATTTCTGTGAAGAGCGTATGAAAAAAATTAAAGAATGGATGAATCAAGAACTATTTAATATTTTCCAGTACACTGGTGATTACGTGACGTACAAGCAGGCAAGTTAATGGGTCTTCGTTATGATTCTAGCCAGTCAGAAGGCAATAGATGGATTGTCGCAAAAGAAAAAACTGACCATGATACACAGCAACCAACAACAGGCTTGTTGGCTACAAACAACGCAGAAAAATATAAACAGGGTGTAATAGATTGGTATAACAGTATAGGCAAGCCAGTGCAATGGACCAAAGACAATCAAACACAATATGAGCTTAAAGCTAATGAAGATAATATAAATAAATCAAATAACCAAACTATTTCAAATAACAACAATTCTATAATTGCATCTAATGCTGCTAATGATGTATTAAATAAAAAAAATAGTGCAAAAAATAAATCTTATGATGCGGTCATAGATGTAGCTACAAGAGTCAATAAAGGAGAGTATGTAGATAAAAGAGAAATAATAAGAAATGTGATTAAAGACTTACCGGATTTAACAGAAGATGAAAAAAAATCACTTCAATCCAATCTTGAAACACATTTTAAATCTTTTTATAAAACAGAAAAATTAGAAAAGTGGGATACTAATTTAGGGGCCAAACCTTTAGATGGTGATTTTGAGCCTGACTTTTATAAAAAACAAAATAACGGACAAGCTGCACAAGAATGGCAAAAAGCGGTAGACAATGATGATGTAGATATTGTTGACAGATATGGAGAAGAAGGTTTTTATTTACAACACTATACAAATATTGGAAAGAAAGCAGGTGTTCGTGGCAATGCAGTAAAGCCAATAAAAGCAGCAAGCAACTATAAAGAATTAAAGCCTACCGATACAGATATTGCAGCCGTAAGAGATCTACAACTAGGTATTCCTTATGAAGCACAATCTGACAGATTGTTGAAAATAAAAGAGGTAGCTGATGCATGGGAGGCAGCAAAAAATAAAGATCCATATTGGAGTAAATTAGCAAAAGAAAAATATCTTGATCCAACTGACAAAGAACAATTTACTGTTCTTTTTAGATTGTCAAACAGGCCAGAAGATAAACAAGTTGCTTTTAGATACAACTTAAATGCAGGATCTGGTATTACTGAATTAGAAGACGCAATTAACCAGGCGGGGGGTGAAAAAATGCAAGTAGATGTTAAAAAGTTTTCTGCTTTAAGACAAAACGTATTAAAAGATACTATAGCTGAAATGAAAAAAGCTAAAGCACAAGAACAGAATTTAAGTCTTTATAAAGGGTTCAGTACTTTTGGGGACATATTAAATGTTAATAAACAACTCACTGACTCTATTCTTGGTGATACGGGAGTAGGTGGAATACTCAGTATTACTAGTGGAGGCAAATCAGAAGAAAAGCTTGAGAAAGAAATGGAAAAATTAACAGGAATAAAAAACAATGTTACATATAACTGGCAAAAATGGTTTGATGAAACTTTAAAAACAAAATATGATCAAGACCTTAGCTTAGGATACAAGGAACAAGGCATAGAAAAACAAATTAACATAGACAAAGAGTTTGCTAAAAATTATATTGACGGTTATTTAAAACCAAGATTTGATACATCACGTTCAATGGATGAATTTAACGAATATTTAGATGTTAGACAAGAAGAACAAAACCCTTTCCAAACGCAAGACTTGATTAATGCTATGCAGTTAACTGCTGATACAAGAGCTAAAGCTTATTTAGACCAAGTTCAAAAAAGTGATGACAAATTTTTTGACTCTGATTTTTATTTTAATCCAGTAGGAGACAAAGCAAGAGAGACTGCCTATGCCGATCAAAAAGCAACAGTTGAAAAAGACTGGGAAGAAGCTAAAGCTGCAATTGCGGCTAACAAAGGAGACTCTTATTGGGAACAACAAGCATATAGATTTGGTGTTGATGTAAATGATAAAACACAATTTGCTCGCATGCACTTTCAAGTTAAAGGACAAGGACAAGGCTATGATGCTGCTGAAGATATACTTAATGCTAGTAAAGTAAGTGATGAAATTTACACCAAAATACTTCCTGCGTTAAAAACACAAGCAGAAAAAAGTGGCATGACACCTTGGGTAAATTTTATTAAACCAGAAGAATTTGCCGATGAAGTATTAAAAGGTGTCGATCCAACAACCAATAAAGAAGCCTGGGACGAGATATTGAAAAGATATGGAATTAGTGATTTTAAAGGTACTGTAGAAGAATTAAAATCTTATATTATTGAATCATTGCGATCAGATACAGCTACACAAATAAGGAAAGAAATAAAATATTTAAACGAAAAAAAACAAGATCCAACTCAACAATCCTTGGGAGTTACTTACATAGATAGACCAGAAGATTATAAAACAGGAACACCACCAGCAGATACAGAGTTATATAAAATTTTTCAAAAAGCAGGTTTTCAAGGTACCGAAGAAAATTTTTATAAAGATTTTATGCCTGATGTAAATCAAGAAGACATGAAATTCTTAAACCTTGGTGCGACGAATAAACCGCTCAGTTTTTCAGGGTTTAATCCTAAAGATCCCTATGAAGCCCTTAGTACTTTGGAAAGTCTCAATGAAGATACAGCGTCAACTTCTAAAAAAGAAACAACAAAAGAAGAAGATAGTCCATTTAAAATAGATATTGACAGTACAAAAGATACCGACTCAGACGAAAGTCAGTCGTTTCTTGGTAATTACGCCTCTTTGTTTAAAAAGAAATAATGTCTGATCAACATCGAAAAGCAGCAAGTGCCGCTGGCCGCTACAAAAAAGAAAGTATGAAATGCAATAAACCTCAGCGGGCTCCAGCTGGGGATACGCATAAGTGGGTTGTTAAATCATGCCATGATGGAGAAGAAAAAATAGTTAGGTATGGCAGGCGTGGATATCAAGACTATACACAACACCACGATAAAAAACGTCGTGCTAATTTTAGATCAAGAATGGGGTGTGATAAACCAATGGATAAAAACACCCCAAGATATTGGGCATGCAATGATTTGTGGTGAATAAAAACTAACGCAATTTGGATTACTTATGTATGATGGTTGTAACATGCTTACTTCCATCGTGCAGGATCTATCTACTGGCATTGATCTAATCATGAAATATGAAGGGTTTAATGAAAAATCTTTCCCTGATCCCTCCACTGGTACAGCACCCTACACTATTGGATTTGGTAGCCAGTACTATCCCGATGGTCAGCCCGTAGGCAAAAGTCAGTTATGTACGTATGAAAAAGCAACAGAATATTTAAAGTACGAAATAGAAGAAATTAAGAAAGCCCTTGACAAAGAAGTGCCTGGTCTTAATGGGTACATGTTAGAAGCACTGGTTTCTTTTGTTCATTCCATTGGCTGGGAACCTTTTCTTTACAGTGACATCCTTGATGCAATTGAAGACGGTGATCGAGAAACCGTAGCAGAAGAAATGTATCGCTGGGTTTTTGACCAGGATCATCAAGTCGTAAGTAACCTTGTCTTTAGGCGTAGAGAAGAAATTAACCTGTTCTTAGCTAGCGCTCAGGAATATAACGTAAGTTTTGGCGGGCAACTCTTGTTGAATGCCTTTGCCCGTTATGAAAATACTCCTACACAAAACAAAGCTATCAGGCATCTTGAAGAAGCTATCCACCCTGTGGTACTAACTGAATTTATAAATCAGTTCAAGCTACCAAAATTACAACAGTCTGAAATTGTGGTGTAAGCTTTAGAATAGGTACAGGCAGCGTATGAATTCTCCAATGGCCCCCTCTATTGAACCCCAGGATTTTGAGCTTCCTTTGGAGTTCAAATTTGCTAGGCGCAAAGCAGAGATACAAGCAGCGGAGATGACGTGGGATCAGCTTTATTGTGCCTTATTGAATCTTTATAGCCAACGCCTGATGGAGATCACCGCCATCAAAGATATCCTGGCCGAAGAAGGCGTCAATGTTGATTTTGATATTTCATCAGAACTAGAACTGGAAGAACTAGCTCTGATGTGTGGTGACTACGAAGATGAAGATGAGGAAGACGAAGATAACCTTCAGCCTTTCTGAGAACGCTCTAGGTACCACAGAGCTTTCTTAAGGGACTCATCCTGTCCTTTTATTCTTTCTCTCCAGGTATACTTCAAGGCATTACCCTTGCAGTAGCCACGAAACTCCTCGGGTGTTAGCGCAGCCTGTATTGCATCAATACATTCAATTCCCCCTTGGCTGTAATGAGGGGGATGATTTACCATATCAATTACATGCCCCGGCGCATCAAAGCCGACAATTTCTTTTCTTTCCCTGGTACTTGGCCCAGGTCCAGCAGTACTGCACCCTTCGCCAGTGGTACAGCTCCTACTTCCATCCCCTCCTCCACACTCGGAATATAACCTGTAAGACCCGGTCGGCTGGTTTCCTGTTGCATGTTGGGTGGACATTGGTTTCCCTCTAGAGCAAGGTTTAGACGAGGGCGGCCTTCTTGCGTAGCCACCAGACCTCTATTGTACTGGTCATAAAGGGGAACGTCGTTCTCTTCGTTGTCTAATTCTGCACCAAAATCACATTCAGTCAGCTGACGACCCCCAACTTCATCAGGGTTAGGAATGCTACGGCGCATGAATTCACCTAAGAAATCATCAGCATCTATTGCGTTATGCATTTGTTTAAATCTTCTTCGATTACAATATTAACATGGGACGATTCTACGAGCCACGTAAGGATTCACCAAGAGGTTACATACCTGGTGGATATGATCCCACGGTGGACGCAGGGACATCTGTAAGTGATACATCTGACCTACACCCTGGTACTAGCTATAACGTTGATACGCGTCACTTAGATACAGAAGAACAAAAAACAGCGGGACGTGCTGATACTAGAAATCAAAGGCAAGAAGAACGCGTACAAAAGTTTATGGCAGCAGCAAAGTCCGCTGGTAAGTTCAAGCAAAGTGCTGCTCTCCGTGAACCAACTAGTGCGGATCAAGGAGAGGTATTTTCACCCGTAGGTAGTACGCAGTATTCAGCTAAGCCTAAACGTACGTACGGCCTACCCTTCGTCTAAGTAATTACTATAGTCTTGCATCTCCAGGGCATCTTGCAAGTGGGTGAACATTTCTTTAATTGTATTCAAGACCCACTGCACATTCTTAGTGCGACACCGGCTAAGAGCTAAACGCAATGCGTCATTCTCCTGGCGCACCACAGCATCAGTAATGATTTGTAATATTTCCAACCGTTGGTCTACATCTGCAGGATCAAGTTTCATACTCGGCACGTGACAATTTCCTTCGGCTGATCCTGGTACTTACCATTGCGATCTTCGTAGGTTGTGCCACAGGGATTTCCCTTAAAGAACATTAATTGGATGATGCCTTCATTGGCGTAGATACGATTAAACAATGGTGTTGCATTACTAATCTCAAGGGTCAGATGGCCTTCCCACCGTGCTTCCGCTGGCGTAATATTTGTAATAATCCCTGATCGGGCATACGTACTTTTCCCCATTGCAATAACGGTTACATCCTCAGGAAGTGAGATGCGTTCTTCTGCTACCGCTAGGCAATATCCATAGGGAGGAATAAGGAAGTACTCTCCGCGTTCATCTTTGAGTAGTTCAGTGGGCCGCAAGATTTCTTGATTGAAATTTTTAGGGTCAGTTTCACCTACATCAATACGACCAAAGACAAGGCACTGCATAGGTGACAGCCTGATGTCATACCCATAAGAACCCAAGCCATAGCTGAGGACACGTCGCCCATCTTCCTCTCTAACAATACGGTCAACAAATGGTTCGATCATGCCTTTAGTCAAGGCAAGTTCTTTGATTTCCAGGTCGCAGAGAAGAGTCATCTGTGGGCGTCAGTCTTACTCAGTGTACCCTACTCAGCAAAGGATCCGACCCTTCTCAGAGTAAATATCAATAAATCTTTGTGTTGCCGCAGATGCGTCATCCTGTGGTTGGAGGTATACCACGAGTGAAGTACAGGTGCGTTGTGTGCTGATTCCCTCACTTGAGAATTTGACTAGCTCTGGGCACGTCTTAAGAATACAGACAGGGAAATCAAATATTTTTTGCTCGTACCTGATCATGTCAGGGCAATTGGTAAAGTACAAGCCCTGCTCAATTTCTTTACTCAACCAGGCGCGGTATAGCCTATGGAACCACACCGCATGAGATGACGTTATCGCAGTAGCGTTGGAACGCGTCATCTTCCATTTATCTAAACGCTTGTCAAAATAATATGATCCACTGGGAGGGAACACATAAACTTTCCCAAACCATTCAATATGATTTAGTCCATCATCTTGGGGCGTATAAAAGTTTGTGGCTTCTACATACGTATTGGCCAACTTGGAGCTAGCAGCATCAAGATCAATTTCCCCCAAAAGACTGTGCGCTGCGGTAACCAAGTCTGCATTTGTAATAAGCTCTTGGTCCTCTTTGCGCATATTAAAGTTGACGCCCATTATTCTGTCACCTGGTTGTAGTTGATTTCAAAATAGCGTAAACCATTGTGATCATTGATGATATACCCAGCTTTTTCCGCAGGATCAATCTTCTGAGCAGCATTTAAGATACGACGAAAACTCTCGGCAAGATCATCGTTATTGGCTTCTTCACATTCTTCTTGTGCCCCATGTAATTCCTCAAGGGTCCAATAGAACATGCTTCGATCTTCTAGCTGGGGCTGAAATACCATGACCCCTGGACCCTCCTTGTCCCAGAACTCAAGATACATTTGACCCATGTCACTGAGGACAAAACGTACGGTCGTATCTAAGATCTTTGCTTTCTCAGGGGAATAGTCCTTGTCAAGCAAATTGGCTAGCAGGTCTTCTCGTCTAGTCATGGTTGAACAAGTCCTTGTTTAGTAAGAGATTCAAGCAACTTGGGAAGCGGCTGGTACACACAGACCATCTTACCGATGATGCCCCGTTTCTTTACGAGGTTTCCGTTGTCATCTTTTAGTTTATTAAATTCTTTGGCCCGAATCAAGTACTCAGCAACACACCTTAATCTTCTCTTGAGAGATAACTCAGCTTGCGGGAATCTACCGCAGATCGTATCAGGTGTCATGTCAGCAAATGCTAACCGTAATCTATTGGCAAGGGTCATGCTTGAATTGGCGTCTTCCTCCTCGTAATCTCTGATGTTTAACAGGTACCGCTGGAGGCATCCGTCATCAAAGGAACCAAAGGGTGGCAGGAAAAGGGTAACTTGTTTTGCTATGATACTAGGAAGTAATTGAGAATAATTCTCAAGAGTGACGGTTGTTACGTCTAGGTCTTCTATTAGATGGGTCATATCACAAGTGGGCGCTGTGCTTGTAGACATACATGGTCTTATTTCGTAAATCACTGGATTCCACTGGGCGATCCTTAGAGAAAGATCGGACTAATTCGTTCCACGGAATACGAATAACCGCCTTACCACTGGCGCGAGGGCAAATATTAATATAGTGTATACCTTCTACCCACCCTGTGCCGCCCTTAGTTTTTGCTTTGCTAATCCAATTTCTAATTGTTTGATCAGAAATATTAAGGCGCTTGGCACATTCTTCTGTTGAAATGTATTCGTCAGCGTACATCTCAGGATTCATCAGGTCCGTTTCTTCAGTTTTGTAGCGTGAATGCCACATGGAACCAAGGATAGTTTTAATACCCTTTAATTCGACCGCGATATCCTCAAGGCTTTTTCTTAGGCCGTGTTGCATGGTGTCAATATTT
>Ga0214917_10004681_pt1 | contig 15038 bp, 15 predicted proteins | sample LL_1208_BB_MetaG_FD_177983 | JGI IMG/M metagenome (GOLD analysis project Ga0214917, IMG submission 177983) | Freshwater microbial communities from Lake Lanier, Atlanta, Georgia, United States - LL_1208_BB | ecosystem: Environmental > Aquatic > Freshwater > Lake | place: USA: Georgia | collected... | reverse complement strand
ACATCATCTTGCTTGGCATCGACGAACTCACCGCGCTGGTAAAGCGAACCAAAGAAGAGCACTGGTTAGTTCACGGCGAAGCTAAAGTGCACGTGCTACAAGGCCTTCCCAAACAAGAACTTCTTCATGGGGGTGAACTTAGGTATTAAAGTCCTTTTAGATTTGCATGACTAGTCTTAGCAAGTATCGGCATCACATTGCTCCACAACCAAAGCCCCCGCAACAATCGCCACTACAGCACCAATTAACTCTGAAGCAATCGCAGGTGAATATGTTAAGTAGCAGATTCAAATGCGACTGCAATAACGTTTGCACCCGCATCTTCCAGACCTTTTGCACGTTCGCCAATCCAGCCAGCTCGACCATGACGTGGCATCATTTCTGAAGTTGAGATTGCGCCGGCACGCGCAGCAACTGCTGCAGCCTTTAATCCCGTCTTCATATCGGACGCAGAATTAAGAGCTTCAATTGCCGGATGAAGTGCATCAAGAAGTGTTCGCTCTCCAAGTTGGGCCTTGCCGCGCGCCATAACTCCATCAAAAGCTGCTTGCAAAGATTTCCTCAAATTCTCGATCGCAGAACTTTCCGGAGATACAGCTCCCGCTGCCCTAATGAAACCAGTGGCAAAGAGCGTTCCAAAAGTCGAAGGTGCAGATTTTGATATCTCACGGCCAATGGCCATGAGATCTGACTTCAAATCACCGGAGAGAAGAGGGATTGCTGCGCGAATTCCTGCCGCAATTTTCCCGGCAGTAATTCCCAAATCTCCATCTCCTGCAGCAGAATCCAATTCTTCAAAACGTTTTGCATTCGCCTCAAGAGCCGATGCCAACTTTTCCAGATAGTGGGCTAGGGGACTCATGCCTGGGTGAAGAATGGAGTATGGGCAGAAGCGTTGATGTATCCGAGAAGTTCCGAATCAACGCGAATAATTGAGATTGATGCGCCCGCCATTTCAAGTGAAGTTGCAAATTCTCCGACATAGACTCGAGCGACTTTAACTCCATAATTTGAGAGCATCTTCTTTGCGTGGCGATACATTATGTACAACTCCTCTGGAGGAGTAGCGCCAAGGCTATTCATCAATACACAAACTTCGTCGCCCGATTTGAGGTCAAGGTCGGCGTGGATAGCAGAAATAAGTTGTTCGGTAATTTGATCGGCACTTTCTAACTTACCTTTCTTGATACCCGGTTCTCCGTGGATACCCATTCCAATTTCCATCTCGCCAGCTTTTACTTCAAAAGTTGGGTGACCAACTGTTGGAAGAGTCACTGGACTCAAGGCAAGTCCCATGGTACGAGTATTTGCCGCCGCCTTCTTTGTGACTGCTACAACTTCATCGAGTGTCTTTCCTGATGCAGCCGCTGCTCCTGCAATCTTATATAAAAAGAAAATACCTGCGATTCCACGACGGCGTGATTCTTCTCCCTTTGGCGCAGATGCAACATCATCTGCCCCGAGAATTGTTTCTACTCTTATATTCTCTGCGGCGGCCAGTTCAGCGGCAAGATCAAAGTTCATGACATCGCCACCGTAATTTCCGTAGATGTATAGAACTCCTGCGCCAGAGTTAACTTGTTTTGTAACTTCTAGCATCTGTTCAGCGGTAGGACTTTGGAAGACATCTCCAACAGCGACGCCATCAAGTAAACCTTTTCCAACATAGCCAAGGAATAGAGGTAGATGTCCAGAACCTCCACCTGTAGTGATTCCTACTTTTCCTGCTACCGGAGCATCGGCTCTGACAAGGGCGTGATTATCGCCTCCGACCGACTTTAGTTGAGTGGGGTAGGCCTCCAAGATTCCCTCGAGCATCTCGTTCACAAATTCTTTAGGTACATTCAAAATCTTCTGCATGGTATGAGCCTATCTCGTAGATTCATAACAGTTTATAACAAAATCGTCATAATATTCGGGAAAAAATTAACAGAACTATTGACCGATTTTGTTAAAGCCACATATATTCAGTCCTACCTTTGGGGGTCAACCTTTCGATGCCCCCATGGGCCCATACAACCTAGGAGTATGAATGAAAAAGAGTACAAAGCTCATCGCTCTTGCAGCAGCTTCTGCAATGTTGGTAACCGCCGGCACTGCCACAAGCTACGCAGCTAAGAAGCGCTACGTGATCTCTGTGAAGTTGATCGGCGTCGGCTGGTTCGACAACATGGACAAAGGAATCAAGGCTTGGGCGAAGTCCAAGAAGATTGATGCCACGATGGTGGGCGCTACAGATGCGTCACCTGAGAAGCAAGCAAAGATGGTCGAAGATCTCATTGCGCAGAAAGTAACTGGGATCGGCATTGTTCCAAATGACGTTGCATCAATCGATGGCGTCATTGCAAAAGCTAAGAAAGCAGGGATTAAAGTTGTAACCCACGAAGCTGGCGGAATTAAGAATGCAGACGCAAATATTGAAGCATTCGAGAACGCAGCATACGGCGGGGTAATGATGGATAACCTCGCATCATGTATGGGTGGATCCGGAAAATACGTCGCCTTTGTTGGAACTTTGACAAACGGTAGCCACAATGAGTGGGTTGCCGGAGCGTATGATCAAGCAAAGAAGAAGTATCCAAACGTCACGCGAGTTGAAGATCCAATCGAATCCAAGGAAGATGCAGATGTTGCTTACAACAAGACCAAAGAATTGTTGAAGAAATATCCAGATCTCAAGGGCTTCGAAGGCTCCTCAGCTAACGACGTAGTGGGTATTGGACGTGCTGTGGAAGAACTTGGTCTACAAGACAAGGTCTGCGTAATGGGTACCTCCATTCCTTCAATGACCAACAAGTTGCTTGCAACCGGCGCGATCGACAAGATCTTCTTCTGGGATTCAGCACTCGCAGGTCAAGCAATGCTTAACATGCTAGAAATCCTTAATAAGGGTGAGAAGATTAAGGCTGGTATGAACCTTGGAGTTAAGGGTTATGAGAAGATCACTGTCAGCAAGACCAATCCAAAGAGCTTTAACGGCGCTGCTTGGGTTATTGTTGATAAGAACAACGCAAGTAAGTACAAAATCTAACTCATAAGCCAATTCCCTCTGGGAAAAGAGTGGGGCACGGATTCCGTGCCCCACTCTTCTTAATAGGATTTTTTAATTGGGTGTTCAATTCCAAATTACAAGAAGGTAGATTGACTCCATGAGAGTAGTTGGAACTGCGGAATACAGCGTAGATAACATCGTCAAGAGTTTTGGCGGCGCACGCGCTCTCTCCGAAGTTTCAATGTCTGTAGCATCAGGAGAAGTTCATTGTCTCGCTGGTGAAAATGGTTCAGGTAAATCAACCTTAATCAAAATTATGTCGGGCGTTCACGCTCCTGACTCCGGCACCATTCGACTTGCCGGTAAAGAATTCCTCGCCTTATCGCCGCGAGAAGCGGTACAAGAAGGTATTCAAGTTATCTTCCAAGATTTCTCACTACTGCCTAATCTCACAGTTGCGGAAAATATCGCACTGCCTACCCGAATCTTCAATCACACTCGTTTGGTGAGCAAACGAGAAACAAGAAAAATTGCAACCGATGCACTGGAACTTATTGGTGTCGACATGGATATAAATATGCCGGTTGCAGAGATATCTATTGCCTCAAAACAACTCATTGCAATTGCACGTGCCACAAATCTTGGAGTCAAGATGCTCTTTATGGATGAGCCCACCACGGCTCTAACCCGTAAGGAAATCAATCGGCTCTTTAGCGTTGTTCATCAATTGAAGGCTCGCGGCGTTGCCACAGTTTTTGTAAGCCATAAAATCGATGAAATTCAAGAAATCTGTAGCACGATCACTGTGTTGAGAAATGGAAATGTTGTTGCAGATGGGCTCATGAAGGATTTCAGCGCCAAGGACATCTCCAAAGCTATGACAGGCCAAGATGTTTCCACTTCACGCATAGCTCCAAAACTACCTAAGGAAGTCAAGCCAGTTCTTCAAGTAAGTCATTTGAATTCAACTCACACCTTTAATGACATCTCTTTCTCGGTTGGAAAAGGTGAGATTGTTGGTATCACAGGTTTGCTTGGTTCGGGTCGCACCGAATTAGCAGAGGCAATCTTTGGAAAATACCCCGTGGATTCGGGAGAAATCTTGATCAATGGCAGCAAAATCGACAGCAATTCTCCTTCAGCAGCTCTCAAAGCAGGAATCGGCTATGTTCCGCCAGATCGCCTTACCCAAGGATTGTTCTTAGAGCAATCTATTCTTCGTAATCTTGTAGCGGTTGGAATTGATTCCTATCGCTCAAAACTAGGCTCTCTCTCACCAAAGAAATTAGCTAACGCCGGTGGACGATGGATTACTGATCTGCGAATAAAGACACAGAATCCCATCAATCCGGTTACATCTTTATCGGGAGGTAATCAACAGAGAGTTGTATTGGCAAAATGGTTCGCGATGAATCCGCATTTGATGATTTTGAATGGGCCAACGGTTGGAGTTGATGTCGGCTCTAAGCGAGAAATATTGGAGATTATCAAAGAGCGGGCAAGCGAAGGAATGTCATTCGTTCTAGTTTCTGACGATATCCCAGAATTGATTCAAATCTGCCATCGTGTTCTAGTAATTAAGAATGGCCGAATTTCAGGTGAATTTGCAGAATCTGAGCTAAGTGAAAGCACATTATACAAGGAACTTAACTAGCCATGGATCTTAAGAGATTGTTACGACGTAATGAGACAGTTTTGATCTTTGCCATCATTATTTTCTCTCTAGTCATAGGATCTAAGAGTCCAGAATTCTTCACTCTCGCCAACCTCTTCGATATTTTGAGATCTTCTTTCGTGCAACTTCTTTTTGCACTGGGCGTTTTAATCGTGATTATCAGCGGTGGCATTGATGTTTCATTCCCGATAGTGGGAATTTTCGCTGGCTATACCGCGGTCGTCATCATGCAGAAATTTGAACTTGATGGAGATAGCCTGCTTATCCCAATTGTGCTAGCAATTATCATTGGCACCTTGCTGGGTGGTGTCAATGCGATTGCAATAGCTGGCTTCGGAATTCCCACCCTGATTGCGACTCTTGGTACCGCAGGAGTATTTCGTGGCGTGATGCTCTCATTTATCGGGGCATCTTTTATCAGTGATATCCCGCTAGCACTAGATAAATTCTCGACAGCTGACTTGATTAAATTTGAATCTGATGCTGGAACATTGATCCGTCTGCATGTTCTCGTCATCCCAATCGCCATCATTACTCTTCTAATCTCCCTGATGTTGAGCCGAACCATATTTGGCCGATCGATTTATGCCTTGGGCGGAGGAGTGGAGTCGACTCGACGACTTGGAATCTCAGTGAAGAGAACCCAGACAAAGATCTATCTCTTGGTGGGTGGATTATCTGGACTCGCTGGAATCCTCTACGTTTCGCTACAACGAAAAGCAAATCCTTATGATCTTGCCGGATCTGAGTTAGATGTCATTGCAGCCGTAGTTCTTGGTGGCGCCAGCATTATGGGTGGATACGGAACGGTCTTTGGAACAGTTCTTGGAGTGCTCTTTATTAATATGATTAAAAATAATCTTGTACTCCTTGGCGTCAATAGCTCATGGCAGCGCGCTGCAGTCGGAGTCTTGTTGGTCATTGGTATCACCATCCAGGCTGTGAGCGAGAATAGGAAAGCTCGACAACGTCGGGCCGCGACTGAAGTGGAGAGTGAGTAATCATGAGTAATCCACTCCAACGCTTTAGCACTTCAGGATTACTTGCTGATCGCAAAGTCGCCCAACTCATGGGCTTTACCGCACTCACATTCCTACTCTTCTCCTACTTCTCTTCAGACATTTTCTTCACTAAAGATAATTTCCAATCGATGGCCTACCAGGTGCCGGAAGTAGCAATCCTCTCTATCGCAGTGATGCTCTCAATGTTGACCGGCGGGATAGATCTTTCCATCGTAGGAATTTCTAACGCTGCGGCTCTCGTGGCGGCCCACATCATGACAAAGAACATGACCGAGGAAGGCAAAATCACTAATCAGTGGATTGCAATCGCATGTGTATTAGGAATCCTTATAGGGCTCCTTTGTGGCGCCATCAATGCCTTGCTTATATCAATACTCAATGTGACACCAATTCTTGCGACTTTAGCAACCATGACGTTATTTAATGGCGTCGCGATTGGCATCACAAACGGCGTCTCAATATCTAGCCTGCCCGAGCAATTTGTACGAATCGGAAATGGAACCTTCTTTGGAATCCCGAGCCCATTTGTTCTGATGGTTCTGATCGCGATTCTTGTCGGCTATCTAATCAATCGGACAGGAATTGGACTCAAAGTATTTCTGATTGGAACAAACCGTAAAGCCGCCCAATACAGCGTGATGGGCGATAAGAAAGTAATCGCCTGGACCTATATCTTCTCTGGATTCCTCTCTTCTCTTGCGGGATTAATCATTGCCTCACGGACATCTGCTGCCAGCCCAGATTTTGGTAACTCATATATCTTGCTAGCGATTGTGATTGTCGTGCTGGGTGGAGTTAACCCAATGGGTGGATTCGGAACTGTCACTGGGGTTGTGCTCGCAACGATAGTCCTACAAATGGTTGCATCAGGATTCAACGCATTGCGTTTCAGCCAATTCCTCTATCTTGCAGCACAAGGTGGAGTACTCGTTCTGGTGATGATGCTCAACGTTGCGCTCGAACGGTTGCGACAAACAAAAGCAAAGAGTCGATCTCGAGGAGAAACATGACAATCTTGAAACGACTCGAGGAATATTGCTTGACCCCAGCTATGGCGGGTTTTGAAGATGAAATGATCGCAAAGTTAAAGAGCGAACTTTCCGGCCTTGTTGATGAAGTGAAAGTAGATACTCTCGGAAATGTCATCTCAACGATTAAAGGTAAGAAATCATCCCAATCCAGTTTGATGATCTTTGCCCATACTGATTCATTAGGAATGATTGTTAAGGAAATTGAAGATGATGGTTATATACGAATCGAAAGAGTGGGCGGTATACCAGAACGAATCCTTCCCGCCTCCAATGTCATTCTTCAGATTGCTCCAGGAAAATCCATTAATGGTGTCATTGGATTTATTGCTCATCATTTAACGCCGCCTGAGGAAAAATACAAAGTAAAAACCATCAATCAATGTTATGTAGATATTGGAGCCCGAAGTGCAGACGAGGCGAGAGCTGCTGGCGTGAAAGTCGGAACACCGGTCCTTTATCGCCCTAGTTTTGAATTGCTATTGAATAATCGGGTAGCAGCGACATCGATTGACAATCGTGGTGGGTGCGCAATATTGGTGGAAGTTGCCGAGCACTTTAGCAAGAACCGTCCAGATTTCGATCTCTACATCGTCGGTACAGTCCAAGAGGAATTTAATCTCCGCGGCGCGATGGTCGCGGCGCAACAATTAAACCCGAGCGCTGCGATTTGTATTGATTTAGTAGCAGCATCGGATACACCAGATATCCCGAATGGAAATGGAGTTGCACTCGGTTCTGGACCAGTCGTTGGAACGTACACATTCCATGGTCGTGGAACTCTCAATGGTTTGATTCCGCATCCCAAGATGATCTCCCTTATCGAGAACGCTGCGAAGAATAAGAAGATTGCGCTTCAACGCCATGCCACGATGGGGCTTTTAACGGATGCCTCATATGTTCAGCTCGTTGGCCAAGGAGTAGCGTGCGTAGATGTCGCTTGGCCCACAAGGTATACACACTCAGGAATCGAAAGTTGCTCCCTCGAAGATCTCCAAGGCCTGTGTAACGTATTGATAGAAGCAATTAGCAACTTTCCTTCAAACGATGGGTTCTCTCGCGTATGACACGTGAAATTTTGCTTGGTATCGATATTGGAACTTATGAATCCAAAGGCGTCCTCACCACGGTTGATGGTGAAGTGATTGCCCAGGCTGCTATTCCCCATAAATTGCTCTTCCCCCGAGCGGGCTGGGCGGAACATGATCCAGAGTTAACTTGGTGGGGAGATTTTTGTAACCTCACGAAGCAACTACTGCAAACGCCAGGTGTATCGCCGAGTGAAATTAAGGGAGTTGGAGTCAGTGCCATCGGACCTGATGTACTTCCGATAGATGAGAATTTCAATCCGCTCCGCATGGGAATTCTCTATGGAGTTGATACCCGCGCGGTTAATGAGATTGATGAGCTCAACGCGAAATTCGGTGAAGAGACTATCTTTGATGCAACTGCGAACTGCCTCTCTTCACAAGCCACAGGTCCGAAGATCCTCTGGATAAAGAAAAATGAGCCCGAGGTCTACAAGAAGGCACGTTGGTTTGTGGATGCTACGACATTTATTGTCGCGCGCTTGACCTCTCGAGTTGTGATTGATCACTTCTCTGCCGGGTGCATGGTTCCGATGTATGACCCCAGCACCAATTCTTGGAGCGATAAGTACAGTAAAGATTTTGTAGATATTAACCAACTTCCAGAAATTCTCTGGAGCCATGAATTAGCAGGATATGTAACTAAATGGGCATCAGAGCAGACTGGTCTTGCAGAGGGAACACCGGTCTCTGTCGGAACTATTGATGCAGGAGCTGAAGCGCTCAGCGTCGGTGTTACTAAACCGGGCGAAATGATGATGATGTACGGCTCTACTATCTTCATGATTCAAGTAACTGACAACAATAAGGCGAGAGAGAAAAGATTATGGGCTGGCCCATATCTATTTCCTGATACCTGGTGTCTGCTCGCGGGAATGGCGACGAGCGGTTCTTTAACGCGTTGGTTCCGGGATAACTTTGCACGCGATTTGATTGCTATCGAGGAATCAAGTGGCGCTTCTGCATATTCGGCCTTAGTTGAAGAAGCCAGAGCCACCACTCCTGGTTCAGAAGGAGTTCTCGTACTTCCTTATTTCAGTGGCGAGAGAACTCCTGTTATGGATCCTCGTGCTAAAGGGATGATCTTTGGATTGAGTCTCACTCACTCGAGAGGACACCTATTTAGAGCAACTCTGGAAGGTATGGGGCATGGCGTGAAACAACATGTTGACCTCTTCACCAAGATTGGCGCTCGACCACACACCATTAAATCGGTCGGTGGTGGAACTAAAAATGAGATTTGGCTCCAAGCGGTCAGCGACATCTCGGGAATTCCTCAAGAAGTAGCCCCACTCACTTTTGGCGCTTCTTATGGTGATGCGCTTTTGGCCGGTATCGCGGTTGGACTTGTCTCAGATCCAGAGCAGATTCGCATCTGGCAAGGCGCTCCACGCGCCATCAATCCGAATCCGGCGTTAGCCTCGGTATATGCACCTCTGAGTGAAATTTACACGCAACTTTATGATGCCACCAAAGAGCAGATGCATAAGCTCCATGAGCTGAATTATTGATTAAGGATTAAGTATTACCCGATAGCTCGGAGCTGATGTTGCGCGGTGAAAAGCTTCAGCCGCATCAGTAATAGGAAATCCTTGATCAATAAGCGGCGCTAGATTGATCTGACGAAAAGCAATCATCTCAGTCGCCAGCGCATGATCCTGCCGGTCGGCGCTCACTACTCCTACAGCTGAAGTCTCCTTGTTATGCATGACATTTGGATCAATCGCGAATGGTGTGACGGGATGGGCAGAAGCAAAGAGACAGATCTTGCCGCGATTATTGAGTACATCGAGCGCATCTTGATTTACAGCATCGCTACCGTATGCGGTGATTGCATGATCCACTCCACCCAAGAAGGCCGTCTTAATACGTTCTCGGATCTTCTCATCAGAAACAAATGTCAGGTCTGCGCCAAGTTCACGCGCTTTGGCAAGACGTGATTCATTGACATCAACCACCGCAACTCTTAAACCAGATTTCTTTAACGTGATAAGATTCATCAAACCCATCGTCCCTGCTCCGAAAATCACAGCGGTATCACCCAAGCGCGCATTAAGGAGTCGCGCGGCATGAATTGCGCAAGAAAGTGGCTCTGCTAGCGCAGCTTCATCCCAAGGCGCATCTCCGACAGGAAATACCCCATCGCTACGATGGACTTTATATTCAGCAAATCCACCAGGACCGTAATGTCCTCCTTTCAGGGAGAAATTAAGGAAATGTTCTGAACAACCTTTATCCTCTCCACGGAGGCACGCGCGACAACTTCCGCATGATGAAGAGCCCATCGTGACTCTATCGCCAACCTTTACATTGGTTACAAGTTCACCGACTGCGGCAATTTCACCAGCATTTTCATGGCCTCCTAAAAATGGATAATCAGCCTTCGCTTGTCCGGTGTAGATGCGCTGCTCCCAGGTGCACAGTCCTGCTGATTTAATCTTGAGTAAGACATCACGAGGACCAATCACAGGCACAGGAACGTCAACGACTTCAACTTTATTTACAGCGGTAATGACCGCCGCTTTCATAGTTCGGTTCACTTTTTCTCCAAGATAGAAAGCGCCTTTTCAACTGATGAGTTTCCATGGACTATAGAGCTAATTGCTTTGATGAATTTCGCAGGGGTTGGGTGTTGCACGACATTTCTCCCATAGACCACTCCAGAAGCTCCAACATCCATCGCAATTCGAGTGCGCTCCAATAATTCTTGCGGTGTGACTTGACCACCACCGCGTACCAAAACAGGAACGCCGGATGCGATTTCTACGACAGCTCCAAAATTTGTCATAGGCGAAGTTGCATCTACTTTGATGATATCTGCTCCTAATTCCACCGCTTGACGGACTAGCGCAGCAATCTTGTTGACGTCGCCGATTGATGCTGATCCGGCTCCAGGTTTAGCTGTCATCACCAGAGGTTCCACCATAAGCGGAATACCTAATTTCTTACAGCGTGCTGCAACAATCTGAATATTCTGAATGCACTGCTCTTGAAGCCGTGAGTTCTCATCAAGATTCAATAGGTTCAAAACCACGCAGGCCACTCGGGAGTCATTTGCGAACTCCATGGTGGAGAGATCCATGGTGTCCCAGGCGTATTGAATATCTCGTGGCTCATAGACATTTGTGACATCAAGTCGGAGCGCAATAGAGACGTTTGCCTTATTTTTCAATGAATTGAAGATCTTTAACCCACCTGGATTTACCTGAATAACATCAGGTTTTCCCTGAAGGATCGCAGGCATTGCCTCCTTGAGGTCTTCAATACCCTTAGAGAAACCCTTGTCGCCAAAGATGCCAAGATCGAGCGCGATATTGATGCACTTCTTCGACTTTGGATTGAACATAGAGCTGCGTTTCTTACTCAACTAAATCAACTCCTACTCGGTCTGAGAGCACTTTCACGATGGCGGAGGCATTCAATTCGCCGAGACCTTTATTGACACCCTCTTCTGCGAGATCTTCTGTTACTTGCGCAGATGTGGCGGCGATTCCAAATTGTTCGGCAAACTTTTGAATCAGGCGCGCATCCTTCAACATCAACTTGAGCGGAAAGTTCACTTCATAATCGCCCGCAATGACGCCAGCGCCAACGCCGGCATAAATCGGTGTCTTGAAGTCAGCAACGGCGGCGACTTCCAGGACTTTCCGAAGATCTAATCCGGTGCTCTTTGCCAAGGTAAGAGCTTCGCCAATTGCAACTAATTGCGATGCCACAAGAAGGTTTCCAACTAATTTCATCTTTGCGCCATTGCCGCCCTTGCCCATGTAGTGGGTGGTTTCACTAATTGGTTCTAGAACAGTAAGGCTCTTGTTATATGTCTCTTCTGAGCCTCCGATGACAACCCAGAGCCCGCCATCACGCGCTTCCCCCTTTGTTCCAAAGACTGGAGCATCAAGAAATTCAATTCCGCGAGATTCATAGATTGCTCTTTCAGCTGCGCTGGTGTCGGGATCAATCGTCGAAAGATCTATGACAATGGTTCCGAGCGGTACATCTGAGGCGAGGTTAAACCCGCCGGTAATAACGTCTTTGATTGCCCGGTCATCAGCGAGGCAATACATGAAGAAATCCACATTTTGCATGAGCTCTTTAGGATGCGTAACGGGAGTGGCTCCCACCTTCTCGATCTCAGCCAATTTCGAAGCAGTTCTATTCCACACTCGAACCTCGTGGCCCGCTTTTACGAGATTTGCCACCATTCCAGAGCCCATAATTCCGAGGCCGATAAAACTTATCTTTGCCATCTCACGCTTCCTTTACTTTATCAACTTAATCTAACGAGCCTTATTAGCTGCAGTGACTAATTCGATGACTCGCTTCGGATCAACAGGGTTAAAAGTCTTGCCATCAATTTTCATTGCGCTTCCGGAGATAACGCCATCGGCAACCTGCAAAGTCTTTCCCACATTGTGGGCATTGACTCCAGTGTTTGCAAAGACTGGGGTCTGCTTAGCTACAGATTTTGCTTCAATCAAGTCACTCTCGTTATATGGAATTCCAGCGACTGGACCAGAAATCAATATTGCATCAAATCCAAAATACTCCGCTGCCTTTGCTCGTTGTTGCACAGTTCTGCCCTCCAGTGCAGAGGCAAATTCCGGCACAATATTTGTGAAGAGTGCTATGTGATCAGCCTTCAAACGAGTGCGCGTTTGAGTTACAACTGCTGGATCTGGGGCCAGCAAACCCATATCGGTAGCAAAAGATCCACACATCACTTCTCTAACAAATGAAGCGCCACAACCGGCTGCGGCTTCAATGGATGCGATCGGGTCCCAGAGCAGGTTGACTCCATAAGGAATGGTGATCTGATCATGGACTGCGCCGATGAGAAATGTGGTCCATGCGCCGATCTCAGAACTTAACTTCGTTGTGTACGGTAGATCAGATTCATTACAAAAAAGTAGTCCATCGATACCGCCCGATTGGAGCGCAGCGATATCAGCTTTTACTGAGGCGATGATGGCGGAGAGATTTGGTCGAGATTGTGCTTGCGGTTGCCCAGGTGATGCAGGGAGATGGACCATTCCAATGATGGGTTTAGGAGCTTGAAAAATACTGCTTAATGGAATCGCCATAGACCTGCCCTTTCGAGAAGGACAAATCCTAACACACAAATTGTGACAAAATGTTAAAAGTTAGGAGTTAATACCTCTGCAGACTTCCCTAACTCCTTTGCAAAAAGCGCGCGCCCTTCAACGGATGTAATGAATTCATCAACTACGTCAACTCCAGATACCCGGTAGTTCGCGCTCACTCCACACTTAGATGGATCTGCTAACACCATAACTTCCTCAGAGCGCTCCACCATGACGCGATTGAGGTCCGCAATAACTTGGTCAAATTCGGTAAGTCCACCACGTTGAGAAATTCCACCGGAGCCAATCACAGTGCGGGTAGCAAAGAATCGCAACAACGCATCATGTGCCACTGCTCCAGTCTGGGCTAAATCCGCAGTCGCAACGACTCCACCTGTACTAACTACATTTACTCCGCGCGCGGCTAAAACCGAAGCATGAGGAAGTGAAGGCGTGATTACAGTTAAGTCGAGATTGGATGGAAGGAATTGTGCAAAGACTGCGGTGGTAGAACCAGTACCAAGAAATATCACTTCACCTTTTTCAATCAGTGATGCTGCGTATTGACCTATCTGCGACTTAGCTGCGCTCTGATCTTGGGCGCGCGGATTAATCAAAATATCTTTGGAATTTGTGAGCTGTGCCGAGGCGCCACCGCGGGTTGTGGTGATGTGTCCAGCTTCTTCAAGAATCCTGACATCTCGTCTGATTGTCATCGATGAAACGCCAAGTTCATCCGCGAGAGTTGAATAATCGATAGCAGATTCAGTAGCAACGCGTTCGAGTATGCGTTGGTGCCTCTCTACCGATAATAAACGTCGAGCCATAGTTATTATCAAAAACGAACTAAATCGCAGACTTTGGATCTTGCCCCGCGAAGACTGGGCTACCTTGATAGACCGTAAGTGGTTTTACAAGTAGATCATCAAGCATGCCAACAAAGGCTTTAACATGCGGAGTTTCAAGATGGCTCTTAAATGCTGCTTCATCGGCATAAACCTCGATATTCATAAAGGCACCTGGACGGTCCAAAAGTTCGTGAACTGCATAACTCTTTACTCCAGGCTCTTTCCATGATTCAGAAGCGCCGCTGTGGAGCTGTTTTCTTAATTCTTCTTCTTTTCCTGGCTTAGCTTCAAATATCGCAGTGACAATCATGTTTCTCCTATCGCGAATGATACCCAAAGGTAGTCTCAAACTCGACTAATTCCAAGAGTTGATAATAAGTTACTAGTGCAATGAATTATCGGATGGACCAGATAGCAATTTTGTAAAGCGGACCTTCAAACCCTCTCTTAATGGACTACAGCAGAAAATCCCAACCTTCCAACTCCGTAGTGGATCTAATGGCGCAAGTCGAACAAGTTGCCACTCCTCCTTACATTTAGCGCGAATCGTTAGAGCATCACCGGTACGACTGAATCGAATATGGACTTCTTGATCCATCCATGCAGGAACGGGTGCGACCGACCAATCCGAGATTTCTCGCGTTACGACAGCTCCGAGCTGGGGTTTGCCGTCGGCGAATTCGATACCAGCCTTAATCCAATGTGTTTCATCGGAATATGCAATCAATCCAGCATGATCAAATTGATGGCGATAATCCAAGATCCAGCTTGCTTCAATAGCGGAGTCTTGAGGGAATTCATTTAAAAGCGCGTGCCCCGAGTTATAAATGAAGCCGTACGAAGTTTTCTGCCAGAAGTCACTTTTCTCTTTTGCAGAGATAGTAAATCCATCGGCATCTAATGAAGCGCTCAATGGAGGATTAAGCCACTCTCCTTGATCAAGCTCCTTGATTTTCATCTTTGTGACTTCTCTTTCTTCGTCGCAAAAACGAATATCGCCAGCCCCATCACGCGCTTCATAACACGGCATACTAGCCGAGCGCCTCTCGGTTGCCTCTGTAAATATCCTGATTAGCATTGAGGCATGTCGCATCAACCATTGAATCTCGATGCGCACCCGCTAGAAATAATCGAAAGAGATTTCCAAGATCTTTATTCCGGCGAACTTGGCTTGAGCTCCATCAAAGGCGGCCAAACTGCCGCAAACACTGCGCTAAATAATCTAGACATCACTCGCTACGCAGATGATCGCTCCGAAGTCCTTCCACGCGAAAAACGCGGCGCCACAGTCCTTTCGCACTACA
>Ga0214917_10004680_pt1 | contig 15045 bp, 17 predicted proteins | sample LL_1208_BB_MetaG_FD_177983 | JGI IMG/M metagenome (GOLD analysis project Ga0214917, IMG submission 177983) | Freshwater microbial communities from Lake Lanier, Atlanta, Georgia, United States - LL_1208_BB | ecosystem: Environmental > Aquatic > Freshwater > Lake | place: USA: Georgia | collected... | reverse complement strand
CCCTGTAGAAAAAGAAGAAGAGCCCGAAAGAGAACTGGTTGTGAGTGATTCAGGAGATGATTTTGAAAGCTTGGAAGACCTGAATGATGACGATTCCGCTGTAGTGGGCATTGGTCCGGATAAAGACTCTGATGAGAGTTTCGATTAAGGCTTTTTAATTAGGTCTGTTGATCGCTTCGATTCCAGGGAATCCTTCTTGAAGTTTCTTTGATTTGCTCGATTGTAGTGTCCCATCATCAGCTTGATAAAAAGAGCGGTAACTGCTCCCGTTACAATAAAAAACCAGTGAACCACGGAAATGTTTTCAAAAAAGTTAAGCAGCCACTTCTGATTGTTCCCCATATCAAGGCCCATTTCGTAATTTAAGGGTGATCGCCATATTAGGTCGGGCGTCCCGACCGGCGGCCAAAAGTGCGCTTGCAGCAACTACGACACCAGCCACCCACCAATAAGTAGATTTATTGTACCACTTCTCCTGAGTGTTCATGGGAAAAGAGTGCTGCGATAGAGTGCCCATCGGATTCAAGCCCTCCTCGGGGCGCCACAGTCTGAGACCGGTATCTGAGCTAAAATGGTATTTCGAAAGCTTTCCCTTCTCTTCGGCCAAGATCAGGAGGGCCTTTGTTCGCTCCAACTCAGAGGGGATCACATGTTCGATTCTCAATTGATCTTTCAAAGGGACCCATGCACCTGCTTTCTCATGCTTAGACTTCCCTCCACACCTTACAATTTTCTCAAAGATCTTTCCTTTTTCATCCCGCTTCAACACAAAATAATTTCCCGAAAATATTTCCATTCCTCTTGTATCTACTCTGAACCCATTGATCCAGGTGGGATCGCTACTTTCGAACGAAACATCCATGTCTTTTAAGACACAGGTACTCTCTTTCTTATTTTGAGTGAGACGCTGGTATTCACTTTCAAGAATTCCAGTCAATGGCTCGTCATTAAAGCGATAAAACTCAATCTGCCGGCAGGGATGAAGGTTTCGGGCCTCCCCATATAATCTCAAGAAAAGGCCGTGGTTTCTGATTTTCCAGAACCATGCTGCTTCAGCTAATCGTGAAAACTGTATTTCAGGTCCAAAAGTTCCCCTCGGGAGTCTGCCAACCAAACGATTAATTTGTTGCATGATCTGATTGCCACTGCCCCCGGATAGGCTTTCGGAGCCGGTTGGACGGGAGGCCATTTCCAGAAGCTCAGAACTTAGATCAAATACTTTTTGCCTCACTTTCGCCAACCTCAATATTTCTGGGGGAATGGTGCTCTGTTTCGAATTTCTTATCACCCGCTGACCGAGTTGATTTTCAACTTGATCAGTGATCGCCCTCTGGATAGACCAGCGATTAGAGGATCTTCCGGGAGCTACTGAATCCGACCAAAGGATTCCCACTCCCTCACGGTTTGCGTCCCCAATGCTTTCCCCGAGGATTAAGGAGCACATAGTGAATGCTCCCAAACCCATTTTTTGAATCCTATTGAGTTTCATTTCAACTTCCTTCCAATACTTCGATTCTTTGTTTACGGACTGGCCTTGCCACTTCTCTTTTCCGAGCGGTTGGAGTGTCCTCAGCTGGATTCCTCAAAGTGACTTGGACCTCCCCTGCTCCATTGAAGTCCTGAATCTTTTGAATATCGTCCGGGCTCAAGGCCACCAAAATCTCCTGGAAATCCTGTTTCTTGTTGAGAGCAAGGATCTTTTTGTCCTCAAGAAACTCACGTGATTCCTTTGAGGAATCTTTTTTGCTTATGAGTAAATCGACCCGGTCTCCTGACTCCAGCGGAAGGCGGCTCTCGATTCGGACTGGATAAGCTCTGAGTCCTTTGGGAACTTTTTGAGACAGTTTTAAAGTCGTCTTGGGTTCCAAATGACTTTGACGGAGAAGAGTGCCTGCAGGAACATCCACCACGAGCCGGTTTCCAACCACGTGGTGAACTTCTTGATCCGAGAAGGGATTATCCAAGGAGACACTCTTTTCTTTCTCAAAACCTACCGTCAGATCATGAACCGTGATTACCATCCCTTTCGAAAGGTCCCGTTTGGCAGCCAGCTTCAAAACAGCTCCGTCTTGGGTCCCTTTGAGTGAATGCTGAACCTCCACGCTAATAACCAGAATGCATGCGCCCAAAATCCACATTCTTGCAACCAAGGGTTTCTGGGCCCATATTTTTTTAATCCGACTTAATCTTTCCATAAGATTTTTCCATCATAGAGAACTCGCTCTTGCTGGACTTCTTGAACCATCTTTTTTAACGGATACAAGAGATCCTCAAACCCAACCTTCATGATCAGCAACACCACAGACAAAATGATTGCGATTTCGATGATAACCATTCCCCCGGCCTTCTTGTTCACTCTGCCCAGAGTCGATAGTTCCACTTTCCATTTTCCTCTCTGAGAATTGAGACTGATGTGCTGATTTGGGTATTGCTTCCCTCCACCAATTGGCTCCGTGTCTGTGGAAGGGAGGTCAGCTGCCACCCAAGGGACTCCGCACATGAGTGGCAACGGGTCTGCGTCAGCGCTGGAGTTTCAACTCTTACAAGTCTTGCCGAAGAAACCTCTCCTTGGATCTCTTTCAACGCCATTCGGGTGCCATTTTGCCAGCTTAGTTGAGCTTGCTTAAAAGACTCCACGTTTTTTACTCGAATCAAGACTCTGAGCGCTTCTGCCAATTTCGAACAAGCCGGTGCGGTGGCTGGGATTAGCGAGCAAGCAAGGCTTCGATGATAATTCTGATGAAGAGTCCAGAGTCGGCGTCGGTCTTTTTCAAGGGCACGGACCATCTCACAGTCATTACGCCCAAGATGAATTGCAGCATTATCCAAGACTATCTGCGTTTTTTGCCAAGCCAACTCAAGTTTGTAGAGCTGGGCCAACCAGACAACACCGAAGATTAGGGGTGACATAAACGTTAAGAAAAGGGGAACAAACATCTTTTAATAATCTCTTGATGGTGTTTCTTTCGATTTTTGTTTTCAAAACTTATAAATTGTTCATACCGCAGAATGCGCTCACTTACTCCTCCGGGGTGCTTCCCAACTCTCAACCAAGAAAGCTTATCAAGATCAGTCGCACGAAAGTGTGTTCCTCTGGATGCTTTCCAAGTGGATTTCCCAAGAACTTCTCCGAGACTGCTTTTTAAAAAATCCTTGGCTTTGTGCTCGATCCGGTCAGGGCTCTCTCCAAGAGCACGTCCCCGCACTTCAGCACACACGATGTGGCCAAGAAGGATATTGAAGACTTCCCTTCGAAAACTCTCCAATAATAGAAATAGCATCAGGATGAAGGGAATCGTTAGAAGAGCAGCTTCCACCACAAACACTCCCCGGTTCGAGCCAACTATTCGGACCATGAGCTGTTTTTCTTTCCCTGAGAAGCGTTTGCACCTTCCATGAAATCATCCAGAGACCGACCCTGAATCATTGGCTTTTCAACTTCGGTGAATTTAAACTTCTTTTTCCCCTGAAGTGAGTGAGCAACATTCGCATACAACTCTTTTATGTTTGCACCCACTACACTTACGATTGCAATCGAGCTTATCGTGATAAGACAAACTAAAACCAAATATTCAACAAGGCCTTGGCCCCTTTGCCCCAAACTTCTTCTTCTCATATAAGCCTCCCACGGCGTGGGTATTGCGAAGAATGAGCCAAGTTTTTGAACGTAGTATCCCTATAGGAAAAGGTCTTTGAACCGACTATCAGACCCAATGACTTGATTTGAAGAAGGGAATTAGAGGAGCCTGTCCAGTGCTCGACTATTTTGTAAAAATTCAGTCAGGTAATAGCGGGAGAACTGCTCAGCATTGATCGGTTTTTCCAAAAAATACCAAGTAACTTCATCAAAGTTAGAGAATCGAGCCTCCAAAACCCCTGAAAACAAAGTGCTCGCTTTGGAAGGCAATTCAGCAGAGCGTTTTTCACATTTTATCTGAATGGTTCCCGAGGCCACCGAAGTGACACTCAACCTTACTGAATTTCTTTCCAAGAAAAACCCGTCAGGACGTTCAGAAACGTCTCCCCAAGAAATGCACAGTAAGGGTTCCTTCATTCGACTATTAAAAAACTTGGAAAGACTGAGCCCGTGGGACTTTAGCTCTCTCATAAAAACGGTAGTGCCTACCGCTAAAACCTCTTCGCGGGTCCGTGAGATATCCAGTTGAGGAAGCTCACCCGCCAGGATAAGTCCCTCTTGCTCGGCGAGATTTTCAATCCATTTAATACTGCTATCGCTGATCATATTGCTCCCCCACCCTTAAGCCGTGGTCCTAATGCTCCTAACCCAAAGAGTTAGGTGGTCGCCTTGATTACTGCTTTAGGCTTCCTATTCGATGATAGGCTTGCACACCGCAATAAGAGAAGGCTCCCGATGAATCTATTTGTAGGTCAGAGCCATTTCGTGACTCACGCACCCGACAGGGGAGCCATTCCATTATCGCAGATTCTCAAAAAGCATCCAACCCCTTCTTGAGAAGGGGTTGGATGGGTTTAAATATTTGAATTTATTAAGCTTCTACTGTTTTGTGCATGCTGGTGGCTGGAATCTCTTTTGCACCAGGAGCAACAACCGTTTTACGCTCAACGGACTCTAGCTTGGAGGTCAATTCGCGCACTTGAGTCTCCAGTTGCCGAATCACATCCATTTGATTGGCTTCTGTGCCTTTGGCCAAGAATGCACTGAAAGAACCATCGCCTGTTTGAATAATGTGTCTAAGCGTAGAGATAGGAACCGGGGTCTCGGATCGTTTCTGCTTTTCAAAGATAATCTGAGTCAAAGTAGAAGCAGTAATATCTTTCTGATTTCGATTATCGACTACAGTGACTTCTTCGCCCTGCTGGATCATTTCCGCAATTTCATCCAAAGTTACGTAGCAGCTAGCGTCAGTATCATAGAGTTTTCGGTTCTGATAACGTTTAATAATTTTGGCCTTCTCCATTTTTACCCCCAACCTGAAAGGTTATAATAAAGTTTTTAACACGGGCCCCCTAACGCCCACTCCTGACTCTGTGCATCGAACTCTTAAATCGCCAGAGTGTCAAGAAATGACGCGGTTTGCCCAACCCCCCATCACCATGAGGAATATTTAAAACCAGCTAACTGCTCTTGATGATGTAAGAGTATTTTTTGCCGACTGGACCAGACTGTCAACATTAATTCTGCAGCAAGGCAAAAACTTACGAAGACTTCTTGGAGAAGCGATCCGATGACTTGAAAAAATAAAATATTTTCAATTATTTAATTAACAAAGCTGTTCTGCAAGGAGGCTCTTCAAATCTAAGGGAGTTTCTTGCTTCAATCGGTTTTTTTGAGCCTCAAATTCGATCAACGTGGGGATCATGGGTGGATTTTTTTCGAGAACCAAATGCTTTAATTCGTTTTCTTCTTGGCTCACAGGAAAAGCGGAGAAAGCATTTGCTTTCTCATCCACCAACTTCTTGGTTTGCTCAAAAAGCAAGCGAATGGAACGAAGCTGGACCGCAAGCTGTTGGGCTTGGTTCTGTTTTTCCAACTCCCAATCTTTTTTCCATTGCTCAAACGCTTCGGTACTTGTCTCCGAGGAAGCCATCAGCCACTCTCGTTTGTTCAGAAAAAGCCATACCGCCGCCCCAACCACAGCTACATCAAACACCAACTGCAACAAGATTAAAATTCCCATACTTTTTCCCCTCACCCTCTAAATTGTTTGTTTAAAAGCAGCATCCGGATTCAGGATCCGGGCCGTTATGAAAATAAGGACTTCGTTCTGGTCGGTTTTCTCAATTTTTTGTCCAAACAAATACCCGAGTAACGGCAGATCTTTGAAAAAGGGAATTCCCCCCGAAGTCAGGGTTTCGTTCCCAGCCGTAACCCCTCCGAGAACTGCAGTATCCCCATTCTGTAAAATAATCTGAGTACGGAGTGCCCGATTGCTGGTTGTCACGCCTCCCCCCGCAGTGTCCGCAGTTGAGTCACTGATGTTGGTATCCAATGAAATAGAACCGTCATTGGCTACCACTGGGGTCACTGTCAAAGTAAGATTGGCAGTGACAGAAAGCGGGGTGGTAACAGCTCCTCCCAAGCCAAGAGCTTGAGGGATATTGAAGGTTTTTCCTTGAGTGATGTTTCCGGATTGTCCCTGTTGAACCACAATGGTCGGATTACTCAATGTCTTGGCCTTGTTTTGATTTTCAGCTACAGCAAGTTGGGCATTGAGAGCTGCAAATTTAGGCGCTGACAGATTGATGGAGCCGCCACTGGCACCCGCTGTGAGTCCCGGGGATGCCAAGGGGGGTTGTGCCGTTCCAAAATTGATTCCCGATGTCTGTCCCGCCAAACTCATGGATCCGAGTCCCAAAGTCCGTGAGAAGCTTTTCTTCACTTCCAAGAATTTGGCAGAAATCGAAATCATTGGAGGTTGGGTATCTAAAACGGAAAAGAGCTTCTGGAGCCTCGTGATAATCGATTCGCTGTCTCGGATGATCAGAGTGTTTGTTCGGTCGTCGACATCAATTTTTCCTCTTTTCGACAAAAAAGGAGTGGCTCGGGGAGCCAGAGTGTTGGCCTTTGCATAACTCACTGGAAGAAGCACAGTCTTCAAGGGCTCCAGATCTTCTTGTTTTTCGAGTTCGGCCTGTTCAAATTTCAAAGTATCCAAAGAAGCGATTCGCACGATGTTTCCCCGGCGAACAAAACCCAGTTTTTTCATCTGTAAAATAATGTGCAGCGCTTGATCCCATGGGATGTTTCGCAAACTCAGTGAACCGATGTTTCCCTTGACGTCATCCCCAAGCACCACATTGTAACCCGTTGAACGGAGCACCAACTTGATGGCTTCTCCCACTTCCGTATTTTTCAGCTCCAATTTTTCAAGGGGCTCTCCCCGGTAGCCAGCTCCAGATTCAAAAGCATCTTCCCCCAAAGAGGAGGACGGGAGTTCAGAAGCAATCAAACGCTCGGGTGCAGCGCCACTAAATTCAAAAACCAGCTTATTAGCGACTTTAGTGACCTTTGGGGTTACCAGTTCTCGCATTTGTAAAACCAGTTTTGTTGTAGGCACTTTTCTTTTAAGGGTTTGTGAAAAAATGTATCGAACCAATGGCGATTTGAACTCTTTGGTTTCGTAAGCTCTCCTGAGTTTTTTCGAAACACTTGTTTTGTCAAAGGTATAGATCCATTGCTTTGTTTTCTTGTTGGTGGTGAGTCGGTACTTCAGGGAATCATAGGACTCCACAACCAATTTTCTGGCTTTTTCCTCAGAGAAAAACTCGACCGAAAGGATTTCGTTAATCCCTTTCTTCTTTTTGGTAAGCACGGGCTTCTCAACTTTCACTTGGGGAGCCACCGGAGCTTCCATTTTTATTTGAGGCAGGGGATCGACAGCCCCTTCAGGAATCCCCAACTGAGTCTTGGCATCTCGTTCTGCTGGGTTATCCAACAAACCTTCCAATTCACTCAAAAGATCTTTTGCATCGTCTTGGCTGGCCACATCTCTTTTCTTGTTATTTCCGGATCCTTCAAAATCAAACTGCGGGACCACCAACTCTGGGGGCGCTGGCTTTTTTCCGGCGGTATTGGCAAATCCTGCCAATGAGGCAAGACAAATAAAGAAAGCTGCCCTCTGTAATCCTTTTTTCATAGAAACCTCCTCTGATTTACTCCCCTGCAGGCTCATCCGTGGGAAGCGACAAAATCTTCTCCGTAAGCCCTTCGTTCCCCAAATAATTGGTCACTTTTTCGGTCAAAATCACTTCTTTATCCAGGATCCGGCTGACAATGGCCCGAGCTCGGCCCAGCTCATCCCCTTGTTTCAAAATGTAAGTTTTTCCTTTGGGATCTGCGATGAGGATTTGACCCGTCTCCGCCCCCTTTAGAATGGCTTTCAACTCAAATTGCTCAATCTGATACAGAAACAAACCGTTCTCCTCAGAGGCAGGGTTCCTTGCCGAGCGTCGGGGCATTTGGAAGGGGTCTCTTTTTCCAGTGGGGGAATAGACAGAGCTGTTCTCTTCAGCAAAACACCGAGGCGCCGAAATCAAACAGACCAGCCCAAACACGCAATAAAGGGTTTTTTTATTCATGAGTCACTCAATCGATAAGCTCTCAATTTGATGCTGGTCTCAGAGGATTGAACGCCCCTTCCGGCAGCACTGTCTGCTCCCTTGATTGGCACCATCCGAATGTCGTCAAAAGCCACCACCCGTTTCAACTTTGAAATCTGATCCAAAAAAACAAGAGTGGCCACAAATCCCCCGCGTAGATTGAGGTCTATATTGGAAACTTTGAAGTACCCCACTTCTTTCTCTCCCGGTTGAGGCTTGAAAGAGATGATTTCAATCCCCGCACTCTGAGCCAACAAATTGAACTTTTTCAAAAGGGCATTGAATTCAAAGGAGCGAGGAATCGAGTCTAAAACGGATTCCAGCTGCAAGCTTTGCTCTCGAAAGCTCTGCTGGATGGCTGGGATATTATCCGCAAACTTTTTTACTTTGGTGACTTCAGCTTTGAGGGAAGACGTTTCTTGATTGATCGAAGCAATTTCCCGCGCCATTTCCTGAACAGGGCCATTCACAAATTCAAAAAAGGAATAACCGCCATAAATCGCTCCCCCAATCAGGATAAGGACAGCACTGGTAACTTTATTTCTTAGAATCAGTTTCATGGCTTTTCTATTTCTTTTCAGCTTTTACAGTTGAGTCTTTTTTCCCTGTTTTGAAAACTTTGGGAACTGCACTAAAAGAAAAAGTTCTAATATCTTCCTTCTTTCCAGCAGCAGGAACCCCAACCACTTCTTTTAGTTCCACATCTTGGAAATAAATCGAATTGGTAAGCCTCTCAGCAAAGTCCGTAACATCTTCACTCGTATAGGCGGATCCGGATATTTGGAGAGAAGGCTCAGGCTCAGCGGACAAGTTAATTTGGGTCAACCAAGCTCCCGCCGGGAGACTCTGCCCTAGGGCATCCAAAGTGTTTACTGGTCCACTCCGTGAACCGAGCAGTTCATTGGCGGCAGCAAGGCGCTGGGCAAGCAAAGCGCTCTGTTTCTCAAAGTTTTCCAGCTCCGATTTATAGGATTTGTATTTGGTTACCTCTTGTTTCAAGCTCGTTTGTTCTTCAACCAATTGAGCTTTTAAAGCATCATGCTTTTTCTGGTTCTGCTCTTTGAATTGCTCAACGAACAGGTGAGGCAGAAAAGCAAAAGCTACAGCTCCCAAAAGAAGAAGCACTCCTCCCAGATCCGCTTTGTCAATCTTCAACTGCTCAAGAAATGCAAAGTTCTTAAGCACTTTTTTCTGGTTGTTGCTTATCCGGTTCTCTCCGGTTTTTCCTAAATCAATCCGTATCATTTAATGATCCCCTTGCTTCCTAAGTGAGAGACCAGCAGCAACTGCCCCCAGATAAGCTATTTCTTGCAGAGCTATCTGGTTTACTTGACGGCCGGTGCCGATAATGTGTTTTAGAGGGTTCAACAAGTAAACAGGGGCCGGTAATTTGTCTTTAAGCACTTGATTAAGTCCAGAGAGATTAACTCCCCCACCACAGGTAAAAACAGCATCAATCGATTGCTGGGTAGCTTGACTCAGAAAAAAATCAATGGTCTTTAAGATTTCATCAGCAAGCATGTTGCTAAATTCGACAAGAATAGGCGTTACAGTAGGATCAAAAGCTTTTTCAATTTTGAGTCTTTCAGCATCTTCAACCGTCACTCCCAACTGCTCCATGATCATCTCGGTGCAACGAGTCCCGCAGAGCTGGATGTCCCGATTAAAAGTCGTCTGCTGTCCTTCCACCACTGAGATCTTGGTTGAGCTGGCACCGAAATCAATCAAGACCGAAGTGGAGCAGCCTTGTTCTCTAAGCCAAGAGTGGTAATTGAATTCGAAGACATTTCCTAGAGCAAAAGCTTGTGTGTCGATAACCACAGGATTCAGGCCAGCTTCTTTTATAAGAGACTGAAGAAACTTGATGAAGTCCTTTTTAGCTGCCACCAAAAGAACATCCATTTTAGGTTCTTGTGCAAGCGTCTGCGTATTCGGACCTAAAATCGCAAAATCCAAATTCACTTCGTCGGTGTTAAAGGGAATATATTGCTCGGCTTCCCAATAAAGTTGGTGATCGAGCTCTTCTTCTGTCATGACAGGAATACTGATTCTTTTGCTGATGATTGAACGTCCAAAAGCGCTGACCGAAACGTTTTTTGAGGAAAAATTTCCAACCGCGAAAAGTTTCTTCAAAGCTTGAATCAGCGCATTGCGATCTTTGACTTCGCCTTCAACCGAGATCGTATCCCAATTCAGAGGGATCCGATTATAAGCCAACAACCGAGGCGCTTTTTCTGAGCTCACTTCAATGGCTTTGATCCCGGATATACCAATATCCAAGCCCACCAGTTGTTTTTTCAAAAGTGTGTCCAGAAAACGCATGTTTCCTCTGTTTGAAACTTGCTAATTGTATGAAACTTATGAGCTAGATTCCCTCGAAGGGAGACGGATGAGCTTTATTTAATTATACCCACAAATAGATTGAGGGCCTAGGCATGTTTACTGAATCGGGTGGGAATGGTCCGGATGGACTTCAAAATGTTCGACTATGAGCGTATTGGCCATAACATCGCCCAGCCGAACACCCGTTTCCAAATTAAAAACCAAATAGATCTCTAGAAAAACAAAGGGGAGAGCCGCCAAAATCACAAAGACCCAAAGAACTGGAATTGTTGAGCAAAGAACAATAACTACCCACGGCAAGTTGCGCATGCAGGAGCCTATCGCGGAGCAAGATATTCCAGTCCCCTCATCCAAAGTTCTCAGGCCGATGATTTTTTTTCCAACACTTTGGCCTTCACCGAAAGAATCTTGGATCGCCGCGTAACAAGCGCCGAGGAGTGGCCCCAAGGGGCCCCAGACGGTCTTGCCCACAAAAAAAATGGCCATGACTAGAATCAGGTCGATAGCTTTTGCTATGCAGCGTTGAAAGGGAGTGGAGCAAACCGGCCCCAAAAAAATGGGAGTACGCCTGGAAATAACCGTTCGAGCCATAATTATCCTTAATGCTATCCCTATTTCTTGACTCTAGTTTACTCGGATCTTAAGAAAATAACTCTAAATTCCCATTTTGGGTTCAACACGAGGAGTTAATTTATGGCCAGCGGTTTAAACAAAGTTCTCTTAATTGGTCGTTTGGGAAAAGATCCCGAAGTGCGCTACACCACCACAGGGGGGTCAGTCGCCACTTTTAGTGTCGCGACCAACGAGAACTGGACTGATAAAAACGGACAAAAACAAGAACGAACCGAATGGCATCGCATCGTCGCTTGGGGAAAATTGGGAGAAATCTGCGGTCAGTACCTCTCCAAAGGCAGAGAAGCTTTTGTTGAAGGCCGGCTTCAAACCCGCGAGTGGACAGATAAAGAAGGCCACAAGCGGTACACTACCGAAATCGTAGCTTCCAACGTTCAATTCTTGGGAGGCGCCGGTGAAAAAGCAGCAACCAATAATGACTTTGCTGCTCCTAGCTTTGAAACTCCATCCATGGAGACTCAAGCAGGTGGTGGCATGGTGGACGATGAAGTCCCCTTTTAAATAAGTTCGCAAACAAGGCTATCAGCAAGAAGCCGGCCCTTGTCCGTGAGACGGAGGGTCGGCTTTTTCATTTCCAAAAGCCCCAGTTTTTCAAATTTCGGTAGTTTAGTGTTCTCTCCCAGGTTGAACCCATATTTCAGATTGAATTGATCGATATCAATCCCTTCATTGCTTCGAAGCTCCAAAAACAAAGCTTCTAATTGGGTTTGCTCTTTGGAAGTTGCTGTCCAAGGAACTGCGTCGAAAGCACCCAATTGCATATAACGGGAATAGTCCGCTAGTTGCTTTCGGTGATGAAAAAGCCCATCCCAGAAAAACCGGCTGGCTGCCGAGGGGCCTACGCCCAAAAAGTCGCCCCCAGTCCAATAAAGCAAATTGTGTGCGCAAGTAAATCCTGGCTTCGCATAATTGGAAATTTCATACTGCAAATAGCCCTGCGCTCTGAGAGTTTCCTGGGCCGTTTCATAAAGGTCTGCTGAAAAGTCATCCGAGGGAAGCGCCTTAAAAAGTGAATGCCCAGGCTTGAGCGTCAAATTGTAATTACTGATGTGAGTGGGTCCCAGCTCCGCAGCCCACTCGATGTCCTTTTTTACTTCTTCCGGCGTTTGCTCCGGAATCCCGACAATCAAATCCAAATTAAAATTTGTAAACCCAGCCCTCTTTAGGATCGAAGAAGCTTCCCGGATTTTATCCGCAGAGCCCAACCGCTCCAGTACTTTGAGAAACTTGGATTGAAAACTCTGAGCACCCATGCTGATCCGGTTTATCGGAGTTTGGGCCCTCCACTCATTTGCCAACTGTTCAGTAACCGTCTCAGGGTTGGCTTCCAAAGTGATTTCAATATCTGGGGCCCAAGAAAACTCGAAAGCAAGGGCCTCAAAAAGAGCTTGAAGACACTGGGTTGGGAGAAGCGAGGGAGTCCCCCCTCCAATAAAAATACTGGAGACAGGCTCCTTTAAGGGCCGGTGAGCTCGCAACCAAGCAGCGGCACTTTGAATTTCCTGAATCAAATTTTGAATAAACGGACTAAAATCACTTGGGTGGTATTTGGTGAAGGAATAAAAGTCACAATAGGAGCATTTGTGAACGCAAAAAGGAATATGCACATAAATGCCAAACCGGTTTGTCAACGACTCGGGCCTTTGGTTTAATGTACTCTTCTGAAGGGAGACTTCCATGATTGAAAGATACACACTTAAAAATGGAATTCCAGTTTTTATCGTGGAAAACCACGCGGCTCCGGTAGTGACCATCCAAGCTTGGATTAGTCGTGGAAGTGCCTATGAAACGGAACCTCTGGCAGGAATCTCCCATTTTTTGGAGCATTCCTTATTCAAAGGCACTAAAAACCGGAAAGTAGGGGAAATAGCCCTGGAAGTTGAAAGCTGCGGCGGGGAGATCAATGCGTTTACTTCTTTTGAAGAAACGGTCTACTACACCACTTTGGGGAGCCGTTATTTCGATAGAGGCTTGGATATCATTTGCGATGCAATCCAAAACCCCCTGTTCGACGCCGAAGAAATGCTCCGGGAAAGAGAAGTGATTTTGGAGGAAATCAAACGTTCTCAAGACTCTCCCTATAGAACTTTGTCCCACAATCTTTGGAAGGCATTTTTTCCAGGCAGCCCCTATGGCCGCCCGGTTCTTGGCTTTGAGTCCACCGTCAAAAACATCGACCATCAAACTCTTCGAAAATATTTTGACCAACATTACCACGCGGGCTCGATCAGTCTTTTCCTCGTAGGCGACATTGATAAAAAAGAGGCTTTTTCCCTTGCACAAAAAAAACTTGGGAAAATAAAGAAAAAGAAAAGCGCCTCCATTGCAAAAGTTCCGGATTATTCTTCATTAAAAAAATGCCAAGTGGTTGCCGTTGGAAGGGACATCAAAGAATGTGCTGTGCAAATCGCATGGCCAGCCCCTTCGTTTCTAAATCCTGAAATCCCTCCTCTGGATGTTCTCTGTACGACTTTAGGCCAGGGAGAAAGCGGGCTCCTCTACCAACATTTGGTGAAAGACACCAAACTCGCTCTCGATGTCAGCATGGGATTGGTCGCTACGGCTCGTTGTGGAATGGCAACAGTAGGGCTTCAAGTCACCCCGGAGAATTTTGAACCGGCCATCAAGGAATTGAAATCTTTTCTCCACCAATTGACATCACGGGGTGTTTCGGAAAGTGACATTGAACGAGTGAAATCCTCCTTGGAATCGGACATTGTCGCCGGGAAGGAAACTGTGGAAGGCCATGCCCGCCGGCTTGGTTACTATTACATTCAATTTGGTGATCCCAACGGGGAACAAAAGTATTTGGATTCCATTTTGGCTGTTCAAACCGGTCAGTGCGATCAAGCTTTAAAAACACTGCTCGAAAAGAAGCCCATTGTCAGTTTGGTCCACCCTCTGGATTTCAAAGTAAATACAAAAGAGATTTGCTCCATTTTGGACCACAGCCCCAAAAAGACCGTGGCTTTAAAACCCAAAGCCCCAGCAATCACTTTGACCAAAAAGAGTTCCGTCCGTTTTGTTGAAAAATGGATGGATCATTTGCCGGTGGTGTCCATGAAAATGATTTTTCCGGGAGGAAACCGGGAAGAAACCAAAGACAAAAGAGGAGTGGGCAACCTGCTCCAAAGAGTTTGGACCAGCGGTACCCGGCACTACCATTCCAAACAAATTGCTTATGTGTTGGATTCTCTGGGGGCTTCCGTCAGTGCATTTGTCGGAAGGCACACTATGGGGCTCAGTTTGGAATTCTTGTCCAAGCAATGGCCTTCGGTAAAACCGATTTTGACGGATATTCTCTTGAACCCCGCTTTTCCGGAGGATGAATTTGAAACAGAAAAAAACATTCTCCTTCAAGACATTCGTTCTGAAAGGGATCTTCCGGCGCAGGTTTGCCAACTGAACTTCATGAAAGCGCTCTATGGAGATCACCCTTACGGACGCTCCAGTTTGGGCACATTGGAAACGGTATCCTCACTGACGACTGAAGATCTTAAAACTTTTTACAAGAATTATATCCACCAATCGGGAGTGGTTGTTTCAAGCGTCGGCTACTTCGATAAAACCAAATGGGAAACGGAGATTTCGGAGCTCATTCACCAGTTGCCCAAGGGAGGAATCCAAACGGGTCGCACGCAACCCATTTCGGCAGCTAAAGAGCTGTCAGTGGTTTGTGAAACCAAGCAGCCATTGCATCAATCCCAATTGTTGATTGGTTTTCTGGGCCCCGATATCAAGAATGAAGATCGGTTTCCGCTCAAGTTGCTGCATTCTTGCTTGGCAGGACAAGGAGGGCGTTTGTTCTTGGAACTAAGAGACCGTCAAAGCTTGGCCTACTCTGTGGCACCTTTGCAATCGGACAATCCAGAGTCGGGCATGTTTGGAGTCTATATCGGCTGCTCACCTGAAAAACTGCCGGTCGCTATTCACGGAATCAGAAAAGAGTTGGAGCGAGTGATCGAAAACCCCATCTCCCAGAAGGAA
>Ga0214917_10004679_pt1 | contig 15045 bp, 12 predicted proteins | sample LL_1208_BB_MetaG_FD_177983 | JGI IMG/M metagenome (GOLD analysis project Ga0214917, IMG submission 177983) | Freshwater microbial communities from Lake Lanier, Atlanta, Georgia, United States - LL_1208_BB | ecosystem: Environmental > Aquatic > Freshwater > Lake | place: USA: Georgia | collected... | reverse complement strand
ATATCTACCATTTCCCTGTTGATGTTAGGAACTACCGCATCTAGTAGGTAGGCAATTCCACCACTCATGCCAGCGGCAAAGTTACGGCCAGTTGGACCCAGGATAACTGCGCGTCCGCCAGTCATGTATTCGCAACCATGGTCGCCGACACCTTCAACAACGGCCGTTGCGCCAGAGTTTCGCACACAAAAACGTTCGCCAACGATTCCGCGCAAGAAAATGTTGCCCGAAGTGGCTCCGTAGCCAATCACATTTCCTGCGATGATGTTCTGTTCGGCAACAAGTGGCGCAGTGCGAGCTGGGCGAACGACAATTCGACCGCCAGAAAGACCCTTGCCCACGTAGTCGTTGCCATCACCTTCAAGACGCAATGTGATACCTGCAGGCAAGAACGCGCCAAATGATTGACCAGCAGAGCCGGTGAACAACAAATCGATGGTGCCCGCTGGCAGTCCAGCACCGCCCCATTTGCGAGTTATCTGCGAACCGAGCATGGTGCCAACTGTGCGATTAACATTCTTAATTTCAAGTTGTGCTCGAACGGCCTCGCCATTTGCGATTGCTGGCTGGCAAATTTCAATCAACTGGTTATCTAACGCTCGCTCAAGGCCGTGATCCTGGCTCGTGGTATGTCGCAAAGCAGCGTTCGGATCAACATTCGGGCGATAGAGGATAGGTGAAAGATCCAGTCCTGAGGCCTTCCAGTGTTGAACCGCTCGCTCAACATCAAGCACTTCGCTGTGGCCGATTGCTTCATCAAGGCTATGGAAACCGAGTTCGGCAAGTAGCTCACGGACTTCCTGTGCGATGTATTCAAAGAAGTTAACAACATACTCAGCCTTGCCCGAGAACTTCTCGCGCAGCAACGGGTTTTGGGTCGCTACACCCACAGGACAAGTATCGAGATGACAAACCCGCATCATCACACAACCCATTACGACTAATGGTGCGGTCGCAAATCCATACTCCTCTGCACCGAGCAGTGCAGCAATGACGACATCGCGACCAGTCTTTAGCTGGCCATCGGTCTGAACCACGATGCGGTCACGCAAACCGTTGAGCAACAAAGTCTGCTGAGTTTCGGCCAGACCAATTTCCCAAGGAGCACCCGCGTGCTTGAGGCTGGTTAGTGGTGAGGCCCCAGTGCCACCGTCGTGACCGGAAATTAAAACCACATCAGCGTGGGCTTTGGAAACACCCGCAGCAACCGTGCCTACGCCAACTTCAGAAACCAACTTCACATGAACTCGCGCCTGCGGATTGGCGTTCTTTAAATCGTGAATCAACTGCGCCAAATCTTCAATCGAGTAGATGTCGTGATGTGGCGGTGGACTAATTAAGCCAACTCCCGGAGTTGAGTGACGAGTCTTGGCAACCCATGGATAGACCTTGTGGCCAGGTAACTGGCCGCCTTCACCAGGCTTTGCGCCTTGAGCCATCTTGATCTGAATGTCATCGGCATTCACAAGGTACTCACTGGTAACACCAAAGCGACCAGATGCAACCTGCTTAATTGACGATCGCTTAGAATCACCATTTGCCTCTGGGACAAATCGCTCGGGGTCTTCGCCACCTTCGCCGGTATTACTTTTTGCACCAAGTCGATTCATGGCAATTGCTAAAGTCTCATGCGCTTCTTGGCTGATTGAACCATAGGACATGGCGCCAGTTGAAAACCGCTTAACAATTTCACTTACTGGTTCAACTTCATCTATCGAGATTGGCAACCTATCTTCCGTGCGGAATCGGAACAAACCGCGTAAGGTCATCAAATGCTCAGACTGGTCATTGACTGCTTTTGTGTACTCGCGGAAGATGTCATACCGACCAGTGCGAGTGGAGTGCTGAAGACGGAACACTGTATCAGGATTAAACAAATGCGGTTCACCTTCTCGGCGCCACTGATACTCGCCGCCGATGCGTAAGTTTCGGTGCGCTGGTGGAATGCCAGAGGGTGGGTAGGCAGTCTCATGTCGTTCTTTGATTTCCCGAGAAATAACATCAAGCCCAACTCCGCCCAGACGAGAAGTTGTGCCAGTAAAAAACTTGTCCACTAATTCTTGTGCCAGACCAATTGCTTCAAAGACCTGCGCCCCGGTGTAAGACGAGACAGTCGAAATGCCCATCTTGCTCATGACCTTGAGCACGCCTTTGCCCAACGCCTTAACTAAATTGCGCACGGCCTTTTCAGAGGAAATGCCGGTGATAAATCCCGAGTTCACCAAATCCTCAACGGACTCCATGGCGAGATATGGATTGACTGCAGCGGCTCCATAACCAATTAGCAAGGCCACATGATGGACTTCGCGGACATCTCCAGCTTCAATCACCAGACCAACTTTGGTGCGCTCCTTTTGGCGAATCAGGTGATGATGAACGGCCGCAGTTAACAACAATGATGGGATTGGCGCGAGTTCGGCGGATGAATCGCGATCGGAAAGCACAATAAAGCGTTTGCCGTCAGCAACGTGTGCAGATACTTCAGCAAAAATCTCTTCGATCCGAGCTTCAAGAGCTTGTGCGCCACCATCAACGCGGTAAAGTCCTTGGATTTTTACCGCTGCCAATCCTGGCTGATTTCCCTCTGCATTGATGTGCACAATCTTTGCCAGTTCATCGTTATCGATTACCGGAAACGGCACCGCCAATTGCTTGCAATGCTCGGCTGAAGCGGAAAGCAGATTGACCTCTGGGCCAATTGATGCCCGTAAAGAAGTAACTAACTCTTCTCGAATAGCATCTAGTGGTGGATTTGTTACCTGGGCAAAAAGTTGGATGAAGTAATCAAAAAGCAACCGTGGACGCTCACTCAAAACTGCAATCGGTGTATCGGTTCCCATTGAGCCGAGCGCTTCACCACCACTTCGAGCCATTGGCGCTACCAGAATTCGAAGTTCTTCTTCGGTGTATCCGAAAGTCTGCTGGCGCCGGATTACCGAGCCGTGTGGGTGAACGATGTGTTCACGGTCTGGTAAATCTTCAAGGTGCACTTGGCCTTCAGCAAGCCACTGCGCGTATGGCGCTGCAGTTGCGAGCTCACGCTTAATTTCCTCGTCCTCTACGATGCGACCTTGTTCAACATCAACTAAAAACATGCGACCCGGTTGCAGGCGACCCTTACGAACAATCTTGGATTGATCAATATCGTGCAATACTCCGGCTTCGGAGGCTAGAACAACCAGCCCATCTTCAGTAACCCAGTAGCGACCCGGCCGCAGGCCATTGCGATCAAGTACCGAGCCAATTACCGTTCCATCGGTAAACGAAACATTCGCTGGCCCATCCCATGGTTCGGTTAGTGATGCATGGAATTGATAGAAGGCTCGCACATTTGGGTCCATACTGGTGTTGTTTTCCCAGGCTTCAGGTACCAGCATCAGTACGGCGTGGGGCAAAGAGCGGCCACCGAGGTGAATTAGTTCCAGAACTTCATCCAGTGACGCTGAATCACTGCCAGTCGGTGAGCAGATTGGAAAAAGTCGAGCTAAATCGCCTGGAATTAAATCTGATGCAAACTGCGACTCCCGAGTTGCGATCCAATTTCGGTTACCGCGAACGGTATTAATTTCGCCATTGTGTGCAATGAAGCGATAGGGATGCGCAAGCGGCCAGGAAGGAAAAGTATTTGTCGAGAACCGGCTATGAACTAAGCCGATAGCACTGGTAAACCGTGGGTCTGAAAGATCAGGAAAGAAGGGTTCTAACTGACCAGTGGTCAACATGCCCTTGTAAACGATGGTGCGACTTGAAAGCGATGGAAAATAAACCTTGGCTTCGTGTTCAGCACGCTTACGCAGGGCAAAAGCCTTGCGATCTAAGTCGATGCCTGTTTCGCCATTTCGACCCGCGACAAACAATTGTTCAAAAAATGGCATTACCTCAAGAGCGGTCGGACCTACATCACTGGAGTCGATTGGCAAAATCCGCCAACCTATAACTTCTAGATCTTCTTCTTGTGCAATTTTTTCTATTGATTCCCTGGCATTATTCTGGGCAACAACATCTTTTGGCATAAATGCGATACCCGCTGCGTACTGCCCTGCCGTTGGTAGCGAGAAGTTAGTAATTGCTCGAAAAAATTCATCAGGTATCTGAGTCAAGATTCCAGCACCGTCACCAGAGTTAATTTCTGCGCCACTTGCACCGCGATGATCTAAGTTCCGCAGGGCCGTAAGTGCCTTCTGCACAATGTCGTGTCGGTGTTCTCCAGTTAAAGTGGCAACCCAGGCTACGCCGCACGCATCATGCTCATATTCAGGTCGATACAACCCTTGTGCAGATGGGGATGCTGACAAAATTGTCACGGACATACTCCTGTCGAAAACCGAAAAATTCGGGACGACATTGGCCCGGTTAAAAGTGTTACTAGCCTAACCGTAGTTAGACAACCCCACCAACCAGATGGCCCAAAATGTAAGTAATCCCACCTGCAGCCGCGCCAACTAATAGCTGGCGGGTGCCATTGAACCACCAACTCTTGGTAGTTACTCGGGAAACTACAGCGCCAGAGATAAATAGCGAAATGGCCGTCAAAATGATGGCTGGCGAAGTTTGGCTAGCCCCGAACAGATACGGTAGCAACGGGATTAGCGCGCCAAGGCTGAAAGCGATGAAACTAGAGATTCCGGCAACCCAAGCGCTTGGCAGATTGCCAACGGAGATGCCCATTTCCTCTTGTACGTGCACGGCTAGGGCGCGCTCTGGATCCTCGCTGATGATGGTAGCCACTTGGCGAGCAAGTTCGGTGTCCAGACCTTTGGCCTCGTAGATGTGGGTAAGTTCTTTGAGTTCGCCCGCTGCGTTGTTTTGCAGTTCGAGCCGCTCGGCTTCGATTTCGGCCAAAATGGATTCAGATTGTGTGGCCACCGAGATGTATTCACCTGCGCCCATCGAGAATGCGCCACCAACAAGGCCAGCGAAACCGGCAAGAACAACGGTGGTACGCAGATCATGACCTTTGAGACCAGCTGCAGCCGCGCCACCAGCCAAACCGGCAATTAGCGAACTGTTGCTAAGCAACCCGTCCATTGCGCCGAAGACTGCGGGGCGAAGCCAGCCACCACCAACATCGCGATGTTCATGGCCGATATCAAATGACATTACTTCTCCTTCGGAGCGATTCGCCGACCACGTCGTGGGGCGCTCGGGTTTGGTGCTGACTGGGCGGGTGTGACTCTTTGTGCTACATCGCTGTCACCAGCTGAAATTTCATCAGTTGTGTCTGCTGCAGTTTCGCTGTGAGCTGCCCGCGACCTCGCAGCCATCGACTCGGCTAAAGCCTGCTTCTTAGCCAACTCTTCAGCTGCCTGCTGTTTTGCCTCAGCATCCGCCAGTGCGGCCTGTTTGCGAAGTTCGTGCACTTCCTCGAAAGTGCGAAAACCAACAACTCTGCCGTCTTCAATTATTTCTTGGCCTGGATAGCGCTCAGCTGACCTCACAAAATAAACCAAAGCTCCTACACCAACGAAAAGTGCCGTGAAAACATTTAGTCGAATGCCGGCAATGTGGATGGCCTCGTCCACTCGCATAGTTTCAATAGCTCCCCTGGCCGCGCAATAACAGGCTAAATAGAGTGCGAACAATCGCCCATGTCCGAAGACGAATTTGCGGTCTGCCCAAATCAAGAAAAAGCCCAATGCCAAGCAAGCGATTGATTCGTAGAGAAAAGTCGGGTGAAAAGTTGGATAGTTGATGAATTCCACTGGTCGGTTTGTCCGATCAATTTGCAATCCCCACGGAAGACTGGTTGGTCGACCAAAGAGTTCTTGATTGAACCAGTTGCCCCAGCGTCCGATTGCTTGCGCAAAGGCAATTCCTGGTGCGATGGCATCGGCAAAGCCAGAAAGTTTTATTCCAAGTCGAGCACAACCGATGTATGCACCGAGGGCGCCCAGTGCAATCGCGCCCCAAATGCCAAGGCCACCTTCCCAGATTTTAAAAGTAGATAGAAATCCGCGACCGCCTGCACCAAAGTAAGCACTCCAGTCGGTAAGAACGTGATAAATTCGTCCGCCCAGCACGCCAAAGGGAACTGCCCACATTGCAACTTCAGCTACTTGTCCAGGCTTGCCACCACGAGCAACCCAACGACGATCCCCGAGCCAAATTGCCATAGCGATCCCGGCAATAATCATCAAGGCATATCCCCTGATCGGCACTGGGCCTAGCTGCAGTACTCCATGACTGGGACTAGGAATTGAAAGGGGGTAGATCATTGCTACTTGGTCGCGTCTGCGATTGCTTTGGTTAGCGCCTTTGGATCGTAAAGCACATTGTTATCTAGCGCCTTGCCATTGAGCAATCCTGTTGGGGTTGAAGTAACACCTGATGCATTGAAACGTACGTATGAGTTCTTAACCCATCCTTCATATTTCTTTGAAGCTAAGCAGTTACCAAAAGTTGATAGCGCCTCGCCAGTGATGCCAACATTTTGGGCAAACACGGTCAAATCAGAAGTGCTGTAGCCTGTGCCTTCGTCTTTAGGTTGGTTAGCGAAGATTTCCTTATGGTATTCAATGGCCTTGCCAGCATCTGCAGCACAGCCAAAGGCCATAGAGGCGGTTAGTGATGATTCGGGATTGCCATTGGCGGAATTCTGCTCAGCCAAGTTTGCATCCAAGAAAATTGTTGGTCGAAATTCCAAACGAATTTTCCCAGCCTTAGCTAAAGCTGAGATTGTGCTACCAGAACTATCCTCCATGTTTTTGCATGCGGGACATTGGAAGTCTTCCCAAAGTTCTAGTGTTGGAATTTTCGCTGCGGAGCTTGAAGTCCAAGCTGGACCTACCCGAACGCCATAAGTATCCGAATTAACTCCTTTTGGCTTGGCGGCATTTCCATCAACGCCGCCTGCATTCTTCTTGGCTGCGTTCACCCCGATAACCACAAGCACAGCAACTACCAGTAAGACTGCTATTGCTCCGATGAGCTGAATTTTTCGCTCGCGAGACTTCTGCTCGGCTTTCGCTTGCGCTCTCGCGGCAGCGGCAGCTTCACGAGCGGACCGGGATCCCTGATTATTTGTCGCCATTTTTGACTCTTTCTGACTTAGTTGGCTAAAGCAACTCGGCTGAATCTGTACTCACTTTACCAAGATTCTCTATGGCGCCGAATGTGTGTGGCCAGACGGCCAATCGCACTGCCATTCCAGTAAATAACAGGTCTCGCAAGATTTCCTTGGCGTATCGTAAATCTTTGCCTTCTGGCGATACTTCGCCACCGCCACCAAAGCACCCGCAATCGATACTGTAGCCACGGACCCAAACGCTGATGATTCCAGCGATGAAGCCAACCATCACTACTGCCGTGATTATCGAACTAACTCGGATAAAAAGTCCAACAAGCAGTAGCAGGCCTAATACGATTTCAAGACCGGGTAAGGCATAGCCGAGAAATGGAGCCCATTCTGGTGGAAAAACCTTGTATGCCTTGATTGCTCGCTGTGCTGCATAGCCACCTTCAAAGAACTTCGCACCGCCAGCAACCAGTAAGATTCCAGCCAAAACAATTCGAGTTAACAGGCCGGTAACGGGATGACTTAGGTATCGCTTTATCAACGCTGAACTCCCGCCCGCAACTTTTCGGCTAATTCTTTAGCAGCGGCTGGACCGCCAGAGTTAATTGCATTTATGAATGCACTGCCAACAATAACTCCGTCTGCGTACTTAGCAATTTCATGGGCTTGCTCTTCAGTTGAAACACCAAGGCCAACGGCGATGGGCAAGTCCGTGAACTCTCGAGTCCGTGCCACAACCTCTTTAACCGAATCGCCAAGTGCGCTCCGTGCTCCGGTAACTCCCATTACCGCACCTGCATAAACAAAGCCTGTCGTGGCACTGGCCACCGTAGCTAGGCGCTGGTCAGTGCTAGATAGCGCCACCAAAAATACTCGATCAATTCCATTGGCATCTGTAGCTGTTATCCAGGCACCAGCTTCTTCGGGAGTTAAATCTGGAGTTATGACGCCAACTCCGCCGGCTGCCTGTAATTGTTCCGAGAACTTGGTGACACCAAATCGCTCAATTGGATTCCAGTAGGACATTACTAAAGTGGCCACACCAAGTTTGCTTACTTTGCCGACGGTATCTATGACATCAATAATCTTGGTGCCGTTTTCCAGCGAGGTTTGCACCGCCTCTTGGATGGTGATTCCGTCCATCAGCGGATCGGAGTATGGCAAACCGATTTCGACAATGTCTACTCCGCCAGCAACCATGGCCGATATACATTCGATGGCACCACTTTTGGTAGGAAAACCGGCGGGCAAGTAACCAATTAGCGCGGCTCGGTTTTCAGCACGCGCAGTGGCAAATGCTTGGGCAACTGTGGTCATGACTTTTGGTCCATTAGGTTGAACCAGTTAGCGGCAGTTGCTACATCTTTATCGCCACGACCGGAACAGTTCACCAAAATCAGAGCACCTTCGCCTAATTCTTTGCCTAACTCTAAAGCGCCATGAAGTGCATGTGCGGTTTCGATGGCTGGAATGATTCCTTCAGTTCGACAAAGTAGCCGCAGTGCGTCCATAGCTTCGGTGTCAGTGACTGGTCGGTATTCAGCGCGACCAATTTCGGCTAAAAATGCGTGTTCGGGTCCTACGCCTGGGTAATCCAGGCCCGCACTAATTGAATGGCTTTCAATTGTCTGTCCTTCTTCATCTTGCAAAACATATGAGCGAGCACCATGTAAGACGCCAATGGCCCCACCAGTGATGGTGGCAGCATGGCGGCCCGTCGCGACTCCATCACCACCGGCTTCGAAGCCAACAAGTCGGACGGCGGAATCAGCGATAAATGCCGTGAATATGCCGATGGCATTTGAGCCACCGCCCACACAAGCCACAACTGCGTCTGGCAATCTGCCAAAACGCTCTAGCATCTGCGCGCGGGACTCATCGCCAATAATTCGGTGAAAGTCCCGAACCATTTCTGGAAATGGCGCCGGCCCGGCTACTGTGCCGAGGAGGTAATGCGTGTTTTCAACATTTGCTACCCAATCACGCATTGCCTCATTAATCGCATCCTTAAGGGTCCGACTTCCAGTAGTGACCGGAATAACTGTTGCACCGAGAAGTTCCATGCGGGCAACATTCAGAGCTTGCCGCTTCGTGTCTTCTTCGCCCATGTAGACAATACATTCAAGTCCCAGCAGGGCCGCTGCAGTTGCTGTTGCAACTCCGTGCTGCCCAGCACCAGTTTCAGCAATCACTCGAGTCTTTCCCATGCGCTTGGTCAATAGCGCTTGCCCTAACACATTATTAATTTTGTGCGATCCAGTGTGATTTAAATCCTCACGCTTGAGCAGTATTGTCGCGCCACCTGCAAATTCGGAGAACCGATTTGCAATTGTGATTGGACTTGGCCGTCCTGTGTAATTGACCTGTAGGTCATGCAGCTCTGCCTGAAAAACAGGATCAGATTTGGCACTACGAAACGCTGCATCAAGTTCGTCAAGTGCCGCCATTAACGCCTCGGGCACAAATCGGCCACCGAACTGACCAAAGTGGCCACTAGCGTCGGGACTTAAAGTTGATTCAATTGTCATCTGACACCATCTGCATTTCGCTGCTCTGTACCTGCCTGAATCCATTCTCGGACAGTTTCCTGAGGATGACCACCTTTGACCAACGCTTCACCAACCAAAATGGCATCTGCGCCGCTTCGAGCCAAGGCTTCGACTTCGGCCAAAGTCGAAATTCCTGATTCGGCCACTGCAACGACGGACTTAGGGATTTGCGGAATCAGCCGGTGGCATACGGCCAAATCGACCTCTAGTGTCTTTAGGTTTCTGGCGTTCACCCCAAGAAGGTCCGGGTCAATGTCCATTGCTCGATCCAGTTCAGCTTCATCATGAATCTCCACTAGGGCAGACATACCTAGCCCACGGGCGATGTCATAAAAATCCCGAAGTTGACTTTGCAGTAGCCCGGCCACAATTAACAAAATTACGTCTGCACCGTGGGCTCTTGCCTCAAATATCTGATACTCAGTAACCATAAAATCTTTGCGCAATATTGGAATTTCGATTTGCTTGCGCACCAGATCAAGATCGGCCAAGCTGCCACTAAAGCGCCTTTGTTCAGTCAAAACGCTCACTATTGCTGCTCCGCCAGATTCATAATGTGCAGCTAATTGGTCAGGCGCTGTGATGTCGGCCAGATGTCCTTTGCTTGGACTAGAGCGTTTAACCTCCGCGATTACACTAAACGCGTTCTGCTGCAGAGTGTTTGTTGCGTGAAGTGGCGCTGAAACATCACTAAGTCGGGATTCCAGTTCTGCCAGCGAAACTTTCGCTTGCCGAAGCGCTAAATCTTCACGCACTCCCTCAATAATGGAGTCGAGGACGGTAGCCATTGTGATCCCTTGTTTGGTGTTCTCCTAATTCTATGCGGTTTTAACCAGTGGAAATTCGATGCGAAAAGATGCTCCACCCTCAGCTGCATGTCCAGCACTAGCCCTCGCTCCTAGGCGCTGAGCCAGTCGGCCAACCAGAGCTAGGCCAAATCCAGTACCAACTTTTCGCACACCTCGATAGCGCTCGTAAAGTTCACCTGGTTCAAATGCCACTGCTAAATCATCGCTCGAAAGTCCTGGTCCACCATCCCGAACTTCAATACTGCGGTCGGCGGCAAGTTCCAAGACTATTGGCGCTCCTGATGGCGTAACCCGCAAGGCATTTTCCAGCAAGTTATCGATTATTTGCCGAAGTCTTCCGATGTCAGAGACGAGGAATACCGGTTGGGTTGGCGTGACCAACTTGAAATTCACACCTTCGCGTGCACACCGACGTTCCCAGACCTCACCTGCATCGGAAACAACCTGAGCCAAGTCCATGTTTGCTGGATTAATTTGAAAATCGACTGCGCCAGTTCGGGCTAAATCCAGCAAATCGCTAACTAATCGGTCAAGGCGCAGTGATTCGGACTCGATGATTCCGCCAACGCGATTAAGTTCATCTGGTTTAACAACGCCGTCAACCATTGCTTCGGCATATCCACGAATGGCAGTCAGGGGTGTTCGCAGTTCATGGGAAACTGAAAGTAAGAATTCTCGCTGTCTGCCTTCACTATGTGTCAATTCATCTGAGAGCACATTCAAGGCAATTGCAATCTCGGAAATTTCAACTGGACCTTCGGGCTCAATTCGCAAATTTCTTTCACCCTGTGCCAATTTATGTGCGGCATCAGCGGCCTGTGCCAGTGGTTTGGTTAATCGCTGGGCAAACCAAAAGCCCATCAGTACAGCAACTGCAAAGCCTGCTAATAGCGCTAACGATATCCGCCTAATTGCCTCCGTTGTGACCGAACTCAAGACAGACATTGGTTGAACTAACAAAACGCCGGTACCAGGGCCTACCGGCCTCGCCTCGAGAAATACGCACCGACCTTCAGTGCAAGTGCGACCGCTCACGGGCAAGCCAAGTTCAACATCGTGAATCTGTTTTGCGGATAGCGCATGAGGCACAGATTGGCCTGGCATGATTACTTGGACTTCAATCCCTTGTGCTTGCAGGTATTCGACAATGCCTTCCATGGTTCGTTGTGGCGGACCTTCGCCTGCGTAGTCATGGTCAAAATCGAAGTCCTGCGGTTTGGACGCGATGTTGTGAACCATGTTTGCTTGGCTAGCCAGCGCTGCCTGCGCCTGATCTTGAGCCGCCGTTTTAATCAGCGGAAAAGCTACGATTGCAGCGATTAGCACCACAATTGCGGAAACTGCGCCAGTCATTAAGGTGGCACGAGAACTCAGGGTAGATAAATATTTCACGCTTTAATCACCGAATAGCCCACGCCCCGAGCAGTCCGAATTGGATTTGGCTCTCCAAGCTTGGCGCGCAATTGCGCCACATGAACATCAACGGTTCTAGTTCCCACTACTGAAGAATATCCCCACACATGACTCAAGAGTTCATCGCGACTAAAAACATGGCCAGGCCGGGACATTAAATGTGCCAATAAATCAAACTCAGTTGCCGTTAGTTCAATTTTGTTTTCATCGACTTTAACAATTCGAGCACTTGGGTCAAGAGTTATGTTCGCAACCGATACTTGTTCGGAATCAATCGGAAGGCCGCTTGACCGGCGCAACCAGACTCGAACCCGAGCAACTACCTCTCTTGGGCTCGGAGGTTTAGTGATGTAGTCATCTCCGCCCATTTCAAGGCCAAGAATGCGACTTATTTCATCATCACGCGCGGTGCAAAAAATAATTGGGGTCCAATTTTTCTCGGCGCGCAACTGTTGGCACACGGCAATGCCATCAATATCTGGCAATCCAACGTCTAACAAAATTACCGCTGGCTTAAGTGTTCGTACTGCATCAATTGCGGCCTTGCCTGTTGAGACCCAATGGACGCCAAGTCCTTCTCGAGTCAGATATCTGCGAAAAAGATCAGCAATATTCTCGTCATCTTCCACAACGAGGATTAGGCCTTTGGAATCACTCACGTTACAACTATGCCCGCTTTACACCTGGATTCAATTAGGTAAATGTAAAGAACTGGTCAAAACTCGAGCAAAACTAGTGTTTTGCGCCAAAGCCCATCAGCGCCAGAACTTTGCCAGCGATTAAGCCAACTGGAATGAGGCCAGCACCAACCCAAAAAATTGATGGTTTTGCCAAGATTAAACCAATGGTGCCGACTAAGAACGCCAAAATAACAATTATCACTGCGGTCCAAGCAGCTACTGTATGGCCGTGGTCTTGATGTTCACTCACTGCGCACTCTCCCGTTTGTAACTACTTTCAGTTTAGTCCCATTGCCTTAGGAGTCTTGGGTTGGATCAAGTCCAGCATCAATGGCCTGCCAAGTTGTAAGTTCATTGGCTGCATTGGTCCGGTTGTACCTTGATGCTGATTGCCCATGCGTTGGACCGGTTGCTAACAACAAAGATGCAAAAAGATTTACCATGCTCAACAAAGAAGCCACGCCCCAAAAGATATTTGAGCTGTAGGGCACCAAAGTGACAGTCCTTCCAACTGCTTCAGAAACTAAATAATCTACTTGGTCGGAAATTACATTGGCACGAGAACCTAATGCGCTGAAAAGACTTGCGCCACTGAGTGCCACTAAAAACAGTGCAACTGTGCGACGGACTAATCCTGAAGTGACCCGATAAGCGATTAGGCCTGCAAGCAACGCCCAAGCACAGCCAGCACCCAAGGGATCTAGTGATTTACCGGAAATTCCCAGCTGCAAATCGGGAGTGTTTAATTCACTAAATGAGGCGGTGACCCAGTTGCGAGTCGAGATTACTAAAAGTAAAGTGCTGCAGAATGCGAGTGTGCCTAACGCAAGTTGAATTCGCGATTTCACGCATGCTCCGCTGCAGCAACCGCGCGCAAAACCGCTGCAGCCTTTGCCTGACATTCAGCATCTTCACTTGCTGGGACCGAGTCGGCCACGATTCCGGCCCCTGCTTGGACATAAGCCTGGCCACTTTTTAGCACAGCACTTCTGATGGCAATTGCAGTATCTAGATTTCCGGCGAAGTCGAAATACCCAATGCAACCGCCATAGATACCACGGCGAGTTGGTTCTAGTTTTTCGATTATCTCCATCGCCATTGGCTTTGGTGCTCCTGACAAAGTCCCCGCTGGGAAAGTGGCTCGAACTAAATCGAGCGGGTGCATTTTGTTGTTGACCTGCCCAATTACGGTCGAGACGATGTGCATCACATGGCTATAGCGTTCAATGTGCATGAACTCACTGACCTCAACCGTTCCCGGTTGGCAAACTCGACCTAAGTCATTTCGACCTAAGTCGACGAGCATCAAATGCTCTGCGCGTTCCTTCTTGTCATCAAGTAATTCTTGAGCTAGTTGCTCGTCAGCAGCTTCGCTCGTTCCACGTGGCCGCGTTCCCGCAATTGGGTGAAGCATTGCTTGGCCAGAAGTTAGTCGCACCAGCGCCTCAGGACTTGAACCAACTAGATCAAAATCAACTTCGCCATACGGAATTTCAGGTCCGGTATGTTTCGGCACCCGAATTAAAAACATATAGGGGCTGGGATTGGACTCTCGTAATGCCCGATAAACGGAAAGAGCAGATGCCGAGCACGGTGTAGAAAAGCGCTGAGATAAAACTATCTGGAATGCATCGCCGGCCCGAATATGTTCCTTTGCAACTTGCACTGCTGCTTGGTATTGGACCGATTCGCTTTCGCGGGTGACTACTGGTTCAGCCGGGGTAAAGGCAACTGGTTCTGCGGACCGCTTTGCTGAAGCTAAGCGCAACTCCATTTGATCGAGTCGATTTACCGCATCTTGCCAGGCTAGATCAACCCGCTCACTTGAGTTGTCGTAATTAATTGCATTAGCTATCAGAAAGATATTTCCGAGTTCATGATCTAGCACTGCCAAATCAGTGGCCAAAAACATAGCCAGCTCTGGAACATGTAAGACATCTGGCGTGATATTGGGCAACTTTTCAAACCTACGAACGATCTCGTAACCCAAGTAGCCAACGACGCCACCAGTCAGTGGTGGAAGTTCATCTGCACTGACGCCAACATTCACTTCTGGTGTATGCAATTTAGAGAGTAAGTCTCGTAAAACTTCTAACGGATCTTTGGAATCGATAATTCCTTCTGGTACCCGTCCGGACCAAGCACTCTCTCCGTCTACTTCGCTGAGCATTGCCGAGGTATTTACTCCAACAAAGGAGTACCGAGACCAAGCCATTGCGTGTTCAGCAGACTCTAACAAAAAAGTCCCTGGTCGCTCTTCGGCCAATGTTTGGTAAAGCCCAACCGCCGTGAAATCCGAATTTTCAACTTTGCGAATGACTGGAATAACCCGCCGATCTTCTGCTAGCTCGCGAAACTCGGCTAAGGAAACGGAGGTGTTTGTCATTTTTTTATTGACCGTTCAGAAAAGCAAGTTTGACTTCCCGTATGACAAGCTACGCCAGTTTGGATGACAGTTAGCAAGAGTGTGTCGGAGTCACAGTCAACGGCCAAATCAACTACCTCTTGGGTATTACCGGAGGTCTCTCCTTTCACCCACAATTGGTTGCGACTACGACTGAAATAAGTGGCGACTCTCG
>Ga0214917_10004678_pt1 | contig 15047 bp, 12 predicted proteins | sample LL_1208_BB_MetaG_FD_177983 | JGI IMG/M metagenome (GOLD analysis project Ga0214917, IMG submission 177983) | Freshwater microbial communities from Lake Lanier, Atlanta, Georgia, United States - LL_1208_BB | ecosystem: Environmental > Aquatic > Freshwater > Lake | place: USA: Georgia | collected... | reverse complement strand
TGCAATTCAGGATAAAACGGGCTGCTTTATCAGCGCCATCGTTGTAGATAACACCACCCATTTGCATTTCACCTCTACCGCTTTTTACAATTTTTCGTTGATTGGCAACTATTCCTACTGCCCATCCCTCAATGCGTGCATACCCACACACCATGGTCTTTCCATAGTCTTGTTTGTAGGGTTGAAAACTATCCTTGTCTACAATGCACGATAAAAGCTCATAGGTGTCATAAGGTTTTCCATCTCTTGGAAAGAGGCCATAAATGGAAGCAGGATCCTTAGCAGGTGCTTGTGCTTTAATGCGATTAAAGCCCGCCTTTGGTTTGTCGGCAAAAAGTTCAACCAGTTTTCGAATATGATCTAAGCATTCCTCTTCAGTTTTGAAAGTAGCATCAGCGGTACCGCTAATATTTGCATGCATTTGAGCACCTCCCAAACTTTCATTATCTACATCTTCACCAATGGCCGCTTTTACCAAATAGGAACCTGCTAAAAACACGGAGCCATTTCCCTCAACCATTAACGTTTCGTCGCTCATAATTGGTAAATAAGCGCCACCTGCTACACAGGCTCCCATCACTGCAGCAATCTGTGGAATTCCCATTGCGCTAATTTTGGCATTGTTCCTAAAGATTCTACCAAAATGTTCTTTATCGGGAAATATTTCGTCTTGAAGGGGAAGAAACACACCTGCACTATCCACCAGATAAATAATTGGCAGGTGATTCTCCATGGCGATTTCCTGTAACCGAAGATTTTTCTTACCCGTAATAGGAAACCAAGCTCCTGCCTTGACCGTTTGATCATTGGCTACCACCACACATTGCTTGCCACTGATATAGCCAATGCCCGCTACTGTTCCTCCTGCGGGGCATCCACCAAATTCGGGGTAGAGGCCGTGTCCGACAAACTTGCCAATTTCAACAAAGGGAGCATTTTTGTCTAGTAGATAGTCGAGTCGCTCCCGTGCTGTCTTTTTATTTTTTTCGTGTTGTTTGTCTATTGACTTCTTACCCCCGCCTAACTCAATTTGTTCTGCAGTTTGTCTCAGCTGACTAACTAAATTGCGTAGATGGTCTTCGTTTTTATTGAATTCAATATCCACGTTCAATACTTTATTTTGGTTTGACAGCGCCGGGTTCGTATTTAGTTTCTATATCACGAAGTACTGTAAAGAGTCTTTCATTGATTGGTGCCTCCGTTCTTTCAAATCCACCATAATAAGCAGGGATCGTTGATTGAATATACTTGTAGTAGTTGTCTTGCTGTTGCAGATCTGTTAGAATGGCTTTTTTCACTTTAGTAGCCAATTCAGTCATTCCTGCTTTGTAGGCTGCTTCTAAATAAATCAAGGCTGTTTGATTATGACTGTTATACCTACTCACCATGGCATAGGGGAGAGAAGCGGGAGTAATTGAATTTTCAATTTTCTCCATTAATTTTTTTGCCTCTTCTTTTCGTCCTGCATCAGCTAAATTTCCTGCTGCTTCAGCATACACGGATCGAATGTTGAGTAAGTGTCTTCGATTTTCTTCATCAAAATAGATTCCTTTTTTCTCTGCACCACCAAATCTGAATTTCTCCATTAGATTTTTGTACATCACATCGAGATTGTTGTCTCGAAGCGTTGTTCCACCTAATCCATTTGAGCGCATGGATTGATCTGTAATCCAGTTCATTTGAGAAAAACGAGGAAGTACAGGAACTAAGCGATAGGAGAGACCTTCTTTGCGTAAATAAGGGCCGAAGCCTAACTCACCCATGGGAGAAGTAAAATAGATTGGACGTTTCCATTGATTAGCTGCAATAATATTCAAAATGATCAAATCATTTTTGAGCAATGCTCTTTTAGGAAGCTCTATGCCTAATGCAGGTAAAATACTATCCCCGGCAACTGCAGTACCATTTTGTAAAACAATAGAGCGGTCAACAGGAACAGTTACACGACTAACGGGCATTATGTTCAACGGCTCTCCCCTGGAATTATCCATTCTTGCAGGATCGTCGCTGCCTACATAACTGTTCATGACGTCATAGAGATCATAATAAGCTTCTTGATCAATTCCGCTAACTGGATTGTAGAGGACATAGTTTCTTTTATTGCCTTCTATTTTATCTGCAGGCCAAATCATGTTTAACGAATCCGCGTCATTGATTTTATAGCGGAGTTGATTGATGTACCAGTCAATTCCCAATAAGCTGTTATTGACAACACGTACATCAGTGCGTATGCCTTCTACTTCTTGCGCATACCATAAAGGATAGGTGTCATTATCCCCAAAGGAAAATAAGATGGCGTTGGGTGCACAACTCTCCAGATAATCTCTTGCCATGTCAGGAGCAGTAGTTTTATTGCTTCGATCATGATCATCCCAAGTTTGATAGCCCATCCAAATGGGAACTAATAGACAAATCCAAAGTGCCAGCCCAGCAACGATTGATTCGTTTTTGCCCTGGCCACTTATTTTTTGTATCAAGAATGGTATAGCAATTGTTAACCCTATTCCCATAGCACCAGCAGCAAGCGAGGTAATCATAGCGCCATCTCCGTTACCAGGGAAACAACTCATAAAAGTGACCAAAAATGCCAAGGAGCCTGTATAGATCAATAAGTCTTTAAAAGATGCCTTTTCTAATTTTTCTTTTGCCAGTTGCGCAAATGTGATAACGGCAAGTCCAATCCAAATGGCAAATGCATAAAAGGATCCAACATAAGCGTAGTCACGTTCACGTGGCTGGTTGCCGGGTTGATTAAGGTAGAGCACTACCGCAATTCCTGTAAAGAAGAAAAGTAGAAAACTGACAATCCAATCTTTTCTGTTTTTTAAATATTGGTATACGCAGCCAATAATACCTAGTAAGAAGGGGAGTAAAAAGAAGCGATTATGTGCTGCATTGTTTTTAATGCTATCAGGCAAACGGGATTGGTCTCCTAATCTGCTATCATCAATAAATCCAATGCCGCTAATCCAATTTCCATCGCGTTTATTGCCCAGTCCTTGGATGTCATTTTGTTTACCAGCGAAATTCCACATGAAATATCGCCAATACATAAGACTCATTTGATAACTGAAAAACCAATTGATATTATCCTTGTAGGTAGGGGCCTGATAATTTCCAGTCTGCGGGTCTTGTTCAAGACCTAACCATTCGGCATAGAATTGCGCGTGGTATTGGTCATCACTGGAGTCCCATACACGGGGGAATAATTGTTTAACATCGCTAGTGTAATTATAATCTTTTGTGCGACCGATTGGAATATAGCTGTCCTTTCCTTTTAAATACTTCATTTCGCTTTCAACAAACGGCTGGTCTTGAACTAGGTCTTTAGAAGGATCAGCAGCAAAATGCGGTCCATATATCAATGGAGCACTTCCGTATTGTTCACGGCTCAAATAATAAACCAAACTAATGGGATTGTCTACATTGTTCATGTCAATACCCGGATTAGCTGTAGAGCGAATCAGCGCTGTGAAATACATAAAGTAGCCCAATAACATAAACGAGTAACACCAAAGTGAAAGCTTTAAAACTCGAAGTGAGGATGGTTTTAAGAAATAACCCACTACTACGGCAGCTGCAATTACAAGTACAAGTGGAAGAAATTTAATACCATCTCCAGGTACAATTACAAAAGGTACTGCCAGTAAAATAAGAAAAGCAACAAACCAGCTGATAATTTTTGTAGATGAGAATTTCGAAACAGAAAAACTGAGACCCACAATAACTAAAACTGTGAGCGCAACAAAGTAAAATGCAAATCCAGAGAAGAATGGAAGTTTCAGGTTATTGACAAAAAAGATATCTACTAAACCTGCTGCTTTCATGGAGTACTGGATAACGCCAACCTGTACTAGTCCAGTTATTGCACATCCAATTAGGAATGCATAGATCGCACCCTTGGTGGTAACAGCATATCTGCGATAGTAATAGATCATTACGATTGCAGGGATGGTTAACAAGTTTAGAAGGTGAACGCCAATTGAAAGTCCCATCATGAAAAAGAAGAATACAATCCAGCGGTCAGCCCTTAATCTGTCTGCGGAATTATTGCCGGCATTTTCATCTGCTTGTTCCCATTTCAACATCGCCCAAAAAACAAGCGCTGTAAAAAAAGATGAAAGGGCATATACTTCACCTTCCACCGCACTGAACCAAAAAGAATCAGAAAAGGTATAGGCTAACGCACCCACAATTCCTGCACCCATAATGGTTGTGATTTGTGGTTGTGTTAACTGATCTTCTTTAACAGCATAAAGTTTTCTTCCAAAATGAGTGATGCTCCAAAACAAAAACAGAATGGTAGCGGCACTAGCCAGTGCACTCATGAAATTGACTGCGCTTCCGGCAGTCAGCGGTCCGTCTCCAAAAAGGATGATAAAGAATCGACCTAGCAAAACAAACAAGGGAGCACCTGGAGGGTGAGGGAGTTGGAGACCCTTGGCGCTTGCGATAAACTCGCCAGTGTCCCATAAACTACCACGGGCTTCTCTGGTCAATACATAGGTTGCCAGTGCAATCAAAAAAATCACCCAGCCGGTCCAATTGTTTTGTTTTCTAAAATTCATCTTCGCATAATTTGAGGTCTGACAAAAATAGGATTTAGCGGGGCAAAATGTCCTCTAATCCATGATTTAACGTAGCTTTTTACTGAAAGTAAACACGTACAGTTTGGTAGGCCAGTTGGCCCTGGCGAATTTTCTCAGAATATCCTTTGAGTCCAAATAATCCGGCAGCATTTCCCTTGTTTATGGCTATCTCTAAATAGCCGGCACTATTAAAAAGTGCAAGTTTTTCTCCCTCTGCAACATCTGCATAACTCTCGCTCAATTGATCAATTGTTTCATCTCCCCTAAAAACAATTTTGAATCCTCTCCCTTTTCTGTTTTCTTCAAATTGCTCCCGATTTATATTGACAATTACATTCTCAAAGCTGTCAATAAAAATAATCTGGCCCTCGATGAATTGTTGTTCGATGATTGGTTGCAAATGTTTTTTCTCTACAAAATTGATCTCCTCTGCACCAACTTCTTTGATTGAAGTGCCTTGGTCTAGTTTGTTGATTACAATTCCCATCGACTCTGTAATCTGTAGAGTTGTTTTTGTTATGGTGGGATCCATCGATATACCCACGACCATTTCGGGAGTACCTTCCAAAACCATACTCAGCAAACCGTTGTTTGCACAGAGGAAATATTGATTTTGATGAAAGGCTAATACAAGATGATTGGACGGGTTGGCAAAAAGATCTACGAGTATTACATGAAACGTGTGGGAGGGGAAGTGTCGAATTGCACTTCTGCACACGTAAGAAGCTTGTGGGTAATTGAATGGAGGGATCGCGTGAGAGATATCGATGATCTGCGCATTCGGAACCAGACGTAATAGCTGTGCTTTTATGGCACCCACTAAATAGTCAGGGCTTCCTATGTCAGAAGTAAGCGTGATGAGCGCCATAAATTATTTGATCAATTTACCCTCTTTAAAGAAAAAGCGATATACTAGTTTATCTGCCCACGCAGGAAAGAATCTATTCATAAAAACTGTTCTCTTGCCTGTAAAAGTTAACACAAGTGTTCTTTTCTTTTTTGCGATAGCATCAAGAATATGTTTTGCGCATTCATCGGCAGGCATCATTTTGCCTTCATCCATTGATGTTTCACCATGTGCTTCTGCATTTTTGTCTAATGCCGCGTGTCTGATATTTGAGGTGGTAAACCCTGGGCATACCCACATGACATGTACACCGTCATCTACTAATTCAGTTCGAATAGATTCCAGAAAGCCTTGCAAAGCGAATTTACTGGCAGAATAGCCGCTTCTTCCTGGTAAACCTCTATAGCCAGCAATGGAAGAAACGCCTACAATGGTTCCTTTTCTTTCAATCAATGAAGCAAGGGCATAACGAGTACAAAATACCACACCCATGAGGTTAATGTCCATTACTTTTTTGATCACCTCGGTTGTTGCATCTTTTAATAGGGCACGCATAGAAATGCCTGCATTATTGATCAAAATGTCAATTCCACCAAATACACTGATTGTGCTTTCAATAAATTGCCTGCAGTCATTTTCGGAGCTTACATCGGCAAACATTGTATGCAGACAACTGCTAGAAAATTCTTTTTGTAATTGATACAGTTTATCATGATTTCTGCCACAAGTTGACACCAGTGCTCCTTGTGAGAGAAGGATCTCCACTAGCGCGCGGCCAATGCCATCTGTTCCGCCAGTAACGACCACAACTTTTTTCCTAAAAAAATCAGGTGTATGCATACCTGTACAAACCTACTTTAAAATTGAAGAAAAAGAGTTGATAATTCTCTGTAAAAAGTTTTGGTGTAAAGGGTTGGGAGACTTATTTTTGCACTCCCAAAATTGGTTGATCTCGTAGCTCAGTTGGTAGAGCACAACACTTTTAATGTTGGGGCCCTGGGTTCGAGTCCCAGCGGGATCACCAAAAAAGCCGTCGAAAGACGGCTTTTTTATTAGGGTTGAATTGCTTTTTGAAGTGTGCCCATCACGTCTTTTCGGATCATCTTTTCGGCCAATTTGAGCATATTTACAAAGGCCTTTTCTCCTGAGATTCCGTGGCCAATAATCACAGGTTTTGCTACACCTAATATGGGCGTTCCTCCGTAATCTTCAAAATTGAAACGGTCAAAATAGGCGTTGTTGATTTTTTCGGAACGGGCAATATCATAGATAGATTCTGCCATTTTTAAAATGATGTTCCCTGTAAAACCATCGCAGACCATCACGTCGGCTTTTTCGCCAAGTATATCTCGTCCTTCAATGTTGCCAATAAAATTGATTTGTGGGTTTGCCTTTAAAAGAGGGTAGGTGGCTTGTGCCAGTTGATTTCCTTTTCCTTCTTCTTCTCCTACGTTAATTAAACCAGTAGTTGGATTGTCAATTCCCAGAATTTCTTTAGCATAAACCGTGCCCATCATGGCAAATTGATTTAATTGCTCGGGCTTGCAATCTGCATTTAATCCTACGTCCAGCAATAATCCAGTTTGACCATTTCGCTTGGGAATAATGGTAGAAATGGTAGGGCGTAACACACCTTCCAATGGCTTAATGCTAAAGTGGGTTCCCACCAGCATTGCACCTGTGTTACCGGCGCTTATGAAAGCATCAATTTTGTTTTTTGCGAGCAGGCCAAAACCAACTGAGATGGATGAATTGGGTTTTTCTTTTAATGCCTTGGTTGGATGCTCATGCATGCCAATCACTTCGTCTGCATGTTGTACTTGAACAAGTGCAGAATTGATTTGATGTGCTTCCAATAAGGGATTTAATTGCTTCTCATCACCCACCAAACAAAGAGGAAGTGGGGAAGCTGTTTCCAAGTAAGATTTTACTCCTTTAATAGCTTCTGCAGGGGCGTAATCTCCGCCCATCATATCAATTCCAATTACCATAACATGTATTAAATGAGAAATTCCAAATCCAGCAAAATGATGCAATGCTGAATTTGGAATTTGATTGGATAAAAATGGTGTTACGCTTTTAGCGGAGCCTTTTCAGCCACCAATTTTCCTTTGTAATACAACTTGCCTTCGCTCACATGTGCGCGGTGACGCAAATGTGTTTCACCAGTTGTACCATCTAAAGAAAGATTGGTTGCAGCTGCTTTATAGTGAGTACGGCGTTTTGCACTTCTTTGCTGGCTGTGGCGTCGTTTAGGATTTGGCATATGTTATTTTTTATTCAGTTATGATAAGTCTTTAAATTGATCGAGTCCTTTCCAAATGGGGTTTTTTTCAGGGGTGGGGGGTGTCTCTTTTTCTAATTTATTCAGCATTTCGCGCGCTGATTTGTTACAAAAAGGACCATCCATTTTTTCAAATCCACAGGATTTTTGCATAGGGAGACACAGATTGATGAACTCGTAAATCCATTCTTCAACATTCAGATGACTTTCTCCACGTCCAATGTAAAACACATCTGGGTCATCTTCTTGTTCATTCATCAACGCAGGTTCTTCAACCATTTTAACTGTGATCTTAAATTCATCCCACAGTTCCAGTGGAAGATTTCCGTTGCAGCGGTCGCAGGTAACTTCTAGCTTTCCCCCAATTTCAAAAGTGAGAAGCATAAAGCTATTCTGCTTGTCAAGCGTAAGTTTTACGTTTGCGTTGCAATTTCGAAAATCCTGTTCCTGAAAAGAAACAAAGAACTTGTCGCTGATAACGTAGTTGAATTCGTGCGTGCCCGGCTTTAATCCAACAAAGGCTATATCGTATTCCCGGTTACGCCCCATGTTACTACTTTTCAGCGGACGCAAAGGTAAGATAAAGTTTTGATTCTTTACGGGGTATTTTCGCTACTTTTAAGCTACCTATTATTTTATAACCTGTTGGTAATGAGCCTTCTAAAATCCTGGCAATTACGAGTTCGTCTCACTCGCTTGTTCGAGCATGCCATGAAAAACTGGGCCTGGGTCCTATTAATTGTTGGGGCCCTTTTTATTCGGATTTTGGCAACGCAGAAGGATTGGGTAGAGAAATACTACACGCATGGAATCTATCCTGTTATCTCACTCATACAACGATACCTATTTGGCTGGTTGCCTTTGAGTGTTGGCGATTGGATTTATGGAGCATTGTCGGTGATTATTTTATTAAAGACCGCATGGTTTTTTCGAGACCTGGTCTTAAAAAGAATTAACCGTTCATACCTTGTTTCCGGATTGCAACAACTCATTTTTTTCTTTTTGTTTGTTTACGTTTTCTTTAATCTTGGGTGGGGGTTGAACTATAATCGACAAGGTATTGCCAAGAAACTTTCTTTACAGACTGATTCCTTTTCTGTGAATCAGCTAGACACACTTACCCGCTTTTTGCAACAACGCGCTAATTATTACCGATCACAGGAGCAACACGGGATTCGGCAGCAGTTGAAACGCAAAAAAAATCTATTTCACCAAGCGCAACTTTCTTTTGATACAGCAGCTATTCAGTTTCCCTTTTTAACAATGCAAGCTCCATCTATCAAGCCTTCTCTTTATAGTTATATGGGCAATTATTTAGGATTTCAAGGGTATTATAATCCATTTACCGGAGAAGGTCAGGTCAATACAACTATTCCTGTTTTTGTACAACCTTTTGTCACTACACATGAAATGGCGCATCAAATTGGTTTTGCAAAAGAGAGTGAAGCCAATTTTGTTGGGTATTTGGTTTGTAGAAAATCTCCTAATTTATTTTTTCGTTACTCTGCATATCTTGATATGTACTTGTATGCACATGGGTTGTTATATCAGTTGGATTCCTCCCGTGCAATTCAAATTGCCTCAGGTATTTCACCAATGGTAGCAAAAGATATTCGAGCTTTGAAACAGTTCTATCAACGCTATAAAAGCCCCTTGGAAGATTGGATAATGGTTGGATATGATTATTTTTTGCAAGCCAACCAACAGCCACAAGGAAAACGTAGTTATGGACAGGTAACGGGATGGCTACTTGCCTGGGTGCGAAAAGAAGGCTGGAATGCTTTGTGATAATTAGAACTTATTCTTCCACATCATACTTTCAACCGGCCTATCAGGTTGGTTGCTGTATTTAGAATTTTTCTTTTGGTTGTAGGCCACTTGGATCGGTCCTTCAACAGGAAAATAGATCAGCTGACCAATGGGCATTCCTTTATAAACTTTCACCGGTTGTTTTACTGAAATCTCTAATGTCCAGTTACCGCAAAATCCAACATCCCCTTTTCCTGCAGTGGCATGAATATCGATGCCCAATCGGCCAGTAGATGATTTTCCTTCTAAGAAAGGTACATGGGCATGCGTCTCGGTGTATTCTTCGGTGACGCCTAAATAGAAAATATGTGGATAGAGTACAATACCGTCATCCGGTATTTCAAAATAGTCAATCTGATTATGTTTTTTGGCGTCAATCATATGTTCTTTATAGGTAGCCAGGGTTTTTCCTAAATGAACATCATAGGAATTGCTACCTAAGCACTCTCTATTGTAGGGTGAAATCTTAATAGTTCCTTTTTCCATTTCCTCCAGGATTCGAGTATCAGAGAGAATCATAGTTGTATATTCGTTTTGATTTACGGCAAATTAATCAGGAATTACTCCACCATGCCGATTATTTTTCAACAGCAATTAAGTTCCGGGGCCTCCTTGGCCATTTGGAAAATTACCGAGCCTCTTCATTTTTTTGAGACAAAGCTTTCGCCGGCACGTGCTATTGCCCACGAAGAGGTTAAAAAAAGACATTTGGCAGCGCGGCTTACACTTCAGCAATTGGAACCAGGGCTTGATTTATCCGCAATAAAAGTGGCTGAATCAGGAAAGCCTTTTTTTGAGGGTGTAAACGCTTTTTTCTCATTATCTCATACCGATCAATATGCTGCTGCAATAGTGTCCAGCGAAAACCAGGTGGGAGTAGACATAGAGGGAGTGGGAGAGCGGATCTTTAGGATTCGCCATAAATACCTGGATGATGCCGAGCAAGATTTATTACAAAAAGAATTGAATTTGTCAACACTTCAAGAAGGGGGTGATGCTGCAAAATGGTTAACACGCTGCTGGTCCGCAAAGGAATCGATTTACAAGTGGCATGGACAATTGGGGATCGATTTTATAAAAGACATCTCACTTACTGCCATTGATCAAACAGCGCAGGAGCTACATTTTAATTTTGCTCCTACTAGTGGCGGATTGAAGATAAATTATCACTCCATAGAAAAATTGGAACTGACTTGGATTGAGAATTAATCCTCTTCGCTATCTGTACTGTCTTCTAAAAGATTTAGATTAACATCAGCTCCTGAAATTCCTTCAATGGATCCTCTGATGTGAGCAGCATTCAAAAGCACTTTTTCTAATTGCTTCTCTCTGGACTTCCACAATTTCTCCATGGCATCTCTTTCCTTTTGAATGGAAAGTTTCATACTCATAAAGCCTTCGCGGATTGCTTGCCACTGTTCTGCAAATTCTCGGCTAATTAAATAGTCGTACAGCAGCTGCATTTTATCCCCTTTGTTTTCCTGATTTCTGGAAGCAAAGGAAATGCGAATTAATGCATCACGTAGTAGATGTACAATGGCTTTTACTTCGGCAAAGGAGCAAATCCAAACGCCTTCTTTCTCGCCAAATCGATCCATGTCCTTTGGGAAGGCTTGTGTGACTAATACGGCAACATCCGCACCTTGGCTACGCATGTCAGACTTTAGTTTCTCAATCCACTCCGGTGAAAAGTCTTTGGTGCGTTTACTTTCAAAAATGATTTTACCGCATTCCTGCGCAAGTTTGTTTCGCACAGTTTGTATACAATCTGCTCCTTTTACGCCTTTCCCCACCTCTTCGATGGTGTCAAAAGGAAAGGCAGATTTGAGTAAGTCTTCCAGTAATAATTCTTGTGCCTCACCTTGCGATTGCATACTACCTTGTTCTGCCTTTCGTTTCATTTCTTCGGCTAACTTTCGTTGTGCTTCTAATTTTTCTTCCATCTCTTTAATCCGAAGCTGAAACTCAGTTTCTTTTGCTGCTATGCGTTGCTCTTCTAGTTTTCGAAGATCGCCTGACAGCTTTTCTCTTTCTTCCTGTAGTTTTTTTTGTAGGGAGAGCTCTAGTTCTTCCTCTTTTAATTTTAACTCTTGTTCTTTGCGTAGAAAATCTAATTGTTGCTGACGTGCTTCTTTTAGTTTTTCTTCATTGGTTCGATTGGTTTGTTCGAGTATTATAAGCTTGTTTTCAAATTCTGCAGCTATGGATTTACGCGTTGTTTCCTCCATACTTTCTTGTAAGCGTTTTTTTTCTTCTTCTAATTTGAGCTGAAATTCTTCGGACTTCTTTTTTTGCCACTCTGCCGCTTTATTACGTAACTCTTTTTCTACCTCCTCGCGAATGGCATCGTTGGGGGCAAAAGAGTGGCCGCAGCTGGGGCATTTTATTTCGGTAGACATTGGAGACTTGCTTACTGCGAAAGTAATTTATATTGGAATTGAATGATTGGAATAAAAAAGGCGACCCTGGAAAGGATCGCCTTTTGTTTGTGCCCCGGATCGGAGTTGAACCGATACGGCCATTGCTGGCCACAGGATTTTAAGTCCTGCGTGTCTACCAATTTCACCACCAGGGCTTTGGTAAAAAAAATCCCCTCTTTTTTATGAGAGAGGATTCTCAGAGCGGAAGACCGGGCTCGAACCGGCCACCCCGACCTTGGCAAGGTCGTGCTCTACCAAATGAGCTACTTCCGCGTAAAAGAACTAAATCCATCTTTTGGATGGGGGCACAAAATTAAGGGATTGTGCAATATCAAAAAAGCCTTCCTTATTACTTGTATTTTGGGGTATATAGGGTGCTTTCCTGAACAGGTACCTCAATTTTTTTGTACTTCTTGGTATAGAGCATTGAGCAAGCTCCAAATAGAAAAGCAACTAAACAACCCACTTGTAAATAGAACAGAAATCCAGAAGAAGTTACCCAGCTATGTGTAAAATCTGACTGCTGGATTTTTTCGAGTTCCTGTTGGTATTCTTGTTGTGCGTTCATGGAATCAATTTGAGTTGCAAAAATAGGATTTCGGTTAAAAATATCAGGACTCTTTTGCAACTATTTCAGAAAATCTCCGCTTCTTTTTAAAGTAATACTGCCATAAGATTGAACCAGAATAAACCCCCGCTAGAGGTTTGTTGAGATTTTGTTGAGTCCTTTTTCTTATTAAGTTTGGCATCCTTGCCATCAGGGCAAAGTGCGCTCGGGCAACTGCCCACCAATAGCCAGGATCTCCGCTAAATAAACCCTTGTAAGCAGCCAGTGCATCCAATAAAAAACGTATCGGCAGTACAAGTAGTAGTTTGCCAATGGGAAGGTTCTTGAATAGCATCGACAAATTGTTTCTGTAATTAAGAAACGTCTTTTGCGAATTTCCAGTTGGCAACGTGCTTCCGCCCACATGCCAAACTATAGAGGAGGGACAAGAAAAAATCTTTTTACCACGTAATTGTAATCGCCAGCAAAGATCAATTTCCTCTTGATGTGCAAAAAAATCTGCATCCAGGCCATCGCAATCATGAAAATCTTTGGCGCGTACAAACAATGATGCGCCGCTTGCCCAAAAAATAGGAGAGGGTTTAGCATATTGATTGGTGTCTTGCTCACAATAATCCAACACTCTTCCTTTTGCAAAAGGATAGCCGAACCAATCAATCCAGCCTCCACAGGCGCCTGCATATTCAAATGAACTTTTATGGTTGTAGGAAAGAATTTTCGGTTGACAAGCGGCAATGCTAAGGTCTTTCTCCATCAAGTCAATTACGGGTTCAATCCAAGATGGCGATACTTCAACATCTGAATTTAAAAGAACATAATAGTCAGCCTGTACTTGTTGTAATGCTTCGTTATAGCCTGCGGCGTATCCTTTATTGGTTGCAATGATTATCCTTTTAACTGTAGGAAAAGAAGTTTCCAGCAATTGCACGGATTGATCGGTTGATCCATTGTCGGCTACCACTACTTCAAGGTTCTGATAGGTAGAATTTAAAACAGAGGGTAAAAACTTTTCTAATAGGTTTTTACCATTCCAATTTAAGATCACAACTGCGACACGTGGGACAGGCATAGATAAATTAATTCGTCAAAATTAGGGTATGCCTCGCAATCCGCTTAAATTCGGACTATGGGAAGAATACTGTTGCATTGGAAAAATTGGGTTGCCCTGTTGGCTATTCTGATTGTGACTGGAACCATATTCTATTCGCAGTTTCTTGCAAAAAAAATTGCAGTGAGGGAAAGACAGGTGGTTGAACAATGGGCAGAGGCTACTCAATTTTTGATCAGAGCACCTATGGATGCTGAAATTCTTTTGGCAACCCGAATTCTTACTGAGAATAAGTCAATTCCTATCATTGAAACAAATGAAAATGATAGCATATTGAATTATATCAATATTGACACCTCTAAAGTTGTAGCTAATTCTTCTTACTTAACTGAACAATTAAAAAAGTTCAAGGCTGCTCATCCTCCTGTAATTTGGACAGATCCTGTCAATGCTTCCCGTCAAAACAAATATTACTATGGAGAATCATCTTTGTTAAATCAGGTTCGATATTATCCATTAGTCCAGCTTTGCATTGTTGCGTTATTTATAACGCTAATTCTTGTTTCACTTCGAAGTAGTTATTTAGCTTCCCAAAATCAAGTGTGGGCCGGTATGGCCAAAGAGACAGCACATCAACTAGGCACACCTGTTTCTTCATTGGAAGGATGGTTAGAAATGTTACGCGATATTCCAGGTACATCACAAATTGTACCTGAGTTGGAGAAAGATATAAGACGTCTTCAATTAGTATCTGACCGATTTGGAAAAATTGGAAGTAAACCTCAATTGGAAAAAATTGAATTAACTGAACAGGTGAAGGAAATGGTTGAGTACATGAAGAAAAGAGCAGGGGCGGGGGTGCAATTCAATTTTGAAGTTGTTACTTCGCCACTATACGCTCAACTGTCACCGCCTTTATTTAATTGGGTAATCGAGAATTTATTAAAGAATGCATTGGATGCATTAAACGGTGGTGGTATAATCACAGTAAGAATTTTTGATAACAGTACTGCTATCCATATTGAAGTAAGCGATACTGGAAAGGGAATTCCAAAAAATGAGATTGGCAAGGTCTTTAATCCCGGGTTTACCACTAAAAAAAGAGGATGGGGTTTAGGGCTTACGCTTTCTCGAAGAATTGTGGAGCAATTCCATGGTGGCAAATTATTTGTGAAGCAATCTGAACTAGGCAAGGGCACAACCTTTGCAATAAACCTGCCAAAATAGTTTCTTATATTTGCTCCCCTTCAGTGAATTTATTCACTGGCCCAGGTGGCGAAATTGGTAGACGCACTACCTTGAGGTGGTAGCGCTGGAAACGGCGTGCTGGTTCGAATCCAGTCTTGGGCACCATAAAAAAAGTCCTGCGCGAAGTGCGGGACTTTTTTTATTTCTCACTAAAATACTTGTTGATATCAGACTTTACTATTCAAGACATTTTGCACAGAATAGGCTGTATCTAAAATAGTTTTTTCAAAAGAA
>Ga0214917_10004677_pt1 | contig 15052 bp, 11 predicted proteins | sample LL_1208_BB_MetaG_FD_177983 | JGI IMG/M metagenome (GOLD analysis project Ga0214917, IMG submission 177983) | Freshwater microbial communities from Lake Lanier, Atlanta, Georgia, United States - LL_1208_BB | ecosystem: Environmental > Aquatic > Freshwater > Lake | place: USA: Georgia | collected... | reverse complement strand
GACACCGATCACGGCGACCACGACGAGCAGCTCGACGAGCGTGATGCCACGCCTCGCCCTGGTCGCGGTCCGCTGCGGAGAGTTCGCATCCATGACGCAAGGCACTCGTCTTGCCGGGCCACGTGCTGGGCCACGTGAGCCGGGCCGAATGAGGATCACCGGGGGGATGGCACGCAGTGCCCCGCCGGCCGCGTAGGCTACTCCTCCGCCGGAGGAGTGTCCACCCTCCAGCCCGCCGCGGCCACGGCCGGTTCCACGCGTGACCGTGAAAACCTGTCACACTGCCGGACGTGCCGGGTCTCCGGCAGGTCCACGTCCCCACGATCGGTGCGGCATGCGGGTCATGGTCTCCGAATACTTCTGCTCGGGCGGCCTCTGCGGCGGACCGTTGGAGGCCGACCTGCTCCGCGAGGGCGCCGCCATGCTGCGAACGCTCGTCGAGGACTTCGTCGCCGCGGGGCACGACGTGGTGGTGCCGCTCGACGAGCGGCTCCCGCGCGATCTGCCGGGGACCGTGATCGCGGTCGATGCGGGATCGCCGCTGCGGGCGGCCGCCTGCTGGGAGCGGGAGGCGGCCGCCGCCGACGCCGCGCTCGTGGTGGCGCCGGAATCGGACGGCCTGCTCGCCACGGCCATCGACGGGCTCGAGCGTCTGGCGGTCGCGAACCTCGGGTCGTCGGCGTCCGCGGTGCGGGCCTGCAGCGACAAGCACGCGCTCGGCCGGCGGCTCGCCGCCTCCGGACTGCCGACCCCGGCGGGGTTCCTCGGCCTCGGGCAGGCGGCGTCGCTCCTGGAGCGTGCGGGCGAGATCATCGTGAAGCCGAACCGCGGCGCCGGCTGCACCGACACGTTCGTCTGCCGGTCGATGGCCGACGTCGGCCGGCTCCCGATCCGTTCGGATTGGCTGGTCCAGCCGAGGTGTCGCGGGCTCGCCGCCAGCGCCGCGATCGTCGTGCCACCGCACGGCGCGGCGACGCCGCTGCGGGCCGGGATGCAGCGGGTGGCCGCCACCGACGCTGCCGACGCTCCCTGCCGGCTGGTGTACTCCGGCGGCGAGCTGCCGCTGCCGGCGGCCCTCGAGTCCCGGGCGCTGGCCCTGGCGACGGCGGCGGTCTCGCGGCTGCCCGGACTCCGGGGCCTCGTGGGGATCGACCTCGTGCTGGGCGACGCGCCGGCCGAGGACGTCATCATCGAGGTCAACCCGCGGCCCACGGTGGCCTACGTCGGCCTGCGGCGGCTGGCCCGGTTCAGCATCCCGCAGCTCATCGTCGGCGATCGACCGACGGTCGCCTGGGGGCCGGGCGTGGTGCGGTACGCCGCGGACGGGGGCTGCGAGTGGTCCTGACCCCGTCCGCCTCACCCCGCCCGGGGAGCGCCGGTCAGATCGTGTTGTAGGCCCGCAGCCGCCCCGCCGTGGCCTCCCGGGTGAACTTGTAGAAGTGCCAGTGCGTCACGCAGCGATTCATGAACTGGGCGAACCCGACGATGCCACGCCGCCACAGCACCTTCTGCGCGAAGAAGAAGCGGGCGTAGACCGTGCCGACCCGCGCGAGCGACCCGTCGGCATGGAGCGCCCAGAACAGCGTCCACAGCAGCGTCAGCCCGTAGCCGAGCGTGGGCAGCGACTTACCCTCCCCGGCCTTGCGGCAGATCGCGGCCCGGCGGTCCATGTACTCCCGCGACTCGCAGACCTTGAAGAACCGCTCCAGGTAGGCCTCCGGTGAGTAGAGCCGGGTGACGAGGTCCCAGTAGCCCTGCCGCAGCTCGTCCCGGGTCATCTGCTTGGGCACGAAGTTGCAGCTGGGATCCTCCTCCACGAGGCGGCCCTCGGCATGCAGTCGCTCGTAGAGGGGCGTGCGGGGGATGGCCTGGAGCATGCCGACCATCGCCAGGGTGATGCCGTTGTCCTGGATGAAGCGGAACTGGTCATCGAAGATCGCCTTGTCGTCGCTGTCGAAGCCCACGATGAATCCGGCGTTGATGTCGAGCCCGGCGGCCTGGATGCGGGCCAGCTTCGCCTCCAGCGAGTCGCCGCGGACGTTCTGGAACTTCTTCGTCTCCTGCAGCGAGGCCAGGCGCGGCGTCTCGATCCCGATGAACACGCTGCGGAAGTTGGCCCGGTACATGAGATCGAGCAGCTCGGGGTCGTCGGCCAGATCGATGCTCGTCTCGGTCGTCAGCCGCAACGGATAGCGGTGCGCCTCCATCCACGGCACGATCCGTTCCAGGAGCGCCTTGGCCTTCTTCTTGTTGCCGATGAAGTTGTCGTCGACGATGAAGGCGGAGTGGAAGCCGGCGCGGCGCAGGTCGTCGAGTTCGGCGACGAGCTGTTCGGGCTCCTTCACCCGCGGCTTGCGGCCGTAGATGACGATGATGTCGCAGAACTCGCACTGGAACGGGCAGCCCCGCGAGTACTGCAACGCGGCGGAGGCGTACCGGCCCACCTTGAGCTTGTCGAATCGTGGCCGCGGCACCAGGGTCATGTCGGTCGGCGCCGTCTGCTCGTACCGGGTGTCGGTGGCCAGTCCGCGGGAGAAATCGTCGAGGAACCGCGGCCAGGTCGTCTCCGCCTCGCCGACGAAGCTGACGTCGCACAGGCCCGTGAAGAATTCCTCCTGCACGGACATGAGCGGTCCGCCGACCACGGTGAACACCTTCATCTCGCGCAGCCGCACCAGGATCTGCCGCATCCGCTCCTTCTGGACGATCATCCCGGTCACGCCGACGATGTCGTAGCCGGACAGCGACGCCCAGTCGATGTCCTCGACGTTCTCGTCGAGGAGGGTGACGTCGTGATCGCCCGACAGGCCGGCCAGTGCGGAGAGCGATCCGGAGATCATGGTGCTGCGCTTGTCGCCCGGATAGAGCGGCAGCGCGAAGTCGAAGCCCCAATACGACGGTTCGAAGCGGGGATTGATCAGGCAGATCGAGAGCCTGCGGCCGGCCGGGGCCGGGCCGCTGTCCGCGGCGATCACGGCGGCCGGGAACGGGGGATCGATCACGCCGACCGCCCCGTCGGGGCAGCAGGGATCGTCGAGGATCGACAGGCTGGCACTCATCCGTGAGGCTCCCGGCTGCGAGGCGGCCGCGGCGGGCCGTGGGGCACGAGGAGGACTTCCTGTCTTCCTCAGGCTCCCGAGCGTAGGCAATTGCCGGCGGATGCCCAAGGCCAGATCTCGGCCCAGATGCCGAGCCCGCCGCCGCACGCCGGATTTGCCACGCCGGCCCGTCTTGTCCCGCCGGGACTGCCCGGGCCTCCCGCACCGCTCCGTCCGCCTACTCGCCGGCGGTTTCCAGTGGCGGCAGGTCCCAGGTATCGACCTCGACCACGGCGACGACGTGGGCGGCATTGATCGAACAGGCCGCCCGTTCGGCCGACGACTTGATCACGGGGAAGTGCCCCCAGGGGAAGTGGTCCTTCCGATGGGGCACGACGAGTTCCACGTCGATCCAGACGGTGCCGTTGGGAGACTGCCGCACCGCGCGAATGGCGTCGATCGTGAGCACCTGGCGGGTGACGAGCAGGACCCCGAATCGGGTCGGCTCCGACAGGATGCGGTCGGCGAACCAGCAGGGGAGCAGCTCGCGGGCGGTGCCGCGGGCGAGGTCCGGGGTGTCGTCGTTCATGCGTCGCTCGTGCGGCCGAGTCCATGCCGGACGTCTGAACCGTCGTCCGAACGCCCCTCAATCTCTCCGAATCCGGCGGTCCCTGCAATCTCGCCGGCATCTTCACTGGCGTCGGCGGTCGGCGGATGATAGTCTTCGATGACTTCGAGGTGGTGAGAGGCACGAGGCCCGTCGTTCGGGTGCGTCATGCCGGATGCGGCCGGGGCCGAATGGGGCCAGTGCCGGATCCGAACGTTCTGCTCGCCCCCTCCACCGAGCCGTACGATCGTTCGTCGATCGTGACGCCGGTCTGTCTTCGGCTGCGAACCGATTCGTCCGGGGCGTTCTCGTCTCCGGGGGTCTTCGTGCGAACCGGGATCGGGCGGCGCGGCTGTGGTGCGTTTCCGGGCCCCCGGCCCGGGAACGAGAGGGTTCGCCGCCACCCACCGGACCGACAACGTGTCGCCGGGCGAGGCATGAACACGCCGCGGAGCATGTCCGCGGCTTCCGGGCTGGGATGGGGCCGTCGTCGAGGACGCGGATGCCGTCGAGCCCGGCGACCGACACTTCTTTCTGCAGGAATCATCGATGACGACTTTCGAGAATCTGGGTTTGACCGAACCCGTCCTCCGGGCGCTGGCCGCGGAGGGCTACACCGTGCCGACGCCGATCCAGGCGAAGGCGGTGCCGCACGTGCTGGCGGGCAGGGACCTGTTCGGCTGCGCGCAGACCGGCACCGGCAAGACCGCCGCGTTCGCCCTGCCGCTCATCGAGCGGATGATGGCCCACCCGCGCGAGCGGGCGGCCCGCCGCTGCCGCGTGCTCGTGCTCGCGCCGACGCGGGAACTGGCCGGGCAGATCCACGAGAGCTTCCGCGTCTACGGCCGCCACGCCCGCCTGACGGCGGCCGTGATCTACGGCGGCGTCGGCCAACGGCCGCAGGAGACGGCCATGAGCCGCGGCGTGGACGTGCTGGTGGCGACGCCGGGGCGGCTGCTGGACCTCGTCGGCCAGAAGCACGTCGACCTGCGGGCCGTGGAGTTCCTCGTCCTCGACGAGGCCGACCGGATGCTCGACATGGGGTTCATTCACGACGTCCGCCGCATCGTGGGGATGCTGCCCCGCGACCGGCAGACACTCCTGTTTTCGGCCACGCTGCCCCACGAGGTCCGCGACCTCGCGAGCACGATGCTGCGCGATCCACTGGAGGTGAAGACGACCCCGCAGTCGACGCCCGCCGAGACGGTCGATCAGGCCGTGTTCTTCGTCGCCCAGCGGCAGAAGCGGCACCTGCTGGTCCACCTGCTGTCCACCGAGGGGATGGCGCGGGTGATCGTGTTCACCCGCACCAAGCACGGGGCCGACAAGCTGCAGCGGGACCTCGACAAGGCGGGCATTCGCGCGGCGGCCATCCACGGGAACAAGAGCCAGAACCAGCGGGAGAAGGCGCTGGCGGCCTTCAAGTCGCAGCACCCGCCGGTGCTCATCGCCACCGACATCGCCGCCCGGGGCATCGACGTCGACCACGTCTCGCACGTGGTGAACTACGAGCTGCCGCACGAGCCGGAGACCTACGTCCACCGCATCGGACGCACCGGCCGCGCCGGCATGACGGGCAAGGCCGTGTCGCTGTGCGATCACGAGGAGCGGCAGCGGCTGCAGGCGATCGAGCGGCTGCTGCGGCGGTCGATCCCCGTCCGCGGCGACATGCCCGAGCTTCCCCAGGCGGAGCCGACGGGCGAGCCGCGCGGCCATCGCGAGCGTGGTGCGGCCCCCGCCGGCGACCGCGGCGGCCGCCGGTCCGCGGGGCCGCGGGGCGGACGGCGGGGATCCGCCGCGCGGGGCAGGGCGGAGGGCGGCCGTGGTTCGGGGGGACGGGAGGACGGCAGGCGGGAGCGGTCGTCCGCCGGGACGGCTCGCACCGCACCGGCGGCCGAGGCGAGGCCGTCCGCCGGCCCGCCGTCGGGGCCGATGTCCCGTGGTCGCAAGCGGTATCGTCGGGCGCTCTGACAGGCTCGGTCGGCACGGGCAGCGGCCGCGTGCGTCGGCCGTCACCACGGCGTTCCGGCGGGATCGGCTATGCTGCCGGCCGTGCCGTCGCGGAGCGTGGCTGCGGCCGGTTCGAACAGGCCGGAGACGGCGGCACGCCCGCAGGCCTACCGGAAGCTTCTCACCCGGACCGCAGCACCCGGACCGCAGCACACCAGGAGCGCAGTCATGACAGCCTCGATGCACCGTTCGCTCGTCGCCGGCACGATCCTCGGCATGGCCGCACTGCTCGGCATCCCGCCGGCCGCGGCCGTCGCGGAGGACTGGCCCCAGTGGATGGGACCGGGCCGCGACAACGTGTGGCGGGAGGAAGGCCTGCTGGAGGCATTTCCGCCCGGCGGTCCGCAGGTGGTGTGGCGCAGGCCGGTGGCGGGCGGCTACTCCGGCCCCGCCGTCGCCGCCGGTCGCGTGTTCGTCACCGATTACGTCACCGCGGCCGACGTGAAGATCGCCAATTTCGAGCGCAAGACCTCGACCGGCACGGAGCGGGTGCTGTGCCTCGACGAGGCGAGCGGCGAGCTGCTCTGGAAGCACGAGTATCCCGTCACCTACACGATCGCCTATCCGGCCGGACCGCGGTGCACCCCGACCGTCGATGGCGATCGTGTCTACACCCTGGGGGCCGAGGGCGACCTCGTCTGCCTCGACGCCGCCACGGGAAAGGTGGTGTGGTCGCGGGACCTCAAGGCCGATTACCGGACGAAGGCGGCACTCTGGGGCTGGGCGGGCCATCCGCTGATCGACGGCGACAGGCTGGTGTGCGTCGCGGGCACCGATGTCGCCCATGGCGTCGCCTTCGACAAGCGTACCGGCCGGGAGGTCTGGCGGTGCGGAAAGGCGCCGGAGCAGGGCTACTCGCCGCCCACGATCATCACGGCCGGCGGCCGGCGTCAGCTGGTGTTCGTGAAGCCGGATGCCATCTATGCGGTCGATCCGCAGACGGGACGCCTGCTCTGGGAATCCCCCTACAACGCCGACAACGGCTCGATCATCATGGCCCCGGTGCAGGTGGGAGACTATCTCTACGTCGGCGGCTACCAGGAGAAGAACCTGCTGCTCAAGCTGGGACCGGATGCCCCCGAGGTGGTGTGGCGCAACAAGCCGAAGCACGGCATCTCGGCGGTCAACGTGCAGCCGTTCGTGCTCGACGGCCGCGTGTACGGGTTCCACGAGAAGGGCGACCTCCGCGTCATCGACATTCCCAGCGGTGCGGTGGTCTGGAAGGGGGGCGGCCCGCTCGGCGAGCGGCCGCAGGGATCGGGCACGGCGTTCCTGACCCGCCAGGGAGCGCGGTTCTGGATGTTCGCGGAGACGGGCGACCTCGTGATGGCCACCCTCTCGCCGCAGGGCTACACCGAACTGGGCCGGGCCCACCTGCTCGAGCCCACGAACGTCGCCTTCGGCCGTCGCGTGGTGTGGTGTGCGCCGGCCTATGCGAACCGCTGCATCGTGGTCCGCAACGACGAGGAGATCATCCGGGTGTCGCTGGCACGGTGAACCGCCGCCGCCCGCCGGCCCCGATCGCTCGGAGCATCGCATGAGCACGTCCCCCCTCCTGGAACCGTTCCGGCTGCGCGACCTGCCGCTGCCCAACCGCGTGGTGCTGGCACCGCTCACCCGGTCACGGGCCGGCACGCGGCGGATTCCCACCGCGACGATGGCCGAATACTACGTCCAGCGCGCGGGTGCCGGATTGATGATCTCGGAGGCGACGACGATCTCCGAGCAGGCCAACGGCTGGCTCGAATCCCCCGGCATCTACACCGAGGAGATGGTCGCCGGCTGGCGTCAGGTCACCACCGCGGTCCATGCCGCCGGCGGTCGAATCTTCCTGCAGCTGTGGCACATGGGCCGGGCCTCGCACTCCAGCTTCCACGACGGCCGGCTGCCCGTGTCGGCCTCGGCCATCGCCATCGCCGGCGACGGTATCCACACGCCCGTGGGCAGGCAGCCGTACGAGGTGCCGAGGCCGCTCGAGACCGACGAGATTCCGGGAGTGGTCGCCGACTACGGACGCGCGGCGGCGGCCGCCCGGACGGCGGGGTTCGACGGGGTCGAGATCCACGCCGCCAACGGCTACCTCATCGACCAGTTCCTGCAGTCGCGGACCAATCATCGCGACGACGCCTACGGCGGCAGCATCGAGAACCGTACCCGTCTGCTCCTCGACGTCGTCGAGACGGTCTCCGCCGCCTGGCCCGCCGGCCGGGTCGGCGTCCGCCTCGCGCCCAACGGGCTCTTCAACGACATGGGGTCGCCCGACTACCGCGAGCAGTTCACGTTCGCGGCCTCGCAGCTCGACGCCTTCGGCCTGGCCTACCTCCACGTGATGGACGGCCTCGCCTTCGGGTTTCATGGCCTCGGCGAGCCGATGACGCTGGCCGAGTTCCGCGGCGTCTTCCGGGGACCGCTGATCGGCAACTGCGGCTACACGCAGGAAACCGCCGAGGCGGCGATTCGTGCCGGGCTGGCCGACCTCGTCGCCTTCGGTCGCCCCTTCATCAGCAATCCGGATCTCGTGGAGCGTTTCGCCCACGGCTGGCCGCTGGCCGACCCGGCCGCGATGGACGTCTGGTACGCGCCGACCGGTGCCGCGGGCTATACCGACTTTCCTGCGTACCGGGCCGGCTGAACCGCGGCAGCGGGGGGTCGGCGCGGCCTACGGTGGCGGGCGCATGCAGGCGTCGTACCCGGTCTTGAGGATCAGCGCGCCGACGACCGCCGCGAACACCAGCCGGATGAAACGGGAGCCGTGCCGCAGTGCCAGCCGCGTGCCCAGCATGCTGCCGAGCACGTTGGCCACGGCCATCGGCGGCACGAGCTGCCACCACACGTTCCCGGACCACGCGAACACCGCCAGCGACGCGAGGTTCGTGGCGGTGTTGAGCACCTTGCTGCCGGCGAGCGCGTGCAGGAAGTCGAAGCCCAGCACGCGGACCAGCAGGAAGATCAGGAAGCTGCCCGTGCCGGGCCCGAAGAATCCGTCGTAGACGCCCAGGCCCGCCGCGATGAGCGTCGCCCACGCCGCCTCCGCCCGCGGGCCGTGCCGCGGGACGTGGTGTCGCCCGAGATCGGGCTGCAGCAGCGTCGCCACCAGGACGACCGAGAGCAACACCGGCAGCGCCTGCCGCAGCCACGTCCCCGATACCTGGGTCACGAGCCAGGCGCCCAGGCAGCCGCCCGCGATCGCCGCCGCCAGCGCCGGGAGGAGCGTCGCCCAGGGCAGCCTCACGTGGCGGGCGTACGACACCGACGCCCAGAGCGTGCCCCAGACCATCGCCGACTTGTTCGTCCCGAACAGCGTCGCGGGGGCCGCCTGCGGAAAGATTCCGAACAGGATCGGCAACGACACGAGGCCGCCGCCGCCGGCGATCGCATTCACGACCGCCGCCGCGAACGACGCGACCACGGCGGCGACGGCCTCAGTCATGGTCCGGTCCACGATCCGGTCCGTCGTCCTGTCCGTGATCCCGTTCCGGCCCGGGGTCGTGCGTCATCCGACACGGCGGCCTCACGATTTCTGGCCGCCCCGCGGCGGCTTGCCCTTCCGCTTCCCGCCGCCGCCCGCCCGAGTTCCGAACGGCGGCGGTTTCACCGGCGCGTACGTGCGGGTGCGGCCTTTGCCACGCGGCGCAGGCCCGCCGGCAGGGCGTGGCCCGGCGGCACCCGGCCTCGTCGTGCCGGGCCGAGCGGTCGGCCGTGCCCCGCCACCGTCTCCGGACGCCGACTCGGCGCGGCGGGCGTCGCGGCCGTGCGGCGGGCCGCCTGCGGGGAGTTCGGCGGCCGGTTCCGCGGCGGGCGCGAAGAGATGCAGGACCGCCGCGGCGACGTCGGTGGGGGTATGGCCCTGCTCGAGCAGCCGCTCCACCAGCGGCGCGCGGCGGGCGAACGCGTTCGCCTCGAGCGTGGCCGTGATCCGGTCGAACAAGGCGTCGGACCGGCGATCCTCCACCGCCGCCAGCGAGGGCACCTGCTCGCGCCGGATCCGCACCCGCAGAAACCGCTCGATCGACTGGAGCTTGTAGATGGCCGCCCCCGAGACGAGCGTGACCGCCTTGCCGCTGCGGCCGGCACGGCCGGTGCGGCCGATGCGGTGCACGTAATCCTCGGCGTCGTAGGGGAGGTCGTAGTTGACGACGAGTTCGAGGTCGTTGACGTCGATGCCCCGGGCGGCCACGTCGGTGGCGATGAGGAACGCGAACGCGGCCCGCTTGAAGTTCTGCATGACCCGCGTCCGCTGCGGCTGGGCCATGCCGCCGTGCAGACGCTCGGCCGAATAGCCGCGGCCCACCAGCGCGTCGGCGAGTTCGTCCACCATGCGCTGGGTGTTGCAGAAGATCACGCCGCTCTTGACGTCGTGGAAGTCGATGACGCGCACGAGCGTGTCCAGCTTCGCGTGGTGCCGCACCTCGTGATACACCTGGTCCACGAGGGGCGGGCCGGTCACGGGCCGCTGGGCGATGCGGACCGTGGCGGCGTCCTGCGAATGGCCGCGCACGAGGGCCTGGATCTGCGGCGAGATCGTGGCCGAGAAGAAGACCGTCTGCCGTCCCGCCGGCGCGGCGGCCAGGAGCTTCTCGATGTCCTCGCGGAATCCCATGTCGAGCATGCGATCCGCCTCGTCGAGGATCAGCATCCGCACCCGCGTGAGGTCGAGCGTGCCGCGGTTCATGTGGTCGGTGAGCCGGCCCGGCGTCCCCACCACCACGTGGGCGCCGCGCTTCAGTTCGGCGAACTGCCGGTCGTACGAGGCACCGCCGTAGATCGCCACGGAGTGCACGCCGCGGCGGAACGCGGCCAGCTTGTGCACCTCGTCGGCGACCTGGGTGGCCAGCTCGCGGGTCGGCGTCAGGATGAGCACCTGGGTGGCCCGCGCGGCAGGATCGACCCGTTCGACGGCCGGGATGCAGAAGGCGGCCGTCTTGCCCGATCCGGTCTCCGACTGGCCGACGACGTCCCGGCCCGACATGATCAGCGGGATGGCGGCGGCCTGGATCGGCGAGGTCTCCTCGAACCCCAGCTGTGCCACCGCCCGCAGCAGTTCGGGCGACAGGCCCAGCGAGGCGAAGGGCACGTGGCCAGGCCGCCCGGGGTCGGCGGCGGACGGGGACGGACTGTGGTCGGACGGGCGATCCGTCATGGAGAGTGAGCCTGCGGGGGATGACGGGCGGGAACCCCACAGCCTACCCGACGGATGCACCCGCTGCCGGGGATCATGTCGCCGGCCGGGCCGTCGACGCTCTAGGCGCGGGGTGGCCGGAGCAGCCAGACCGGCACCTTGACCCCCGTTTTCGCGGCCCGGGCCTCGAGCGCGGTGCGATACGAGTCGAACATTTTGAGATCGGGCGAGGGTTCCGCGGGCTTTCCCGCCGGCGGCTTCGGGGGTCGCCGCCGGGGCGGCTGGCCGGACGACTGGGGATTGCTGGCGAACCACAGTTCGCCGGCGATGACGAGCCGGGCGATGTCGCGGTCGAGCAGCTCCTCGCGGGCCGCCTTGTCGGCGGTGAAGTACTCCTCGATCCCGACACGCTGCAGTTCGCGACACCGCTCCGCCAGCGCATTCTGCACCCGTCTCACTCCGGCACGGTCCATCCGGTCGACGTTGCGGACGACCTGCCTCACGCCCGTGCGGAGATCACGGCCGCCGACGTCTCCGGACAGCAGCCGCGTCTGCAGGGCGAGGGTCTCCTCCACGAGGCCGCCGCCACCCGGCCACAACCACCAGGCGAGCACGCCGCAAGCCAGCGCCAGCGCTCCACCGATGGCAAGGACACGTCGGGAGATGGGCATCGAACACGCCGCCGGGGGTCACGGATCCGTGGTGGAGTCGGTGTAGTCCTGCGGCGCCGTCGGATCGTTGCCGTCGCCGATCGAGCAGTACCAACGCAGCACCGTCGAATCGGTGGCGGCGTCGATCGCCTCCACGTGGCCGTCGAGGAAGACGAAGTTGGCGACGGCGGGGTGCAGGCTGCCATACTTCCGCGGGTTCAGGTCGAGGCTGCCGTCCGCGATGCCGCGGGCCGTGTCACGGAAGATCGTCAGCGGCGTGTCGGCCGCGAAGATCGCCGTGTCGCCCTGGTCGTGCTGCACCAGGTCGGGCGATGCCGACTGGGTGGTCTTGGGGATGTGCCGCTCGCCGACCGCGAAGGTCTTGCTCAGCCCATCGGTGACCTGGCGGGCCTGCACCGCCGAAAAGGTGTACATCGGCCCGGCCTGCTTGGGATCGAAGGTCGTCCCCGACACCCCGTAGTTGTAGTAGGTGCCGGCGTTGGCGGCGTAGTCGCCACCGGCCGCCGCCGCCTTCACGACGGGTGGCTGGTCGTCGTTGTCGAAGTTCCGGTCCGCGGCCGGGGCTCGCCGGCTCGGGCAGAAGTACGTCGATACCGGCGACCGCATGGCGGTGCTGTTGGTGGTGTCGTCCACGCGGGCCGTGGGGACGTAGGCGTTGAAGATCGACGCCTGCTCCATGTACGGGAGCAGCCGGAAGGCCCACGACACGCCCATCGGATTGCGGGCGTTGCGGCCGGACGGATAGGCCTTGCGGGCCTGCTCGCAGTTGGCGATGGCCACGCCCACCTGCTTGAGGTTGTTGGTGCAGGTCATGCGGCGGCCGGCCTCGCGGGCAGACTGCACGGCCGGCAGGAGCAGGCCGACGAGCGTGCCGATGATGGCGATCACGACGAGCAGTTCCACGAGCGTGAAGCCGGCGGCGGAGCCGCCCCGGACGCTCCGCCCCGCACGCCGTCCACGCTCCCGACACAGGTATGCCATGGGATTCCCTCGCGACATGGATGAGTCGATGGCCGACGCGGCCCCGGGACGTCACCGCCGGGACCCGACCGCCGTCCCTGGAGAGTGAAGTCTGGCCGGCACGGCCGTCCTGGTCAAGTTTTCTGCCCGATGCATCTACCTGATGCAGTAGAGGGCGGCGGACGAACGGATCAGCAGCGCGTCGGCCGTCACGGCCGGGGTCGACCAGAACACCTCGTCGTCGCCGCCGATCGCCCATTCGCCGAGCACCTTGAACTCCGGCCCCGCCGCCAGCACCACCGTCCGGCCCTTCTCGTTCACCACGTGGATGCGGTCGCCGATCACCAGCGGGCAGCCGACGGCGATGGTGCCTCCCGGCAGCCGCTTGCGGTACTTTTCCACGCCCGTCCGCTTGTCGTAGCAGACCGCCTTGTCGCCGAAGAAGTAGAGGAGGTCGCCCACCACCACGGGCGACGGCATGCCGGCACCGCTCTTCGTCTTCGACCACGCCACCGCGTCGGTCGCCACCTGGCCCTTGGGCAGCGTGAGATCGCCGCGGCGGCCCGGGCGAACCGCGTACACGGGCGCCTTGCTGCCGGGGCTCGAGGTGCCGAAGTACAGGCCGTCGGCATCGGCCACGACCGAGCAGGCGAACGAGGTGTCGAGCCCGCCGAGCCGCCAGCGTTCCCGTCCGTCCGTGATGCCGTAGGCGATCACCATGCCCTGGCCGGCCGTCACGGCCTCCGCGACGCCGGCGTTGTCCCAGACGATCGGCGTGCTCCAGGCCGTGCCCTTGTCGCGGTCCGCGGTCCAGACGTCGGCGCCGGTCGCGGGATCGAGACAGTGGAGCCGGGCGGAGTCCTCGTTGTAGAGCTGCAGCAGGAGCCGGTCCGCGGTGCCGGCGGGGTCGCGGTACAGCACGGGCGAGGAGCCGGTGCCGAACTGGTTCTGCATCGGCTGCGGCCCGAACGACCGCCGCCACCGCTCGGTGCCGGCGTGGTCGTAGGCGACGAGCGTGCCCGTGCCGCCGAAGAAGGCGAAGACCGTGTCGGCCGTCGCGCAGGGCGTCTCGGTGGCGTACGTGTTCGAGGCGTGCTTGCCGAACGTCGGAACCGCCTCGACCGCGGTCCGCGACCAGAGGATCCTGCCGGTGCCGGGATCGAGGGCCAGCAGCCGCCACTGGATCGGCTCTCGCGGCGCCGACGCCATGCCCCACGTCGAGAGCGACATCACGCCCCCCATGCCGCTCGGCTTGTCGGCACCGGGGCCGACGGCCGTGGTGAGGAAGATGGTGCCGGCCGAGACGATCGGCTGCGACCAGCCGGCGCCGGGAAGGGGGGTCCGCCAGGCGAGGTGCTCGGCGTTGCTCCAGGCCGCGGGCACCCGGGCGTGGGCGGCGATGCCTCGGGCCGTGCCGCCCCGGAACTGCGACCACTCCTCGCCGCGGACCACGGCGGCGCCCAGCAGCGAAGACACGACCAGGGCAAGCCGGATGATCCGCATATCGCTCGAGCCTCCACGATGCCGACGCCCGGTCGCCCGCCCGGCTGCCGCGAGGCGACTCGGGGCGGCACGCGGCGGAATCGTCCGCGGCACGAACCTGAGTGTATGCCGCGGAGGGACGGGGAGCCTACGCGGGTTTCCGTGAACCGTGGTGCGCGGCTCGACGGGCCGTGCCGACCGCCGCGCGCGGGGCCCGCGTCCGCGTGACGACCCCGAACGGGCCGGGTACGATCCCGGGCACGCGGTGTGGCGGCCACTTCCGGACGTCGCCGACGCGTCGTGACCCGCCATGACGGCTTCCCCCCGACCATTGCTGCCGGCCGATCTGCCCGTGGCCGACGTGCTCGACGACGTCGTGGCCGCGTCGCGGAGCGGCGGCGTCGTCGTCACGGCACCGCCCGGTTCCGGCAAAACGATGCTCGTCCCGGCGGCCGTTCTCGACGACGTGCCGGCCCCCGCGCGGGTGATCCTGCTGCAACCGCGTCGGCTGGCGGCCCGCTCGGTGGCCCATCAGATCGCCCGCATCCGCCGCACGCCGCTGGGGGGAGAAGTGGGCTACCAGGTGCGGTTCGACGCCCGGATGGGACGCGACACCCGGCTCGTCGTGGAGACGACCGGCATCATGCTGCGGCGGCTGCTCGGCGATATCGGCCTCGACGGCATCGGCGTGGTCGTGCTCGACGAGTTCCACGAGCGCTCGATCGAGATGGATCTGGTGCTCGGTCTGCTGCTCCGCGTGCGGCAGACGCTGCGGCCCGATCTTCGCATCGTGGTGATGAGCGCGACGCTCGCCGCCGACCCGGTGGCGAGGCTCATCGGCACGCACGGCGATGCCGACGGTCCCGCGACCCCCTGTCCGATCATCTCGGCGCAGGGCCGGGTCCATCCCGTGGACATGCGGTTCGCGCGACGCGGCGAGCAGCGGGATCTCGTCACGATGGTGGCCGCCACCGTGCCCGAGGCGATCAGGGCGACGAGCGGCCACACGCTCGTGTTCCTGCCCGGCGTGGGCGAGATCATGCGGTGCGAGCGCGAACTGGCGGCCGTGGCCGACCGGCACGACCACCTGCTCATGCCGCTGTTCGGCGACCTGCCGCCGGAGGCGCAGGACCGCGTGCTCGCCGACGTGGGACGCCGCAAGATC